>Ga0207684_10000026_pt1 | contig 316711 bp, 312 predicted proteins | sample KBSK5501metaG_FD_184342 | JGI IMG/M metagenome (GOLD analysis project Ga0207684, IMG submission 184342) | Corn, switchgrass and miscanthus rhizosphere microbial communities from Kellogg Biological Station, Michigan, USA - KBS K5-50-1 metaG... | ecosystem: Host-associated > Plants > Roots >... | reverse complement strand
GTGTTACTCACCCGTTCGCCGCTAGGAACTCATCTCCCTTGCGGGAAATGAGCCCTCGCTCGACTTGCATGTGTTATGCGCACCGCCAGCGTTAACCCTGAGCCAGGATCAAACTCTCCGTCCAAAAAACGGAGGACCCAGAGCGTATGCCCTGAGTCTTCTCAGACTCTCAGAGTCTTTCCCACTCTTCAGTTGTCAAGGTGCTGGCCCCTGCGAGCCGGACCGGCTTCCTACCCTGCTGAAGGGCGCACGAAACCTGTTCGGCTGAGGAACCCGTGAATGATACCCGCGCCCAAGCTGAGATTGCAAGGAAGCCTGTCAGGGCCGGATCCCCAGCTCGTCCAGGTGCACCAGCAGGTCCGCCGGGTCGTCGTACACCCGGTACGTGCCGGCGGCGGTCAGCTCCTCCCGACCGTACCCGCCCGAGAGCAGCCCGATCCCCAGCGCCGCCGCCCGCCGCGCCGCCAGCATGTCCCACACGCTGTCGCCCACCACGAAGCACTCGCGCGGGTCGCGCCCCAGGCGAGCGGCGGCGGCCAGAAAAAGGTCCGGGTTCGGCTTGGCGTAGGGCACCTCGTCGCGGGTGATCACCACCGTGTCGGGCGGCACCTCGAGCAACCCGACGATGCTGTGCGCGGTCTCCGCCCGCCCGCTCGTGGCGATCGCCCACGGCACCCCGATCGCGGACAGCCGCCCCAGCAGCTCGCGCGCGCCCGGCAATGGCCGGATCTCGTCCAGCCGCCGCGCCACCCCTTCGCCGTGCAGCTTCTGCAGCCGCTCCGCCAGCTCCGGCGTGATCTGCCTCCCGACCTCCCGGGCGAGCGCTCGCACGAACAGCCCGCCGCTCATCCCGATCCGCCGGTGGATGCGCCACACCGAGAGGTCGATGCCTTCCGCCGCCAGCGCCTCCTGCCACGCCAGGACGTGCTGGTACACCGAGTCGACCAGCGTTCCGTCCAGGTCGAACAGCAGCCCGGGCAAGCCGGTCCGCATCTGGCTGGACACGCCTTTCAGAAAGTCCTGCGGCCCGCCATCGCCCGCGCGAGCGTCAGCTCGTCGGCGTACTCGAGGTCGCCGCCCACCGGCAGTCCGTGCGCCGGCCTCGTGACCTTCGCCACCAGGGGCGAAAGCGCACGCTGCAGGTAGACCGCCGTGGCCTCGCCCTCGATGTCTGCGTCTGTGGCCACGATCACCTCGCCGATGCCCTCATCGCGGACCCTGTCCAGGAGCTGCTGGACGTGGATCTGCTCCGGTCCGATGCCGTCGATCGGCGAGATGACCCCGTGCAGGACGAAGTACAGCCCCGAGTACTCGGCCGTCCGCTCGATCGCGAGGACGTCGAACGCCGACTCGACCACGCAAAGCACAGACGGATCGCGCCGCGGCGAGGCGCAGATCGCGCACAGCGGCCCCTCGGCGATGTTGTAGCAGCGCTCGCAGTACCCGATCCGCGCCTTCACGTCCTCGATTGCCGAAGCCAGCGCGTCTGCGCGAACGCGATCGACCCGCAGCAGGTGGAAGGCGAGGCGCTGCGCGGTCTTGGGCCCGATCCCAGGCAGCCGGGACAGCTCCTGGACGAGGCGCTCGAGCGGCTCCGGCAGCTGGGGCACTTAAAGGAGTCCGGGCGGAAGTCCCATGCCGGCAGTGACGGCCTGCATCTTCGCCGCCGCCATCTCTTTCGATTTCTCCAGCGCCTCGTTCACCGCGGCGACGACCAGGTCCTGCAGCATCTCCGGGTCGCCGGCGGCCTCGGGGTCGATGCGCACCGAGACCAGCTTCTGCGCTCCAGTAGCGACGACGGTCACCGCACCGCCCCCCGCCGTCGCCTCCACCGTCTCCGACTCGAGCTCTTTCTGCGCCTTCTGCATTCGGTCCTGCATCTGCTGGACCTGGCGCAGCATCTTCATCGGGTCCTTCACTCGGAGATCTCCTTCACCCTCGTCACCCGCCCGTCGAATCGCTTCACGATCTCGCGCACGAAGGGATCATCCTCCGGGCTTCCGGGCTTTGCTTTCGGCGCGTCGCTTTCGCGGAGCCGGAAATCCACCTTCACGTCATCGCCCAGCCACGCCCGCACGTGGGGGATCAGCTGCGCGGACTGCTCCTGCGCCTTCTTGTGGTGAAACCCGTACTTGAACCACAGCACCAGCGCGGAGCCGTCGACCTCCGGCTGCGCGTCGAGGTAGACCGCACGCACCGTCCGGTTCAACTTCTCCAGCACTTCCGGCCAACCCTTGACCTCCCCACTCTGTGGGGAGGTCGCGGCCGGAATGGCCGCGGGAGGGGGCGTGGGTTTCACCTCCCCACGCAGTGGGGAGGTCGCGGCGCTTTGCGCGTCGGGAGGGGGCGTGGGTTTCACCTCCCCACGCAGTGGGGAGGTCGCGGCCGGCACGGCCGCGGGAGGGGGTGCTCCCTCATGTTCAACCGCCAATCTCGCCAGCGTCGCCTCGACGAGGAACCGCGGCTCCGCGTGCCGCCGCACCTCTCCATCCAGATGCAGCAGCGCATCGAGCACACCCGACAGCCGGCGCGCCGTCGCCTGGTCGTGCTTCGTCAACGCCGCCACGAGCCGGTCCCGGCAACCCTCCATCAACCCCCGCACGACCTGCCGCAGCTCCGCGCCCTCCGAGTACACGCGGTTCAGCTCCGCAAGCGCCTCGGCCGCGCGCCCCGCCAGCACGTCGTCGAGCAGCGAGTCCAGGAGCCGCGGGTCGGCGATCCCCAGCAGCGACCGCGCCGCCTCCAACGAGATCGGCCCCGTCGCCAACGGCACCAGCTGGTCCAGCAACCCCACCGCGTCGCGCATCGACCCCTGCGCGGTCCGGGCGATCAGCTTCATCGCCTCCGGGTCGACCTTCACCTTCTCGGCCGCCGCGATGTGCGTGAGCCGCGCGACGATCTGCTCCTCGCCGTGCCGGCGGAACACGAACTGCTGGCACCGCCCGATGACCGTCAACGGAATCTTCTGCGCGTCGGTCGTGCACAGGATGAAGACGACGTGCGCCGGCGGTTCCTCCAGTGTCTTCAACAGCGCGTTGAATGCCGGCTCGGTCAGCATGTGCGCCTCGTCGATGATGTAGACCTTGTACGGCCCGAGCGCCGGCGCGAGGTTCACCTTCTCGCGCAGGTCGCGGATCTCGTCGATGCCGCGGTTCGAGGCCGCGTCGATCTCGATCAGGTCGAGAGCCGACCCCGTGATGACCGCGAGGCACGACTCGCACCTATTGCAGGGCTCCGCCGAATCCCGCGTCCGGCCCGTGCAGTTGAGAGACTTCGCCAGCAGCCTTGCGGCCGAAGTCTTCCCCGTCCCCCGCGACCCGCTGAACAGGTACGCGTGGGCGACGCGACCGGAGACGATCGCGCCCTGAAGGGCTCGCGACGACGCGTCCTGGCCGACCAGGTCGGCGAACGTCTGCGAGCGGTACTTGCGGTAGAGGGACTGGTATTCAGGCAACTGCATCAATCACATGAAAGTGGCCGCGCACCCTCGCCTCGTTCGAAGACCCCCAGTCCGGCAGCGCGGTTCCCGGCTCCAGCCCGGATGTCTGCGGCACCCCCAGGCTCTCTCCTTACCGCTGCTTCCTTCCGGACCTGACGGGGTTCGGAGACCCGGGCTGCGCAGGTCCCGACCTTCAACGCCGTTTGCCGCGGCCGGTTCTGAAAACCTTGACCTCAGCGACGGAATTCGGTCCGGCTAAGGCGGATTGCCGGTGCAGGGTACCGCCAGCACCCCACTTAGCGCGACCACAGCGAAGTTTACCCGGCCTTTCTCCCCGCGAAATCTGAGCCTTCGCCGTGATTTCGCGGGAACCCCTTCAGACTGCAACCCGAGCCGGTCGGCCGAAAGCCGCCCACGCAAGGTGCGCCCAGGTCGCCACCGCCAGGAGAGGGATCGCGACCTCAGCGCCGGCGACCAGACCGCTCGGGTCCTGGCCCAAGCCCCGCAGCAGACACGCTCCGCCGAGCAGCACCAGGATCAGGACCGTCGACACCTGGCCCGTCAGCGTGTGCCGCAGCTCCGGCCGCCGCCCAGCCGCGAGGAGCGCGCCGCCCGCCAAAGCGGGCAGCACGTACCGCGCCACCGCAACCCCGGCAAGCCAGACTGGAAACGCACCGCCCAGCGCCGCGCCGAAGGCCAGGCCGCACATGAACAGCCCGTCGACGACCGGGTCGAGCGCCCCGCCGAGCTGCGACGGCGACCCCAGGCGCCTTGCCACCGTCCCGTCCACCAGGTCGGTCAGCCCCGCGACCGCAACGACGACCGCCAGGGCGGCGAACTGACCGGCAATGCCGTACGCCAGTGCGGGAGCGGCGAGGTAGGCCCGCGCCAGCGTGACCTGGTTGGCGAGGCCGGGAACGAACGCACCGACGGCGGCCACGACGATCAGCCACCCCAGCACCCACGGCGCGCCGCCGGCCAGCATCCACACTGTGCCGGCCGCAAGCCAGATGAGCGCCGCGCCCGCCCCGACCCTCGAGAACCGCACGGCGATCAGTGTGGCGAGGGCGACGGAGGCGGTGCCGGAGATGGCGTCGCCGGGACGTACGGCGGCTCCCCCGGATACGGCTTCGAGCCGCACTGATAGGTCGGCACGGCCGCGTCCTTCAAGAAGATCTCGTTGTAGCCGCCGCTCGCGACCAATCCGCCGTCGTATGTGCACACCTGCCGCGTCACGACCCCTGCCGGCTGCGCCCACATCGCAGGCCACGCATGCTTCGTGTAGTACTCGGTCAAGAACGGCTTCCACACCGAGACGCCGACGTTCTCGCCGAACAGCACCGAGGTCGGGCACATCCATCCCGACGGCGGAAAGTTCGTCGCCAGGTACGCGTACCCGGACGTGCACTTCGCTCCGTCGTTGATGTGCATCAGCGACGCCGCGACCGCGAGGTTGGGCGTGTAGCCGATGAAGATCGAGCCCGTGTAAGCCTCGGTGGTACCGGACTTGCCCGCGACCGGGCGAGCGCCCAGCCCACCCAGGTACAGCTTCACCGGCCCGCGCAGCAGGTCCGTCATCACGTAGCCCAGCTCGGGCGTGATCACCTGGACGTGGCCGAAGTTGGGGTCGAACGATTCGAGGACGCGACCCGATGGGTCGGTGATGCGCAGCACCGCCGTCGGCGTGACCCGGTAGCCGCCGTTGTCAAACGCGGAATAAGCCGCCAGGTGCTCGGCCATGGACAGTGCGTCGGGGCCCAGCGTCGTGGCCACGCCCTGCGGGCTCTGGATACGCGCGCTCACTCCGAGCGAGTGCATCAGCGACACGACCCGGTCACCGCCCTCCTGCGAATAAGTCCACAGCGCCGGCAGGTTGCGCGACTGGGCGAGCGCGGTGCGCAGCGTGATGTAGCCCTCGTGCTTGCCGTCCCAGTCGTTGAAGGTGTGCCCGCCGATGACGCCGGACTGGTCGTTGAGCAGCGTCGCCGGCGTGACCAGCCCGGCCTGCAGCGCCGCCGCGTACGTGTACACCTTGAACGACGAGCCGACTCCTCGCCAGCCCAGAGGGTCCATCCCCGTGAGGTTGATCTGGCCGCGGATCGACGGGTTGTTGTAGTCCGCGCTGCCGATCATGGCCAGAATCTCGCCGTCGGCAGGGTTCATCACCAGCATCGCGCCCGTGTTCACACCGCGCCGCGCGTAGGTGCGCACGCCGGCCTTCACCCATCTGTCCGCCATCGCCTGCGTGCTTAGGTCCAGCGTGGTCGTGATCGTCAGCCCGCCCTCGTACAGCGCCTGGTCGCCGTAGCGCTTGCGCACGTACCGGACGACGTAGTCGACGAAGTGCGCCGTCAGCGGGTTGTGCGCGGCGGGCAGCGCCCTGTGCGCCGCGATCATCTTCGTCATCAGGTCGCTCGCGTAGATGCTGTCGGCGCTCGACCGCGAAAGGTCGCCGACCGCGACCAGGCTGTCGAGCACCTGGCCCCACCTCGCCCGCGCGGCGTCGCGCTGGTCGGGCGTGCCGAACGGGTCATAGTCGCTCGGCGCCTGGGGCAGGCCCGCGAGAAACGACGCCTGCGCCCACGAGAGCTGGCTCGCGTGCACCTGGAAGAACGTCTCCGCCGCGGCCTCCGCGCCGTATGCGCCGTTGCCGTAGTTGATGGAGTTCAGGTAGAGCTCGAGGATCTGCTGCTTGGTGTAGCGGCGCTCCATCTCCTCCGCGAGCAGCAGCTCGCGAAACTTGCGCGAGATCGTGCGGCTCTGCGCCTCCTCGGTGTCGAGAACGTCGTTCTTGACGACCTGCTGCGTGATCGTCGAGCCGCCGAGCGTCGACGTCCGGTGCGTGAGGTCGTACGCGATGGCGATCGCCAGGCGCCGGTAGTCCACGCCCGAGTTGGCGTAGAAGGTGCGGTCCTCGGTGGCGATGGTCGCCTTCTGCAGCGTGACGTTGATCTTGCTCAGCGCCACCACCGTGCGGTTCTGGTGATAGAGGGCCTCGATCAGGTTGCCGTTGCGGTCGACGATGCGCGTGGTCTGGATCAGGTTGGCGGTCTGGATCGCGTCGATCGACGGCAGGTCGCCGGCGAAGTAGTCGACGATCCCAATCGTGGCGCCGGTGCCGAGCAGCGCGCACACCGACATCACGATCAGGCAGACGAGGCTCCAGCGCAGCAGCCAGTGCTGGGCAGGCGGCTGGTGTCGTTTCACTCGGCGAACCCGGGCCCGGACCCGAGTGCGCCTGTTCTGCGCGGCCAGGCGGGACCTCCAGGACGTTTGCTACGACGTAGAGCTGAATCGTCTAGTCCTCCCCCTTCATGGGGAGGTGGCGGCGCAGCCGCCGGAGGGGCAGTCTACCGCAGGTCCTCTAGTCCTCCCCATTCATGGGGAGGTGGCGGCGCAGCCGCCGGAGGGGCAGTCTACCGCAGGTCCTCTAGTCCTCCCCATTCATGGGGAGGTGGCGGCGCGGCCGCCGGAGGGGCAGTCTACCCCTTGGTCCTCTAGTCCTCCCCATTCATGGGGAGGTGGCGGCGCAGCCGCCGGAGGGGCAGTTGACTACCTGAGTCCCAGCGCTTCGGCCCCCTGGTCGGCCAGGCCCAGGATAGGCTGCCCGAACAGCCCGTAGCCCGCGATCACCAGGCTGAAGACGACCGCCCCCGCTGTCGAGAGCGCCGTCACCGCCGGCAGCGCGGCAGCCGCGCCACGACGGGCCTCCTCGATCGGCCCCTGTATATAGAGGACGCGGAGCGTGCCGATGGCGGCCGCCACGCACAGGACGGTCCCGAGCAGGCCCAGGCCCAGGAGGATGAAGTTGCCGCTCTGGGCCAGCGCGGCGCCCACCGCCAGCTCACCGAAGAACCCGGCCAGCGGAGGCGCGCCGGCCAGGGAGAGGATCGCCAGCGCCAGACCCGCGGCCCGCACCGGGCGCACGGCGCCGAGACCCGCGATCGCGGGCTCCCCCGCCTCCGCCCGCCCGAGCAGAGCCGGACCGCATGTCGCCGCGACGCCGAACGCCGCGAGCAGGAACAGCGACGCGGCGACGCCCGACCGGTAGTGCGTCGCCAGCCCCGCGACCACCCAGCCCAGCTGCGCGACCGCGAGGTACGCCATCCGCGGCCTGGGCGATCGCACCGCGAGTGCCGCGGCCCCGCCGCCGACCATGGCCAGCGCCGAGAGCACGTACGCGTACGGTGCGAACACGCCCGGGATTGGAGTCAGGGCCGCAACCAGCTTGATGCCCACGATGGCCGCCGCGACCGTGACGAGCCCGATCACCAGCCCCGCCCCCAGCGGCGACGCGCCGAGCCCGACCGGCAGCGGCCCGACGTGGAACGGTGCAAGGCCCGCGCGCAGCGCCAGGCCGGCGAGCAGCAGCAGCGTCGGGATCGCGAGCGCGATGGTCGGCGCACGGCTCAGCACCACGTCGCGGATGGCGCCCAGGTCCGCGTTGCCCGTGCTCGCGTAGATGAACGCGAGACCGACCAGCACAAGCGAGGACGCGACGGCGCCGACAATGAGGAGCCGCAGGCCGAGGTCGGGGCGCCGCAGCGATACCAGCACGACCGCGGAGGCGGCCGCGAGCTCGAGCCCCGCCCACAACCCGAGCATGTCGGCGGCTGAGGCGGCCACCATCACGCCGAACGCAGCTACCAGCGGCATCGCGATTCCCAGGTGCAGCGAGTCCTCCGCCGCCCAGTCGGCGCTTGCGACGCTGACCGCCGCGATCAACAGGGCCGCCGCTTTGACGAACAGCGCGAAGCGGTCCTGAACCAGCGTTCCGCCGAAGTACGTGGACAGAGTCGCGCCCGCCCACAGCTCCACGCCGAAGGCGATGAGCAGCACGAGGGCGACCGCGGGCGGCAGGTAGCGGCGCGAAGAACCCGCAAGCCACGCCAGACGCCCGATCGCGACGACCCCCAGCGCGGTCGCGACGACGAGCGCCTCGGGAAGAAGGGCGAGGTAGCTCACTGCGTCGCGCCTGGCGTCGGGAGCGCATACGGCGACGCCATGTCCGAGATCCCGGCGCTGATCTGCGTGATCAGACCCGGGTCGAACAGCGGCACCTCGGTGCCGGGGATCTTGGGGCCCCCCGGGAACAGGCCGACCCACAGCAGCGCGCCGGCGAGGATGCCCAGGTACCAGGTCTCGCCCGGCGACGCGTCAGAGACGCCCGGCGCGTTGGAGTTGGGCGCGCTGAACATCACCCGTCCCAGCAGCGAGGCCAGGGCGACCGCGCCCAACACAAGCCCCGCGGCCACGGCGAACGCGCCGATGGGCTGGGTCTTGAAGGCGCCGAAGAAAGTCATCACCTCGGCGGCGAAGGAGGCGAGCAGGGGCACGCCCAGCAGCGCCAGCCCCGCGATCACGAACAGCCACGCGGCGTTGGGCATGCGAGGCGCAAGGCCGCCCAGCACCGGGATGCTTCGTGTCTGGGCGCGCTCGGCCACCGTCGCGCACACGCACGCGATCAGCGGCGCGGCCACGCCGCCGGTGAACAGGCTCAGCACGCTGCCGGCGATCCCGAGCGGCGAAACCGCCGCCAAACCGAGGACGGTGATCGCTCCCGGGATCAGCGCGAGGTAGGCGCCCGCGTGCCGGATGTCGAGCGTTCGCAGCGCCGCAACGGCCCCGAAGCCGACGGTCAGCGCGGCGAGCGCAGCCAGGACCGGCGACAGCAGCTGCGCCGCCGCCGGCTCGCCGCCGATGAGCACCCGCAAGAGCAGGAACGCGCCAAGCCGCGACGCCGCGCCCGCGACGATGACGACCACGCCGGGCGGGGCTTCGCCGAGCACGTCGCGCACCCAGCCGTGCAGGGGGAACAGGGGCAGGCGCGTCGCGGCGGCGACGATCATCACGGCCCCGATCCCGAGCTGCACCCGGGTCGAGATCGACGACTTGAGCAGGTTGTCCATGTCGAAGCTCGTCCCGCCCGAGGCGGCGTAAAGCGCGAGCACCCCGACCACGAGCGCCGCCGTGCCGAGTCCCCAGTAGCCGACGAGCCTCCATGCGGCGGCGATGCGGCGAGGTCCGCCCCAGCCGGCGATGAGCAGCGCCAGCGGGACGATCGAGGCGCCCCAGAAAAGAACTAGCACGAACATGTCGCGCGAGACGATCGCCCCGGTCACTGAAGCCTGCGCCAGCAGCAACAGGCTGAAGTAGGAGCGCACCCGCTCGCGCACTCCCCACGAAGCGAGCACCGAGACGATGCCGATGAGCCCCGACAGGACGAGCATCGCGATGCCCGGGCCGTCGACGCCGAGGTGATATGTGACGCCGAGCGAGGGCAGCCACGCGGTCTTCTCCTCGTACTGCATCGTCGGAAGGAAGTTCTCGAACTGGCTGTAGCCGATCATCAGCAGGCCGAGGACGCCGAGGTTGGTGAAGAACGCGATCTGCTTGACCAGCGTGTCGTAACGCCCGCGCGGGTTGGGCATGAATGCGAGTCCGACGGCGACGATGACGGGGACCCAGATCAGGATGCTGAGCAGGAAGGGCGAGGTGAAAAGTCCCGCGCCAGGCGCGGGCACGGGCGAGGGGCTCGCCTGAGCGAGCGCTGTCAGGTGGGTCATCGCGCGACACCTGGCGCCACCAGGGCGAAGATCACGGCGAGCACGATCGCGAGCAAGATGGCCACGGGGAGAGCGGGCGCGCGGGCCGCGGCGAGCGCGAGCTGGCCGGAAGCGGTCGCAAACCTTCCGAGGGCGCCATCGCCCGCGGGGATCCAGTCATCCAGGCGGCGCGCGATGTCGGTCGATGGCGCGACGAGGAAGCGGTCGACTCCGGCGAACAGCAGCGCCGTGCCCCGTGCCACCCAGGTGCCCCCGAAAGCCGATACGCCGAGCGCTCCGTCCTTGCCCCGCGCGTAGGCGATTGCGCACGCCGCGAAGCCGATGACGGGGACGGCGGCCCAGACCGCAAACGCCTCGAGCGCGGGCGCGCTGTGCTTGCCGCCGCCCAGGAAGTCGAGCGCGCCAGGAAGCAGGGAGGCGACGAGGAAGGCCGCGCCCGTGACGGCGAGCCAGTAAGGCCAGCCGAGCGCGCCCGGCTGCTCGCGCACGCGGTCGGGGTCGAAGGCCCGCCGGCGGCGAAGCGGTCCGATCGACGCGGCAAAGAACATCCGCAGCGCCCCGATGGCCAGGATCAGAACCGCCTCGCCGAGCGCCAGCCCGACCTTCGAGCGCGAGCTCACGCCGTACGCGAGCGCGCCGGTGGCCGCCAGTCCGATGACGACTGCGCAGGCGAGCAGCGCGCCGGAGCTCCTGCGCATTCGCCGCCACGCGTCGCCCATCTCGAGAAGGTCGTCCGTGCGCATGGCGTTCGCGATGCTGGAGATGGCGAGCAGCGCGCCCGCGCGGGCGGGCGCGAGCGCGAGCACCGCGGCAGCGCCAGCGATGCCAATGACGTTCGCGTGCTGGTATGGGGCATTGATCACCACCGCCGCGGCGACCGCGACGCTTGCGGAGCCGACCAGCGCGAGCGAACGTCGCGGCTCTGCGCCGAGCAGACCGAGCAAAGCGGCGGCGACGGCGGCCACCGCGCACGCGATCAGCAGCACCTGCAGCGTGCGCTGGTTGGTGGCGGCAAAGATCGGCGTGAACCTGTAGAGCACGGCGATCCCGACCACCGACCACACGGACTGCGCGATTGCCGACGCGGCCGCGGGCGCCGACGTCGCGGTCCGCGTGATCCACGACGTGAACGGCCACAGCGCGAGCCTGCCCCCCACACCGACGAACAGAAGCGCCGATGCGACGACCAGCGAGCGCACCGTCCAGCCGGGGTTCGTGTGCAGGATCGGGACCAGAGTGCTGAGGTCCTGCGTGCCGTAGCGCGAGTAGAGGAATCCGATGCCGCTCAGCAGGCACACGTCGGTGAGGAAAGGCAGCGCGAGCGCGACGCGCGCCTTCAGCGCCGGCTCCTCCAGGCCCCACCGGTGCGCGAGCAGCAGATAGGTCAGCGACCCGGCGATCGTCCAGAAGCCGAACAGCTCGGCAAGGTCCTGGCTCATGAGGATCCCCACGCACGCGAACATCAGGACCGTCACCACCGCGTGGAAGCGCGCGGCGCCGGGTTCGTTCCGGCCCATGACCTGGTGCCAGCCCAGCGCGGCGAAGATGCAGATCTCGATCGCCAGCAGCGCGGCGACGGTGAGGTGGTCGACGCGGAGCACGAGGTTGATGGCGAAGGTCTGGAAGTTTTGCGGGCCGGAGAAGGCGACCGACATGCTGACGTACTGGTAGGTCGCGACGTACACCGACCGCTTGGTCAAGCCCCAGGCGACGAGCAGCGTGAGCAGCAGGGTGACCACCGTCCCCAACATCGCGGTCGCCGACGCCGACCGCCGGGTGCGCACGCTCGAGATGGCGAGCACGAAGGTGACGAACGGCACGATGAGCAGCATCGGCACCGCCCAGGGAAGCGCTGACGCGGGGTCGAAATTGAAACCAGACGGCCTGGCCCCGGAGGCCGCTCCGGACGCCGCCGCGAAGATGAAGCTCAGCGATTGCCCTCCCGGCCGGCGATTCCGAGGCCCAGCGCGACGAGCGCGACCGCCGCGACCGCAAGCAGGACCGCGAACTCCTGCCCGAGCAGGTGCGTTCCCCCCGCCGCGGCGAACCGCGCGACGCCGGCGAACGCGATGCCCGCGCCGGCGAACATCAGCGGGATCGTCGCGACCGCGGCGCTGACGTCGCGTCGCCAGGCGGCGCCGAACACGCCGACGGCGACCGTCGCGCAGGCGACGAAGAAGACGGCGACCAGGCCCGCGGTCATCGTGCTCGTTCTCGCAAGCGCCAGGCCGCGGCCCCGCCGGCGATGGCGAGCAGGCCGAGCAGGGCGACGGCCTCCGTCGCGACGACGTCGTGCGCGAAGAGCAGCCGGCCCAGCGCGACGGCATCGAACGGACCGCCCTTGAAGGTCGCCGAGACGAAGTCGCCGCGGAACGCGGAGAACGCGAGCACCGCCAGCAGCAGGGCCGCGCCGATCGCGCCGACCTGGCGCCAGACGGACCCGGCCACCGCTTCGACCTTGCGGTACTGCGGGCCCGCGACCATCAAGGCGCAACCGGCGTAGCAGGCGAACGCGACCGCGCCCGCGAAGCCCGCGGAGAGGGAGTAGTAGACCCCGGCCAGCCCAAGACCCGACAGGGCCAGTGCGGCGCCGCGCAGCCCCCGCCGAGGCAGCAGGGCAACTCCAAGAGCCCCGATGAGCAAGACCCCTGAGGACACGTAGAAACCTATTGCGTGGAGGGAGTCCATGGACACTCCGTGGTGATGAAAAGCGCGGCTATTCGCCGGTTTTGTCGGTTACCGGGCCGGCTCGCGCCAAGCATACAGAAAGCAGGCTGCGGCGATCCCGAGGGCGAATACAGCGGCGCCGATGCTCTTGTAGTCGGGTTGGACGCTCGTGGCGCCGTACGCGAACGCCCCAAGGATGATCACCCAGGCGAGCGCGAGCGCGCCGCCGGCGACCCGGAAGTGACCCCATCGCGAAAATGGTCGCACCGGCGAAGTATCGCAAGAATCCTCCCTCTCCCCCTTGGGGGAGAGGGTCGGGGTGAGGGGCGGCAGAGAATTCTCCCTCTCCCCCTTGGGGGAGAGGGTCGGGGTGAGGGGCGACAATCAAATCCCCCTCTCCCCCTCAGGGGAGAGGGTTGGGGTGAGGGGCGGCAAACAAATCCCCCTCTCCCCGGTCACGGGGAGAGGGTCGGGGTGAGGGGCGACAATCAAATCCCCCTCTCCCCCTTGGGGGAGAGGGTTGGGGTGAGGGGCGGCAAACAATTCTCCCTCTCCCCGGTCACGGGGAGAGGGTTGGGGTGAGGGACGGCAAACAATTCTCCCTCTCCCCGGTCACGGGGAGAGGGTTGGGGTGAGGGACGGCAAACAATTCTCCCTCTCCCCGGTCACGGGGAGAGGGTTGGGGTGAGGGACGGCAAAGAATGAAAGACCTGATCGACTTCGCGAACACCTTCCGCGAGCCCGCCGGCCCGGGCAGAGAGGTGATCGAGACGCCCCGCTACCGCGCCACCCTCCAGCCCGACTACCCGATCCCGGGCCCGAACAGCGTGGCCTGGATCCGATGCACCTCAGAAGAGGCGGACGAGGTGATCACCGAAGCCCGCACCCACTTCGCGCCGCGGGGTCTGGCGTTCTCGTGGATTCTCGACCCCAGCACCGAACCGCCCGACTTCCCGGATCACCTCGCTGCCCGCGGCGTCTTCCCGGAACCACACGCGCCGGCCGTGGACGTGATGGTGCTGGGCGTAGAAGCGCATGTGGACGCCCCGACCTTCGAGATCCACGACGCACTGGCGGACATCGAGAGCTTCCGAGCCGCCGACGCCGTCAATGCCGATGCCTTCGGAGACTCGCCACGAGAGCCCGGCGCGCAGGAGCGGCGGCGCCTGCATCAGGTCGAGGCGGGCAACCGGCGCGTCCTCCTGGTGACGGTCGACGGCGAGCCCGCGGGCAGCGCGGGCATGACGCTCTTCCCTCCGGCGGCCGCGATCATCAACGGCGGAGCCGTGCGGACGAAATTCCGCGGCCGCGGGATCTACCGGGCGATGGTGGCGGCACGACTCGCGATCGCCCACGAAGCGGGCGTCGCGGGCCTGGTGGTCTGGGGTGGTCCGATGTCGGCGCCGATCCTGCGTAAGCTCGGTTTCGAGACGGTCGGCTGGCGCAAGTTCTACCTCGACGCCAGCACGACGTAGCCGCGTCCAAAAACCGCTGATAGTCCGGACTATCCGCCATTCAGCGGTCCGAAAAGAGCCGTTAGTCCGGACTGTCGCTCAGGCGAGCGATTCCACCCACGCCCTGTGCAGCAAGCCGTACCTCCCTAACCCGGACCGCAGGTCCCCCGGCGCGCCGTCCTCCACGATCCTGCCCGCGTCGATCACCAGCACCCGGTCCGCGATCTCGACCGTCGACAGACGGTGAGCGATGATGAACGCCGTCCTCCCTCGCAGCAGCGTCCGCAGCGCCCTCTGCACCAACCGCTCCGAAGGCAGGTCGAGCGACGACGTCGCCTCGTCCAGGATCAGCACGCGCGGGTTGGCGAGGAACGCGCGCGCGAACGCCACGAGCTGCCGCTGCCCCGACGACAACCGCACTCCGCGCCGCCGCACGTCCGTGTCGTACCCCTGCGGCATCGCGCTGATGAACTCGTGCGCGCCGATCGCGCGCGCCGCGGCCTCCACCTGCTCGCGCGACGCGTCCGGCCGCCCGAACAGGATGTTGTCCCGGACCGTGCCCGAGAACAGAAAGCTCTCCTGGGTGACCATGACGATCGCCCGGCGCAGGTCCGCGGTCGCGATCGACCGCAGGTCCACGCCGTCCAGCGTCACCCGCCCCACCGTCGGGTCGTAGAAGCGCGAGATCAAGCGCGCGATCGAGGTCTTTCCTGCGCCGGTCTCCCCCACCAGCGCCACCACCTGTCCCGCGGGCACCTCGAGGTCGATGTCGTGCAGCACCGGCGCGTCGCGGTACGCGAACGTCACGTGCTCGAAGGCGATCGCGCCCGACGCTTCCGGCAGCGCAACCGGTTCCGCCGGCTCGGGCACGGTCGGCGCCTCTTCGATGACGCCCGCCAGCTTCTCCAGCGCCGCGCCCGCGGCCTGGAAGACGTTGTAGAACTGCGACAGCTCCTGCATCGGGTCGAAGAACTGGCGCAGGTAAAGGACGAACGCGGTCAGGACGCCGAGGGTCAGCTGCCCCTCGACGACCAGGTACCCGCCGTAGAGCAGCACCACCGCCGTGGTCAATCGACCAAGCAGGTTGATCGCCGGCCCGAACGTCGAGACAAGGCGGTTGGACCAGATGTTGGCGTCGCGGTAGCGCGCGTTGACGTCCTCGAAGATCTGCTGGTTGCGCGGCTCGCGGCGGAACGAGTGCACCGCGCGGATCCCGCCCAGCGACTCGACGTAGTGGACGATGACGAGCACGATCGCCCGCCGCACGGCGCGGTACGAGCGCGCGGAGTTGGCTCGGAACCAGTACGTCAACACCACCACGAGAGGCATCGCGACCAGCGCGACGAGACCCAGGCGCAGGTCCATGTACAGCAGGATCACCGTGATCGCGACCACCGAGATGAGCGACGTGAGCATCGACGTGAGACCTGTCGCCAGCAGCTCGTTCAGCGCGTCGATGTCCGAGGTGAGCCGGGAGATGATGCGCCCGGACGTGTAGCGCTCATAGAAGGAGAGCGACAGCTCCTGGACGTGCGCGAACAGCATCCGCCGGAGGTCGAACAGGATGTCCGCGCCGATCGCCCCGGACACGCGCAGGAAGCCGTAGTTCCCCAGCGCGTTGACCGCGAGCGCGACCAGCAGCACGGCGACGATCTCTTCCAGCGTCCCGAGGTTGCCGCTCCGTCCCGGCCGGATGCCCTTGTCGATGCCGAGCCGGACAAGGTACGGGATCGAGAGGTACGCGGCCGAGCGCAGGAGGATGAGCAGCGCGGCCAGCGCCAGGCGCGACCGGTACGGACGCGCGAGGGTGGCCAGCAGGCGGCGGCTGCGCTTGCGCAGCAGGCCCGCGACGTTCGGCGAGAACTCGTCGAGCTCCTCCGCGGCCACCCCGCGCCAGCTGTCGCGATCCACAGCTCCCTGCGCGATCGCGCTCACGCGGACACCTCCGCGCCGGCTTCGACATATTCCTGCGACAGCAGCGCGCGGTACAGGTCGTTCGAGCGCATCAGCTCGTGGTGGGTGCCGACCCCGGCCACCGTCCCTCCGTCGATCAGCGCCACCCGGTCGGCCAGCGCCAGCGTGGAGGGCCGGTGCACCACCAGCAGGCCCGTCACGCCCTCGAGCACCCGCGCCAGCGACTCCTCGATCGTCGCCTCGGTGTGGACGTCGACCGACGACAGCGGGTCGTCGAGCACGAGCACGGGCGGCCCTCCCAGCACCGCTCGCGCGAGCGCGAGCCTCTGCCGCTGCCCGCCCGACAGGGTGTAGCCCTGCTCCCCCACCCGGGTCTCCAGCCCCCAGGGCAGGTCCCACACGAACCCCGCCTGGGCGACGTCGATCGCGCGCTTGAGCTCCTCGTCGGAGTCGATCGCCCGGCCCATGACGAGGTTCTCGTGCACGGAGGCCGAGAAGAGGATCGGTTCCTCGAACGCAAAGCCGATGTGCGAGCGCAGCGAGCGCAGCAGGATGTCGCGGACATCGACGCCGTCGAGAAGGACATGCCCCTCAGTCACGTCGTACAGCCGCGGCACGAGGTAAGCGAGCGTCGTTTTGCCGCTGCCTGTGCGGCCCACGAGCCCGACCGTCTCGCCGGGCTCGATGGTCAGGTTGAAGTCGCGAAGGATCCACTCGTCCGACTTCGGGTACTTGAATCCCACCGCGCGAAACTCGAGCCGTCCGCCACACCGCTCGAGCGCCCGCGCACGTGGCCGGTCAGAGATCTCGGGCCGGGTGTCGAGCACCTCGTTCAGCCGGTGCGAGGCCGTCTGGCACTCCTCGCTCATCGAGAGGATCCAGCCGAGGGCGTCCATCGGCCACGTGAGCATGAAGATGTAGGTCATGAACGCGACCAGCCCGCCGATCGTCAGCCGGCCCTGGACGACGTTCACGCCGCCGAGCAGCAGCACGGCGACCAGCGACAGGTTGGGCAGGAAGTTGATCGTTGTCCACAGGTCGGCGCGCGCCTTGATCCCGGCCAGGCTCGTCGTCCGGATCTGACTTGCCTGCTCCTCGAATCGGCGCTGCATCAGCGGCACGCGGCCGAACGCCTTGATGATGCGCACCCCGGTCGCCATCTCTTCGATGGTCGTCGTGAGGTCGCCGGTCATGTCCTGCAGGCGGCGGGCGATGACCTTGTACTTGGTGTGGAAGATCGTGCTGAAGACGGCGATCGGCAGCATGAAGAACACGACGACCAGGGCCAGCTCCCAGTCGAGCTGGAGCATCAGCACCAGCACGACGATGAACGTGACCACGATCTGGAGAAACCAGATCAGGCCGAAGCCGACGAAGCGGCGGATGGTCGAGATGTCAGCGATCGCGCGCGACAGCAGCTGTCCCGACTGCCAGTTGTCGTGAAACGAAACCTGCAGGCTCTGCAGGTGCGCGTAGAAGTCGTTGCGCAGGTCCGTCTCCATGCGCAGCGACGCCACGCCGGCGTAGTGCCGCCGGGCGACGATGAGGGCGAACTCGAGCCCCCCGATCAGCAGCAGCAACACCGCCATCTCGACGAGGCCGCGGAGGTCGCCGTGCGTGATCGGGCCGTCGATGATGTACTGGATCACCTTCGGGATCGACGCGGCCGCGGCAAGTCCTCCCAGCTGGGAAAGGACGAAGACCGCGACGAGGAGCACGTACGGCCGCATGTACGGCACGTAGCGCCTTAGCGCCAGAAGACCCAATGGATGAAACCCTCAGATGGCGGCGGGAACCGAGTAGTTTATCCCGCCAGATCTCTCATCGAAACCATCCCGACGACCTTGCCGCCCTCGACGACCGGCAGGTGGCGGAATCCGTTGTCGAGCATGACGCGCAGCGCGTCCTCGCTCTCGGTGTCCGGAGGGATCGTCATCGGGTCGTGCGTCATCCAGGACACGATCTCGTGCCGCGGCGCGTCGTGCGACAGCGAAAGCGCTCGCACGGTGTCGCGTTCGGTGAAGATGCCGAGCAGCCGGTCGCCGTCCATGATGAGCACAGAACCGATGCGGTTCTGGGCCATCACACCCACGGCTTCGCCGACGGTGTCGCCGGGACCGACGGTGTGCAGTCGCGTCGCCATGACCTCGCGCACGCTGGCCACGGCTCCATCCTATGCCTGCGCGGGAAAAGCAGCGAGGAGCGCCGTAAGCCCGACGACGATCACCGCGAGGCCCGCGTCCAGCCGGGCCCAGGCGCCGCCCCTCCGCCACAGGAGCGCCAGGACGAGCATCGCCGCGACCCCGGCCACCTTCACCGAGAGCACGATCCCGTACTCCGTCGACCACAGGTCGCCGACGTCCTGAAGCTTCTCGGTCGCACGCAGCAGGCCGGTCATCGCGGTGACGACGAAAGCGATGACCGCCACCCGGCCGAAACGCTCGACCAGCTCGCGCGCTTCTGGCGCAGTCCAGCTCCCGCCTGGTGGCCGCAGGCTCGCCATCGCCATGATCCCGCCCGCCCACATCCCCGCCGACACCACGTGCACGACGGCCAGCAGGTCGGGCCTGACGAGGATCGAGGAGCGCGCGAACACGAGCAGTCCCAGCACCCCCACGACCGCTGCCGCGACGGCGACCCACAGCGGAGGCCGGGCCCATCCGATCATCGGGTTCATCGCTCCGAGGCGCATCACGACCAGCGATCCGATGGCGCCGAGGAGCCCGAGGTACTCGAGCCAGTGGAACGCAGCGGCGACGAGATCAGGCTGCGCGGGTGATCGTGCCTCCGCCGAGAACGCGCGTGCCCGAGTACAGGACCGCGGCCTGGCCGGGCGCCGCTCCAAGGAAAGGTTCGTCGAGCGTCAGCCGGCCTTTTTCGTAAGTCGCCGGGATTGCGGGCGAGTGGTAGCGCAGGCGCGCCTCGCACCGCAGCGGCTGCCGGACCTTGCCGTCGATGAACATCATGTCCTCGAGGGCAATCTCGCGTACCGCGAGCTCCTCTCTCCGGCCCACCACCACGGTGTTCGAAGGCGCGTCGACGCGGAGCACGTACCACGGGCCTGGCTCGACGAGGCTGCCGAAGCCCGCGCGCTGGCCGACGGTGTAGAGGGCGGTGCCGCGGTGAGCGCCGAGCTCCCGGCCGCTCGCGTCAATGACCTTGCCCGCCCGCACCGGCAATCGTGCCGACAGGTACGCCGCCGTCTCGCCGCGAGGCACGAAGCAGATCTCCTGGCTCTCGGCCTTGTTCGCCACCGGCAGCCCGAACTCGCGCGCGTGCTCGCGCACCTCGGCTTTGGTCATCCCGCCGAGTGGAAAGACGATGCGCGCAAGTCGCTCGTGGTCGAGGTGGTAGAGCATGTAGGACTGGTCCTTCGCGGGATCGACCGCGGCGTGGAGCTCGCCGCCGTTGAGGATGCGCGCGTAGTGGCCGGTGGCGAACCGGTCGAAGCCCAGCTCGAGGACTCGCGAGAGCATCAGGTCGAACCGCACGAAGGCGTTGCAGCGGACGCACGGGTTGGGCGTGCGGCCCTCGAGGTAGGCGCGGTGGAAGGGCTCGATCACGCGCTCGCCGAACTCCCTCTCCAGGTTCCAACAGTAATAAGGAATGGCCAGCAGCGCCGCCACGCGCCGCGCGTCCTCCACCGCGGAGAGCGAGCAGCACCCGCCGTGGCGCGCTGCCTCCTCGGAATCGTCGCGCGGCCACTGCTGCAGCGTGACGCCGACAACGTCGTGGCCCTGCGCCTGGAGAAGAGCGGCGGCGACCGACGAGTCCACCCCGCCTGACATGGCGACCGCGATCCTCATCGGCGATTCTCGGCGATGTGTCGCGCCACGATCTCGGCGTCCTCTTTTACACCGTAGAGCACGGCAGACCGAGCCTTGCGCTGAAAGTGGACGCCCATGAAGTAGAGGCCGTCCACCGCGCTGCGCCCGTCAGTCTGGACTGGAAAGCCCATGTCGTCGAACACCGGAGCATGGACCCAGCCGTAGTCGGGGCGGTAGCCGCAGGTCCAGATCACGCTGGTGATGCCCTCGCCCACGATGTCAAGCTCGGTGCGCCCGTTGACGCCCATGGGCGCGGGCACCTGCCAGGGCACCTCGAGGCCACGTTTGTCGCACAGCGCCTCGACCCATTGCATCAACATTCGCGCCAGGTTGTCGCCGGCGTCGGTGCTCTGCGCGAGGTCGTCGGCGAAGTGGAATTTGCTTTCATCAGCCCCTAGGTAGCGTCCGAGGAGCTCGACGCCCATCCCGTGGAGCGTCCGGTAGTGAAGGTCGTGGCCGCCGCCATGGCCGGTGGCCAGTGGGTTGCTCAGCAGCCGCGCTGCGGGCGACGGAAGCTGTGCGGGCGTCCGATCCGCAAACCCGGTTTCGACCAGCCACCAGACCAGGTCGTGGCCACCCATGCGACGCGGCGCCCACGGCGCCCGACCGCACGAGAGAAACACCTTCCGCCCGGCCTCGTGCAGCTCCTCGGCGAGCTGGCAGCCGGTCTGGCCGCTTCCAACGACGAGCACGGCTCCCGGCGGCAGGTTCTTCTCGTTCCCGTACTCCTCTGCGAGCACCTGCCGGACACGGCCAGGAATCTGCTCCGAGCCTGCAGGCCGGTGCGCCCGCTGGTAGGCACCTGAGGCGACCACCACGGTGCGCGCCCGGATCTTGCCGCCGTTCAGGGTCAGAGCAAGCCCTTCCCCGTCTTGGTCGAGGGACGAGACCGGGCAATGTTCCCGCACAGGCGCGGCGAACGACTGGGCCCAGCTCTGAATGTGTTCGACAAGCTCGTCGCGGGGCATGAATCCGTCCGGGTCGGGGCCGGCGTAGTCGCGGCCAGGGAGCTGCACGCTCCAGTTGGGGGTGACCAGGCAGAAGGAGTCCCACCGGCGTGAGCGCCACGTCTCGGCGACGCGCCCTGCCTCGAAGACCACGTGGTCGATGTTCGCCTGCTTGAGATACCAGCTGGTCGCGAGGCCGGCCTGGCCGGCGCCGACGATCGCGACGTTTACGTCACTTGCCACGCCCGATAGTTAAGGGGATGGCGCTGAGCGACGTACAGGCGGGCCGGATCGGGGAGTTTCTGCTCGCCGTCTACGCGATGCTCACCACCGACGGAGCGCTGGTCCCGTTCCAGGTCGACGCCGACGACGATCACCGCGACCTCGTCATCGCCGTGAAGGGCAAGAGCACGTTCGCGTCGCTGCAGGCGAAGGCGTGCTTCCGGCTGGGCGACTCGGGCTTCGTGCAGTCGAACGCCACGTACACGGAGGAGACGGTCCCTCGCGACCCGTCGTGGATCTACGTCGTCGTGCTCGTCCTCGACCTGGCGCCCGTTGTGTGGTGGGTGATTCCGGCGCCGGACTTCAACCACATCACATCGCATGCGCCCGCGCGCGGCGGCCGCGAGGTCGAGCTGCATTTCCGCGCCCACCTCGACCGCGACGACGCCGCATCGCCTTTTCGTGTCGCCACGCGTGACGTCGGCCCACGCCTGATGGAGCTGATCGACAAGCTCCCTCCTTCGACCAGACCCTTGCCTGGCGCACGCCTGGTCATCGCCAGGCGATAGCGACTACGACCCTTGCGGCTGTGAACCGCAAGTTTCGGTTCGAGTCTCCGTGCCGGACCTTATTTACTCCAAAGGTCCATCGAACTCAATCGAAATGACGTCCAGCAGCGCCCCACTTGGGCCGGGTGCATCGATGGTCAGCTCGCCTAGGACGTCGAACCCGGGCAGATGGTCGTCATACGCCGAGAGAGGCAGCCGGTAGCGCAGCGGCTCATCCGCTCCTAGGAGACAGACTCGGCGGACTCGCCGAACCGGAATGCCCCGCACGACGACGTTTTCGACCGGTTGGGCGACGAGATGGAGGTATAGCCGATTGCCGCGCACAGTGGTTGGCCCGTAGTAGTCGACGCTCGTCGGGGCGGGATGCGCGCCGATGACCGCCTCCCCATGCGTCGCTATCCACGCGCCGAGGTCGCGTAGGTGTGACACCTGAACGTCCGGAAGAGTGCCGTCGTCCTTGGGGCTGATGTTCAGCAACAGATTGCCGCCTCTGGACACTGCATCCGTGAACCAGTGGACGAGGTCGCGCGGCGACTTGTAGTTGGTATCGCTCGGACGCCAGCCCCAGGAGTCGTTCATGGTCAAGCAGAGCTCCCAAGGTCGGGATGGCGGAGCGGTCGGGAGAAATTGCTCGGGCGTGTCGTAGTCGCCCTGACCGGGTAGGCGATCATTGACAATCGCCTGCGGCTGAAGCGAAGCGACCAACTCGCGCAGCTCAGCGGCGTGCCACTCCTCGGCTGTCCGCTCCCACTGGCCGTCAAACCACACAAGGTCGATCGGTCCGTAGTTCGTGAGCAGCTCGCTTAACTGCGTCCGCACGTAGTCGAGGTAACGCGCCCATCTCTCAGGCGACGGACGTGGGTATTGCTCGAAAAGGTAAGGCTTGTAGCTCTCCGTGAACTTTGGATAGTCCGGATGATGCCAGTCCGAGAGCGAGTAGTAGAGGCCCACGCGAAGTCCATCGGCTCGAACAGCTTCGATGAGCTGGCGGGTTATGTCCGAGCCGTATTTCGAGTGCTCGACCGAGAAGTCGGAGGCTTTCGTGTGGAACATCGAATAGCCGGAGTGGTGCCTCGTCGTGAACACGACGTATCGCGCGCCGCACGACCTCGCCAGCCGGGCTATCGCCGTGGCATCCCACCGGTGTGGATTGAAGGTGGTCGCCGTGGAGTGATACTTGCCCACCGACACCTCATCTGGCGTGTCACCCGGGTAGACGATCGACCTGCCGACGAGCGGCCACGAAATCTCGATGCCTTGCTGGCTCGCGTGGTCCCAGTGGACGAACAGGCCAAGTCCCGCGCCGACAAACCAGCTTAAGTCGGCCACGTCACATAAGGTAAAGCGTCCCCGACCGAATTCTGAACACCGACTTTGCTCGGTGCTGAGTCAGCAGGTGCCTGAGGCGCAACTCAGACTGGTTAGATCTGAGATGGTGTGTCGCTGGTGTACCACATCGCCGGTACTCTTGCGAAATGCGACCCATTCGGTACTCCATCAACGTCACATTGGACGGGTGCTGCGATCATCGTGCAATCCCCGCGGACGAGTACTTGCATCGTCACGCGGTCGAGAACCTCAACCGAGCCGACGCTTTTCTCTTTGGCCGGGTGACTTACGAAATGATGGAATCAGCCTGGGGGGCTTGACCGCCACGCCCTCGTCAGGCGAGTGCCCCGAGTGACCAGGACCAGCATATTCACGACTTCTTCGATGTCCGGGTAGTGTCCCGACATGTAGCCCAACGCCAGCACTTCGGTGGCCGCGATGTGGATGTCGGCCACCATCTCGAGCCGACGCCGCTCGGCAGGCGTGGCGGCGGGGTAGCCACGCGAGACGAGCTCGTTCACCAGATCCCCGCGGGTGTTGCCGGTAAGGCGCCGGCTGGAGTCGCCCAGCGGTGAACCCGATTGATGGCGCACCCGGAGCGCGAGCCGGAAGAGGTCCGGATTTGCGGCCAGGACTTCCAGCGGAATGCGGAACTCTTGACGCAGTTTCTCCTCGTCGTTGGGCGCCGCCAACGCCTCGCGCCGGGCAGTCGCGAGCTTGTCCCTGAGCTCATCGAACAGTTCCTTCGAAAGTGCGTGCAGGAGATCGTCACGGTCCTGGAAGTGCTCGTAAAAGGTCGCCCCTCCGACGCCTGCCCGCTGGGCGACAGTGCTCGCGGCAAGCCGGCTTTCGCCGCCGGCAAGGATCAGTAGCCGCGCCGCGCGGAGCAGGCGCTTGCGAGTCCGCTCCTTGGCCTCCCGCCGCGTGACCGGCTGGGCCCTCGCGGGCGACTGAGCCCGACCTCGCCTTTCGGCTATGGCCGCTTTGGCGGGCATCGCGGAAACACTAGCAAGTGTGGCCGAAACGGTCTTGTCATGGCAATTCGCCGAGAGTACTATCGGCGAAACTGGCTCCGATGCTCACCCTCAAGCCGTGGCCGCCAGATCGGCGGCGAAGACCCGAACGGTGACCGCAAGCTCGGCCGCCCGTCGACCAGAGGTCTCTGATGCCGAGATTGTTGATTCGCTCAAACCGGACAACCCCGTCCTCATGTACCTCAATGAGATAGGGCGCTTTCGCTTGCTCACCGCTGACGAAGAGGTCGAAGTGGCGAAGGCCATCGAGGACAAGCCGCTTCACGACGCATTGAGGGACCTGGGCGTCCTCGAGCAGGTCGAGGGCCGCCAGCGCTCGCTCGAAGAGATGGTGTCCGATATCGTCCGACGTCTTGCGCGAGAAAAACGTAAGGCGCGCCAAGCCCGTCTTGCGCATGAGCTCCTGGGACTTGAGGATGTCTCAGAACTTCAAGGATTACTGGAGTCAGCACCGGCCCGGCGCTGGCGGCGCGCGAATGTTGCGCCTCCCTCGCGCGACCGATCTGAGGCCGTGGAGGCCTACCGGATGGCTAGCTTCCGTTTCGCCCAAAGGTACGCGTGGGCATGGGATGCGAAACAGCGTATGACCGAGGCGAACTTACGCCTGGTGGTCTCGATCGCTAAGAGGTACGTCGGGCGTGGCCTTTCACTCCTCGACTTGATCCAGGAGGGCAACCTGGGCCTGATTCGTGCCGTTGACAAGTTCGATTACCACAAGGGCTTCAGGTTTTCGACCTACGCGACCTGGTGGATTCGTCAAGCCATGAGGCGCGCCCTCGCCGACCAAGCCCACACCATCCGCCTCCCGTTGCAGATGGCGGAAATCATCAACCGGCTGGTACGCGTTTCGCACCGCCTGAGCCAGGAGCTGGGACGTGAGCCGCGTGACGACGAGATTGCTGCCGAAATGGGGATCAGCCTCCATAAAGTTCGGGAGGTTGTGAGATACGCGCGGGCTCCCAAATCGCTGGATTCCCCGGTCGGCGAGAAGAACGAGTCTCGCCTACATCACCTGGTCGAGGATCATCGAGCGGTCTCACCCTTCGAGGTCGTCACGTTCACGATGCTCCACTCGGAGGTCCAGGACATCCTGGACGTGCTCGCGCCACGCGAGCGGCGTATTCTCCAGCTCCGTTTCGGGTTAGTCGATGGCCGCCAGCGAAGCCTTGCGGAGGTGGGCAAGCGCTTCGGGTTGGGCCGCGAGCGCATTCGCCAGATCGAGGCCAAGGCGTTGGGCAAGCTCCGCCAGCCCCGGTTCTCCACGAACCTTCGCGACTACCTCACATAGAAGTGCCACCCCGGAAGCCAATGCCAGGCGCTCGGCTGGTAATCGCCAGGCGATAGCGACCACGACTTTGCGGGCGGCGGAAAGTCCCATTGACGCCGCCTCCTGCCAGTGTTATACCCGCGGCGGGCCGTCCGCTCGTGCTCGCCGGTTGCCCGGCAGGAGGTGCCTATGGACCTGAACCGCAGCCATCTCGGCCACGCCCATTTCTGGATGCGTCCCATCACGCGCCGGACCTTTCTGGGGTCTGCCGCGCTGGCCGGCGGCGTCGCCGCGACAGCAGGGGCGTCGCTGCCGCAGCTGGCCAGGGCCGACTTCGACGGAACGGCCACTGTTTTCCCCGAGCCGATCCCGGGTGGCGTGGCGCCGTTCGGCATCCCGATCCACCATTTCCCACCGGTTCCCGTGCTCGGTCCTGGCCCGATCAACGAACCCTCGCAGATCACCGATTTCAACGGAATGGTCGGAGTCTGCCGTGTCACGGGTGCGGGCACCGCAACCGACGAAACAACCGGAGCGACGAGCCGGCTGAACTTCCAGGTAGACAACGGGTTTATGGACGGCCTGTACGTGGGTGAGGACGGACGGACCCATCACGGGACTTTCGCCTTCATCTGAATGGACCTGTTCAATGGTGCCGTCGGCACCAACCAGGTCCACGACTTCAACCCAGGCATCCGTGACAACACCCACTTGTTCTGGACTCAACCGATCGCCGGAGACGCCGTGACATTCAACCTCGAACACGGCACCGCGAGCCTCGCGGCCGACGATCTCGACGAAGAGGACTACCACAACTTGCACAACGCGCTGCTCGATGGGCCGAGCGACCCCGCAAGCGTGACTTTCGACATGCGCTGGGACGCGATCGCGGATCCGATGAACGTCACTGATTCGGTCCACCGGTTTACGGGCCGCTTCCGCCTGGCTTCGGTGCGGATCGAATGGTCAGCGGACGCTCCCGGCTTCCACTTCGTGTCCGATCCCGCCAGCACGACACACAACGTGCGGTCCGTCATCGGGCGCGAGCGCAACGGCGTCTTTTTCGACGACTGACCGATGAGGGAGCGCCCTCGGCGCTCCCTCCGCGCCCCGACCAGTTAACGCAAGATCCCTCTGCACCGCCCGTTATCGGCCAACGCATGGGACTGCCAGCCCTGCGAAAGCACATGTCGATGGCTGTCCTGGCCGCGATGCTTGCGTTGGTTGCATCGACGGTCGCGAGAGTTCCGGCCCTCGCCGTTGGAGGTCCTCCGGGAGGTTTCACTATCAACCCCGGCTCGGTCGCGAGCTTCACCAGCATTTCGTTCTCGGCGTGCAACAGCCTCAGTTGGGGCTACCAGCTGGACAGTGGTCCCAATAACATCCAGGCAACGTTTCCCGGCGGCTGCCACTCGGGGTCCGCATCAAACGTCACGGTTGGCCCATTCGCGACGTCCATGTCGCTGCGGGTGTTCGAGGTCGACAACCACTGCAGCGCCACCTACTACTCGGACGGCACCCCCGTCGACCATACAATCGTCAGCGGCTCGAATCCCTATTCGCTCAGGTTTGCGGACGCCGGCGCATTCTGCGAGCGCAAAACGGCGACCGCCAACACATTCAGCGGATGCAACCTATGCCTCGATCTCGCGATATCCGAGGCGCCCATCACAGCCGCCGGCACGAGCTCATCCGCAATCGAAGGCGGATCCTTCACAACGACGGTTGCATCATTCAGTGATCCCGACCCAGCCGCCACCGCGGCCGAATACGCCGCCGCCATCGACTGGGGTGACGGCTCCACCGGGCCCGGCACCCTTGCCGGCAGCGCCGCCCGCTTCTCGGTCTCGGGCGCCCACACGTATGCCGAGGAGGGAACGTGGGCGGTAACGGTCACGATCACAGACACCGACAATCCCTCGAACTCAGCGACCGCGCACTCTACCGTCGGCGTCGCCGACGCGGCCCTCGCCGCGAGCGGTGCATGCTCGGCGACGTCCCTTCGCACCTACAGCGGCCCAACGGCGACGTTTGTCGATGCCGCCAGCCCATCGGGAACCGCGTCCGACTTCACTGCGACCATCAACTGGGGCGACGGGACCTCCACCGCGGGGATCGTCTCGAGCGCCGGCGGCGGCCATTACGCAGTCGGCGGTGCACACACCTTTCCATCGGTCGGCCGGTTCACGCTCACCACGACCATCAGAGACGTGGGCGGGAGCATTGGCACAGCGTCGTGCAGCACCATAGGGTTCTCCTTCGCGCCCGGAGGCGGCACCTTCGTCATCAGCACCGGGCGCGATCAAATGGGCGGCGCCGTGACCTTCTGGAGCGCGGCCTGGTCGCAAAACAACTCGCTGGTGGGCCAGACAGGGCCAAGAAGCTTCAAGGGCTTCGCATCGGACCCGAAAGCTCCGACGTGTGGGGCCCGCTGGACGGCAGACCCGGGGAATTCAACCCCGCCACCCTCGGGGCCTCTTCCCACCTACATGGGAGTGATCGTGTCGGGTTCGGTGACCAAGACGGGCTCCCGGGTTTCGGGCGACACGGTGCACATCGTGGTGGTCAAGGTCGATCCCGGCTACGCCTCCAACCCGGGCCACACCGGCACCGGCACGGTCGTGGCCGTCGTCTGCTGATCGCCACCGTCAGGCGCGAGCGCCACACTGTGCCCGATGGCTGGGGCGTCCGCTGCAATTCGGATCGACGCAATGACGATCGGAGAGGCATGGCTGGGCATCGCGTCGGCGATCCTGAAAGACGGCATCGCCGGCGATTGGGAGGGACTGCCGATGGTCGAGGTGTTCCGCGCCACCCTCGAGGTCCAATCACCGAACGTCGCCGACCCGATCATCGCCCGGCACGGTGATCCCGAACGCCTGGCCTGGATGCATGCGAACTTCACCGACCGCTCGCGCGTCGCAGAGCTCGGTGACTCGGACAGCTACGCCACGCGCCTGTATGACTACGCGCACAGCGGCCGCGACCAGGTGCGCTGGATTGTCGACCGGGTTGCCGCAAATCCCTCGACCCGTGACGCGACTATTACCACGTTCCAGCCGCTGACCGACAGCAGCTACGTCCCCTGCGTCAGCCTGCTCGACTTCTGGCTCCTCGACGGAGCGCTGCAGCTCGAGGTCTACGCGCACGGCATCGACTTCGGTACAAAGGGCTACGCCAACCTCGTCGAACTCGCGGCGCTCCAGACTCGGGTCGCCAACGAGCTCGGTGCACAGGTCGGCCGGCTGACGATGAACGTGAAGTCGGCCCACATCTATCAGACCGATCTCGACTTGATGCAACGCATCGTTGCGACCACTCCATCTGACCGATAGGCGCCGGTCCGCGGCAAAGAGCTCAGTCTCAGGGTGAGGCGGGTGAGGACGGCGGGACCCAAAGCCCCGCCGTCCTCCGTTGTCGCCTAGCTGACGTTCGTGGTGAAGATGTTCTGGTCCAGACCGCCGGTGCCGTCAAAACAGGTGGTGAAGGACGACGTGCACGTGCCGCCTGCGGCCGGGTCGCCGGCGACGTCGTCGCCGTCCGGTCCGCCCGCTACCACGGCGTCACGCTGGTCGGTCCACACCGCTGCGATGGAGCTGCCGACTGCCGAGACCATGATGTAGTCGCCGAAGAACGGGACTCGGCGGCCGCCGAACTGCTCGAGGTTGGGATTCGTGAGCGCGTCGGTCAGCTCCTGGTGGGACCAGGTCGCTCCACCGTCCGTCGAGGTGGAGTACCAGACGGCAAGGCACGCGCTGCCGTGGCCGGCCGCGTCGTTGCAGGGGGCGCGGTTCGGCGAGTAACCGGCATCCAGCCGGCTGTCGTAGTAGACGACGCTGAGCCGGCCGCCCGAGGCGCTGATCCAGGGGAAGAACTGGTGCCCGGCTGACTGGGCGTCGACCGGAGCTGGATTCGACCAGGTGGCGCCGCCATCGGTCGACTTGGTGAACTGCGTCTGACCCTGGCCCGACGGGAGCCGCACCATGAAGGCCATGTAGATCGCGCCGCCGTCGGTCGCGATCGTGGGCTGCGCGAGGTCGAAGCGAGGGAACGTCTGCCCGCTAGGGCAGGCGAAGGGGCCATCGCCACACTGGCGGGCACCGTTGCCAGAGAAGCTGTTGGAAACGAAGGGATCGAAAGGCACGGCGATCGTGGCCATGCTGAAGGTTGCGCCGCCGTCCAGTGAGCTGACGAACGCGGCCCCCAAGGCCCTTGTGCCCTGTCCTTTGCTGCCGCTGACTTGCCCGAACCAAGAGACGTAGACCTGGCCGGATGGGCCGATGGCGATGTTCGGTCCCTGGTTGCTGCAGATGGAGCTGCTGATCTTCAGCGGCGCGCTGAACGTGGCGCCGTGATCGGTCGAGCGCGAGATGACGATCTCGTTGCACCCCGACCCGTGGAAATCCGACCAGGCCGCGTAGACGGTGCCGGCGAAGGGCGAGCCGGTCTGGTCGACCTGAATGCCGGTCTTGTCGTTGAAGGACCCCTCCCCGAACACATTCGAGGCGAGGATCACGGTCCGCACGTAGCGCGAACCGTCGGTCGTGTGGTCGGAGGGGTTCGACGGAGCGTAGGTCGCCACCCAGACATCACCGGTGTTGTCACGAAAAGTCGGCGAGACGCCGTTCTCGGTGCCGCGGTTGAAGTTGTTGCCCATGAAGAACAGGCTGCCGTTGGTGTCCCAGGCCTGCACCGGGTCTCCGGCCGCGAAGGCTCCGCCGAGCGCCATGGCGTGCACCGGGCTGGCGAGCCCTTGCGAGGAACCGTCGTGGAGGTACCCGGGTAGAAGGCTGTCGTCCCAGGTCGCCCCACCGTCCGCCGAGCGATAGAAGCCGGCCCAGGCGTCGCCGTTGGTGGGAACCGTGCAGTAGTCGTTGCTGCCGGCTGTGCGCACCAGAGGGTTGCGCGGGTCGAGCGCCAGGGTGGGTTCGTTTTGCATCCGGCGGTCGATGCCGCACCGCCGCAGGGTGCCATCGGTGTAGGTGCCCGTGCCGCCCAACATGTCGGCGCTGACGTAAGCGCTGGCGACGTCGTGGGTGACGCGAACGTTGGTGGACGCAGCCACCCCCGAACTGGTCTGGCCGGCGGCCAGGACCAGGGCAAACGTAAGTACCACAAAGCGGATCCGTCTCACCACTACCTCCTATCCACCTATCCAGCGATCACGAACGGACGGCTCGACCCGCTTCCTCCCCGGCTATCGAACGTGCCACAAACCCGGGCACTCCGCAACTGTCCAGTTCGGCGGCCGTCACCGCCGACCGCCAATCTGCCGGCGAGACGCCAGGTGTCAGGCGGCCCCCCACCTTAAGCAACACATAATTGTGTTCTTAAGCTTTTTGGATTATCGTCGATCGCAGTCGGGCGGCCGAGCGGTCGACCGGGATTCGGGGGAACAGGCGGTGTGTGGAGTGCGCGGCCGGATTGCCGCGACTTCCTCTTCGAGAAAACCTGCTGTCCCGCCTTCCCGCCGGCAGCGCAACGGCCAACATGCCGGTGGCGGCTTGTTTGAGGAGGACCACATGGTGCGCAGAATCGGATCCGCCATCGTGCTGGTGGCGGGCGCGGTGCTCGTGCTGGCCAGCACCGCCCTGGGAAGTACGAGACTCACGCAGATAAGCTCCGATCCCTATACGAACACCACCGCGATCGACGGCGTCGCCGTGTACCACGCGACGCAGGAGGAGCCCGACACGTTTGCGTTCGGCTCGACCATCGTCTCGGCGTTCCAGACCGGCCGCTTCCACAACGGCGGCGCGGACGACATCGGCTGGGCGACGTCGACCAACGGAGGCAAGACCTGGAAGCATGGATTCCTGCCGGGGCTGACATTCCAGGTCGACCCCACCAGCCCGTTTGAAAGGGTCAGCGACGCCTCGGTCGCGTTCGATGCCAAGCACGGAGTCTGGATGATCTCTTCCATTCCGCTGACCGCGTCCCTCGTAGTGCCCACCGTTTTCATCAGCCGGTCCACCGACGGCCTCCACTGGTCCAACCCGGTTTCGATCCCGGCGCCTGCCGGACCGGTGAACCTCGACAAGAACTGGACCGTTTGCGACAACTCGTCCGGCAGCAAGTTCTTCGGCCACTGCTACACGGAGGTCGACAACTTCGCTCAGTTCGACCTGGAGCTCTTGAGCACCTCGACCGACGGCGGGGCGACCTGGGGCGTGCCGATCCCGACGCCGACGCACGCCCACGGCCTGGGTGGCCAGCCGCTCGTCCAGCCGGATGGGACGGTGGTTGTTCCCTTTGAGGGAATCGACGGCCTGGCGACGATCTCGAGCTTCGGCTCTATTGACGGCGGGGCCAGTTTGACCAACGCCGTGACCATCGCGACGATCGACTTCCATACGGTCGCCGGCGACCTTCGGACCTCACCGCTGCCCTCCGCGGAGATCGATGGCGCGGGCCGCGTGTTCGTTGCATGGGAGGACTGCCGATTCGAACCAGGCTGCCCGGCGAACGACATCGTGTTCAGCACATCGAGCGACGGCCACAACTGGTCGGCGGTCAGCCGCGTCCCGATCGACGCGATCGGCGGTGGGGTCGATCACTTCATCCCCGGGCTTGCGGTCGACAAGTCGACCTCGGGCAGCACCGCCGACGTTGGACTCAGCTTCTACTTCTACCCGAACGCGAACTGCACCGTCTCCACGTGCCAGCTCGACACCGGCTTCATCTCATCGTCCGATGGTGGGGCCCACTGGGGCGGCAAGCAGCAGCTCGCCGGACCCATGACCCTTTCCTGGCTGGCGTTCACCACGCAGGGCTTCATGGTCGGCGACTACATCTCGACGTCGTTCAGCGGCGGGCTGGCATTCCCAGTCATCGCCGTGGCGTCGGCGGGCACGCCGACCCAGAACCTGCAGGAGTCCATGTTCGTGACGTCAACCGGACTCGCGGTGGCCACCGGCGGCGCTCCCGCCTCCACGGCTGGAGCGCAGGCCGGCGTTTCGACCATCTCTTTCGTGGTCGGACCAACCAACCGCTAGCTCTTCACCACGAGGCTGGGGCTCGGCCCTCAGGCGAGTCCCAGCCGCCTCTTCTGCTGACCCGAAGCGCCAGCTACGGGCCTCTGTGACGTTAGAGGTCTCTGGATGGCGCCAGGGACCCCAACCGACTCGCCTGAAGACTCCTACCGGCCGGGCTCCACGGAGGATTTCGACCGGCTGTACCGGTCGACGTACAGGCGCATCTTCGCCACCCTCACACTGATCCTCAGGAACCCGGCGGCGGCAGAGGACGCGACGCAGGAAGCCTACGTTCGCGCGTTCGCGGCCTGGAGCGGATGGAAGCAGGACGCGCCCGCCGAGGCTTGGATGTACCGGATCGCTCTGAACATCGCCTTCACCCACCGCCGGCGCGAGCGCCTCCACGAGATCGGCGAGGTGATCCGGCGGCTTGGCCGGCCGAGGCAGCCGGATCCGGGCGAGCTCGAGCAGACCGACCTGGTCCGCGAGCTGCGCGCCCTGCCTGCAAGGCAGGCGGCGGCGATCATCCTGCGCCACCTTCACGGCTTCACCAATCGCGAGATCGGCACGGCGTTGAACGTTCCCGAGCGAACGGTGGCCTCGCGTCTGGCCGCGGCCAAGCGGCGGCTCCGCACCCGCCTGGGAGATCGGCCTGAGGCCGAGATGAGTACATCGGCGCCCTCGACAGTCCTTCTGGAGGAATGAGCGTGGCAAGCGGCAACGGTTTCGACCAATGGCTGGAGCAACAGCTTCATCACGAAGCTGGCAGAGCTAGCGGCCCGAGCCCGGGACCGGAGCAGTCGCAGTACCACGCCGCATATCTCCAAGGAGGTCCTCACATGTCCATCCTCGCCAAGGCGGTCACCGTGGTCTCGGCCAAAGGAGCCGCCGGTCTTGCAATCGCCTTTGTCGCCCTGGCTGCGGCGGGGGTCGCCACCGAGGCGGCCGTCACCGGCAGCGCCAACCCGACGAACTGGGGCCAGGCGGTCGTCGCCCAGGTCACCAAGTGCAAGGATGCTTTGACGCCCGGCCATCACGGCATCGGCGAGTGTGTCAGCGCATTCGCGAAAACTCATGGCCCGGCGGTCAGCGAGTCGCACTCGAGCGGCGCACGCGAGCGGGCAAGCGACGCACGTCAGAACGGTGGCGCTCACACGCCCGGGCCGCCGGCGAACAAGGGCAAGCCGAGCAGCGCGCCGGGCGGCAAGCCGAGCCCCGTCCCAAGCCACTCCTAAGACACCGCGGTTCCGTCGCTAGGGATTGTGGGCCGGGCCGCCGCCCGGCCACATCCATCCGTCATCATTTCTGCCCCGGACCTTGATCGCGCTAGCCACCTGCACCGCCATCTGGGCGCTGATGGGCCTGGCGGCCTTCACCGCCGCCGGCCGCTCACGCGTCGCGAGCTGGAAGATCGGACTTCCGGTCATGCTGCTCGCGGCGCTGGCCGCGTCCTGGTTGACAGCCTCGTGGTTTCGGAGTCCGGGCTCGACCGGCATCTTGTTCGCGATCGAAGCCGCCGCCCTTGTGCCGCTGCAGCGCTGGCTGCGCTTGATGCGCTGGCCGGCCCAATTTTTCTTCGCGACCACTCTCGTGGCCACAGTCACCTTCGGGATCACGGTCTTGATGCTCACGCTCACGATCCGGACCCCGCTGCTGGGACTCGGCCTCTCGGTGCTCCTGCTGGTCCTGGAGGCGACGGCGCTTGCGCTCGGACTTGTGTTCGCGTACGAGATCGCCGAGGCTCTGGGCCGGCGGATCGACGAGCCGGTGCTGCGCGGCACGTCGAGCACATACCGGCCGCGCGTGTGCCTGCAGGTCCCGGCGTACAACGAGCCGCCCGAGCTGCTGCGCGAGACGCTGGAGGCTCTGTCGAAGCTTGACTATCCCGACTACTGCGTCCAGGTGGTCGTCAATAACACCACCGATCCGGCGCTCTGGAAACCCGTCGAAGAGGACTGCCGGCGCTTGGGCCCGCGCTTTCGTTTCATCCATCTGCCGAGCTGGCCCGGCTTCAAGGCCGGGGCGCTGAACGAGGCCACCCGCCGCCTCGAGGCCGATGTGGAGATCGTGGGCATCGTCGACGCCGACTACATAGTTCGCCCTGAGTTCCTACGCGAGTGCGTGCCGCATCTCGCCGATCCTCGGATCGCTTTCGTGCAGACGCCACAGCACTATCGGGATTGGCAAGACTCGCCGTACCTGCGCGGCCTCTTCTACGCCTACCGCTACTTTTTCGACGTGACCATGGTGGCGCGTGCCCGCGTCGACGCCATCATCTTCTGCGGCACGATGGGCCTCATCCGCGTGACCGCCCTGAGAGAGATAGGCGGTTGGGCGGAATGGTGCATAACCGAGGACGCGGAAGCCTCGCTTCGCCTTCTGGCGCGTGGTTGGAGGTCGATTTACGTCCATCGCGCGTATGGAGAAGGGCTCATGCCGCTCGATTTCGACGGCTTGCGACGACAGCGGTTCAGGTGGGCGTTCGGAGGAGTCCACATCCTGCGGCGTCACATCGGTCTGCTCCTGGGCACGACTCCGTCCAGGCTCACTCTCGGCCAGCGCTATCAGTATCTGGCCGGCGCCCTGAGCTGGTTTGCCGACCCACTCGGCGTCGGACTCGCGGCGTTTCTTCTCTTCACCAGCGTCTTGGTGGTCCTCGGGCACCCGATTCTCATGCGACAGCTGGTCGGCGTGGTGCTCGTGCTCCCGATCTTCTTGCTCCTTTCCGGGGTTGTCCGCTTGCTGTGGAGCACTCACGCCGCGGTCGGCGCGCCGTGGCGCGACGTTCCGCTGGCCGCGATGGTGATGCTGGCTCTGAACTTGACCGTTGCTCGCGCCTGCCTCAGCGCGCTCTTGACCAACCGAGGAGTGTTCTTCCGCACGCCAAAGGTGAAGGCCCCGTTCAGGTTGGGCCGGGCCGTGCTCGGCACGCTGCCGGAATCAGTCGTGGCCGCCGCTTGCGCCTCGATGTCGGTGCTGATGGTCTTGTTCGGCCCTCCTGGGCTGGGTGCTGTCCTCGCGGTGCTCCTCGTCTGGCAGACGTTCGCCTGGGGAAGCGCACCGACTGCCGGTCTGCTCGCGCAGGGCATCGCATGGACGCCTGCCCGGGCGACCTTCAAGCGGTCTCCGCAGACGACCGGCGCCCGCCCCTCGATGCTGCGCGACCGGCCAAGGCGGCTCGCGCTTGCTTTCGTCCTCGTGGGCCTGGCGATCCTCCTCACGCCTGCCCTCGTGACGTCGCCCGAGATCGACCGGGGCCTGCAGCAGGCGCTTGCCGGGCTCCCGTCTCAGCTGACCGCCAAGCCCAGCCCGACATCCCCCTCCACCACCCCCGCCAGCTCGAAGACCGTCCCGGGACGATCACCTTCTGGCGGCGGGCCCAGCCCGACACCGCTCGCTTCGGCAAGTCCGGGGCAGCGTCCCACAAGCACCCCTACGCCGACGGCGTCACGATCGCCGAGCCCATCTCATCCGCTGCCATCGCCCAGCTCTCGCGCCACCACCCCGCCGTCACCGACGCCGCACCCGTAGACGGGCGGCGATAGGGCCGGAGCTCAGGCCGCCGGGCTGCTCGGCACCTGGGCCCGCAAAGGCAGCGTGAACCAGAACCGCGACCCCTTGCCCGGCACCGACTCCACCCCCATCCGTCCACCCTGCAGCTCGGCCAGCCGGCGCGCGATCGACAGCCCGAGGCCCGTGCCTCCGTAAGTGCGTGAGATCTTGTCGCTCGCCTGCCGGAACTCGTCGAAGATCCGCTCGTGAGCGTCGGCGGCAATGCCGATGCCGGTGTCGATGACCGAGATCTCGGCCATGGCGCCCACCGGCTTGCTCCGGATGGTGACCGACCCGCGAGGCGTGAACTTGATGGCGTTCGAGGTCAGGTTGGTCAGGATCTCTCGCACCCGGCCAGGATCGGCCATCACCTTCTGGGCGCCCGGTTGGACGTCACACGTCAGCGAGAGCGTCTTCGCCTCGGCGAGCTGATACAGCGTCGAGACGACCTCCTTCGAGACGTCTCGCAGGTCCACCTCCTGGATCGCGAGCTCGATCTTTCCGGCCTCGATCTTCGACAGGTCGAGGATGTCGTTCACGAGCTCCAGAAGCACGAGGCCGCTCTTGTGGATCTGCCCGACGTCGTCCGCCTGCTCTGTCGCCAGGACACCGTCCATGCCGTTGAGCAAGACCTCGCAGAACCCGATGATGGCCGTCAGCGGGGTTCGGAGTTGGTGGCTCATCTTCGCCAGGAACTCGGACTTGAACTCGCTTGCGCGCGCAAGCTGAGCGTTGATCTCGCGCAGCTGCGTGTCGTAGGCGTCCGCGAGCCGGACTAGGCTGACGTCAGCGTTCGCGCTGATGACCTGCATCACCTCGGCCAGCACGTCGTCGGGCGTGCCCAGGCGCGACGCCTCCTCGCGCGCGACAGCGAGCAATGTGTTGCGCCAGTGGTGGTGGCCGCGCGTGGTCTCGACGAGCGGGATTCCCTCGCGCGCGGCCGCCGCTCCGCTGCCGGTGATCCACGCCACCTCGTCCTCGTCGGCGGCGATGCCGCTCACCAGCCAGCGCGCGATCAGCAGGGTGCCGACGACGCTGCGCCCCCACCTGTAGTCGAGGTAATCGCGGCTCGGGACGACGCCCTGGCCCTTGCGGTACAGGAGGGCGATCGTGCGCTCGTAGATCTCCTCCGACCTGGCGCCGATGGCGAGACCGAGCTGGGCGCGGTGATTCAGGCGCGTCCGCTGGGCGTCGTCTGTCACCTGCATGACGGTTTCGAACCGGTCGGGATCATATCCCGGCTCCGAGCCGCCCGAGCCCCCCTTACTCGACCAGGTCGCCTTCCGCGGGCTCGACCTTCACTCCGCTCGACTCGAGGAAATCGACCCCCCGGTCCAGCTCTTCAGGCTCCCCCGACACTTCCAGGAGCACCCATCCATGGTCCCTGGTCACGTCCGCCCGCCGGATGTTGGTCACGATCTCGAACTTCCGCCCGAGCTGGTAGATCACGGGCTCCTTCACCAGGGAAGGACCGAAGATCAGCTTGAGCCGCCGTCGCGCCATCGGCGCGAGTCTAATGCGAGATGCCGCTGGCGATAGTCCGGACTATCGCCCTAATCCGGGACGACAACTCGTCGATAGTCCGGACTAACGTCTGGCGCCGCCCGCCACTGCCGGGACGATCGAGATCTCGTCGCCCGTCTCGACTTTCGCTTTCAACCCCGACCCGAGCCGCACGTCCTCGTCGTTCAGATAGACGTTCACGAACTGGCGGAGATCCCCGTTCTCGTCCAGCAGCCGGTCGCGGAAGCCCGGGTACCGCGCGTCCAGAGCCTCAATCGCCGACTCCAGGTCGTGCGCCTCCACGTCGACGGTGACAGCCCCGTCGGACAGGCGCCGCAGCGGTCCGGGGATTCGAAATTGAGCCATCAGCCTAAATAGTCACCTTTTCGCGAAACGACTTCATCGTGGGATCTATTTCCACACGGCGCGCGTGGCCGTTGGCCGAGGTCAGCACGTCGGCGGTCTTCAGCCCGTGCCCCGTGACGTAGGCGACGACCGTCTCATCGCCCTTCCACCGGCCCGCTCGCGCGAGCTTGGCCAGAACGCCGATCGTCACGCCGCCCGCCGTCTCGGTGAAGATCCCCTCCGTGCGCGCCAGCAGCCGCATCGCGTCGACGATCTCCTCCTCCGTCACCGCCTCGACGACCCCGCCCGTCTCGCGCACGATCCGGTTCACGTAGACCCCGTCCGAGGGGTTGCCGATGGCGATCGACCGAGCGATGGTGTCCGGCTTCACTGGCAGGACGCGATCCGCCCCCGACACGAACGCGTTGTAGACGGGAGCGCATCCCAGGGCCTGCGCGCCGGTGAACGCGGGCACGCGGTCGGAACGGACCAACCCGAACTCGATGAGCTCAGACGCCGCCTGCCGGTGGCGCACGAACTGGCACCCCGACGCGATCGGGATGATGATCTCGTCCGGCAGCTTCCACCCCAGCTGCTCCGCGGTCTCGAACGTCAGCGTCTTCGAGCCCTCCGCGTAGAACGGCCGGATGTTGATGTTGCAGAACGCCCACGGCGTGGACTCGAGAAGCTGCGAGCACAGGCGGTTGACCTCGTCGTAGTTGCCGCGCACCGCGACAACATTGGGGTCGAAGACCGAGATGGAGACCACCTTCGCCGGCTCCAGGTCGACAGGAATGAAGACGAAGCACTCGAGCCCCGCCCGCGCGGCGTACGCCGCGACCGCGTTGGCCAGGTTCCCAGTCGACGCGCACGCGATCGTCTCGAAACCGTGCGCCCGCGCCCACGAGATCGCCACCGAAACCACCCGGTCCTTGAACGAGTTGGTCGGGTTCATGCTGTCGTTCTTCAGGTAGAGGTTGCGCAGCCCGAGCTCCGCGCCCAGCCGGTCGGCCTTTACCAGCGGTGTGAACCCCTCGCCCAGCGTGACGACGCTCACCGAATGCTCGACCGGCAGCAGGTCGCGATAGCGCCACATCGACTTCGGCCCGTCCTCGATCCGCTGCCTGCTCACGATCTTCTTCAAGACAGCCTTGTCGTAGACGGCGTCCAGCGGGCCGAAGCACATCTCACAGACGTGCGTGGCCTGGAGCTCGTACTCCGTGCCGCACTCGCGGCATCGCAGCCCGACGACCTTGGGCATGAGAACGCTCAGTTTAGACAGCACTGATTCGCAGCCACCATGACAGGGACTCGCCCGGCTCCAGCATCGGCGACGCCGTCGCGGGCTCGACCGCGATCTGGCGGTAACCGCCGAGGTCGCCGTTGCATATCCAGATCGCGACGTCGGGCGTCAGAGCCGCGTCCCAGCGCACCTCGATTCGACCCAGCCGCACACGATCGATCGAGCCGCGGGGCAGGAACAGCTTCGTGCTCGCGCCCTCCGCGAGGTTGAGCACCATTCCGGGCTCGTACTTGAAGAGCGGATGCGCGCACCAGAAGGCGGCGTGCGGCGATTCGCCGGCGTTGCGATAGACGTACTTGACGTCGACCGCCTCGCCAAGGGAGATGCTCCGCTCCAGCTCCCACGGCACCAGCCGCCCCCGGCACCTCATGACGCCAGGACCGACCACCTCCCACGGCAGCCTCCACGCCTCGCCGTGGTCGGGCAGTGTGTCTGTCGGCTCCAGATTCGGCACCATCTCGTCCCACCCGAACGCCCCGCCCTCGACAAAGCCTTTCGCGGTAGGCTGGTCGACTCCGATGCCCTGGTCCAGGAGCTCCTCGCCGTCGAGGCGCAGCGAGGTGATGCGCCCGCCCCGCTCGGGTCGAACCTCCAGCTCCCATCGCTGGTCGGCCATTCTCATCGCGGGGCCGATGCTAATCGCGGCTGCGTGCGGGGGTCAGGCGGCCAAGATCCATCCGCTTGAGACGCCGCTGGCCGCGGTGCAGGTGTCTCCGATCGCCATTCCCACGCCGAGCGTCGAGCCGGCACCGAGCCGCGTCTTCGTCATCGTGATGGAGAACCGCTCCTACGCCCAGGCCCTTGCCGGCCACTACACCGCGTCGCTAGCGCGCCAGTACGGCCTCGCCACCAACTACCACGGCGTCACGCATCCCAGCCTGCCCAACTACCTGGCGATGACGTCGGGCAGCACCTGGGGGGTCGCCGACGACGGCTGGCACCCGCTCCCCGCGGGCGGCCTCGGCACGCAGCTCACCGGCGCCGGCGTGACGTGGCGGGCCTACATGGAAGGCATGAGCAACGGCTGCTTCCGCAGCGGCTATCCCTACGCGCTCAAGCACAACCCCTTCGCGTACTACGGCGGCGCGTGCCCCGCCAACGTCGTCCCGTTCACGGGCTTCGCGCGCGATATGGCGGGCGACGTGCCGCGTTTCGTCTGGATCACCCCGGGGCTTTGCAACGACGGCCACGACTGCTCGACCGCAGTCGCCGACGCGTACCTGGCCAGGACGGTGCCGCTGATCCTGGCCACGACCGCCTGGCAGCAGGGCGGCGTGCTCTTCATCACCTGGGACGAGGGCGAGGACAGCTACAACTCGGTGCTGACCCTGGTCATCGAGCCTGGGCGGCAGCCGCGCTCCAGCGCGGTCGCCTACAACCACTACTCGCTCCTGGCCGCGATCGAGGACCGGCTCGGCGTGCCGCGTCTCGGCTACGCGGCAAAGGCGTCGCCGATGCCCGACCTGGTCTCCCCCTCTCCCGCGTAGCGGGAGAGGGTCGGGGTGAGGGCCTCGGGGTGAGGGCGTCGGGGTGAGGACCCCTAGGCGACCCCCTTCCAGCTCGTGATCGAGTCTAGGTACTCCAGGTCGACCTCCACGCCCAGGCCAGGACCGGTCGGCACGCTCAGCCGGCCGTCGTGGAGCACGAACGGCTCTGTGATGTCACGGTGGTAGTAGCGGTCTGACGCGGACGTGTCGCCGGGCAGCGTGAAGTTCGGCATCGCCGCCATCGCGACGTTCGCCGCCCGGCCGACGCCGGTTTCGAGCATGCCCCCCATCCACACCGGGATTCCGCGCTCCGCGCACAGGTCGTGGATCGCGCGCGCCTCGAGGTAGCCGCCCACACGGCCGGGCTTGATGTTGATGATCCGGCAGGCGCCGAGCTCGATCGCGTCGCTTGCGGTCTGCAGCGAGGTGATCGACTCGTCCAGGCAGATCGGCGTCTTCACCTGCTTCGCCAGCTTCGCGTGTGCCAGCACCTGCTCTTCCGGCAGAGGCTGCTCGATGAGCAACAGGTCGAACGGATCCAGCGCCGCCAGCCGTGGGGCGTCGGCGAGCGAGTAGGCGGTGTTGGCGTCGACCTGCAGCGGCACATCGCCGAACTTCTCGCGCACCGCGCGCACCGGCTGAATGTCCCAACCTGGCTTGATCTTCAGCTTGATCCGCCGGTAGCCCTGCTCGAGATACGCGTCGACGGTCGCGAGCAGCTCGCCGACGGTCGCGTGGATGCCGACCGACACGCCGCAGTCGATCTCCCTGCGAGTCGCGCCGAAGAACTGTCCGAACGACTCACCGCGCCCGCGCAGCTCGGCGTCGAGCAGCGCCATCTCGATCGCGGCCTTCGCCATCTGGTGTCCGTGCACCGGGCGCAGAAAGCTGGCGACGTGGGCGGCCGCGATGTCGCGGTCGCGGAGGCGCGGAACCAGGTGGTGGATCAGCACGTGCTGCGCGCCGTCGACGTATTCCGACGAGTAGGTTGGCTCCTCGCCCGCGACGCACTCGCCCCAACCCTCGCCGGCGTCGGTGGTCACCTTCACCAGGAGGACGTCGCGCTCGGTCTGAACGCCGAACGACGTCTCAAACGGCGCGACCAGGTCGAGGTGAATGCGCCGCAGCTCGACGGACTCGATCTTCACGCGCTCAGGCTATCGAGTCTCACGACCTCGTCCGCCGCCAGCCCGATGTCGGCCGCCGCGGCGTTCTCCTCGACCTGCTTCACCGACGACGCCCCAGGGATGGCGACGACGTTCGGCTTCTGTACCAGCCACGCGAGCGCCACCTGCGCCGGCGTGGCGCTGTGCGCGTCGGCGATCTCGCGCAGGGCCGCGATCAGCGGCTCGCGCCGCGCCCGTGCCCCGGCGCTGAACTCACCGCGGAAGCGGCGGAAGTTCGACGGCGATGCGGTCTGGTACTTGCCCGAGAGCACGCCCTGGCCGAGGGGGCTGTAGGCGATCACGATGCGGCCCTCCTTCTGCGCCCAGGGGACGAGCTCGCGCTCCGGGCGCCGGTCGACCAGGCTGAACCGCACCTGGTTCGAGAGGACCGGCCCGCCGAAGGAGCGCTCGCACGCCTGCCACGCCGCGAGGCTGTGGTTGCTGACGCCCGCGTGCCGGATCAGGCCTTCGTCGACGAGGCGGCGAAAGCGCGGCATGGTCGCGCCCGGCGGGAACAGCGGGCTCGCCCAGTGCTGCTGGTACAGCTCGACATGGTCGACGGCGAGCCGGCGGAGGCTTCGCCGCGCGCGCCACACGGTCATCGCCGGAATGCCGATGGGAAAGATCTTCGTCGCCAGGAACACGGAGTCCCGCCGGCCGCGTATCGCCTCGCCCACGATCCGCTCCGAGCGACCCAGGCCGTAGACCTCCGCGGTGTCGATCAGGTTGATGCCCAGGTCGAGAGCACGGTGGACGATCTCGCCGGCGGTCCTGGCGTTGTAGTCGCGCCCGTATCCCCACTCGGCAGAGCCGAACTGCCAGGTGCCGAGTCCGATGACGGAGACCCGCGCCCCGAGCGTCTCCGTATATCTCATGGCACCCTCTCCCCCTTGGGGGAGCGATCAGTTGGCGAAGCGCGCCTTGGCGCGCCGTCCTTAACGCGCTCTGCGCGCAGGGATATGGGGTGAGGGGCGATCAACGCTTTTCGACCAGCCTGTCGTAGACGATCTGCGACCACGATTCCATCGCCAGGTAATACATGCGCATGTCGCGCAATGTCAGGAGCTCGCCCGCCAGCTTGTCCGTCTCCCGGATGGAGATGTCGGGGCTGTCTCCCTCGACCAGGAACACGACGCCGAGGTGCACCTTCGACACCGGGGACGAGTCCTCGTTCAGGAACCCGAGCAGCCGCGCCTCGAACCGGCCGTCGTAGACGACCTCTTCCTGCCACTCGCGCTTCAGGCCGTCGAGAATCGGATCGCCAGCCTGCAGGTCGCCCGGGTTGATGTGCCCGCCGACCCCGAGCGAGTACTGCTTGCGCAGGCGCCTCTCCGACGACGCGCGCAGCCGGTGCGTGAGGAAGTAGCGGTCCCCGTGACGGAAGACCACGTACGGGATGATCTGTTGGTAGGTCGGATCGTTCTCGACCTCCACCCGCGGCTTGAAGAAGTGCCGCTCGCGGATCACGGCCTGATGGCGTTCGAGATTCTCGGACACGAAGCCGTGCCACGCACCGTCCGGAAAGATGTCGTCGCGCTTGACGCACAGCACCTCCTCGGCGGCCGCCGCCCTCACGTGGGGATCATGCGCACGAGGCCGCGGCCGAAAACGGCGATTAGCTCCGCGGTGCGGTCGACGTCGTCGTCGCCAACCGGAAGGAAGTAGATCCACGCCGCGCGCTCGGTCGACGTGGTGATCATGGTCCGCGCCGAGTCGGCGCTCGGGTTGCCGCAGGGTCCTTCAGCGTCGGCGACGCAGATGCGCTCGGCGACGTTGACGCGGTCCTTGCCGATGCCCTCGTAGGACTCGTCTTTGCGCCCGAGACGCACGGTCAGGTCGTCGCCCTTGATCTTGCCAAGGTCGTAGAGCCCAACCGGCACCTGCAGCTGGACCGAGAGCGCGTTGGCCACGTCGACCAGCGAGTTTATTCGCGGCAGCGATTCGCCCTTCTTGATGCGTCGGAGCAGCGCCTCGGACGACGGGCGCATGCGCGTCGGGTCGGTGCCGTAGCGGCGGTAAAGCTCGCGCGCCTCCTTCAGCGGCGGCACGTCGCCGGAGCGCGCCGCCTGCGTGGCGCGCTTGACCTCGAGCTCGAAATCTTCGCGCGGTGGCGTCACCTCGAGCTCGTAGAGCTCCAGCGCGACCACCTCGATTGGAATCTCTCGAAAGACCTTCAAGCGAGGTATTCCAGGTGATCGAAGAATCCCGGGTAAGAGATGTCGACGCACTCCGCGCCCTCGATCTCCGTCTTGCCGTCGGCGATCAGCGCGGCGACCGCAAGGGCCATCGCGATCCGATGGTCGCCCGCCGAGTCGACGCGCGCACCCTCCAGCCGGCGCGGCCCTGTGATCACCCAGCCGTCCTCCTGGACCTCGATGTCGGCGCCCATCGCGCTCAAGCCTTCCGCCGTCGCCGCGAGGCGATCCGACTCCTTGACGCGCAGCTCACCCGCGCCGGCGATGACGCTGGTGCCCGTCAGCTGAGTTGCCACGACGGCTAGGACCGGAAGCTCGTCGATCATGCGCGCGGCGCCGTTTCCGTTCACGTGCAGCGGCCCCACCGGACGCGCCGGGCCGACCTCGAGGTCCGCCACCGGCTCGCCCGCCTCGAGGCGCGGCCTGTTCCGCGTGATGACGAACCCGAGTGACGTGAGCGTGTCGGCGAACGCCGTACGGGTCTGGTTGACGCCGACGCCCAGCAGCCGTACCCGGGAGCCATCCATGAGCCCCGCCGCGGCGAGCCAGAAGGCGGCCGAGCTGAAGTCTCTTGGCACGTCGATGTCGAAGGGCTGCAGCGACTCCGCGCGATCGACCTCGACGCGCAGGCCGTCGACGGTGACGTTCGCGCCCATCGCCGCGAGCATCACCTCCGTGTGGTCGCGAGTCTTGACCGTTTCCGAGACCGAGGTCGTCCCCTCGGCGTAGAGGCCAGCGAGGAGGATCGCCGACTTGACCTGCGCGCTCGGGACGGGCGCTTCGTAGTCGATGCCTCGCAGCGGCGTCTTGCCGCCGACCTTGAGCGGCGGCCACGCCACGGCCGCGCCCATGTCCCGCAGCGGACCGGCGACGCGGTCCATCGGCCGCCGCGACAGTGACTCATCCCCGACGAGCTTGCTCTCGAAGGGCTGCGCGGCTAGCAACCCCGCCAGCAAGCGCATCGTGGTCCCGGAGTTGCCGCAGTCGAGCGGCCCGCCCGCCGCACGCAGGCCGTCCATCCCCACGCCCCGGATCTTCGAGCCCTCGATGTCGACCCCCAGCGCGCGCATGCACGCCGCCGTCGACTGCACGTCCGCGCCCTCGGACAACCCTCGGGCCGTGCTCTCGCCCGTGGCGATCGAGCCCACGATCAGGGCCCGATGCGAGATCGACTTGTCGCCAGGCACCGTGATCGACCCCTCGAGCTTGCGGGTGGGCCGAATGGTCGCGATCATCGCGCCTGCTCGAAGCGATTGCGAGGTCGAGCTCTTTGGGGAACACTTGCACCGATGAAGTGGGCGCCTGAGGACCGGCTCAACGCGTACGCCGCGACGCTGCTCGCCGAGCAGCCCGACCCGCCACGCCAGGTGAGCCTGGGCCGCGTCGTGGCCGCAAATTTCTCCCTCGCCGGCTTGCTTCTGATTCCAGCCCTGCTGTTTGTGGGCGCAATCGTCTGGACCGCAAAGTTGCTCCCCTTCGCGCTCCTTGCCACAGGTATGGTCGTCCTTGTTGCCGCCATACAGGCGCAGCGGATGGTCGTTGCCCGGGGCGCACTGCAGGCCGGTCTGGCTGCGACGGGGGAGATCACTCGAGTCGATCCAGGCTTCCGGGCCTCAAAGATCGTGACAGTACGAGTGGACGTGGCCGGCACCGTCACCGAGACGAAGATCGCGCGCGCAGGGGCCGCCAACGTGCTGGTCGAGGGCGACACGGTGCAGCTGATGCTCGATCCGCAGACGAGACAGATCCTCCTCATTCTCGGCCTGCTGAAGCCATCTTCCCTCTACGCCCCGCCCTCTGGCTGACGCGATCACGTGCCCTTCGCCCAGCGCTCGCGAACGTCGCGTGCCTCCTCGAACAGCTCCACCAGGCGCGGGTCGTCGGCCTCGAGGTGCCGGTACAGGCGGGCCAGCTCCTTGCTGATCGCGTCCAGGGCCTCGAGCAGGTTCTCGCGGTTGGTCCGGGCCACGCCCGCGTACAGGTCGGGATCGCCCGCCGCCAGCCGGCTCATGTCTCGAAACCCGCCGGCGGCCAGGCTCGACGCCTCGCGCCAGTCCTTGCGGTGCGACAGCGCCAGCACGTAGCCCACTGAGAGCACGAACGCCGCGTGGCTGACGCCGGCGACAAGCCGGTCGTGGGTGATGGGGTCCATGAACACCGGATGCGCGCCGACGGCCTTCACCAGGTCGGTGATTGCGGGCTCGTCGCGCGTCAGCATCCACGGCGCGCCCTGGAATATCTCCGGGTCGGCCGCGTCGATGCCTGAGACCTCCTTGCCGCACATCGGGTGGCCGCCCACCAGGTCGATGCCCTCGGCCGCCGCCCACTCCACGACCGCGGCTTTGGTGCTCGCCATGTCCGTGGTCGGCCGCCCCGGCGCCTTGGCCGCAACCTGTGCGAACACCTCTCGCAGCGCGCTGATCGGCGCGGCGATGACAACCACGTCCGCAATCTCGACCACGCTGAGGTCGGTGTTGGCGCTCGCGACGACGTCGTGGTCAAGCGCCTTACGGACGACGAGGGGGTTTTTGTCGCTCCCCACCAGCACGAGGTCGGGCCGCGCTTTGCGGAGCGCGAGCGCGAACGACGCGCCCATGAGCCCAAGCCCGACGACAGCAACCGTCGGCACTAGCTGTCCCCCTCTCCCGCGTCAGCGGGAGCAATCAGAAGGCGAAGCGTGCGCCAGCACGCCGTCCCACCCGCGCTCCGCGCGCAGGGTCGGGGTGAGGGGCGGACGGGCATTTACGCCAACTGCTTCTGCATCGCGCCGAGCAGCCGCCGGACGTCCGCCATCATCCGGTCGAACGCGTCGAAGTCGAGCGACTGCGCGCCGTCCGACAGCGCCTGGTTCGGCGTCGGGTGGACCTCGATGATCAGCCCGTTCGCGCCGGCGGCGATCGCCGCGAGCGACATCGGGCGGACCAGCGTCCACTTGCCCGTCGCTTGCGAGGGGTCGACGATGACCGGCAGGTGCGACAGCTCGCGCACGAGCGGTACCGCGTTCAAGTCCAGCGTGAACCGCGTCGCCGTCTCGAACGTCCGGATGCCCCGCTCGCACAGGATTACGTCGCGGTTGCCCTGCGACAGGATGTACTCCGCGGCGAGCAGCCACTCCTCGATCGTCGACGACATGCCGCGCTTCAGGAGCACGGGCTTGCCCGAGCGCCCCGCCTCCTGCAGCAACGCGTAGTTCTGCATGTTGCGCGTGCCGAGCTGGAGGATGTCGGCGTACTTCCCGACGAGCTCGACGTCGCCGGGCGAGACGACCTCTGTCACGACCTTCAAGCCGGTCTCGTCACGCGCCGCCGCCATCATCTTCAGCGCCGCCTCGCCCAGACCCTGGAACGAGTACGGCGACGTTCGCGGCTTGAACGCGCCGCCGCGCAGCACCTTCGCGCCCTGGGCGGCGACGTGGCGCGCGGTCTCGAGCAGCATCTCCTCGCCCTCGACCGAGCACGGCCCGGCCATGATCACGACCTCTTCGCTACCGATCTTCAGGCCGCCCACGTCGACCACCGTGTCGTTGCGCCGGAACTCGCGGCTTGCGAGCTTGAAGGGCTTGGTGATCGGGATGATCTCCTGGATCCCGCCGAGGTGCGAGAACGCGTCCTTGTACGCGTAGGCGTTGCCGCCGATGACGCCAAGAACGGTGCGCTCCTCGCCCCGCGACAGCTCGGCCTTCAATCCGATCTCCTCGATGCGCTCGACGACGGCGTCGATCTCGGCCTTGGTGGCGCTGTGGGACATGACGATGATCACGGGCGCGAAGACTCCAGGTCGGCGCGGATCGCCTCGGCGCCACGCAGGTACGCGAAGCGCATCGCGGTCTGTGGGCGCGGCGTGTTGTAGAGGATCAGCACCCGGATGCACATCGGCACGGCGCGCGGGTTCGACGCCGTCACGTTCATGTCGTGTCCGCAGAGCAGCGCCACCTGCGTCCATCCAAGGCGGCGCGCGGCATGCGCGGGAAACTCCGCGTCGAGGTCGGTCGTCGTGGTGAAGAAGACACAGGCGACCTCGTTCGGGTCGAGGTCGTTGAGCGCGACGAGCTCACGCAGCAAGTCCGCCGTGGCCTCGTTGATCGCCTCCGCCGTGTTCGCGCTCGACGTCGTCGCCCCGCGAATCCCCCTTACCGGCACGCTTTGAGCAGCTCCCTGACGAGTGAGACACCGTCTCCTGCGCGGTCGATCTCGTCGACTATCGCGCTGCCCACGGCGGCCGCGTCGAGCTTGCCGCGCAGCGCCCTGAGGTGGTCCTGGCGCGAGATCCCGAATCCCGCCACGACCGGCAGGGTGGTGCGCTTCTTCACCTCGGCCAGCAGCTCGACAATGCCCTCGGGCAGGTCCCTGCGCATGCCGGTGATCCCCGTGACCGTGACGCAGTAGACGAACCCGCTCGAATGCGAGGCGATGGTCGAGATGCGGTCTGGCGGAGTGGTCGGCGCGACCATGAAGACGGTGTCGAGCGAGGCCGAGCGCAGCCAGCCCGTAACGGGCTCTGCCTCCTCGATCGGCAGGTCGGGGACGATCACGCCTGCGACCCCCGCCTGCGCCGCCTCGGCGGCGAACTTGCGTGGGTCGTAGGACAGCACCGGGTTGATGTACGTCATGAGCACGACCGGAATACCCTCGCGCGCCACCGCGCCGGCCACCTCGAGCGCGCCGGCCACGGTCATGCCGGCGGCCAGCGCCTTCTGCCCCGCACGCTGGATGACCGGCCCGTCGGCCAGCGGGTCGGAGTGAGGGATGCCGATCTCGAGCGCGGCGATGCCGGATGCCGCCAGCCTCTTCCCCACCTCGATCGACCTCTTCTTTGAGGGATGGCCGGCCATGATGTAGGCGACCAGCTTGAGGTCGCCCTTCGCCTTGAGCGCGCCCTCGAGTCGCGACGACGTCTCAGCCACCATCGATTGAATCCATATCCTTGTCGCCGCGACCGGAGAGGCAGACCAGGATGCTCCCGCCGGGCCCGAGCTCCCTGGCGATCACGCCCGCGTGGTGGATGGCGTGCGCCGGCTCCAGCGCCGGCATGATGCCCTCGAGCCTGGTGCAGAGCTTGAACGCCGCCAAGGCGTCCTTGTCGGTGACGGCGACGTACTCGACGCGCTCGATGTCACGCAGGAAGGCGTGCTCGGGCCCGACGCCCGGGTAGTCGAGCCCGGCCGAGATCGAGTGCGTGGGCAGGATCTGCCCGTCGCCGTCCTGCAGCACGTACGAGTACGCGCCGTGGAGCACGCCCGGCCGGCCGCCCACCAGCGACGCGGCGTGCTCGCCGCTGCGAATCCCCTTCCCCGCCGCTTCGACGCCCACGAGCTGCACGTCGCGGTCGTCGATGAACGCGGTAAAAATGCCAATGGCATTAGAGCCGCCGCCGACGCACGCGACCACGACGTCCGGCAGCTTGCCGTCGAGCGAGAGGTACTGGTCGCGCGCCTCGTCGCCGATCACGCGCTGCAGGTCGCGCACCATCTCCGGGTACGGGTGCGGCCCGACGACCGAGCCGATGATGTAGTGGGTGGTCCGTACGTTGGTCACCCAGTCACGGATCGCTTCCGTGGTTGCGTCCTTCAATGTCCTGGTGCCGTTCGTCACCTCCACGACGCTGGCGCCGAGCAGCTTCATCCGGCGAACGTTCATCGCCTGCCGGTGCATGTCCTCGGTGCCCATGTAGACCGTGCACTCGAGGCCGAACCTCGCGCACACGGTGGCGACCGCGACGCCGTGCTGGCCCGCGCCGGTCTCGGCGATGATCCGCTTCTTGCCCATGCGCACGGCGAGCAGCGCCTGGCCGACGGCGTTGTTGAGCTTGTGCGCGCCCGTGTGGCAGAGGTCCTCACGCTTGAAGTGGATGCGCGCGCCGCCGAAGTGCTCGCTGAGCCGGGTCGCCGCGTAGAGCGGCGTGGGCCGGCCGATGAAGGCGCGGCGGTGCCCGGCGAGCTCGAGCTGGAACTGCGGGTCGGCCTTGGCCTCGTGCCACATGTCCTCGAGCTCATGGAGCGCGCTCATCAGCGTCTCGGGCACGTACTGGCCGCCAAATGCGCCGAAGCGGCCGTCGACCGGATGGGTGAGCGCGGCGCGGGACATCATCAGCCCAGCGTCTCCGCGATCCGGACAGCCCGGACGAACGCGCGCACCTTCGCCGGGTCCTTGACCCGGACGCGCGACTCGACGCCGCTCGACACGTCCACGCCGTAGGGCCGGAGCTCGCTCACGACCTTGCCCACGTTACCCGGTTGGAGTCCGCCCGCGATGAATACGCGCCGCGATTCGACCAAGGGACGGGCGAGCTCCCAGTCCCACGTGCGGCCCGTGCCGCCGCGCTGGTCCTCGGACCAGGTGTCGAGCATGATCGGGTCCGGCCAGCTGCCCGCCTCGCCCGCGCCCGGCACTCTACCCTCCCGGACCTTGAGCACCTTCATGACCGGCCGTCCGGCCTCGAAGCCCGGCGCCTCGGAGCCGTGAAGCTGGAGAAGGTCGAGGTCGACGTACTCGGCGACGCGGCGAACCTCGTCGGGGTGCTCGTCGATGAAGACGCCGACGATCCTCGGCCGCACCGACAGCTCGTCGACGATCGCTTTCGCCTCCTCGGGCGTGACGCGGCGGTCGGAGTCGCAGAAGTGGAAGCCGATCAGGTCGGCGCCGGCCTCGACCGCGCTCCTGGCGCTCTCCAGGTCGCAGATGCCGCAGACCTTTATGCGAATCAACTGGTCAACCCACGGATCTCTGCAGCCGGATCGGCGGAACGCATCAGCAGCTCACCGACCAGAATGGCGTCCGCCCCCGCCTCGCGCATACGCCGCGCGTCCTCAGGGCCGCGGATGCCGCTCTCGGCGACCAGCACGACCTCCTTCGGGACCAGCGTCCGCAGCCTCTCGGTAAGACCGAGGTCGACGCTGAAGTCGCGCAGGTTGCGGTGATTCACTCCGACCGCCTGGGCGCCCGCCTCCAGCGCCGCCGCCGTCTCGCGCTCGTCGTGGACCTCGACCAGCGCGGCAAGACCACGACTCTTGGTGACGGCGATGAGCTCCCGCAGCAGCGAGGGCTCGAACGCGCCCACGATCAGGAGTACGGCGTCGGCGCCGCACGCGCGCGCCTCGGCCACCTCGAACGGGTCGGTGACGAAGTCCTTGCGCAGTATCGGCACGTCGGTGGCCGCGCGCACCTGGCGGATGTGCTCCGGTCGGCCCCCGAACCCCGCCATGTGGGTGAGCACGGAGATTGCCGCCGCGCCGCCGTCCGCGTACGCGTGGGCGAGGTCCGCCGGTCGGTAGTCCCCGGTCAGGACGCCCATGCTCGGCGTGCGCTGCTTCATCTCGGCGATGACCGCGAGGTGCGGCTGCCGCAGCGCGCCGAGGAAGTCCTTCGGCGTGTACGCGGCCACCGCCTGCTCGAGACGGTCCGAGTCCATGAGGTAGCGCCGCCGCTGGAGATCCTGCCGCGCCTCGAGCACCAAACGACCTAAGAGGTCGAGACTCTCGCCCACCGCTCAAGGATCCCACCGGCCCGCCCCGCATCGATCGCCTCGGCGGCGAGGCCGATGCCTTCCTTCCAGTCGCGCGCGAGACCGGCCGCCCGCAGCGCGGCGGCGGCGTTCAGCAGCACGACCTCGCGCCGCGCTCCCTTCTCGCCGTCCAGGATGTCGTGCGCGATTTGCGCGTTCTCTTCCGGCCCGCCTCCGCGCATCGCCTCGAGCGGAGCTCTGTGCAGCCCGAGCTCTGCGGGGTCCAGCTCATATTCCTTTCGCCGGCCGTCGATCTCGATCACGAACGACGGCGACGTTACCGACAGCTCGTCCATGCCATCGGCCGCATGGAAGACGATCGCCCGCTCCACGCCCAGCCGGACCAGCACCTCGGCCATCTTCGCCGCCAGCGCCTGGTCGGCGACGCCGAGGGCCTGGTACTTCGCACCCGCGGGGTTGCAGAGCGGTCCCAGCACGTTGAAGACGCTCCGGATCGCGAGCTCCTTGCGCGGCACGCCGGCGAACCGGAACGAAGGATGGAAGATCGGCGCGAAGAGAAAGCCGATACCCGCCTCGTCGATGCACCTGGCGACGCCCTCGGGCCCAAGGTCGATCTTCACTCCCAGCTTCTCGAGCACGTCCGCTGACCCGCACAGCGATGACGCCGCGCGGTTGCCGTGCTTGGCCACGCGCGCGCCGCAGGCCGCGGCGATGATCGCGGACAGCGTCGAGATGTTGAAGGTGGCGAGACCGTCGCCGCCGGTGCCGCAGGTGTCGAGAAGGTCGCCCCCGACCTCGATCGGCGTCGCGACCGCGCGAGCGGTGCGGGCAAAGCCGGTCAGCTCCTCGGGCGTCTCACCTTTCATGCGCAGCGCGACCATGAAGCCCGCGATCTGCGACGGCGTGGCGTCGCCGCGCATGATCACCTCAAAGGCCGTGGCGGCTTCGTCCTCGGTGAGGTTCTCGCACCTCACCAACTTCGCAATCGCGTCGATCACTGGTACACCTTTCCAGCGCGGCGCACGAAGTTGCCGAGGACCTTCTTTCCTTCCTTCGTCAGCACCGACTCGGGGTGGAACTGCACGCCGTAGGTCGGGTGCTTGACGTGGCGCAGCCCCATGACCACGCCGTCGTGCGTCCACGCGGTGACGACCAGGTCGGCGGGAATGCTCGACCGCTTGACGATCAGCGAGTGATAGCGCGTCGCCTCGAAGGGCTCGCTCAAGCCGGCCAGCACGCCTGAGTTGTCGTGGTGGATCCAGGAGGTCTTGCCGTGGGCGGGCTCGTGGCGCACCACCTCGCCGCCGAAGACCTGGCCGATGCACTGATGCCCCAGGCAGACGCCAAGGATCGCGACCTTGCCGCTGAGGGCCCGGATCGCTTCGTTGGAGACGCCCGCATCATCGGGCGTCCCAGGACCCGGCGAGATGACGACGCCGTCGAACTTCGCCAGCTCGCCGACCGTCACCTCGTCGTTGCGGAAGACCTGCGGCTCGGCGCCGAGCTCGGCCATGTACTGGACGAGGTTGTAGGTGAAGGAGTCGTAGTTGTCGATCATGGCCAGGCGGATTTCGCGGTCCACTACATCGCCTCCGCCATCTCGATGGCCTTGAACATCGCGCCGGCCTTCTCGAAGGTCTCCTCGTACTCGCGCTCCGGCCTGGAGTCGGCGACGACGCCGCACCCCGCCTGCACGTAAGCGATGCCCTCCGCTGCCACGACCGTGCGCAGCGTGATCGCCATGTCCAGGTTGCCGCCGAAGCTGACGTAGCCGAGCGCGCCCGCATACACACCGCGCTGGTCGGGCTCGAGCTCGGCGATGACCTCCATGGCGCGGATCTTGGGGGCGCCGGACACAGTCCCCGCCGGGAAGGCGGCGCGCAACGCGTCGAGGGAAGTCTTGCCGTCGCGCAGCTGCCCGCTGACCGTGGAGGAGATGTGCATGACATGCGAGTAGCGCTCGACCTCCATCAGGCGGTCGACCGCCACGGTGCCCGGACGAGAGACGCGACCGACGTCGTTGCGTCCGAGGTCGACGAGCATCACGTGCTCGGCGCGCTCCTTGAGGTCGCTGAGCAGCTCCTTTTCGAGACGTTTGTCCTCCGCGAGGTCGGCGCCGCGCCGCCGGGTGCCCGCGAGCGGCCGGGTCTCGACGCGCCGGCCCTCGACCTGGACCAGCTTCTCCGGAGAGGTGCCGACGACGTGCCGGTCCCCGCCCAGGGCGAGGAAGTACATGTAGGGCGATGGATTGATCGCCCGCAGGCAGCGATAGACGTCGAATGGGCTGGCCGCGAGTGGCTTGTGGAAGCGCTGCGAGGGGACGATCTGGAAGGCGTCGCCCCCGATGATGTACTCCCGGGCCGCGTCGACCATGGCATGGAACTGACCCTTGCTGACATTCGACTCCCACACCACCCCGTCGCCGGGATGCTCCCGCGGCGGGAGCGGATCACCGGCGAGCCGCTTCTCCATCTCGTCGATGCGCCGGACCGCGTCGTCGTACTCCTCCCGGTCGGGTCGGTAGATGGTCAGGAGCTGGAGCCGGCGCGTGACGTGGTCGAAGACCGCGAGGTCTTCGGCGCGGAGAAAGCTGCTCTCGGGCATTGGGGGAGGCGCGCCTTTGGCCACCGGCAGGCGCTCGAAGTGCCTCGCCACCTCGTAACCGAGGTATCCGACGGCGCCGCCGTGAAAGCGCGGAATGCCCTTAACCGGTGCGGTCTCCTCCCCGGCGACGTGAGCAAGCGCCTCGAGGGGATTCCCGTCGCCGAGCTCGAGCGGCCGCGGCTGGAAGCCGATGAAGGAGTAGCGAGCGAGGCGCTCGCCGCCCTCTACGCTTTCGAGCAGGAAGCCAGGCTCTCCGGGCGGACACAACAGCGTGTACGCGCGAACTGGCGTGAGCATGTCGGCAAGGACTTCCCGGTAGACCGGGATCAGCGCGTGGTTTGCGCTCAGGGCCCGAGCATCATCGCGAGTGGGGATGCAGTCTCTCATCTACTTTCCTCGTCTGGCCGCCCAGCTCTCTTTGGCCGGGCCGGAGCGCAAACGTTATCAGATCAGGGTTCGGCTTTGGCCTTCGCCTTCATGTCGCGTTTCACCTCCCGCGCGTGGGCCATCGACTCCTCGGAGTCCACGTCCGCGACCGAGTGCCACGTCGCGGCGTGCTTCTCCCACCCCGGCGGGCGGACGTCGAATTTCTTGGCGAGGATTGAAACCATGATCTTCGTCTTCATATCACCAAAGCCCGGCAGCTTCGAGATGCGCGCGGCCAGGTCATCCCCGTCGCGCGCCTCCCGCCAGACGGATCCGGCGTCGCCGCCGTACTCCTTGACCACCGCCTGTGCCATCGCCTGCACCCGCCGGGCCATGTTGCCCGGGAAGCGATGCAGCGCCGGCCGCTCACGAAAGATCTTGTCCAGCCGGTCCGGATCCATGCTCGCGATCTCGCGGACGTCGAGGCGCCCGCCGAGCCGGCGTTTGAGCTCGTACGGCCCGCCGAACGCCTTCTCCATCTTCACCTGCTGGTCGAGCACCATCCCGATGAGCAGCGCCAGTGGGTCGGTCTCCAGCAGCTCGTTGGCGGCTGGATCCTGCGTCCAGACGATGGGCATGACGGAATAGAACTCTAGGTCGCTACGCGGCCCAGCGCCGCTCGCCCCACCGGCGCCTGATCATCACCGGCCTGTCGGGCGGGATGAACTCGACACGCTCGCCGACCATCACCACCTGCCAATCCCCCTCGTGCACCAATCGGTGGTGGAAGTAGCACAGCGGCAGCATCCGGCGGACGTCGCTTCGGCCGCCATGCTCCCAGAAGTCGACATGGTGAGCCTGCGTCCAGTTGATGGGCCGGTCGCAGCCCGGTGCCGCGCAGGTTTTGTGTCTCGCTTTCAGCGCCCGCCATTGGGAGGGCTGCGCCGTGCGGTGCGCCCGACCCACGTCGATCACCATCGAGTCCGCTTTGAGCACGCGGTGCAGCAGTCCGTCGCACGCGACGCGTTGCGCCGTCTTGCCGGAGACTGGGATGCCGTTGCTCAGCTCCGAAGCCGGCGCGCCAAGCTCACGCCGCAAGCCTTCTGGCGTGGTGTGGATTGAGACGTGCGGACGCACGCCATGGCGAGTGGGCAGCGTGCCCTTGTCCATGGCGTGGTGGGCGATCTCGGCTAGCGCGTCGGCGCGCCGCTGCTTGGGTGTGCGAGCGTCCAGGTCGCCCACCCTCTTTGAAAGCGACTCGATCGCCGTCTCCAGTGCGGAGCCGCCGACGCGGTCGAGCACCCCGGAGATGTGGAACATCCCGCCCGACTCGCTGATCCAGAAACAGCGCTTCTCCCAATCCTCTTCGATCTGGTGGTCGAAGCTGTCCGGGTCGACTACGTAGCGCGTGTGCTGCTCGAGCCAGCGCAGGTTCTCGATCGAGCTGCGCTTGGCCTGGCCGATCCACCACTCCTCGTCGATGTTCTCGCGCAGGTCCTCACGCAGCTTGTCGCGAAAGCCGCAGATCACCGCAGCCGATTGGTAGCCGATCTCGCCCGAGCGCAAGGCCTCGGCGACTCGCGGCATCGCTTCCATCTGGGCCCCGACGCGCAGCCTCTCCGCCGCCGGCCCTGCCCCAACCCGGCAACTGGCTTTCACCCAGCCGCATGGCGTCTTGCCCTCGATCAGGTGATCCCCGCGGCGGGTGGCCTCACGCAGCTCTCGACAAAGGAGGCCCTGCAGGCGATCGATCAGAGCGCTCAGCTCACGAACATCAAGGCCCGCCTGAGCCTCGAGCCCCTCGATCGCCTCCCGCAATCTTTCCATTCCCCAATGGTACGAACGCCCGTTCTAACACTCAAGCAAAACTTGTAAATTTACATCGAGCAAATGCCACCCAGACCCCGCCCCCACTCCCTCTTCCCAGTCCCTTCCCAAAGAGCAACTCTCTTGTATCCCGCCCCGTTATACCTACCGTGCCCGAGTCGTACCGACCCGGCTCGCGAGAGGACTTCGACCGGCTCTACCGCGTCGCCTACCCGCGCGTCTACCGCACCGTCGCCGCCATCCTCGCCGACCCCGCCGCCGCCGAAGACTGCACCCAGGACGCCTTCGTCCAGGCCTTCCAGGCCTGGAAGCGCTGGCGGCCCGACGCCCCCGCCGAAGCCTGGGTCCACCGCATCGCCGTCAACCGCGCGATCAGCTACCGGCGAAGCGCCAGGCTCCGCAGCGTCGGCGAGGTGCTCAGGCGCCTCGGCCGGCCCGAGCACGCCAGGGATCCCGCCGACGCGGCCACCCGTCCCGACCTCCTCACCGCCCTCCGCGCGATCAACCCCAAGCTCGCCGCCGCCATCGTTCTCCGCCACTACCACGGCTACAACAACCGCGAGATCGCCGCCGCCCTGGGCGTATCGGAACGCACGGTCGGCGCCCGTCTCCAGCAGGCCGCCGCCAAGCTCCGGGCGCAACTCAGCGCCGACTTCTCACTTCAACCTGCTGAAGCGTTCACTTCTGAAGCGGATGAGTCCTATGCCAAACGCTGACGACGACGAGCTGCGCGCGCGCCTGACCGAGGCGCTCGACCGGGTCCAGCCGCCCTTCTCCACGCCGCGCTATCTGGCGGCCCGGCCTCGCTCACTCGCCTGGCGCCTGGCCCCGGCAATGCTCGCGGCGACCGCGCTTAGCGCCCTCGTCGTCAGCGCCTACGCAGGGACCGGCAGCCCAAACCCGATCGTCTGGACCGAGAAGGTCGTCAACGTCGTCCAGCCGCCGGCGCCGCCCCCCGCTCCAGAGCGGACTCAGAAGCCGGGCCGGCAGGCCCCCTCGCCCGAGCCGTCGGACCGCGAGTCGCCCGAGCCGGCACAATCTCCCGAGCCCAGCGAGTCGCCCCAGCCAAGCGACGCCCACGAGGACTCGTCCTCGCCAGGAACGTCAACGACCTCCCCTTCCGACTCTGGCGACGCTGAGCGTTCCTAGGGGCATGAAAAGACCAGTCGTACTGATCGTGGGAGTTGCGGCGGGGATTCTCCTGGTCGCGGGCGCGGGGGCGTCAGCCCATACGGCCCTCCACCTGGTCAACTCTGGTGCCAACTCCGGGAAGGTGCTCAGCGACGACGCGACCGCGCCTGGCGCCGAGTCACCCGAGCCAAGCGAGAGCCCGGAGGCCTCGCCGACCGCGGAGCCGACCGAGAAGCCCGAGCCGGCCGAGACGCCGGAAACCGAGGCCGCCGACAACGACGCCGACAACGACAACGACAACCAGGACGAGAACGACAACGAGGACAACAACCACGCCCAGCAAAGCGGCTCTGGCAGCGACGACGGCGGGAGCGGCGACTAGTTAGCTCTTAGGCCCGCGCCTCTGCACGAACTCGAACCCGAATCGCCCCTTGACGCACAGGTGGCCCGAGGTCACGCTGTGGTCGAGGGGCGACGTCACCTTGACGATCGAGTTGTCCTGCACGTGGAGCTCGAGCATGCAGCCCACCCCGCAGTAAGGACACACCGTCTCGGTGACCGTCTGCCGTGACTCGTCCCATTTGCCCGCGGAGCGCATGTCGTATTCGCTCTTGAACATCAGCGCGCCCGTCGGGCACACACCGATGCAGTTGCCGCAGTAGACGCACGCCGAGTCCGGCAGGCCGACGTCGAACTCGGTCGAGATGTGCGCATCGAATCCACGGCCCGCGACGCCGATCGCGAAAGTGTTCTGCGCGTCGACCCCGCATGCCTCGACGCACTTGTAGCAGAGGATGCAGCGCGAGTAGTCGCGCACGTAGAGCTCGTTGTCGATCTTCACCGGCTGGGCGACGGTCGCCACCTTGCCGAAGCGCGACGGCTCGGCGCCGTACCGCCCCATCCAGCCGTGCACCTGGGGCGAGGTCAGCGACATGTCCACCGAAGAAGCGAGCATCTCGAGCACCAGGCGCCGGCTGTGCCGGACGCGCGGCGAGTCGGTCTGGATCTTCATCCCCTCCTCGACCTTCCGCGAGCACGCGGGCACGAGCACGCGCGACCCATCCAGCTCGACGACGCACACCCGGCACACATTGACCGGCGTCAGGGTGTCGAGCTGGCACAGCGTCGGCGTATCGATGCGCAGGCCGCGGCACGCGTCCAGGATCGTGGAGCCTTCGCGCGAGAGGACGTCCCGCCCGTCGATCGTCAGATGAACGTCAGGCATTGAGCACCTTCAGCTGTGTCAGCCCGGACGCGATCGCGTTCGCCGCCGTCTGCCCCAGCCCGCAGATCGACGCGTCGCGCATCGCCTGCGCGATGTCGCTCAACAGCATCACGTCGGCGCGGCCATCACCGTGCGACGAAAACATCCTCTCCAGGATCTCCTCCTGACGCCTGGTGCCGACGCGGCACGGCACGCACTGTCCGCACGATTCGTCGCGGAAGAACCGCGCGATCCGCAGCAGGACCTGCTTCATCTCTGCGGTGTCGTCGAACACCATCACCGCACCCGATCCCAGCGTAGCGCCGATCTCGCGCACGCCCTCGAAGCTCAGCGGCACGTCGATCTGCTCTGGCGTCAAAAACGACCCCGCCGCGCCTCCCAGCAGCACCGCCTGCATCGTCCGCCCCGGCGGCAGCCCGCCGGCGAGCTCGATCAGCGAACGCAGCGGCGTCCCCATCGCCACCTCGTACACGCCGGGATGGAGCACGTGGCCGGACACGCAGAAGAGCCTCGTGTCGCCGAACTCGCCGTTCACGATGTCGATCACGTTCACGAGCGTCTCGACGTTGTTCGGCAGCGTCGGCTTGCCGAACAGGCCGACCTGCACCGGGAACGGCGGCTTGTTGCGGGGCTCGCCGCGCTTGCCCTCGATCGAGTTGAAAAGCGCTGTCTCCTCACCGCAGATGTAAGCGCCCGCCCCACGCCGGACCTCGACGTCGAAGTCGAGGTATCCGTGCTCGCGCGCCTCCTTGATCGCGCGCGCCACACGCTCCCGGGCGAGCGGATACTCGTCGCGAACGTACACGTAGGCCTTCTCGCACCCGGTTGCAAACGCGGCGATCGCCATGCCCTCGACCAGCGCGAACGGATCGTTCTCCAGCAGAACGCGGTCCTTGAACGTCCCCGGTTCCGACTCGTCCGCGTTGCACACCAGGTAGTGCGGCCGCACGGGCTGGTCCGCGACCGACTGCCACTTGCGGCCCGTGGGGAACGCGGCGCCTCCGCGGCCCAGCAGCCCCGCTTCCGTGACCGCCCGGATGATCGCCGCCGGCCCCATCTCCCGCGCGCGCTTGAGTGCGGCGAAGCCTCCGTGGTCGCGATAGCTTTCGATGCTTTCGGGGTCGACGACGCCGATGCGCCGCAAGAGCTTCGATCCGGGTTGGCGAAACGGCGGATGGGCCGACTGGACCGCCTCGTAGACGGCGCCGAAGCGCTCGGTCAGCGTCGCCGGCGCCCTGTCGCAAAGGCCCAGGCACGGCACGCGCCGCGCGCCCTCCGGCGCGTCGATGGCATCGACCAGCTGGCACACGATGTCGTCGCACACGTGCACCGTGACCTCGCCGCGCGGCTCGAGTGCGAACCGGGCGTAGAAGGAAACGACGCCGTACGCCTCCGCGGGCGGGATCGACAGGCGGCGGCACGCGTACTCGAGAGCGCCACGACTCACCCACCCGACCCGGTCCTGGATGGCGTGCAGCACCGGGAGCAGAAGGTGCCGCTGCGTGCGGGTGATCCGGCCGCCGTGGGCGACGTGGTGGTGCACAGGCTCCGGCGCGCCAAGCAGCCCATCCACCGCCGCCATCTCCTCGGCGGTCGCGGAGCCTCCTGTCGTTCGGATGTCCACCTAGGCGGCCGGGATCTTGTCGATCCGGATCGCGCTTGCCTTGAACTCCGCCGTCCCGGACTTCGGGTCGGTGGCGTCGATTGTCAGCACGTTGGTCGCGACCTGGTCGGGAAAGTGCAGCGTCATGAACGCCAGGCCGGGCCGCATCGAGCGGTCAAACCGTACGTTCACGTCGACCGACCCGCGGCGGGAGCTCACCCGGACGCACTCGCCGTCCTCGACGCCTAGGCTCGCGCCGTCCTCCGGCGCTATCACGAGCGCCTCGCCCTGCCGCAGCGGCGAGCTGTACTCATTCGTCTGCACGCCCGTGTTGAACGAGTCGAGCCGCCGTCCGGTCGTGAGCCGGATCGGGAACTCCTCGGTCAGCCTGTCCACGGGCGGGTCGTTCTCGACCGCGTGGAACGGCGCGAGCGGACCCCCGACCGGGTCCTCCCACAGGCGCCCGTGCAGGAACTGCGTGCCCGGATGCGACTCGTCGGGGCAGGGCCACTGGATGCCGCCGAGCGCTTCCAGGCGCGAGTACTTCATGCCCGCGTGCATAGGCGACAGGCTGCGGCATTCGTCCCACACCTGCTCCGCGGTCGGGTGGCCGAAATCGGCGCCCAGCCGACCGGCGAGGTCACAAATGATGTCGATGTCGTCGCGCGCGCCGGCGGGTGGCTCGAGGGCGCGCCGGACCCGCTGCACGCGCCGCTCGCTGTTGGTGACGGTACCCTCCGACTCCGCCCAGCCGGCCGCGGCGGGCAGGACGACATGTGCAAGCTCCGCTGTGTGCGTGAGGAAGATGTCCTGGACCACGAGGTGGTCGAGGCCGCTCAACAACCGCACCGCGCGGCCCTGGTCCGCCTCGCTCCGTGCGGGGTTCTCACCGACGATGTAGAGCGAGCGCAGCTTGCCGCGGTCCATCGCCTCGAACATCTCGCTGAGATGCCAGCCCTTCTTCATCGGGAACTCCGCACCACCCCAGGCGCGAGCGAACTTGTCGTGGATCTCGGGCTTCTCCAGGTCCTGGAAGCCGGGCATTCGCGCGGGGATCGCGCCCATGTCGCCGCCGCCCTGGACGTTGTTCTGGCCGCGCAGCGGGTTCAGCCCGCAGCCGTAGCGGCCGACCTTGCCGGTAAGCAGCGCGAGGTTGATCAGTGCGACCACGTTGTCGACCGCGTTGTGGTGTTCGGTGATGCCGAGCGTCCAGCAGATCATCCCGGTCTTCGCCTGGCCGTAGGCGAGGGCGACCTCGCGGATCGCGTCCGCCGGCACGCCTGTTTCCTTCTCCGCGCGCTCGAGCGTGTACTTCTCGACGCATTTCGCGAACTTCTTGTAGCCGGTGGTCGAGTGCTGGATGAACTGCTCGTCCGCCAGACCCGCGTCGATGATCACGCGCGCCATCGCGTTGGCCAGCGCGATGTCGCTGCCGACATCGAGGCCCAGCCATACGTCCGCCCACTCCGCCGAGCTCGTGCGCCGCGGGTCGACGGCGATCAGGCGAGCGCCGCTGCGCACGCCGCGCAGCACGTGGTGAAAGAAGATCGGGTGGGTCTCGCGCGCGTTCGAGCCCCACAGGATGATCAGGTCGGTCTCCTCAGCCTCGCGGTAGGAAGAGGTCCCTCCCCCGGCTCCGAACACTGTCGCCAGACCGGCGACGCTGGGAGCGTGTCAAGTCCGGTTGCAGCTGTCGACGTTGTTGCTGTGCATCACGGCGCGGGTGAACTTCTGGGCCATGAAGTTCATCTCGTTGGTCGTCTTGGAGCAGCTGAACATGCCGAAAGCCTGCGGGCCTCGTTTGCGCGCGGCCTCGAAGCCCGCGGCGGCCTTGCTCAGCGCCTCCTCCCACGACGCGGGCCGGAGCTTGCCGCCGTCCCTCACGAGAGGCTCGGTCAGACGCTCCATCAAGCACTCATCCTAGGCCCCGTGGGTGGCGATGAACTCCTTGATCCGGCCCAGCCCGAGCTTCAACTCGTCCTCGGACTGCGTGTAGGCGAGCCGGATGTAGCCCTTGCCGGCGGGGCCGAACGCGGTGCCTGGCAGGACGGCGACGCCGGCCTCGTTGAGCAGCCGCGAGGAAAGGTCGTGCTCGTCGAAGCCGGTCCCCTCGATGCTCGGAAAGACGTAGAACGAGCCCTGGGGCCGGTGACAGCGAACTCCCGGGATGTCGTTGAGGCCGTCGACGACCAGGTCGCGGCGGTGCTCGAACACCTTGACCATGCGCCGGACCGCGTGCTCGGACTCAGGTGAGCCGAGGGCCTCGATGGCCGCGATCTGCGTGAAGGCCGCGGCGCAGGAGGACGAGTTGATCATCAGTGTGTCCAGCTTGGCCGCCAGCTCGCGCGGCGCGACGGCGTAGCCCAGCCGCCAGCCGGTCATCGCGTACGACTTCGAGAGCCCGTCCATCAGGACCGTCCGCTCGCGCATGCCCGGCCGGGACAGCGGCGAGACGTGGTGGAACCCGTACACGAGCTGGCTGTAGATCTCGTCCGAGACGACGAGCAGGTCGTGCTTTTGCGCGAGGTCGCAGACGAAGTCGACGTCCTCCTCGGTCAGCACTCCGCCGGTCGGGTTCTGCGGCGTGTTGATGATCACCATCCGCGTTTTCGGCGTGACCAGCGACGCCAGCTCGTCGAGGTCCATGCGGAAGCCCGACTGCTCGCGCAGGGTGACCGTCTTTGGCACGGCGCCGATGAAGCTGACCTGCGACGCGTAGGCGGGGTAGCCAGGGTCGGGCAGGATCACCTCGTCACCTGGCTCGACGCAGGCCAGGAGGGTGAACAGCAAGACGTTCTTGGAGCCGGGGACGAGGACGACGTCCGCCGGCTCGACCTCGGTCGAGAGCATGCGGCTGACGAACTGCGCGACCGCCTCGCGCGCCTCCCAGATCCCGCTCGCCGGCGTGTAGTGCGTGTAGCCGTTCTGCATCGCCCCGATCGCAGCCTCGACGATGTTGTCGGGGGTGGCGAAGTCGGGCTCGCCGATCTCGAGGTGGACGATGCGCTTGCCCTCGGCCTCGAGCTTGCGGGCTCGCGCCAGGACTTCGAACGCGCCCTCGGTGCCGAGGCGCGACATGCGCTCGGCAAATCGCACCGCGGTGCTCGCCATGATTCGAATCCTAGCCGGTCGTGTTTACGTACCAGTCGGTGACGTACTGGAACCGCTCGGACGGCTCGATCGCCTTGTTGAAATGCACCCCGTGCACGCGCTGCGACACCGCGTACTCGTACCGCCCGGCGTACAGGAAGATCGCCGGCGCCGCGTCCGCCATCAGCATCTGAAAGTCGATGTAGGCCGCCAGCCGCGCCGATGGATCCAGCGCCGCCCGACCGTCCTCGAGGTCCTTGTCGATCAGCCCCCAACCGCGCGAATACGCAAAGTTGAGGGCGCTTGGGTCGAATCCCGAGTGCCAGAGGTCGTACTGGTCCGGGTCCGGGCCGACGTCGATCGACACCAGCGCCATCTGGTAGCGGTGCGTCAGCACGTAGTCCTTCAGCAGGCTGGACGCATGCAGCGGCTTCACGTCGACCTCCACGCCCAGACCCGCGAGCTGGCTCGCCAGCGCCTGCGCCACCTGCTGGTTGGGGTACGAGTCGGCGGCGACGAGCGTGACCTTGAACTGCACTCCGTCCTTCGTTCGCAGCTTGTCGTCCGGTCCAAGGAGCCAGCCCGCCTTGTCCAGTGCCCTGGCCGCGGCGACCATGTCGAAGGGGTGCTTCGTGCCGGCCGCCGGCGAATATGCCCAGTCGGCGGTGGGGATTGGATTGGGGTCGGCGTCCGCGCGTCCGGCCAGGACTTCGGAGACGATGCGCTGCCGGTCGACCGCCTGTACCAGCGCGAGGCGGACCTTGGGGTCGCTGAAGAACTGCCGGCCGTCGCCGTCGGAGTTGAAGGTCACGAAGGAGTTCGTGAACATGCGTGCCTCGAACAACGTCACGTCGTTGCTCCCCTGGAGCGTGTCGACCTCCTGGGGCTGGATCCCGCCGACCAGGTCAGCCGCCCCGGACAGCACGGCTCGGATCGCCGCCTGCGGGTCGTTCGCGGGGTAGTTGCGCATCACGAAATGGTCGAGGTACGGCTGCGGTTGCGCGTACGGATTGCGGTCCAGGGTGACGCTGACCTGGTTGACCGCGCCCACCTTGAACGGCCCTGTGCCGAAGGCGCGCAGGCCGCTGAAAGGGCTGGCGATGATCTGGTCCGGCGACATCCCCGCGTAGATGTGCTTGGGGATGATGCCGGTGCGCAGCGAAAGCGGAAACGAGGCTTCAGGGGCCCGAAGGCTGAAAACGACCTGGTTCGGGCCGCCGGCGGCGATGCCGACCTGCCGCCACTCGTCGGCGCCCGGCTGCTGGTACTCGAGGTCCTGCAGGACGTGATACGTGAACAGGACGTCGTCCACGCCGAACGGCTGGCCGTCCGCCCACTTGACGTCGGTGCGCACGTCGACCGTGTACGTCAGGCGGTCCGGCGACACGCTCCAGCCGCTCGCCAGGATCCCGACCACGTTCTGGCTGGAGTCGACCGCGGTCAACCCCTGGTAGATCAGGCTGTCGATGTCACGCGCGCTCGCATTGGCCTCGAAGAGGGGATTGAAAACCGACGCCTGGCCCACCAGCGCTTCGATCGCGGTGCCGCCATGGGCCGGTTTGGGCACGGTGGCGACGGGCTGGCAGCCCGTCAGGACTAGGGCCGCCGCGAACGCGGCGGCGACCAGGGTCTTAATGGATATGTGTCGTCACCCAGACGTTGGCGATGGAGCACACGAGGAACGCCACGACCAGCACCCACGTCGTCCAGTAGATCTGGCGCTCGAGGCCGCGGCGGGTCCGGTAGCCGCCGCCTAGACCGGAGTCACCGCCGCCGATGGTGCCGCCGAGTCCCGACGCCTTGGGCGTCTGGATCAGCACGCCGGCCATCAGCAGAACCGCGAGCACCGCTTCCGCGATGACGAGCGCGTTCTGGAGCTTGGCCATGGACATGGGACCCGGGAGATTTTACCTAGAGACGCTCAGGTCCAGATGGACCCGAAGCGGGCGTTGACCGCGTCCCAGTTCAGGGTGTTGAACCACGCGGCCACGTAGTCCGCGCGCCGGTTCTGGTACTTGAGGTAGTAGGCGTGCTCCCACACGTCGATTCCCAGGAGCGGCGTCAGCTCCTCCATGTACGGGCTGTCCTGGTTCGGAAAACCCCTCACCGAGAGCTTGCCCTGCCGGTCGGCGACGAGCCAGCCCCATCCGCTGCCGAACTGGCCCACCGCGGCCTTGGTCAGCTGTTCCTTGAACTGGTCGTAGCCGCCGAACGTGTTCTTGATCCCGTCGGCGATGCGGCCGTTCGGGTTGCCGCCGGCGTTCGGGCCCATGATCGACCAGAAGATCGAGTGGTTCGCGTGACCGCCCGCGTTGTTGCGGATCACGGTCCGAATGTCCTCGGGCACGTTGTTGATGCTCCACAGCAGGTCCTCGACGGCCTTGCCGGCGAGCTCGGGATGCGCCTCCAGCGCCTTGTTGGCGTTGGCGACGTAAGTGGCGTGGTGCTTGTCGTGGTGGATCTGCATCGTCGCCGCGTCGATGTGCGGCTCGAGCGCGTCGTACGGATAGGGAAGCGGCGGAAGTTCAAACGCCATGACCAGGGACCCTCCCTTTCTTCAATCTGTCTCTGTCTGCCGAGAACCAGTCTAAGTGGAAGTTGATTTCGACCCGGAGGCCCCGGCCTGCGCTTTGACAGCTGCTGCGCGCTTCTCCACCTCACGCGGGTCGCCCAGGTAGCGCCATGACCGCGGTTTGAAGTCGCCGTTCAGCTCGTACACGCGGGGCACGCCCGTCGGGATGTTCAGGTCCACCACCTCAGCGTCGCTCAGCCCGTCGAGGTGCTTGACCAGCGCCCGCAGGCTGTTCCCGTGCGCGGAGACCAGGACGCACGGCTGGGCCAGCAGGTCGGGGACGATCGCGTCGAACCAGTAGGGCAGCATCCGCTCGACCACGTCCTTCAGGCACTCGGCGCTCGGCAGGAGCTCCGGCGGCAGGCTCGCGTAGCGCAGGTCGTGCGACGGATGACGCGCATCGGTCGGCACCAGGTCGGGCGGCCGCACGTCGTAGCTGCGCCGCCAGAGCTTGACCTTGTCCTCGCCGTACTTGTCCGAGGTCTGCTGCTTGTTCAAGCCCTGGAGCGCGCCGTAGTGCCGCTCGTTCAGGCGCCACGAGCGCTTGACCGGCACCCACGACATCTCCATCTCGGCCAGCGCGAGCTGCGTCGTCTGGATGGCTCGCAGCAACAGCGATTCGTGTACGACGGCGGGCCGCAGACCGGCCTCCTTCATCAGGCGCCCGGCCTCCTTCGCTTCGTTGACCCCGCGCTCGCTCAACGGCACGTCGGTCCACCCGGTGAACAGGTTCTCGAGGTTCCACGTGCTTTCGCCGTGGCGCAGGAGGATCAGCGTCCCGGGGTTCGCAGCCCTAGCGGTGGCCATAGACCTCTGACGTCGTCTTGACGATGTGCGCAAACTCCTCAGCGTCGAGGCTCGCCCCGCCGACGAGCACACCGTCGCACAACGGCAGCTCCACGTACTGCTGGACGTTGTCCGCTTTGACGCTTCCGCCATAGAGGATCCGGACCTTGCGCGCCGCGCCGGCACCGATCATCTCGCCCACGATCTTGCGAATCAGGCGCATCGTCTTGTAGGCGTGCTCCGGATCGGCGTTGCGGCCGCTGCCGATCGCCCACACCGGCTCGTAAGCGATGACCAGGCGCGCGGAGTCGTCGGCGGAGCAGCTGGCGAGGCCTGCCCGCACCTGCGCGGACACGATCTGGTCCGACTTCCCCTCGTCGTAGTGGTCCAGCAGCTCGCCGACGCACATGATCACGCCGAGCTCGGTCGACAGCGCCGCCGCGGTCTTCTTGGCGATCATCTCGTCCGTCTCGCCGAGGTAGAGGCGCCGCTCGGAGTGGCCGACGATCACCCACTGGCACAGCGCCTTGACCATCGGCGGCGAGATCTCACCGGTGTACGCGCCCGACACCTCCCAGAAAACGTTCTGCGCGCCAAGCTTGACGCCCGACTCGACGAGCAGGTCGGAGACCGCGCTCAGCCAGACGAAGGGGGGAAAGATCGCGACCTCGACGCGATCCGCCTGGCCGCGCGCCACGGACATCACCCCGCGCACGAGGTCGAGCGCGTCGTCGAGGTTGTTCGGATTCATCTTCCAGTTGGCCGCGACGAGCGGCATCCCGGGCGGGCGGGAGCTCAAGAATGTCTCGACGCCGAGGTCCGCCGCACATCCGCGGCATCGGCGGCCTGAGCCAAGGAAAGGGTGGCGCAGCTAGGAGCGCATCGATAGATGCGTGACGACGCAGCGCCGGGCCCCTTGACGACGGCTTCAGCGCCGAAGGCGCCAGGCCGCCTAGGCCGCGCAGGTGCAAGGAACTTCGGCGCTCGAGACATTCAGGCTTCCTGCAGAATCGCGATGCCGGGCAGCTCCTTGCCTTCCAGGTACTCGAGCGTGGCGCCACCGCCGGTCGAGACGTGGGAGAACCTGCCGGCCATGCCGAGCGACTCGATCGCGGCCACGGTGTCGCCGCCGCCGACGAGCGTGAATCCGCCGGTCGCCGCGATCGCCTCCCCCACCGCCTTCGTGCCGTCGGCGAAGTCCTTGATCTCGGCCACGCCGACGGGGCCGTTCCAGATCACGGTCCCGGCGCGTCGAAGCTTCTCGCGGAACAGCGCGACCGACCTCGGACCGATGTCGAGCGCCATCCACTCCGGCTCGACCTTTTCGGCGTCCATGATCCGTAGAGGCTGTCCGGCCTCCATCTTTCGCGCGCACACCACGTCGAGTGGGAGCACGAGCTTGTCGCCGCCTTCGCTGCCCACCTTGTCCGCCTCGTCCAGGGCGGTGTCCTCGACCAGGCCGGCGCCGGTCGGCCACCCACGCGCTTTGAAGAACGTGTTCGCCATCGCGCCGCCGATCAGGAGCGCGTCGACCTTCTTCAGCAGGTTGCGCAGCACGCCCACCTTCGTCGAGACCTTGGCGCCGCCGACGACCGCGATCATGGGCCGCTTCGGGTTGTCGAGGGCACGGTGCAGCGCTGCCAGCTCGGCCTCCATCAGCTCACCGGCGTAGGCGGGCAGGTAGGCGGCCACGCCCACGACCGAGGCGTGGGCGCGGTGGGAGGCGGCGAACGCGTCGTTGACGAAGAGGTCGCCGAGCGAGGCGAGGCCGCGCGCGAAGCCGGAGTCGTTGGCCTCGTCCTCTTTGTGGTAGCGCACGTTCTCGAGCAGCAGGACCTGTCCGGATTGCAGCCGCGACACCGCGGCGGTCGCCGCATCGCCGACGCAGTCCTCGGCGAACTGGACGTCGCGCCCCACGCGCCGGCGCAGGTCGGACGCGAGAGGCTTCAGCGAAAGGTCCGGCTCGCGGTCCTTCGGCCGGCCGAGGTGGGACATGACGATGACGCGCGCGCCCCGCTCGGCGAGGTGCTTCAGCGTCGGCGCGGCCGCGCGCACGCGCGAGTCGTCCGCGATGTCGCCGTCCTTCATCGGCACGTTCAGGTCCTCACGGACGAGGACGCGCTTGTTGGCGACGTCGACGGCCGTGATCGATGCTTTCAGAGCCGCTCCGCCATGTAGCTGATCAGGTCGACCATGCGGCAGCTGAAGCCCCACTCGTTGTCGTACCAGCTGACGACCTTGGCCCAGTCTCCACCGAGGACCGCGGTCGAGGGCGCGTCGACGATCGACGAATGCGGGTCGTTCTTGAAGTCCGACGACACCAGCTCGTCGTGGCTCACTGCGAGGATGCCTCTCAGGTCCCCGCTCGCCGCCTCCTCGAAGGCGGCGTTGATGTCTTCGGCCGTGGTCGACTTGCCAAGCTGCGCCGTGAGGTCGACGACCGAGACATCGAGGATCGGCACGCGGAACGAGATGCCCGCGAACTTTCCGGCCAGCTCGGGGATCACCTCGGCCACCGCGCGGTTCGCGCCTGTCGAGGTCGGGATGATGTTGTCAGCCGCGGCGCGCGCGCGCCGCAAGTCCTTGTGCGGGAGGTCCTGCAGCTTCTGGTCGGCCGTGTAGGCGTGGATCGTTGTCATCATCCCGCGCTCGATGCCGAACGAGTCGTGCAGCACCTTGGCGAGCGGCACGAAGCAGTTGGTGGTGCAGCTCGCGTTGGAGATGACGTTGTGCCTGGACGAGTCGTAGCCCTGGTGGTTGACCCCCATCACGACCGTGTAGTCCTGGTTTGTCGCGGGGGCCGAGATGATCACCTTCTTCGCGCCGCCCTTGTCGATGTGGACGCGCGCCTTGTGCGCGTCGGTGAACAGCCCGGTCGACTCGACCACGAGGTCGACGCCGAGGTCCTTCCAGGGCAGTTCGGCCGGGTCCCTCTGGCTCAGGAACTTGACCACGTGACCGTCGACGTGGATCGCCTCGCCGTCGGCCTTGACCGCCGGGCCGAAGGTGCCGAGGGCGGTGTCGTGCTTGAGGAGGTGGGCGAATGTCCTGGCGTCGCCGATGTCGTTGACGGCGACGATCTCGAAATCCGGTTTCAGATCCCAGGCCGCGCGATAGATGTTCCGGCCGATTCGACCGAACCCGTTGATTCCGACTTTCAATGCCATGCCGGAAATGTTATGCGGTGCGGCGCTGTTCCCTCGGGTGCCCGGAGGTGCCGTTGGAGTTCGCGATTTGCTGGATCCGCCGCAGTCGATGGTTGACCGCCGATTTGGAGATGTTCATACGCCCGGCAAGCTCACCGAGGTTGAGCTCCGGGTTCTCGCGCCGCCACCGCGCCATCTCACGAAGCGCCGGCGGCAGGGTGGCGAGCCTGCCCTCGGCGTCCAGCGACTCGATTGCCGCCGCCTGCCGGAGCCCCGACCCAATCGTCTTGCCGATGTTCGCGGTCTCGAAGTTGAGCCGGCGGTTCACCTCGCCGCTGACCTCGCGCACGACGCGCACGTTCTCGAACTCCATCACGGCGCGGTTGGCGCCCATCGTCGAGAGCAGGCGGACGATCCCGTCGCCGTCCTTGACGTAGACGACCGCCTGCCCGCCGCGCTCGCTGATGCCCGCCTTGACCCCGGAGCTTTCGATCAGGCCCGCGATCGCCGAAGCCCACGTCCTGGTCGGGGCGACGAACTCGAGGTGGTATCGCGCGTTGGGTGCGTTGACCGAGCCACAGCCCAGGAAAAGGCCGCGGAGCATCGCCTTCCTGTCGCATGCGGCCTCGGGCATCGAACGCGCCGCGCTCTGCGTGAACGCGGACACGAGCTCGCCCGGCAGGCTCAGCTCGATGAAGAAGGACATCCGCTTACGCGACTTCACGGTCTGGTACTTCGCGTCCATTCGCCCGACCGCGCGGCCGAGGCGCACGACCTTTCGGGCCACGGCGTTGCGAAGCAGCGAAAAGTAGGCCGAGCGTCCGTCCTGGTTGCCCAGAAGGCGGGCGCGCGAGCCGTAATAGATGCCGAGCAGCTCGCTCAGCTGACAGCAGGGCCGCGCGGGAAGAAGCCCCGCCATCTCGTTCTTGACCTCGGCCGAGAACGAAATCGCGCGTACCTCCAGGAAGGTATTAACCTCCCACCCCTTTCCCTCCGAGTCTAACGCGCGACTGGAGCCGAACAGTCCATCGCGCGACAATTCTTATTGCATGCCCGAGATGCGCATGATCGAGGCGGTCCGCGCGGCCATCACCGAAGAGATGGAACGCGACGAGCGCGTCCTAGTCCTGGGTGAGGACGTGGGCCGCAAGGGCGGCGTCTTCGGCGCGACCGACGGCCTGTACGCGCGCTTCGGCGAGTCCCGCGTGCTCGACACGCCGCTCGCGGAGTCGGCGATCGTCGGCGTGGCCATCGGCGCCGCGCTCAACGGGCTCATCCCGATCGCCGAGATCCAGTTCGCGGACTTCATCCACCCGGCGTTCGACCAGATAGTCAGCGAGGCAGCGCGCACGCGCTACCGCTCGAACGGCGACTGGTCGGTGCCGATGGTCATCCGGGCGCCGTTCGGGGGCGGCGTGCACGGCGGCCTCTATCACTCGCAGTCCATCGAGGCGTTCTACGCCCATGTTCCGGGCGTCAAGGTCGTCGTGCCGAGCACCCCCGCCGACGCGCACGGCCTTCTCAAGTCGGCGATCCGAGACCCCGACCCGGTGCTGTTCCTCGAGCACAAGAAGGTCTACCGGTTGGTGACGGAGGAGGTGCCGGACGGCGACCACCTGGTCGAGATCGGGCCGGCGGCCGTGCGCCGCGAGGGCACCAACCTGAGCTGCTTCGCCTGGGGGTTGATGACGCACTACTGCCTCGAGGCGGCGCAGCAGCTCGACGGCGAGGGCGTCAGCGTCGAGGTCGTCGACCTGCGCACCCTGGCGCCTCTAGACCGGGAGACCATCCTCGCCTCGGTCCGGAAGACCGGCAAGGCGATGGTCGTGCACGAGGACAACCTCACGGGCGGCTTTGGGGCCGAGGTCTCGGCGATCATCTCGGAGCACGCCTTCGACGACCTCGACGGCCCGGTGGTGCGTGTCGCCGCCCCCGACATCCCGGCGATGCCGTTCAACACCCCCCAGGAGGAGTTCTTCATGCCCAGCCCGCAAAAGATCGCAGAAGCGATGCGCAAGCTTGCCGCGTACTAAGAGCAAATCCTCCCTCTCCCCCTCGGGGGAGAGGGCCGGGAAAGAATCCTCCCTCTCCCCTTCAGGGGAGAGGGTCGGGGTGAGGGGCAGCAAAGAAGTACCCCAGATCACCCAGGCCGAATTCGCTCTCCGCCGCGAGTGCGTCACCGCCGGCATGCAGGCCGCAGGCCTCGACGCGGTTTGCGTTTTCTACCCCGCGCGCGTCGCCTGGCTGACGGGTTTTCACCACATCCCCACCGAGCGCCCGATCGCCCTGCTCATCGGGTCGAGCGGCCAGTCCGCTCTGGTCGTGCCCGCGGTGGAGAAGGAGCACGCGGAGTCGGCCACGACCGTCGACCAGGTCCGCGTCTACTTCGAGTACCCCGGTTCCGAGCACCCCATGGAGACGATCGCCGCCGCGCTCACCGACATGAACGCCCGGCCCCAGCGCACCGGCGCCGACCACGACGGCTACGTTCCGTACTGGGGCTACCGCGGACCCCGCCTGAGCGACCTGACCGGCGCCGAGCCCTTCGACGCCGAGCCGATCGTCGAATCGCTGCGGCGCGTGAAGTCGGAGGCGGAGCTCGAGTGCATCCAGCTCAGCTGCGACTGGGCGGCGCGCGGCCATCGCCGGATGCAGGCGGCGATCGAGGTCGGCAAGACAGAGATGGAGTGCTACACCCCTCCCGGCATCGAGACGCTCTTTGAGATGGTCCACGAGATGCCGGGCTGGCGGCCGAAGGGCAACGACGGCACCGGATTCGGAGCCATGTTCGTGGGCGGCCGGTCGACGGCGATGCCGCACGGTTTCGTCAAAGGCCACGGCGTCCAGCCCGGCGACGTCCTGGTCAGCGGCGCGAGCGCCAACATCGACGGCTACCTCAGCGAGCTGGAGCGGACCATGATCGTCGGCGAGCCGACCCCCGAGCAGGAGCGCGCCTTCGCCGCGATGCTGGCCATGCAGTCACGCGCGATCGAGGTGATGGCGCCGGGCGTGCCCGCGGGCGAGGTCGAGCTGGCCGTCGTCCGCCTGGCCGGAGAGCTCGGCGTCGCCGACAACCTGCGCCACCACGTCGGGCACTCGATCGGCCTCGAGGGCCACGAGGCGCCGTTCCTCGACCGCGGCGACGACGCCGTGCTCGAGCCAGGGATGGTGTTCACCGTCGAGCCGGGCGTCTACATCAAAGCGCTTGGCGGCTTCCGCCACTCCGACACCGTGGTCATCACCGACGACGGCCGCCGGGTGATGACCGACTACCCGCGCGAGCTCAAAGACCTGATCGTCTAAGGAGGGTCAGGCGCAGGCCGCACAACCCGGCGATAGTCCGGACTATCGACGCCTTTCCGGCCCCGAATTGGGCGTTAGTCCGGACTATCGACCGCCGCGCGAGAATCAGGCGCCGGCCGCGGCGACCTCGTGATGCAGCACGTGGCTGCTGACCAGGTGCAGCACGGCGACGCCGTGGTGCACCCGGTGCCGCACCCGCTCGAGGGTGACCGGAGGCAGCACGTTCTGCTCGCCCTGCACGACCACGGTCTCGTGCGGCTTCACCTCGGCCCACACGCGCCCGATCGCGTCGGGCGGCAGGCTGCCCGGGACGTAGACATAGCGCCGGTGCGGCACGCGGTGACGGCTGTGCATCTCGGCGCGCGTGAACGCGTCCTGGGCGACGTAGTCCTTCAGGTACGGGTCGCTGACCTCCCAGAGCTCCGCGGGCCCCGGCGGCGCCTGCCCACGGTAGAGGAACACGACCCGCTTGCCCTCCGCCGCGCGGATCCCTTCCTCGATCACCGCGTCGGCAGTGTTCTGGTCGCGGGGAAGGATGACCAGCACGTCGGCCGGCTCACGCTGGAACTGCAGCGCGATCGACTGCGCCGCAAGGTCGGGACGGTACGGCACCGGGAAGACCGCGGGACAGCGGCGGCGGCCCCGGCTGTAGGTCCACATCCCGACGGCCAGGCCGACGAGCGTGAGGCCTCCGCCGAAGGCGGTCGCGTACGGCTTGGCGACCAGGTTGACGCTCCAGCCGATCACGGTCAGACCTGTCGTCAGCAGGCCGACGGCAAACCACAGGCGCCGGTTCAAGCCGCCGTCGATCTTCAGCTCGCGCCAGCGGATCACGTCCAGCGAAACGTTGGTCAGGATGAACGAGCCGAGGAGCCCGAACGCGTAAAGGTCGCCCAGGAACACGGCCGCCACAGGACTCTGGCCGGCGATGGCCACGAGCACCACCGGCGGACCCACCTCCGCCAGGATGGCGACGTGCGGCGTGCGCCTCCAGGAGTTGCGCAGCTCCACCGCGCGCGGCAGGAAGCCCATGCGGGTCAGCGCCAGGAACACGTGATAGCCGCCGATGATCGCCGTGTTGCTGGCAAAGATCAGCAGCACTGAGCCGCTGATGGCTACGTACGCGGCGAGCGGGTTGCCTCCGAACTGGCCCGCCAGCAGGGACAGCAGCTGGTTGACGTGGTCCGGGCTGTTCGGGTCGGGCACGATCGTCGTCGACCACAACGTCAACAGGGGACTCGTGACGGCCATGGTCAGGATGACGAGGGCCATCGTCTTGTAGGCGGTCACTCGGCGCGGCGTGCGCATCGCCGGCGCGATCTGGGCCACGCTCTCGAGCCCGGAAAAGGCGAGGAACGCGGCGCCGAACCCGGTGATCAGGACGAGTGGAGTCAGGTGCGGCGAACCCTGGCCCACCATGCGGAAGGACTCCGCGATCCCGGCCGGTCCAAGGTTCAGCGCCACCACGATCACGACGACAAGCTGTCCGGCCGCGGCGGCGGCCGCCGCGACGAGGCTCACGCTCGCGCTCTCGCGGATCCCGTAGATGTTCAGCGCCGCCAGCAGCGCGAGCGCGACGAGTGTGCCCGGGACCGCGTTGGCCCAGGCCGCCGCCGGAATGACCACCGCCAGGTAAGAGATCCCGGAGAAGGCGCTGATGCCGGCTGTCAGGTAGTAGTCGACGATGATGAAGCAGCCGCCGACCAGTCCGGCAAAAGGGTGCAGCGCTCTCGACGAGATGGTGACGACGCCTCCGCCCTCGGGGTTGCGCCAGGTGACCTCCGCGTACTTCAGCGACAGGAGCACGAAGACGAAAAGCGTCATCAGGACGAAGATCGCGGACCGCTTGTTGTAGCCGCTGGCCGAGAGGATTCCCGGCACGTAGTAGATCGACGTCCCGATGTCGGCGAAGACGATCGACCAGCACAGCAGCGGTCCGAGATTCGCGCCGTGGACCTTGATCCGGCGCCTGGCGGCGGCGGGGGTGTGCATCAGGACCGGGCGCGGAGCTCCGAGAGGTATCCCCGCAGCGAGCCCGCGTCGGCGAGCAGGCGCCGCACCGCCCGGCTCGCCTCGACGTCGTTGAGCTCCATGGCCTCGACCGCACCGAGGTACACGTCCGCGCGCTCGAGCTGCCGGATGGCGGCCCGCAAAATCTTGCGTTCGTCGTCCCTCGAGCGATGGCCGGGAAACTGGACCAGCGCGTTGCGCATACGTCCAACCTAGGAGCGCGGCTGTTAGGTCTCCGTAAGCACGTAACTCGCGCCCGTATGGAAGCTGTATGGGTTCGAGCCCGATCATTTACGGTTGAGCGGCAGTGACTTCGGACTCGGTTGCCCGGCGCGGCCGAAGGCCGGGCGATCTCAGGATCGTCGTCCGCCGCCCGGCCAAGCTCCCCCGCACGCTCGGCCCCGGTGCCCTCTTCGCCGCGACCTACGGCAACGTCGGCTCCAGCATCTACTACGCCCTCGGCGTCACCGCCGCCTTCGCCCTGGGCCTCACGCCGGTGGCGCTCATACTCGCCGGCTTCATCTTTGTCACCACCGCCTTGAACTACGCCGAGGGGACGGCGGCCCTACCCCACGCGGGCGGCAGCTCGAGCTTTGCCCGCCGCGCCTTCAACCAGCCGATCGGGTTCATCGTCGGCTGGGTCCAGCTCCTCAACTACACCGCGACGGCGTCGATCTCGGCGTACTTCGCCATCGGCTACCTGGGCGTGTTCGGCAAGTACGTCCCCCTGTTCGACCTGCTGCGACACAACGACGTCGCGCACGTCACCGCGACCGCGCTTCTGATCGGCTTTCTGATCGTCGTCAACATCATCGGCATCCAGGAGTCGAGCGTCCTCAACCTGGTGCTGGCGTTCACCGACCTCATCACGCAGTTCGTCCTGGTGATCCTCGGCCTGATCCTCATCCTCAACATCCAGGTCGTCCTCCACAACATCCACCTGGGCGTGGCGCCGACCTGGGGCAGCTTTCTGGCCAGCATCTCGATCGCGATGGTCACCTACACCGGGATCGAGACCATGTCCAACCTGTCCGAGGAGGCGAAGGACCCCGGACGAAACGTCCCGCTGGCGACGTGGTGGGTCATCGTCGCCGTCCTTTTCGTGTCCGCCTTCCTGCCGACCATCGGCATGAGCGCCTTCCCGGTGCACCTGGAGCACGGCCAGTACGTCACCGACCTGGCGACCCAGTTCAAAGACGACCCGGTCGCCGGGATCGTGAACCACTTCCCGGTGCCGCAGCTCGCCTTCTGGTCGGGGATCTGGGTTGGATTCCTGGCGTTCACCATCCTCGTCATCGCCACCAACGCGGGGCTGATCGGCATCTCGCGCCTCAGCTATTCCCTCGCGGGGAACGACATGCTGCCGAAGAGCTTCGCGGCGCTGCACCCGAAGTACAAGACCCCGTACATCTCGATCATCGTCTTCGGAATCGTCGCCGCCGTCCTCGTCCTCCCCGGCATCCTCGTGCACGGCGCGGCGATCGACCTGATGGCCGCCGTCTACTCGCTGGCGGCGACCTTCGCCTTCTGCTCGGCGCACCTGTCGGTGATGCGCCTGCGCTTCATCGAGCCGCAGCTCCACCGCCCGTACCGGATGCCGTGGAACATAAAGTTCGGCCGCGAGTCGATTCCCGTCCTTTCCGTCGTGGGCGCGCTCTTCATAGGCACCGTCTTCACCCAGCTCGTCTTCCAGAACATCTCCAACTCGACGTACATCTTCATCGGCTGGCTCGCCCTGGGCGTCCTCACCTACGTCGGCTACCAGAAGTACCTGCGGGAGCCGCTATGGGAGCCGCTCGAGGTTCCGCCTCCGCGGGAGCGCGAGTTCGATCACGTCCCGTTCGAGAGCCTTCCGCGCAGCGCGCGCTACCGGATGGGCCGTCGGGAGCGCATCGCGGCGCACGCGGCGAGCGGAATCCGTGTCCACGAACGGCATCGCCCGGCATGGCAGCTCGAGCTCGAGCTGTTCTTTGCGCGCCACGGCGCGGTCCGCGGGGTGCTGATCGTCCTGGTCTTCGCCGCGGTGAGCGGGTTCGCCGTCTTCGTCGACCTCTCCCCATTTGACCCGTTTGGGCCGGGAATCGGGTGGTCGCCGGGCCTCGTCGTGGTCGCGTTCCTCGCCGCCTACGTGCTCAACAGGAGCCACTCCGAGCAGTAATTCACGTGCCTGGACAGAAGAGGCGGTAGCCGACGCCCGGCTCGTTGAGGATGAACCGGGGGTTGGCCGGGTCGTCGCCGAGCTTCTTGCGGATCTGCGCGACGACGTAGCGTGTGTTGTAGCGGTCGCCGACCGCGTACTCGCCCCACACCTGGCGCAAGAGCGTCGTATGCGTCACCGGCTTGCCCGCGTGCAGGCCGAGGTAGCGGAGCAGCTCGTACTCCGTCGGCGTCAGGTGCACCGCGCCGCCGTCGACGGAGACGAGCCGGCGCGCCAGGTCGATCTCCAGGTCGCCGCACCTGATCACGGGCTCGCCCTCGCGCAGGTCGGCCTGGCGGCGCAGCACCGCGCGGATGCGCGCGACCAGCTCGTCGGTGCCGAACGGTTTGACGACGTAATCGTCGGCACCCGCATCGAGCGCGCGAACCTTGTCCTTCTCACCCGGCATGACGCTGACGACGATGACGGCCGCGCGGGTCGCCGGCCGCAAGGACTTGAGGGTCGCGAAGCCGTCCATGCCGGGAAGGCCGAGGTCGAGAAGGATCACGTCCGGCCGCCAGACCGAGGCCTCGCGCACCGCCTCCTCCCCGCTGCTTGCCGCGCGGACGTCGAAGTTGTGGTACTTCAGCCCCGCGCGGAGCGCGCGTTGCATCTCAACCTCGTCGTCGACGACCAGGACGCGGCCGCTCACTTGCCCGCCGGGACTGGGGCGAGCGGAAGTGTGAACGTGAAGCGTGGGCCGCGGCGACGGTTCTCGACGCGCACGCGGCCGCCGTGCGCCTCGACCACGCGCTTGACGATCGCGAGCCCGAGCCCGGTGCCTTTAGCGCGCCGCGTGTAGAAAGTGTCGAAGACGCGGTCCAGGTCGGTCGGCGGAATCGCGGGCCCCTCGTTCTCGATCCATGCCTCCAGCACTCCATCGCGAGCCGCTGCGCCCACCTCGATTCCTCCGTTCGGCGACGACCATTCCACCGCGTTCTCCAGCAGATTGGTGATGACGCGCCCGACCTGCGCCTCGTCGACCTCGACGTCGGGCAGGTCGTCGGGAATGCTCAGCGCCACGTCATGGCCTTTGAGCCCGGCGCTCTGCTGGCGCACAGATCCGCCGACCAGGTCGGCGAAAGAGTGCGGCTCTCTGTCGAGCTCCAGGCCTGCCTCGAGCCGGGACAGCGCGAGCAGGTCGCCGACCATACGGTCGAGCCGGGTCGCCTGGCGGTCCATGTCGGTCATCAGCTCACGCTGGTCGGCCTGCAGTCCTGCGCCTGGTGAACTCAGCGCCGTGAGGCCTGCGCGCAGCGAGGCTATGGGACTCTTCAATTCGTGCGAGAGGGACGAGAGAATGGCGGCCTTCAGCCGGTCCGACGCTTCGAGCCCACGCGCCCGGTCGGCCTCGGTAGCGGCGCGCCGGCGGTCGAGCAAGAGGTCGGTCAGGCCGATGAGCGCCGCGACCATGCGCTTGTCCCCTTCGTCCGGAGCGCGTTCGAGGTCGACAAGCACGACACCGCCTGCCACCGGCAGGTAGGCGGTCGCTTGCTGGCCATGCGTCCTCATTAGCGTGAGCTGGCCGTGACTGAGGGAGGCGCCGATCGGTCTGCCGTTGTCGAAGGACCACCGAGCCTGGCGAATCTCATCCGCGCTCAGCGTCGGGCCGGCGAGGGTCGTTTCCCCCGAGACCACCGAGAATCGGCGGACGCCTGCCTTCTCGGCCGTGGCGGCGACGAGTGCAAGCGCCTCACTCACCTCGTCGGTTCGCAGCGTGGCGGTGGCCAGCTCGTAAAGTGCGCGCGAGTCGGCGGCGATGGCCTCGGCGCTCGCCTGCGACCGCCGCAGCGAAGCCGCGAGCTGGCTGGTCACGAGGGCGACCGCGAGGAGGACGACGAGCTCGATCAGCTCCGCGGGCCCGCGAACGGAAAAGGTGCCGACCGGTGGGACGAAGAAGAAGTCGTAAAGCAGAAATGCCGCGACGCTCCCGGCCACGGCGGGGCCCCTACCCCACCGGGCGCCCAGCCAGAGCACCAGAAGCAGGTAGAGCGCGGACAGGCCCGAGACGGACGCCAGCGCGGTGACGGCGCCGATCGCCGCGGTGATCGCGACCGCGCCGCCGACCGCCACCCCGTAGGGCGCCAGGCGTCGCGTCGTCATTGCGGAGTCGAGTCTACGTTCCAGCGCACCTCGGTCCCGTGCGCCATGGCCGTCCCGAGCCGGTGGTAATTCCGCACGTTTTCGCGATCCGGTGCCGAATTCAGCCAGGTTTGCGCACGATTTCGCGTTCTCGCGCGGAATCAGGCCACCTCAGGCGATTCGCCAGGACCTCATGCGGATCCGGCAAGCGCGAGCTCCTTCGCGCGGTTCGCGTAGCCCGGGTGACTGGGTCTCGCCACCCGATACCAGGCGAGCGTCTCCGCCAGCGCGTCCTCGAGCGCCGAGGGTTCGAACCCGAGCCCGCGGCGCGCGCGCTCGATGACATAACCCGCCGAACGAGCCGGGTCCGGGCCATAAGGGCTCGCGCCCTCGGGCAGCTCAACAAACGGGATCGGGTGCAGGACAGGAGGCTTGCCGAGCGCCCGGGCGATGCCTTCGATCAGCGCCCGCAGGCTCACCCCTTCGAACGCAACGTTGTAGGCCTTGTGCGTCGTGTCCTTGCGCAGGTCGCAGGCCAGCGCGCAGGCGAACCCGACGTCCTTCACCCACGCCACGCCCGCCTGCGACTCGTAGGTCTCGGCGGGGACGAGCAGGGCTCCGCCGTCGGCGACGCGCTCGATGTACGCGGCGATGCGCAGCGTGTGGTCGGCCGGCCCGAAGACCGCGGGTGGACGGATGACCGACCACGGCAGATCCGCATTGCGCGTGAGCACCGTCTCGCACCATCGCTTCCCTTCGCGATAGTCGAGCGCTTGCGGCGGCTCGCCGCTGAGTGGGACGAAGTCCTCCTCGCGCGCCGGCTTGCCGTGCAGGTCGGGATAGACGCCCGTGGAGACGAAGAGGTAGCGCTCGCCCCGGAAGTTGCGGGCGATTGTCTCGACCTGGCCCGGCTGATAGCACGCGAGGTCGAGCACGACGTCCGGCTCGGTGCTCGTGAGCGCTTGCGCGAGCTGCGCTTCGTCGTCGCGGTCGAACGCCACGTAGCTGGTGAATGTGCCGTATGGCCGTTCCTTACGGCCCGCGGCGATCGTCTCGACCCCACGGCGCATCAGCTCCTTGCACGCGGCGACGCCGATGAACCCCGCGCCCCCGATGACCAGGGCTCTAGTCATCCGCCACTCAAAGATCGCGGGTGACGAAGTCGACGTCGATGCCGTCCTTCTCGTCGAGCCGGCGCGCGAGCTCGGACGCGAGCACGACAGACCGATGCCGCCCGCCCGTGCAGCCGAACGCGACCACGACGTGCATCCTCCCTTTCTCCTCATAGAGGGGAAGGAGCTCGCCGACCAGGCGCTCGATGTCGTCGAGCAGTCGCCGCGCTGCGGGCTGCTTCAGCACGAAGTCGGCCACCTCGGGGTCGCGGCCCGAGAGGTCGCGCAGCTCCGGCACCCAGTAGGGGTTGTCCAGGAAGCGCGCGTCGATGAGCAGCGCCGCCTCCGCCGGCGCGCCGTTCTTGTAGGCGAAAGCCAGGCAGGTGACGAGCGGTCGCGAGCGGCTGCGCAGGTGCTTCGCCAGCTCCTCGCGCTGCTCGGACTCGATGCGGTGATGGGCGCGCTCATACGTGCCACCGGGGTGGCCGTCGTCTTGGCCGTCGTGGACGAGGACGTACTTGATGCCGCGCCGATCGGCCTCGCGCAGGAGCTCCGCGCCACCGCCGTCCACGCCGAGCACGAGGTCGGTGTCGCGCAGGCCGTCGAGGTGGTCGATGCGCTCGAAGCCGGCCGCCTCGAAGGCCGCCAGGGCGCCTTCCATCCGCTCGCGGTTGGCTGCGCCAAGTATCACCAGCGTCAAAGTGTTTCTTTCAGTCGGGCCGCGAGCCGCTCCGGGATGCCGAGCTTCACGATCTCATCGACCGGTGCCTCGCGGATCGCCTGCACGGAGCCGAAGTGTCGCAGGAGCGCGCGCTTGCGCGCCGGGCCGATGCCCTCGACCGAATCCAGCGGCGAGGTCAGCGCCTTGCGCGAGCGGACCTTGCGGTGATGCGTGATGGCGAAGCGGTGGGCCTCGTCGCGGATGCGCTGGACCAGGAACATGCCCGGCGAGTTGCGCTCCTGGACGATGGGCTCGGCGCGCCCGGGGGCGAAGATCTCCTCGCGCTCCTTTGCCAGCGCAAAGGTCGGGATATCGGCGTAGCCCGCCGTCTCCATAACCTCGAGGGCGGCGCTCAGCTGGCCCTTGCCGCCGTCGATCAGGATCAGGTCCGGACGGCTCGTGAACGAGCGGTCGCCGACGACGTCCGCCTCCTCGCGGCGCTGAGCCGATTCGAGCCTCTCGAGCCGGCGCCGCAAGACCTCCTGCAGCATCGCGAAGTCGTTCGGACCGGGCGTGAACTTGATCCGGAAGTGCCGGTAGTGGTCGTTGCGCGGCCGGCCGTCCTCGAACACGACCATCGAGCCCACCGCCGAGTCGCCCTGGATGTTGGAGATGTCGTAGCACTCGATCCGCTTCGGCGGGATTTCCAGGTCGAGCGCCTCGGCCAGCGCCGCGAGCATCGGCTCCGTGCGGCTGCGGTCGTAGTCGGCCTGGATGCGGATCTGCTCGAGCTCCTGGCCCGCGGTCTCCTGCAGCTGCGTGACCAGGGCGCGCTTGCGCCCGCGCACCGGTACCTCAAAGGTCACCGGGCGGCCGCGTTTCTCGCTGAGCCAACCCGTAAGTAGCTCAGGCTCGTCGACCGGTCCGGGAAGGATGACCGTGCGCGGCACATGAGTCGCGCTCGAGTAGTACTGGAGCATGAAGCCGCGGAGCAGCTCGGGCTCGGTGACCTCGGCCGCGCCGTCGAGCGCGTGGCCGTCGTGCCCGACCATCTTGCCCTGGCGTATGTACGCGACCTCGACGAAGACGTCGCTGCCGCTGCGGGCGTAAGCGACGATGTCCTGGTCGTCGCGGCCGCGAGTGAGCACCTTCTGCCTGTCGGCGATGCGCTCGATCGACTGCAGCTGGTCGCGGTAGCGCGCGGCGTTCTCGAAATCGAGGCGCCCGGCTGCGGACTCCATGCGGTCATGCAGCTCGCGGACGAGCAGGTCCGAGCGGCCCTCCATGAACAGCCCCACCTCGTTGATGCGCGCCTTATAGTCCTCGGAGCTGATCCGCCGCTCGCAGGGGCCTGGACAGCGCTTGATGTGAAAGTCGAGGCACACCTTGCCCTGCTTGAAGATCTCGTCGCTGCAGGTTCGGAACGGCAGCAGCTGGCGGATCGACTTGACCGTCGAGCGGAGCGATTGCGCCGACGTGTAAGGCCCGAAGTACAACGCGCCGTCGTTGAGCACGCGGCGTGAGTAGTGGACGCGCGGGAAATCCTCCGTCACCGGCAGCTTGAGGTAGAGGTAGTTCTTGTCGTCCTTCAGCCGGATGTTGAACCGCGGCCGGTAGTTCTTGATCAGGTTGTTCTCGAGTACCAGGGCCTCGACCTCGTTCGCCGTCGTCACGAACTCGAAGTCGGTCGCCCTCTGCATGAGCTCGGCGATCCGGCCGGCGTCGGCATAGCCCGGCGTGAAGTACGAGCGCAGGCGGTCGCGCAGGCGCAGGGCCTTGCCGACGTAGATCACCTGTGTCTTCTTGTCGCGGAACATATAGACGCCTGGGCTGTCGGGAACGGCCTGGAGCCGCCGTCTGATCGTGTCTTCGAGGGTTGCGCTCACGCTGTAAGCGATTCTAGGAATGCATAGACTCCACGCAATGAGCAGCGCCCCGCCCACGGACCTCCCCCCTCCGGCGCAGCCGCTTGCGGCGGCATCGCGCGTCTACCGGCCGTACAACCCCTGGGCGATCGTGAGCGTCTCGTTCGCCGCTTCGACCGTACTCGGCTCGTGGTTCTTCGGCGGCATCGTCGCCGTGATCACCGGGCATGTCGCCCGGCACCAGATCAAGCAAACCGGCGAGGCCGGCGGCTCGCTGGCGCTGGCCGGGCTGATCGCGGGCTACGTAGCGATCGGGCTTTTCCTGGCGTTCATCACGGCCTACGTCGCCTTCTTCGTGTTCTTTTTCACCTTCATTGCGACGCATCCGTTTCCCTCGCCCTCGCCCTCGCCGTAGCTAGACTCGCGGTGTGAGCTCAAACGATCCGCAAGGCCAGATGACAGGACAGCAGTCCGCCCCCTCGTCGACCGTGCCCCACACCCCCGGCCTCCCCATGCCGGGCTCTACGGTCACCCCGGGACAGACCAACAACCTGGCGGTGGTCAGCCTGGTCGCCGGCATCGCCTCTTTCTTCGCCCACATCATCCCGGTGGTTGGGGGCTTCACAGTGGCGATCATCGCCATCGTCACCGGGTTCATAGCCCGCGGCCAGATCAAGCGGAGCGGAGAGCAGGGCATGTGGATGGCGAACGTGGGGATTGCCCTCGGGATCATCCACTTCGCGCTTGCCTTCCTGGTCGTGCTTCTCATCCTGTTCTTGATCTTCGTGGCGGGCATCGCGCTGTTCGGCATCTCCACGCATGGGGGCGGCTCGATGCCGACGCCTGTCGTCTCGGGCTAGATCTCGCGCGATACCCACCCTTTTGCGCAAAACGGGGGCATCGGACGGCCACGAAAGGCCCACTTTGCGCAAAACGCGCTAAATGGCCGGCTTGAATCCGGCCTCCATTGCACCGCGGGCTAGAAGTGGATGCCGCGCATGAGGTACGCCATCGTCGCGGCTTCGACTGAGATCTCCTCCTCGGCGGGTGCCGCGGTCCTCTGACCGTCCTTCGGCGCCGTCTCCGGGAAAAGGTGATATGCGCCTGTCATCACGAACTGCAGCAGTCCCGGCCCTACCGTGTTGACCGTCTCGCCCAACTTGCCCAGCCGTGTCGAGACCTCGGGCTGGCGGCTCAGGATGGCTCCGGCCACCATCTCCGCCGCGTCCTCCGGTGAGCTCGTCGGAAAGTTCTTGTAGATCCCGGTCGGCGCGATCATCGGCGTGCGCACGAGCGGCATATGGATGTTGGTGATGGCGACGCCGTCGTCGACGACCTCGGGCGCGATGCACCGGCTCAGCGCCGCGAGCGCCGACTTCGAGGCCACGTAAGCGCCGAAGCGCGGCGGAAACGCCTGCACCCCGATGCTCGAGATGTTGATGATGTGGCCGCGCCGGCGCTGCCGCATGCCGGGCAAGACCGCCAGCAGGAGCCGGACCGCGCCGAAGTAGTTCAGCTGCATCGTCCGCTGGAAATCGTGAAAGCGCTCGTACGACGCCTCGATCGACCGCCTGATCGAGCGCCCTGCGTTGTTGATCAGGATGTCGACCTGGCCGTGGTCGGCGAGGACCTGCTGGATCATCGCGTCGCACGCCTCGAGGTCGGAAAGGTCGGCGGGGTAGACGTAGGCGCGGCCGCCTTCCTTCTCGATCTCTTCGCGCAGCGCGTCGAGCTTTTCCCTTGTCCGCGAGACGAGCATCACCTTCGCGCCGTGGCGGCCGAGCAGCAGCGCGGTGGCGCGGCCGATGCCGCTCGACGCGCCGGTCACGACGACCACGCGGTCCTGCAGCGCGCGGCGCAGGTTGCGCTCCGTCGGGACCTCAGGGTCCATGTGCCGCTCCCAGTGGTCCCAGATCTTCCACGCGAAGGTGTGCAGTGGCGGGCAGTGGATCCCGCTGCCCTCGAGCGCGGACAGCGCGTTGTCGCACGTGAAACGAGCCCGGCTCGCGGCGAAGCGCAGCGCCTCCTCGGGAATCCGTACGCCCTCGAGCAGCCGGCGCTTCAGCGTCTGCGCGACCTTCCAGTGCTCGAGCATCGCCCTCGCGTCCGGAGGGAGGATCGCTGCGGCGCGGCTGTCGACGCGGAGCGTGAACTGCGGCGCGTGGGCCGCGCGGCAGAACTCGTTGGTGACCTCGCCGAGGCTGCGCACGTTCGGGTCCGTCAGGTGGAACGTCATGCCGTCAAGACCGTCGCGGTGCGCGATGGTGTCTAGCGCGCGGGCGACGAAGTCGACCGGCACGACGTTCAGCTCGCCGCCCTCGAACCCGACCAGCGGCACCCACGCCGGGATGGCGTTGCGCAGGCGCTGGATGAGCTTGAACGCGTAGTAAGGGCCGTCGATGCGGTCGGCGACGCCGGTCTCGGACGAGCCGATGACCAGCCCGGGCCTGTAGATCCGGAACCGCAGCCCCGACGTGCGGACCAGTTTCTCGGCGTCGAACTTGGTCCGGTAGTAGGGGTGATCGAGGACCTGACCCTCGTCGAACATCTCCTCGGTGAACTTGCCCTTCCACCGAGCGCCCGCGACGGCGATCGAGCTCATGTGGTGGATGCGCGCGCCCAGCCCTCGGGCCAGCTCGACGACGTGCCTGGTGCCGTCAACGTTCGCGCTCTCGTTGGCCTCGGCCGAGGCCTCGAGGTCGTAGACGGCGGCAAGGTGGAAGATGTCGGCTCCCCGTAGCCGCTCCCGGTCGTCCGGCTCCAGGCCGAGGCTCGCCTGGGTGATGTCGCCCGCGACGGGCGCCAGCCTTTCGCCCGCCCCGATCGACTCGATGAAGGCTTCCAGCCGCTCCCGCGATCCCGGCCGGACCAGGACGAAGGTCGTGCCTTCGCGCCTGGCCAGCTCGCGGAGCAGGTGGCGGCCGATGAATCCCGTGCCACCGGTGACGAATCGGACCATCGCCCGAACTTTAGAACTCAACCGCAACTCGGGGCGGTTCGCCTTACCATGCCCGGCATGTCAGACAACCCCCCGCCCTACTCGCCCCCTCCGCCGCCTCCCCCAAGCGCTCCCCCACCGCCGGGGCCGCCCGGATACGGCCTGCCGCCCAACTACCAGGGCCCCACGGCACCCGACTACACGCAGGCTTACCAGCAGCAGGCGTGGCAGCAGCAGCCGGCTTCGCCCGGCATGATGGCCGCTGCCGGTGCGGGCGGGATCATGTACCAGCTCGGCGGTCCGGCCGCGTGGTCGATCGGCTTTGGCCTCGTGTCGATCGTCGTTCCGTTCGTTTCGAACTACTACTTCCCGATCCTCCCGATCGCGGGCATCATCAGCGCCATCCGGGCCATGCAGCGCGGACGCTTCATCGGAGGCGTGATCGGGATCGTGGTGAACGTCATCGGCGGGATCGTGAGCCTGATCTGGAGCGGCCTGATCCTCCGCTGACCGGCTAACCGAGTACCAGGCGTCCGATCTCGGCCCCGGCCGAAAGAAACGGGTCGAGGTAGGCGGCCGGAGGCAGCGGCTGGTTGGCGCGCCACCAGAAGAGGACATGTCCCGCCCCTGCCAGGTGCTGGCCCGGATTGGCGGTCAGGTAGCTGCGCAACGCTGGGGTGAACAGCGCGGTCACCGAGGCGGGGTCGCCCTTCAGGACATAGGCCGACGAGAACGCCGGGTCCTCCGGAAAGTCGACGTCCTGCGCGCCGAACACCGACTGGCCGATGCGGCTGATGAACGTCTCGGGCGCCACGATGAACTGGGGCAGGTTTGTGTCCGCGTTCTCCCACTTGATGATCGCCTCGCGGTACGTGTAGCTGCTGCGACCCGTGCTCACCGTGTACAGGTACTCGAACGCGGCGAACTGGTGGCCGCCCATCGAACCCGAGATCTCGTGGCGCCACTTGCGGTAGAAGCCCTGGTGAAAGAACGGGACAATGCCGGCGTACACGTCCTGGCCGCCGTCCCGCGAGGGCAGGTACTGGAAGTTGTGGGCCTGCGCGTAGGCGGCGTACTCCAGGTCCCGCTGCTGCTCGCGCCGCTGCCCCATTACGTACAGCCCGAGGGCCAGGGCCCCGAACCCGCCGATGAGGATCACGGGGAACAGCGCGTTGACCAGGCCGCTCATTCGTCCTTAGCCGGAATTGTGACGATCGGAAGGATGGCGCCCACCGCGGTCATGACGACTGCAAACCAGAGGGCGTAGTCGAGCGACCATCCGATGAGCGGGCCTGCGAGCGCGGCGCCGACCGGGTTGCCGAGCATGTTCAGCGAAACCGACACAGCGAACACCCTGCCGAACTGTGCCGGGTCGGTGCGCCGTTGCCGGAGCGTGAGGAACGCAATGTCGAACGGCGCTTGGACGAGCGCCACGACGACTAGGGCCGCGGCCACGACCACCACCGACGCCGCCAGCGGCAGGATCGCGATCGCCACCGCCACGCCGAGCATCGATCCCGCCATCAGCCACCGTTCACGGCCCCTGGTGCGTATGCGGCCCGCGATCAGGGTCGCCACGAAGCCGGCGGCGCCGACCGCGCCCCAGATGTAGCCGACCGCCGCGGGACCCTGGTGAAGGCGGCCGAGAACCAGGACGGGGATCGCGATCACAAGCCCTCCCCACCCCACGCCGTAGGCGAAGAAGGTCAGCGCCAGACCCGTGAGCGTGCGGTTGCGCAAGACGTAGACAAGACCGGACCGCGCATCCGTAAGAACTCGCCCTGCGGTCCGCGCCAGCACCGGGTCGCGCACACCGAGGATCGAGATCCCGGCAGCCGCAAAGACAAGTCCGGTCGCCCCGAGCGCCCACTCGGGCCCGGCGAATGCGACCAGCCCTCCAGCCAGCGGAGCCCCCATTACCGCGGCGAGGACGAATGTCGTGTTGTCCAGCGCGTTGGCCCGCTCCCAAAGGTGGTCGGGAACGATGCTCGGCATGATCGCGCGGGCGCCCGCGAAGCTCAGCGGGCCTGTCAGCGACGACAGGGCGCAGATGACGAGCAGTAATGCGGGCGGCAGCAGGCGGGCGGCGGATAGTCCGGCCATCGTGAGCATCCCAAGGGTGGCCACCATGTAGTCGACCGTGATCAGACGCGCCCGGCTGAAGCGGTCGAGAAGCGCGCCTGCGATGGGAGCCAGGGCCAGGCCCGGCACCAGCAGCAGGAACGTCGCGATGCCGGCCAGCGGCGGCGAGTGGTAGCGCCCGAGCACGAACAGCACGAACCCGACGCCGAGCATCTGCCCCGCTACGCGACCGAGCAGCAGGCTGACATAGAGGCGCGGAAAGCCGCGTACGTGCAGCAGGGCGCGATAGCCCGGCGGCGTCTCGGTCGTCAGGATCTCAGCCGACGGCGACGCGCGAACGCCGGGGACGCCCGGCGCCGTTGGCCGACACCGAGGTCTTGTCCTTGGAAGATGCGCCCTGCGCGCGCCCGGCCCGCTTAGAAGGTGCGCCCTGCGCGCGCCCGGCCCGTTTGGCTCGCTCCAGCGGCGTTCGCAGGTACTGGCCGGTCGCCGACTCGCTGTTCGCCGCCAGCTGCTCGGGCGTGCCTTCGGCGATCACGTAGCCGCCCTTCTCCCCGCCCTCGGGCCCGAGGTCGATCAGCCAGTCCGCCGTCTTCAGCACGTCGAGGTTGTGCTCGATCACGACCACCGTGTTGCCGTGCTCGACCAGGCGGTGCAGCACCGCGAGCAGCCTCTCCACGTCGACGTAGTGCAGACCGGTCGTCGGCTCGTCGAGCAAATACAGCGTGCGACCCGTGTCGCGGCGCGACAGCTCGGACGAGAGCTTCACCCTCTGCGCCTCGCCGCCCGACAGCTGCGTCGCGGGCTGGCCGAGCCGGATGTAGCCGAGGCCGACGTCGTGCAGCGTCCTCAGCTTGGTCTTGATCGCGGGCACGTTCTCGAAAACGTCGAGCGCCTCGTCGACAGTCATCTCGAGAACGTCGGAGATCGAGTGCCCGCGGAACTTCACCTCCTGCACCTCGCGCGAGTAGCGCGTGCCGTGGCAGACTTCGCACGGCACGTAGACGTCGGGCAGGAACTGCATCTCGATCTGGATGATGCCGTCGCCCTGGCAAGCCTCACACCGCCCGCCTTTGACGTTGAAGCTGAACCTCCCGGCCTTGTAGCCGCGCATCTTCGCCTCGGGCATGCTCGCGAACAGGTCCCGGATGTGCGTGAACATGCCCGTGTACGTCGCCGGGTTGCTGCGCGGCGTCCGGCCGATTGGCGACTGGTCGATGTCGATTGCCTTGTCCAGGTGCTCCAGGCCTTCGACTGCCTTGTGGGGCCCGGGCCGCTCCTTCGCGCGGTAGAAATGCTGCGCGACCTTGCGACTGAGGATGTCGGTGATGAGCGACGACTTGCCCGACCCGCTCACGCCGGAGACCGCGGTGAACGTTCCGAGCGGAATCTCGACGTCGATGCTCTTCAGGTTGTTCGCCTGCGCGCCCCGGATCGCCAGGCGCTTGCCGCTCCCCTTTCGCCGCCGCGCCGGCACCGGGATCATGCGGTCCCCGCGCAGGTACGCCGCGGTGATCGAGTTCGGGTCGCGGAGGACCTTCTCAACCGGGCCCGCGGCCACGATCTCGCCCCCGTGCTCGCCAGCGGCCGGACCGATGTCGACCATGTAGTCCGCGGAGCGGATCGTCTCCTCGTCGTGCTCGACCACGATCAGCGTGTTGCCGAGGTCACGCAGGCTCACCAGCGTGTTGATCAGGCGCCGGTTGTCGCGCTGGTGCAGACCGATCGATGGCTCGTCGAGGATGTAGAGGACGCCCATCAGCTTGGAGCCGATCTGGGTCGCGAGCCGGATGCGCTGCGATTCGCCGCCGCTCAACGAGTTGGCTCCTCGGTCGATCGTCAGGTAGTCGAGGCCGACATCGATCATGAACTGCAGGCGCTCGCGGATCTCCTTGAGGATCCCGCGCGCAATCAACTGCTCGCGCTCGGTCATGTCGAGCTTGTCCAGGAACTCGATCGCCCTGCTCACCGCGAGACGGCAGACGTCGGCGATGTTGTGCCCGCTCACCGTCACGGCCAGCGAGTCGGGCTTGAGCCGGCTGCCCTTGCACGCCGGGCACGGTTTATCCGACATGTAGCGCTCGAGCTCGGCCTTCAGGTACTCCGACTGGGTCTCCTCGTACCGCCGCTGCAGGTTGGCGACCACGCCCTCGAAAGGCGCTTCGTACCACCGCGAATGGCCGTACTGGTTCTTGTAGCCGAAGCGGATCTTCTTCTCGCCCGTGCCGTTGAGCAGAAGGCTCTGCTGCTGCTTGGTGAGCTTCGACCACGGCTTGTCCATGTCGATGCCGAAGTACTTGCTCACGGACTCGAGCAGCTCCGGGTAAAAGAACTGCGAGCGGCTCCACGCCGCGATCGCGCCCTCGCGCAGCGAAAGCGACGGGTCCGGGACGACCAGGTCCGCGTCGACCACGAGCTGCCAGCCGAGGCCGGTGCAAACCGGACACGCGCCGTGCGGGTTGTTGAACGAGAAGTTGCGCGGTTCGGGCTCCGGCACGTTCGTGCCGTCGTAGGGGCACGCGTAGTCCTGCGACATGTTGATCTCTTCGATCTTTGCGTCGACTGGCGCAATGATCACCGACCCACCGCCGAGCCTCGCCGCGGTCTCGATCGAGTCGACCAGCCGAGTGCGCTGCTCGGGGCCGACCACGATGCGGTCGACGACGACCTGCACGTCGTGCTTCTTGTTCTTGTCCATCGGGATCGGCTCACCGATCTCGTAGAGGCTCCCGTCCACGCGCACGCGCACGAAACCCGACTTGCGGACGTCATCGATGAGCGAGCGGTACTCGCCCTTGCGTCCCTTCACCACAGGGCCCAGGACCATGATCCGCGTGTCCTTCGGCAGCTTCTCCACGTGGTCGGCCATCTGCTCGACCGTCTGGCGGCGCACCTCGCGCCCGCAAACCGGACAGTGCGGATGCCCGACGCGCGCGTACAGAAGGCGCAGGTAGTCGTAGACCTCGGTCACCGTACCCACGGTCGAACGGGGGTTCTTCGACGTGCCCTTCTGGTCGATCGAGATCGCCGGCGACAGGCCCTCGATGATGTCCACGTCGGGCTTCTCCATCTGGCCGAGGAACTGCCGCGCGTACGCCGAAAGCGACTCGACGTACCGGCGCTGCCCCTCGGCGTAGATCGTGTCGAAGGCAAGCGAGGACTTCCCGGACCCGGAAAGGCCGGTGAAGACGACCAGCTTGTCGCGCGGGATCGAGAGGGTGACGTTCTTGAGGTTGTGCTCGCGCGCCCCCCGGATGGTGATCTGGTCAGTCGGCATTGGAACCTTCGTTTATCCCCTCTTCTCTCGTCACGGCAAACGTCGCGCTGGCGGTGGCGACGAGCCGAGCGCCCGCCTCGACCCGGCACTCCGTCACAACGGTACGGTGACCGGCATGGACGACACTGGCGGTGACAGTGAGGTCCTCGTCGGGCTCGAAGGACGAAATGTAGTTCAGCTTCAGATCGAAGATCTTTGCCGTGCCGGCCTGAGCCACCATCGCCCTTTCGGCCACGTCGGCAACCCTACTCACGGCCCTGACCCTCCGGCACGGGCATACATGTAGAGGACGCGCGCGCAACCAGCCGGTCGCGGTCGTCGAGCACGTCGGCCTCGCTAAACAGCAGGGTCGGCCGCATCTCGATCACCCGGCCGACGGCGCGCAGCCGGCCCTCGATCGCCGGCCGGACGAAGTTGATCTTCAGCTCGACCGTCGTGTTCCAGGTCCCGTCTTCCTGGAGCGTCGCCAGCGACATCCCCATGGCCGCGTCGGCGATCTGGGTGATGACCCCGCCCTGGACGACGCCGCCGCCGTGGCGGTGCTGCGGCCCGGCGATCAGCTCGAGCACCACCCTGCCCGGCTCGGCCTCGGCGATCCGGGCGCCGAGGGTCTCCATCCAGCCGGCAGGCGGCGCCTCGAGCAATGCCCTGGCCCGGGCGAAATTTTGAATGTGTTCAAGTTTTCTTGACATTCCTCGTTGTGTCATTTAGGCTCTAACTTGAACATGTTCAAAATCTAAGAGAGCCGGGGTGATTTCAAGATGGACCTTCGATTCGTGGACTACCTGATCTACATCGTGGCGAGCGTCGCCCTGACAATCTGGGTCGGCGACACCCTGTATCGCAACGGCCGTCCGTTCCTGGTGAACGTCTTCAAGGAGGACGGCCTGGCGAACTCCGTGAACCACCTCCTCGTGGTCGGCTTCTACCTCGTCAACTTCGGCGCCGCGGCCATCCTGATCAACACAGGTGACACGCCGCCTACGGTCACGGACATGGTCAAGCAGACCGTGACCCGGATCGGAGTCGTGCTGTTGATCCTGGGCTTCATGCACTTCAACAACCTGATGATCCTGCGCGCCATCCGCCGCCGCGACCGGCCCATGCCGCCCGTCAACTACAACCCGTACCAACCCGCGCCAGGCTCCTAGGCCGCCACCTTGGCCATCGCCTCCCCCCAAAAAACGGTCAGGACGCGGCGCGGCGAAACCTCGAGGGCGGCCATCCTTCAAGCCGCCCTCGACCTCTTCCAGGAGCGCGGCTACGACGCGACCACGATGCGCGCCATCGCCGAGCGCGCCGGCGCGTCGCTGGGCAGCTCCTACCACTACTTCCCTTCGAAGGAGCACCTCGTCCTCGAGTTCTACCGCCACACCCACGAGCTGCACGTCGCGGCCATCGCCCCGCTCCTCGCCCGCGAGAGGGATCTGGCCACCCGTCTGCGCGGGACCATCCGCGCGGTCGTCGTCACGTGCGAGCCGTTCCACGCCGTCGCCGGGTCCATCTTCAGCACCGTCGCCAATCCCTCGAGCCCGCTCAATCCCTTCGGCGGCGCCGCGAGGCCGCTCCGCGAAGAGGTCGTCGCCCTCTACGCCGAGGTCGTCAAAGGTTCTGACACTCGAGTACCGGCGGACGTCGCCGAGATGCTGCCGCTGACCCTGTGGCTCTATCAGATGGCGATCCTCTACTTCTGGATCTTCGACAGATCGCCCGGGCGGCTCCGCACGCTGGAGGTGATCGACGAGACGACCGAGCTCATCGTGAAGCTTCTGAGCCTCGCCAACCTCCCGGTGATGAGAGGGTCCCGCAAGCGCGTCCTCGGCCTGATCAGAAGCGTCGTCGAGAACCAGCACTAGGGGCCGCGTCGCGTCCTTCGCCAGTTTCGTATCTGCGTCTTTTGCTTGGGCGCGGCGGCGATGGCCATCGCCACGTCCGCGTCGTCCTCTTTCGTCTCCAGCTCGCCTGACAGCCGGCGGCGCAGCAGGATGATCCTGTCCCGCACGCGCGCCGCGTCCTCGAACTGCAGCTCCTTGGACAGGCGGCGCATCTCCTTCTCCAGGTCGCGCACGATCGCCAGAAGGTCTTCGCGCGGCACACCGGCGCCGGCCATGATCTCGATCGCATCGGCCTGGATGTCGTTCTCGTTGATCTCCAGCGCGTAGATCGCCTTCTTCACCGTCTCCGGCGTGATGCCGTGCTCGGCGTTGTACGCGGTCTGCTTCGTGCGCCGACGCTCCGTCTCGTCCAGCGCCTGGCGCATCGAGTCGGTGATCGAGTCGGCGTACATCACGACGTGGCCTTCGACGTTTCGTGCAGCACGGCCGATGATCTGGATGAACGACCGGTATGCGCGGAGGTAGCCTTCCTTGTCGGCGTCCAGGATGCCGATGAACGCGACCTCGGGCAGGTCGAGTCCCTCGCGCAGCAGGTTGATGCCGACCACGACGTCGACCTCGCCTGTGCGCAACGCGGTCAGCACCTCGATTCGCTGCATCGCGTCGAGCTCGGAGTGCAGGTAGCGCACCTTGACCCCGTACTCGCGCAGGTAGTCCGCCAGGTCCTCGGCGAACCGTTTGGTCAGCGTGGTCACCAAGGACCTCTGCCCCATCTCGGTCCGCTTCTTGACCTCGGCCAGCAGATCGTCGATCTGGCCCTCGGTCGGGCGCACCTCGACTGTCGGGTCTACGAGCCCCGTCGGACGCACGACCATCTCGGCCGTGCGCTGGGAGCGCCGCATCTCGTAAGGCCCCGGCGTCGCGGAGACGTAGATGACGTTGTTCGCGCGCTCCTCCCACTCCTCAAAGCTCAGCGGCCGGTTGTCGAACGCGCTCGGCAGGCGGAAGCCAAACTCGACCAGCGCCGCCTTGCGCGAGCGGTCGCCACCGAGCATGCCGCCGATCTGCGGCACCGCGACGTGCGACTCGTCGACGAAGATCACCGTGTCGTCGGGCAGGAAGTCCATCAGCGTGTACGGCGCCTCGCCCGGCTTACGCCGCGTCAGGTGAAGCGAGTAGTTCTCGATGCCGGCGCACGTCCCGGTCTCGCGCAGCATCTCGAGGTCGAAGTTGGTGCGCTGGCGCAGGCGCTGCGCCTCGAGCAGCCGCCCGTGGTCCTCGAACCACTTGCACCGCTCCTCCAGCTCGGCCTCGATGTCGGCCATCGCCAGTCGCAGCTTGTCCGCGGGCGTGACGTAATGCGACGCGGGAAACACCGTGAACTCATCGCGCACGCCCAGGATCTCGCCGGTGACCGCGTCCAGCTCCTGGATGCGCTCTACCTCGTCACCGAAGAACTCGACGCGGTACACCTTCTCCTCGTTCGCGGGCACGAGGTCGACCACGTCGCCGCGGACGCGAAAGCGAAGACGGGCGAGGTCGTAGTCGTTGCGCTCGTACAGCATCTCCGTGAGCTTGCGCAGGAAGACCTCGCGACGGATCGACTGGCCCTTCTCGATGCGCAGCGACTCGCCCATGTAGTCCTCGACCGAGCCGATGCCGTAGATGCAGCTGACGCTCGCGACCACGAGCACGTCGCGCCGTGTGAGCAGCGCCTGCGTGGTCGAGTGGCGCATGCGGTCGATGTCGTCGTTGCGGCTCGAGTCCTTCTCGATGTAGGTGTCTGTGCGCGCGATGTAGGCCTCGGGCTGGTAGTAGTCGTAGTAGCTGACGAAGTATTCGACCGCGTTGTCGGGCAGCAGGCGCCGAAACTCCGCGCATAGCTGCGCCGCGAGCGTCTTGTTCGGGCTGAGGACAAGAACCGGGCGCTGCAGTTCCTGCACGACCCAGGACATGACGTTGGTCTTCCCGCTTCCGGTCACGCCGGCAAGGACCTGCTGGGTCAGGCCTGACTGGACGCCTTCGACCAGCTGGGCGATGGCCTGGGGCTGGTCGCCGGCGGGCTTGAAGGGTGCGTCGACGCGAAACCGGTTGGGCATTGGGCTTGGGGCTCAATTCTAAGGCGCACAAACGTTCGGGAGAGGGCCTAAGGCCGATAGTCCGGACTATGGGCGCATTCCGGCCCCAACGACGCGCGATAGTCCGGACTAACGCTGTTCAGGGAGGCTGAGAATGATCGCCTCGACGATGGTCCCCGCCTGAATCCCGTGCTCGCCTGCGGGCACCTTGACGAGCGCGTGAGCCCCTGCAAGTGACATCAATCGCGAGGAGGATTGGGAGCCGGTCGACTCGGCGACCAGCTCTCGGCCCTCGCGGCGCAGATTGACCCGCTGGTACTCGGTGCGCTCCGCCGTGGGCCTGGCGTCGTAGCCGAGGCGCACCGGCAGCAGCGGGCGCTGCAGCTGCGCGAACCCCTGCATCTTTCTCAGCGCCGGGCGCACGAAGACCTCGAAGGTCACCAGGGACGAGACCGGAAACCCGGGAAGGCCGAATGCCACCTTGCCGCCTTCGAGCGTCGCGAACGTGAACGGCTTGCCCGGCTTGAGCTTCACGCGGCCGACATGCACCGTGCCGAGCGACTCCAGCAGTGGCTTGACCAGGTCGTGCGTGCCGACCGAGACGCCACCGGAGGTCACCATCGCATCGGCGTGCTCGAGAGCGCCCGTGACGAAACGGCGCAGAGGCTCGGCCTCGTCCGGCGCGATGCCGAGGACCTCGACCTCAGCACCCGCCTCCCGCAGCGCGGCGAGCAAGGCCCAGCGATTGGAGTCGGGGATCTGCCCGCGGCCCGGCGTCTTCCCCACCTCGACGAGCTCGTCGCCCGTCGACATCAGCGCCACTCGCGGCCGGCGGTGCACCGGCAGGAGGGCGCGACCAGTCGCCGCGGCGATTCCGATCTCGGCCGCGCCGAGCTGTGTGCCGGCGCGCAGGATCACGTCGCCCGGACGCAGGTCGGCGCCAACCTCGTGAAAGTTGGTCCCCGCGCGCAGCTGGGGCGGGACGGTGACCTGCTCGCCTGCCACCGTCACGTCCTCGACCATGACTACTGTGTCGGCCCCGTCGGGCAACACACCGCCAGTGAGGATTCGCGCCGCGGTGCCGGGCGCCACATTCCCTTCGTAGGGGCGGCCGGCGGCCGACTCGCCAAGGACCCTGAGCACTTTGCCCGCATCCTCCGCGCGCACGGCGTACCCGTCGACGGCGCTCGAGGGGAACGGCGGCAGCGGCGCGTCGCCGACCAGGTCCTCCGCGAGCACGCGACCGGTCGCGTCCGCGAGTGTGACGCGCTCGACGCCCAGCACCGGCGTCCGCTCGAGGACAAGCGCCGCCGCCACGTCGGCGTCGAGCAGTGGATAGGTAGAAACCCTCACGCCCATTGACGATAGTCCGGACTAACTGCCATTTCGCGGGCGCCTACCGGGCGATAGTCCGGACTATCGCCGACTGGTCACTCGTAGCGAAGCGCGCGGGTGGGGTCCTGGCGGGCTCCACGCAGCGCCGGCAGCAGACCGCTGACCATGCTCAGCGCCGCCGCGAGCACGATCGCGATCAGCACGACTGGCACGTCGATGCGGAACACTCCGAAGCTGTCGGAAGTGACCGACTGCGTAAGCCTGTCAACGGCTTCGTTGCCAAGGCGGCTCAGCCCGACCGCCACCAGCGCGCCGACCAGACCGCCCGCGAGCCCGATACCCAGCGCCTCCGCGAGGAAGAGCAGCAGGACGTCGCGCGAACGAGAGCCCAGCGCCTTCAGCACGCCAATCTCCTTGGTGCGCTCGAGCACCGCGGTGTACATCGTGTTCGCGATCCCAAGGCACGCGAGCAGCAGCGCGACGATCGCGAGCCCGAGCAGGGCGACGCGCAGCTTGCCGAGCAGGTCCTCGAAGCTGCGGAACTGGTCGCCGAAGGTCTGGGTCTGGAAGCCCAGGTCATCCACGCGCTGCCGCAAAGCCTCGACGTTCAGGCCCGAGTCGGTGAGCAGCGTGATGCTCGCGTACTCGCCGCCCTTCCATCCGTTCGCGAGCGCGAGGTTGTTCCAGTACGCGTGCATCAGGCCGTAAGTCGCGAGCGCGCCCGGCGCGCCGGCGGGCAGGTAGTTGTTGGACACGATGCCCACCACGACTAGGTTCAGGACGATGGGCCTGGAGACCGGGTTGTGCACGAGCGCCGGCACGAGGCCGCCGGAGGTGGGGCTGAACTTCACCTGGGTGCCGACTGCGCCGGCGGGCGAGCGGTAGCCGAGGGCGACCGCTTCGCTGTCCGAGAGCAAGATCTGCGAGGAAGATTCAGAGCTCGGCAGGCGTCCCGCGCTCACTGCCGGCAGCGCGCTCGATCCGGTCAGCAGGGGGAGCGAGACCAGGGCGCCCGTCGGACTGGTGGCCGGCGAGGTCACGCCAGGTGCCGGCGCTCCGCCCGCGAACGTTCCGTTCATACCTATCTGCCCCCACGCCGCTTTGACGTGCGGGAGCTGCGCCAGCGTCGACATCGTGCCCTCACTGAAGGCGGCGGTGGAGATGTCGGACGCCGGGTAGACGGCGACCTGGTGGACCTGGCTGGTGACCAGCGCCGGAGAGTTCAGCGCGTCCTGGAGGCCGCCGGCGAGGGCGACGATCAGGCTCAGCGCGGCGATGCCGATGGCGACGCCGGTGGTCGTCAGAGTCGTGCGGAGCGGCCGCCGTCCGGCGCTGCCCAGGCCGAGCTTGAGGGTGTCACGCCAGTGCATTCGCGGGGCGGGGTCGACGGGTTCCTGGCTGCGCACGGTCGGCTTGCCGGAGTCCAGCTCGATCGCCCGGCCGTCGATCATGCGGACCACGCGGAGCGCATGGCGGGCTACCTCGGGGTCGTGGGTCACGAGCACGACGGTCGCGCCACGGCGGTTGAGGTCTTCGAGCAGGTTGAGCACGCCCTCGCCGGCCGTCGAGTCCAGGCTGCCGGTGGGCTCGTCGGCGAGGATCAGGCCGGGACGGTTGGCAAGGGCGCGCGCGACGGCGACCTTCTGCTGCTCGCCGCCGGACAGGCGGCCGGCGCGCGTGCGAGCGCGGCCCGCGAGGCCAACGAGGTCGAGCAGGTGCCGTGCGCGCTTGCGCCGCTCCTCGATCTCGATGCCGGCGAGGGTCATCGGCAGGGCGACGTTGTCCTCGACCGTCATCGACGGGATGAGGTTGAAGGTCTGGAAGATCGTGCTCACGCGCTGCAGGCGGTAGTCGGAGAGGTCGCGGTCCCGCAGCTCGCCGAGCGGCAGCCCGGCGCCGTACACGTGGCCAGTGGTCGGGCGATCGAGCCCGCCCATCAAGGACAGAAGCGTGGTCTTGCCGCAGCCCGACGGCCCCACGATGGCGACGAACTCGCCCGGGCCGACGTCGATGGTCACGTTCTGGAGAGCGGTGACGTGCGTCTCGTTGCGGCCGCCGAACTCGCGGGTCACGGAGTCGAGGCGGAGCCCCACCGCCTGGCCGATGAGGTCGCGGAACTCGTCGGGCTTGGCAGCGCCCGCCGGCTGTGAGGCCGGTGGCTGCGGCGCCGGCAGCGACTCGACGACCGCCATCTCCGGCTCCCCGTTCTGGTGGGCCTCGCCGTTCTGACCGTTGACGGTCTCGGGGGCCACGACAGTGGCGACGGCCGCGGCCGCTTCGGCCTCGCGGCGCGCGCGCCGGCGGCGGCGCTTGGAGCCGCTCGGCTCGATCGGGTCCGTCACGGCAGTGGCCACCCCAGCCCTCCTTTTCTCGCAGTCTACGTGTTGGCGACCGAGTTACTTAACGCTCAGCGACCCGGTTTCGCTACCTGTTTTTCGAGCCAGTTCATGTATTTGGACGAGCCGCCGTCGATCGCGAGCACGAGGATCTCGGGAAGCTCGTATTCGTGGTGGCTGAGCACGAACTCCTGGACGGCCTGCGCCTGGGATTCGAGGGTCTTGACCAGCAGCAGCGCTTCATGCTCGCGGCGGAGCTGACCTTCCCAGTAATAGACCGAGGCGACGGTCGGTATGACCGAGCAGCAGGCGGCCAGATGCCCGACCACGAGGGCCTCGCCGAGGCGCTCCGCATCGTCGCGGCCGCCCGTCGTGACCATGATCAGGACCGCCTTCTCGCCTTCCCCCACGCCGCTATTGTCCGATGTCGGGCTGGGGCATGAGAGCCGGCCGAGAGATTCGGCGAGCCAGGCGGCCCAGATGCTAGGCGCCGACGAGCACCGGAGCGAACGCATCCGTCATGCGTGAGCGAGGAGCGCAGGAGGCAACAACGCAGATGGGTCGCATGGGCGCCGAAGATCCGGTCGGCTTCTCAGGTCCCAGCCCGTCTCGGCCGGTCCAGCCAGACGGTGCCGGCGAGCAGGGCGATGGCGCCCAGGATCAAGCCGCCGACGACGTCCGATTCCCAGTGCACGTCCAGGTAAAGACGATCGAAGGCCACGATCACGATCACCGCGATCGCGCCGATCAGCGCGGCCAGCCGCACGCGCGGCGAGCGCGAGAGCCGCAGGATCACGAAGGCGGTCAGGCCGTACACGATGACCGCTCGCAGCACGTGACCGCTGGGGAAGCTGTTGCCCACGCCGGCCGTCGACGTGAACGACTCCGTGATGCTCGGACCGTCGTTCTGCGCCAGCGAGCGCGGCGGCTGCGGGTGCTGCAGGTTGAGCTTGTAGAAGAGCTCGAACGCCTGCGCGGCGATGAAGACGACGAACACCAGCGCGTCGGAGCCAAAGCCGCTGCGCCACAGGTAATAGGTAAGGCCGATCATCAGGACAGTCGTCAGCTCGAGGCCGCCGAGCTCGGCGATGGCCTGGAACGCACCGTGCAGCGACGGCCGCCATGCGTCGTGCATCGCCCGCGCGACCTCGAGGTCGAGGCCCTGGAACGCGCCGGCGGTGATCGCGATGGTCAGGGCGATGAAGACGACGCCGAGGACGACGATGCCAATCAGGCGGGGCGCTAGCGGCACGGGTGGAGACCTCGGCGAGAGATTCGGTGGCCAGGCGGCCCGGATGCTAGGCGCGGACGAGCATCGCAGCGAGCGCATCCGTTGATGCGTGAGCGAGAAGCGCAGGCCGCAACAACGCAGACGGGCTGCATGGGCGCCGAAGATCCGTCGAGGGCCTCCGCCCGGGCCGCTACCGCTGACAACGGCGACAGAAGACCGTGGTGCGTCCGGCGATGCGAAGGGAGCTCAGCGGCCGGCCGCACGTGAAGCATGGCTCGCCCGCGCGTCCGTAGACCAGCAGCCGCTCTTGCTGCCCGCCGACGTCGCCCCACGCATCGCGGTACGTATCGACGGAGCTGCCGCGGTTGGCGATCGCGAGCACGAGCGACTCGCGAAGAGCTCCGTGCAGCCGGCGCGCTGACTGTTTGCTCACGGTGTTGGCGAGCCGCGTCGGCCGCAAACGCGCGCGGTGCAGCGATTCGTCGGCGTAGATGTTGCCGACGCCGGCGATCGCCTTCTGGTCGAGGAGCACCGCCTTCAGCGGCGCGCGCCTCCGGCGCAGCTCGCGGTAGAGCTGCTCAGCCTCGTAATCAGGGTCGATGGGCTCGGGACCGAGGCGCGGCATCTTCTTTGCCGTCAGCAGCGCGGCTTCAGTGCCGACCAGCAGGCGCCCGAAGCGTCGCGGGTCCCGGTAGCGCAGCTGCCGGCCGTCGTCGAGGTAAAAGATCGCGTGCGTGTGCTTTTCGAGGGGCGCGACCTCCTCGACGAGTCGCAGCTGCCCACTCATGCCCAGATGCACCACGAGGACGACGTCGGAGGAAAGGTGGATGAGGATGTACTTCCCTCTCCTTCCGACCGACTCGATCTTCATGCCCGTCACCGCGTCGACGAACTCCTCCGGCTCGGGGTGGCGGACGATCGTTGGAAAGCTGAGCTCGCAGCGCGCGATCGTGCGCCCCACGAGGTGCGGACGGAGGTCCGCGACGATCGTCTCGACCTCCGGAAGCTCAGGCACTCAGGAGCGCGGCCCCAATGTCGGATAGTCGCGACTAACCGGCCTTTTCTTGCCGCAGGACACCGGATAGTCGCGACTATCCGAGGTTCTCATCAACGGCTCAGGCACGCACGACGGCGAGCTTGCGCATGTCCGCCCAGTTCGGGCCGACCTTCATCTCCACCTCGATCCCGGTTTCGAGCTCGTACGCGCCGGTCATCACGCGCGGCACCTTCTCCGCGAACTGGTCGACCTCGCTGCGTGGCACCTCGAACAGCAGCTCGTCGTGCACCTGAAGCAGCATCCGACCCTCGATCTCGTCCGCCTCGATCTCGCGGTGCAGCCGCACCATCGCGATCTTGATGATGTCCGCCGCAAGCGACTGCATCGGAAAGTTGATCGCCATCCGTTCCGCGGCGCCGCGCAGCTGGAAGTTCGGCGAGCGCAGGTCGGGAATGGCGCGGCGCCGGCCGGTAAGGCTGACCACGAAACCTTCCTCGCGCGCCTGGCGCCGCACGCCGTCCAGGTACTCGCGCAGGTGCGCGTACGTCGCCCAGTACTGGCCGAGGAACTCACGCGCGACATCGCCGGTGATCCCGAGCTGCTGCGACAGCCCGTACTCGCCCTGCCCGTAGATGGAACCGAAGTTCGCGACCTTCGCCAGCCGGCGCTGGTCGGGCGTCACGCTCTCGAATGGAACCTTGAAGACCGCGGCGGCGGTCGCGGTATGGATGTCCTGGCCGGCGGCAAACGCCTCGAGCAGCCTGGGGTCGCCGCTCAGGTGGGCCGCGATTCGCAGCTCGATCTGCGCGTAGTCGGCGGAGACCATCACGTGGTCCGGCCGCCCCGCCTTGAACGCGCGCCTGATGCGCTGCCCCAGCTCCGTACGGACCGGGATGTTCATCAGGTTCGGGTTCGACGACGACAGCCGCCCCGTCGCGGTGCTCGCCTGGCCGAACGACGTGTGCACGCGCCCGCTCAGCGGATCGACCAGCTGCGGCAGCGCGTCGACGTACGTCGACTTGAGCTTCGAAAGCTGCCGGTGCTCGAGGATCAGGCCGATGATCGGGTGCTTCTCGCGCAGCGCTTCCAGCGTGTCGGCGTCGGTCGAGTAGCCGGTTTTCGTTCGCTTGCCGACCGGCAGGCGGAGGTCTTCAAACAGCACCTTGGCCAGCTGCTGCGGCGCGTTGAGGTTGAACTTCTGTCCGGCGACCTCCTCCACCTCGGTCTCGATGGCGGTGAGCTGCGCGCCGAGCTCGTCCTGCATCTGCTTGAGGTACGGGACGTCGATGGCGACGCCCTCGGTCTCCATGTCCGCGAGCACGCCCGCCAGGGGCAGCTCGATCTCGTGGAAGAGGTAGTCCACGCCGAGGTTGCGCATCTCGGCCTCGAGCCGCGGCCGCAGGTTGATGATCGCCTCGGCGCGGCGCGCCGCGAACTCCGCGGCGTCGTTCTCGGCGATCGCCGAAGGTTTGCGCGCGGCGCGGCCGGTGCCGAGCAGCTGCTCGGTGCTCACGAGCTCCATGCCGAGAAACTCGCGCGCCAGGTCTTCGAGGCGCGGGTCGCGCGAGCCGGCGCCGAGCAGGTACGCCGCGAGGAACGTGCTGAACGCCCAGTCGCGCTTGCCCCCGCCGAGCGAGCGTAGTGCGAGCTCGGTCTCCTTCGCGTCGTGGCCCGAGATCGGCCGGCCCGAGAGCGTGCTCGCGACCGCGTCCATCGCCTCCGGCCGCGCGACGTAGAAGGTGCTGCCGTTGGTCGAGACGCCGAGCCCGAGAATCCGGCAGCCCCGCCCAGCGCCTTCGGTGAACGTGAAGACGCCGACGTCCTCGGCGGTGCTCTCGAGGAGGCTTGCCGCCTCGGTGGGGTCCTCGACGATGCGCAGCCCCGCCGGGCGCGGCGCGGGCTCGAAGGCAAGGCTCGGCTGGACGGGAACCTGGTCCGGCGGGGGAAACCGGCTCAGGAGCTGGCGGAACTCGAGGTCGTCGAACACCCGCCTGGCGCGGTCGTAGTCGTAGCGCGTCCAGCGCGCTTTTTCCAGCTCCAGTTCGACCGGAACGTCGCGGACGATGGTGACCATGCGCTTGCCCAGCCGCACCTTGTCGACGTTGGCCTTCAGCGAGGTCTTGAGCCGCCCCTCCGGGAGCTCGTCGACCCGGTCGAGCAGCGCCTCCACCGACACGTAGTCCTGCACGAGCTTGGCCGCGGTCTTGTCCCCGACTCCCGGCACGCCGGGGATGTTGTCGGAGGTGTCGCCGCGCAGGGCCTTGAAGTCGATGAGCTGCGGCGGCTCGAAGCCGTAGCGCTGTCGGACCTGGTCGGGGCCGTAGACGAAGGTGTCAGTGATGCCGCGCCTGGGCACCAGCGCCTCCACCGACTCGGTGACGAGCTGAAGGCAATCGAGGTCGCCCGACACGATCGTGACCGCGTGGCCGCGCTCCTCGGCGATCCGGGCCAGGGTGCCGATGACGTCGTCGGCCTCGAACCCCTCGACGCCGTAGATCGGGATCGAGAACGCGCCCAGGATCGTTCTCACCATCTCGATCTGGGGCCGCAGGTCTTCCGGCATCGCCCGCCGGCCGGCCTTGTACTCCTCGTACTCCTGGGACCGGAACGTGGGCTTGCCGAGGTCGAAGGCCGCGATGGCGAACTCGGGCCGAGAGGCCAGGACGATGGCCAGCATGGAGGTGAAGCCGTAGGCGGCATTCGTCACCCGTCCGTCCGAAGTGCTCATCGGCGGCAGGGCGAAAAAAGCCCGGTAGATGAGGCTGTGGGCGTCGATCAAAATCACCCGCCCGCGCCGACCCTTCGCCACGTTCAAATGGTACGTAGCCCCAGGCCGTCACCCTGAGGGGGTCATGCGCGTTCAAACAGAGGGAGCTTGGAGGACCGAAGGCTAGAATGGACCCGAGGATGAAAAACCTCATCGAGGTGTCGGTGGACAGCATTCGCATCCACATGCCCACGGCGCAGCACCTCGTGATCCTCAAAGAGAAAGAGGCCGACCGCTACCTTCCGATCTGGATCGGCTCCTTCGAGGCGCAGGCCATTGCGACCAAGATCTCGGGCAACGCTCTCGGTCGCCCGCTGACTCACGACCTGATGGCGACCGCGTTCGGCGACCTCGGCATCAGCGTGAAGCGAATCGTCGTCACACGCCTCGCCGACCAGGTTTTCTACGCGCGCCTGTATGTCAAGCAGAACGGCCGCGACCTCGATTTCGACGCGCGCCCCTCTGACGCCATCGCGCTCGCCGTGCGCGTCGAGTGCCCGATCTTCGTCGCCACCGAGGTGATGGAGACCGCGGGCATCATCCCCGAGGCGGACGAGCTGGAGGGCGACAAAGACAAGGGGGAGACCGTCGTCGACGAGGAGCGCCTCGCGGTCTTCCGTGACTTCGTCAACAGCCTCGACCTCCCCGAGCTTCCTGACGAGCCCGGAGCCAAGGACGAGCCTGGCGCGCAGGACAGGCCCGGAGGACGCCCCGGCCGGGGCTGACACACACGCAGCTCCACGGCGAGCTCGAGCTCGGCCTCCGCGTCGTCATCGCCCTGGCACTTGGATTGGTCCTCGGCGCCGAGCGCGAATTTCGCGGCCATCCGGCCGGCCTGCGCACGATGGCGCTGATCTGCACAGGGTCGTGCCTGTTCACCGGCTTGGGCCTGCTGCCCGAGTTCGGCAACCGCGTCGACCCGACGCGCATCGCCGCGCAGATCGTGACCGGCGTCGGCTTTCTCGGCGCCGGCAGCATCCTGCGCCAGGGCGAGGAGGTGCGCGGCCTCACCACCGCGGCGTCGATCTGGGTCGCCGCGTCGATTGGCATGGCGGTCGGGTTCGCTTATTTCGGCGTCGCGGTGTTCGCGACGGTCCTGGTCGCAGTCGTCCTCACGGGCCTCAAGCCACTCGAAGATCGAGTCTTCCCGCTGCGCCGAAACCGGCGGCGCAGCGACCCCCCGCCCCACGAGCCTCCCGAATGACCGCGGCCAAGGTCGCGATCGTCACCGACTCCACAGCCGACCTGCCGGCACAGCTGGTCAAGACCCGCGGCATCACGGTCGTTCCTCTGACACTCAACTTCGAGGGCCGGTCACTGCTCGACGGTGTTGAGATCCGGCCGTCGGAGTTCTACCGCAGGCTGCCGAACGCGACGACGCATCCGACGACGTCGCAACCGTCGGCGGGTCGTTTCGCCGAGGCATACGCGGGGCTTCTCAATGACCACGCCGAGGTCGTGTCCATTCATATCTCGGAAAAGCTCAGCGGCACGTACGCGTCGGCGGTGCAAGGAGCGGAGATGGTGGACGCGAGCCGCGTGCACGTCATCGACTCGCAGCTCGTCTCGATGTCCCTGGGTCTTCTGACGCTGGCGGCGACGGAGATGGCGGCGCAGGGCGCGGCCGCGAGCGCCATCGCTCAACGTGTGACGGACATGCGCGAGCACGTGCAAACGTATTTCTCCGTCGCGACGTTGGAGTTTCTGCGTCGCGGCGGGCGCATCGGCCGCGCGAGCGCGATGCTCGGCTCGGTGCTGCAGGTCAAGCCGGTGCTCTGCATTCGCGACGGGCTGGTCACGCCGCTCGAGCGGGTGCGCACATTCGACCGCGCGCTGGGCCGCGTCATCGAGCTGACGCGCGAGGTCGACCGCGGCAAAGGCCTGTGCGTCATCGTCGGCCACGCGGACGCGGAGTCAGACGCAGAGCGTGTCGCGCGTGAGCTCGAGCCCGTGACAGAGACCTTGATGATCCAGCCGCTCGGACCGGTGGTCGGCGCTCACGCCGGCCCTGGCGTGGTCGGCGTCGGGTGCTATCCCGCCGACCTCCTGCCCCTGCACATCAAGGTAAGCGCCAGCGCACAGACTCGGGCGTGACCGTCTTCGTGACGCGGCCCTCGACCGCGAGGGCCTGCAGGTGCGCAAGGCCTTCCTGCAGGGCAAGTCGCTTCTCGTAGAGGTTGGCGCGCTGACCCCACAGGTCGAGCGCCACCTGCCAGCCGCTCTTTTCCCGTTTACCGAGAATCTCGAGCACCTGGTCGAACCTCCGCGCGTGGTGCGACGCCAGCGCCTCGACCCGCTTCCTCACGTTGGTGAACGGACGGCCGTGAGCCGGCAGCACCAGACTGGGGTCGAGCGCGGCCATCCGCTCCAATCCGTCGAGGTAGTCGTGCAGCGGGTCGGGTGTGCTCTGCGGATGCAGGCCGATGTTGGGCGAGAGGTCGGGCAGAATGTCGTCGCCCGCGAACAGCAGGCCCGCGGCGCTGTCGTGCAGGCAGATGTGCCCGGGCGAGTGACCGGGCGTCCACTCCACCTTCACCACGTGGTCGCCCATCTCGATTAGCTCCGCGCCGTCGAGCTGCACGGAAGGGTCCGCGGGCGTGACGACCTGGCTCAGCGCCCGCTGGGAGTTGCTGAGGACCTCAGCCTCCTCGTCGGGGACGCCGTTGACCAGCAGGTACTTCTTCACCTCGTCGACGAGGTGCTCCAGCTCCACGTAGCGCGGGTGCACCAGAGGAACTTCGAGGCGGTGCATGTAGAGGTCGGCTCGCCCGTCGCCGGCGAGCATGCCGGCGGCGCCGTAGTGGTCGGGGTGGATGTGCGTGACCACGAGGCGGCGAAGGCGACGGGCACCAAGCTGCTCGAGCGCGCGCTTGATGGCGTCCAGCGAATCCTCCGAGCTCATGCCACAATCGAGGAGGTCGACCTCGTTGCCCGCCCGGAACATGAAGACGTTGACCAGGCCGTCTTCGAAGGGGATGGGCAGTCGGAGCTCGAAGACCCCGGCCGCCACCTCGCTCAGGGCGAGCTCGATCGCCACCTCGGCATTGTCGCGGACCTCCTGGCTCTAAGATGGGTAGCGAACGGTACTCGAACGTACTAAGGACGAAGACCGCATCAGGGAGGAGCCGATGTCCGAAGTTCAGATGACACCCGACCAGATCGTCGAGGCGATGCCCGACTACCTGATCCCCGAGAAAGCCGGCAGCACCAACGCCACAATCGCGTTCGACCTCAGCGGTGAGGGCGCGGGCAAGTGGTGGGTGCGGGTGAAGGACGGCAAGGCCGACTCGGGGAAGGGCGAGCCGCCGGAGGAGCCGAAGCTCACGCTGATGGCGAGCGTCGACGACTGGGTGAAGATCATGACGGGCAAGCTCGACGGCACCTCCGCCTTCATGCAGGGCAAGTTGAAGACCAAGGGCGACCTTGGCCTGGCGATGAAGATGCCGACGATGTTCAGAAGGCCGAGCTAGCTAATACTTCTCTCTCGCCCCTCACCCCCCACCCCTGCGCGCAGAGCGCGTAAAGGACGGCGCGCTAAGCGCGCTTCGCTTTACTGATTGCTCCCCTGGGGGGAGAGGGGACGTGGCTGATTAGAACGAAAACTTCCACGTTTGCAGGCGTGGCGCCATCTCAGTCTCGAGATCAAGCAGGCCCGAGTGCAGGTCCAGGATCACGACATGGTGCGGGGTCAGCGCGATCCGGCGCCCATCCTGAAAGCGCGCCGCCTCCTGGGCGTTGCCCCAACCGATCGACTGGAGCTGGGCGGTGGTCTTGAGGTTGTCTGACACCCAGCCGGCCAGGTCGGAGGCGCTTCCCCGCTCGTAGGTCGAGACGATCATGAACGCGAAGTCGCCCGAGCACGGGCTCGAGCCCGCAGGCCGTGAGGCTTCGCAAGGAGCGGCGCTCGGAGGCGCGTATGTGATGTCGAAGGTGAGATCAAGACCGGCGGGGCTCTGTTTCGACTGCGCTCGCTCGGTGTAGCGCCAGTTCCCCGGGTAGCAGAATCCCCATCCCGCCTGGGGGTCCTCGTAACCGTGGTCGCCCGAGCTGCACTTGAGATCAGCGCCGATCTGAGGTACGCTCGGCACCGGCCGCTGGCCGCTGGCCTGCTGACAGCCGGCGAACGCGAGAAGCGCCAGGGCGGCGGCCAGGATTTTCCGGGGGATTGGCAGCGGGGTTCGCATTCGGCGACTAATTGTGCGGGAGCGGGTACGCATCCCGATGCAGGCGTTCTGACTGTCGGAATCCAAACGTCGCCGAATTCGGTAATGAGTTTGGAGGGGGGTTGCTGAAATGGCCACCAAAAAGATCGGAACGGCTCCAGAGGAGAGGCTGGAAGCTGACAGGAGCCGGCTCGAGCTTCTGGCCGCGCAGTGCGGCGAGGAGGCCGGTCTTCACCGACCGCTCAACGACGTAGTCGGTGGGGTGATCACGGGGATCCCCGAGGAGACCGACCTCGCCCAGGCGCTGTCCGACCGCGAGACCAGCGACATCCTGGTCCACCTGCTGGACCAGAACCGGGAGCAGGTCGAGCGGGCGCTCGAGAGGCTGCGCGAGGGCACCTACGGAATCTGCGAGGACTGCGGCAGACGCATCCCAGAGGCCCGGCTGCGCTACCAGCCGGCGGCCACGCGCTGCGTCGAGTGTCAGGCCCACTGGGACCGTATTAACGGCCGCACCGCCTAACACTTGTTCTCCAGACCCCTCCCCGCTCATGGGAAGGGCAAGGTCAAGACTTGTTCTCCAGGCCCCTCCCCATTCATGGGGAGGGCAAGGGAGGGGGTGTCCGTAAGGCAATAACCTAGCCTCGTCGTGGCACGGGTCCCCGGGAAATGGATAGCGCTCTTCGCCGCCCTCAAGCTCGCGATCACCATGTCCGTCGCCAACCGATACGGCTGGCACGGGGACGAGCTCTATTTCGTCGCCGCCTCCCGCCACCTGGACATCGGCTACGTCGACTTCCCGCCGGTCGTCCCCCTCATCGCCGCCGCCGACCAGGCTCTCGCCCCGGGATCCCTGGTTGCCTTCCGCCTCTCCGCGGCTCTGGCCGGCGTGGCCATCCTGATCCTCACCGCTCTGGTCGCACGGGAGCTCGGCGCTTCGACGCGTGCCCAGGCGTGGGCTGCCCTCGCCGCGCTGCTCTCCCCCGTCTTCCTCGGCTCCAACGCGCTGTTCCACACGGCGAGCTTCGACCAGCTGGCCTGGGCCGTCGCGCTGTTGTTCTTCGCGCGCCTGCTGCGCACGGGGGAGCAGCGGCTGTGGCTGCTCGTCGGTCTGGCGATCGGGATCGGCCTGGAAACGAAGCTGACGATGGCCGCCCTGCCCGTGGCGATGTTCCTGGGCCTCCTGATTTCCAGCGCCCGGTCGATGCTGCTGTCGCGGTGGCCATGGCTCGGCGCTGGCGTGGCGTTCGTCGTCTTCTTCCCCAACCTCGCCTGGATGGCTACACACGACTGGATCAGCGTCCAGTACGTGCTCTCCCATCGCGGCCACACCGACGGCCCGTTCGCGTACTGGTGGCAGCAGGTCCTCGTCTTCTTCAACGTGCTGTTCGTCGTGCCCGCGGTCGCGGGACTGGTGACGCTGCACCGGGACGATCGCTGGCGACCGCTCGTCTACGCGTCGATCGCCGTACTGCTGATCTTCTTCGCCGCTGGCGGCAAGTCCTACTACGCCGCCCCGATCTACCCGGTCCTGTACGCGGCGGCCGCGATTTGGCTCGACAGGCTGCTGACGACGCGACTGCGCGTCGCCGCGTTCATGACTCCGTCGGTGGCCGTCGGTCTGTTCCTGGCGCTGGCCGTGCTGCCCATCGCGCCCACTCCGAGCGGTCTGTTTACCGACGAGGTCGGCTGGCCGGACCTCGCCCGCCAGACGGCGAGCGCCTACGACAGCATCCCCGCAGACCAGCGTGCGAACACGATGATCCTCGCGCACTACTACCAGGAGGCTGCCGCGCTCGACTTCTACGGCCCGGCGCTCGGACTACCCAACGCGGTCAGCCCGCACCTGAGCTACTGGTACTGGGCCCCTCCGCGCATGGATCCGACGACGCTCATCATGATCAACTTCACGCTCGACGAAGGAAACCGGCTGTTCGACACGTGCCGCCAGGTCGGCACGGTGACGAACTCACTGGGCGTCCACAACAACGACTACGGCGCACCGATCCTCGTGTGCTCGGGCCCGCACCAGCCGCTGTGGCAGGTCTGGAGGTCGCTTCAGACCCTCGACTGACGGCCGCGCAAGGCGCCCACCCCCAGCACCAGGCCGGCCGCGATCATCCCGACCCCGATCCAGAACCACTTGACATCGCCCGTCATGAAGCTGCCCTTGATGTAGCCGAGCCCCTGTCCGACCCAGACGAGCCCGACCAGGAGCAACAGGACGCCGACGACGATGAGCCCGTTTCTCATACGCCGCCGTACACCACCGACTTCTCCTCGGTGTATTGGAGATACGCCTCGACGCCGTGCTCCTTGCCGAATCCCGACTGCTTGGTGCCGCCGAACGGAAGCTCGTCGTGCGCGATCTGCAGCGCGTTGACCCACGTGTAGCCCGCTTCCAGCTCCTCCACCGCGCGGTGCGCGGCGGCCATGTTCGTCGTCCAGATCGACGAGCCCAGCCCGTACTGCGAGTCGTTGGCGAGGCGCAGGCCTTCGTCCAGGTCCTTGATCTTCCGCACTGGCAGCGCCGGGCCGAAGACCTCCTCGGTCCACATCCGCGCGCCGTCGGGAACGTTCTCGAGGATGGTCGGCTCGATGAACCAGCCACGCTCGTAATCGCCGCCTGTGGGCCGGCCGCCGCCGAAGACGACTTTCGCCCCGCCATCGACCGCGTCCTTGACCTGAGCCTCGACCTCGGCGCGCTGCGTCTCGGTGTGCATCGGGCCCATGCGGCTGTCCTTGTCCATGCCATTGCCGGGCTTGAGCTTCGAGGCGCGGGCGACGAGCTTCTCGAGCAGCGCGTCATATGCGCCTTCCTGCACGTACAGTCGCTTGACCGCGAGGCACGCCTGCCCGCAGTTGAAGAAGCGCCCGACCGAAATGGCACGGGCCGCGCCTTCGAGGTCTGCGTCGTCGAGGACGATGCACGGGTCGCTGCCGCCGAGCTCGAGGGTGACCTTCTTCAGCCCCTCAGCCGCGCGCGCCATCACCTTCTTGCCCGTGGGCGTCGAGCCGGTCAGCGCGATCTTGCGGATGAGCGGGTGGGAGACGATCGCTTCGCCTGTCGCCTGACCGAGGACGACGTTGACGACGCCCTCGGGGAGTCCGCCTTCGATGAGCGCCTCGATGCAAGCGAGGGTGGACAGCGGCGTCGTGCTCGCGGGCTTCAGCACGACGGTGTTCCCCGCCGCGATCGCGGGCGCGACCTTGTTGGCGGCCAGCGTCAGAGGGAAGTTCCAGGGCACGATCGCGCCGCAGACCCCGATCGGCCTGCGGATCACGAGCCCGTAGGTCGTGAGGTCCGGCAGACGGACATGCTCGCCGTGGATCTTGTCGGCGAGGTCCGCGAACCAGGCGATGTTCTCGCCAAAGCGCTGCGCCTCGATCCGCGACTCGAGGAGCGTCTTGCCCTGCTCCTTGGTGAGGATCGGCGCGATGTGCTCGACCTTGGTCAACATGTGCTGCGCGGCCTTGTGCAGGATGTCGGCTCGCTTGTTGGCCGGCAGCTTCGACCACGTCGTGAAGGCCCTGGCGGCCGCCTGCGCCGCTCGGTCGACGTCCGCCGGGCCGCCGGCGGGAACCTCGTCGACGACCTCACCGGTGGCCGGATTGCGGACCTCGTACGTCTTGCCGGACTCGGCCTTGGTCCGTTCGCCTTCGATGATCATCGTCGCCATTGGCGGCACCCCCGTTCGATTCGTGGCTTAAGTACTTCGATAAGGTTATCGGGTTCGCCATGGCGGTCAGGTTGGAGAAGCAGGGCGCGGTCGGAGTGCTGGTCCTCGACCGTCCGCCCGCCAACAGCTACGACTACGCGTTCCTGAGGGAGTTCGCCGCAGCGATCGACGACGCACGCGCAGACGAAGAGGTGCGCGCGGTGGTGGTGACGAGCGCGTCGGAGAAGTTCTTCTCCGCCGGCGCGGACGTCAGCGCCTTCGCCGCGGGCACGTCACGGTCGCGGCTTATGACCGCGCTGCTGGCGCACGAGACGTTTCGCAAGATGGAGAACACTCCGCTCGTCTTCATCGCCGCGATCGCGGGGCACTGCCTCGGCGGAGGCTTCGAGCTAGCGCTGGCGTGTGACCTGCGGTTTGCGGCAGAGGGCAAGTATCAGATCGGCCTTCCCGAAACCAACCTGGGACTGTTTCCCGGATCAGGCGGTACGCAGCGACTGCCGCGACTGGTCGGTCTCGCGAAAGGCCTGGACATGATCGTCAGCGCAACCACGCTGGATCCCGGGCAGGCGAAGGACGCAGGCCTGGTCGACCGGTTGTTTCCAGACGCCGCCGCGTGCCGCGACGGCGCGATCGAGTACGCGGCGAAGATCGCCGCCGGGCCGACCGTTGCGCTCGGCCACGCCAAGCTCGCGGTCCAGCAAGGGTTCGGCGCGCCGCTCGACCTCGGCCTGGCGATCGAGCGCGAGGCCATCGCGCGCGTGTTCGTGAGCAAAGACGCCGATGAAGGGATCAAAGCATTCGGTGAGAAGAGGAAGGCAGACTTCAAGGGCGAATGATTCCGTGCTAGGCTCTCGCGTGCGGATTTCTACCCGGGAGGTGGCGTTTTGATGGTTGAACCTGTGAACCAGTGCTTACGGCCGTCGGCCGCCTCCGAAGTGACAACAACTCCACCGGCCTAACTCTCCAGACCCCTCCCCATTCATGGGGAGGGCAAGGGAGGGGGTGCGATTCCGGAACATCGGACCGACATGTCCACCCGTCTTTCCGGAGGATTCAGAGTTGTCTCGTCCCACCTTCCAGCTCGCGTCGCTGGGCTGGGATTCCCGTTTCGCCGAAAAGTTCATCGAGATCGCCGCAGGGGGCGCCGTGGCCGCACGCGTGCTCGCCGACTACGGCGCCAGCTACCTCGTCCACGACGGCGCCGGCGTGCAGCGCGCCATCGCCCGGCACGTCGACCCCACCGTCGGCGACTGGGTGGTGCTGGACGGCGGCGAGATCCGCGGCATCGTGGAGCGTCGCACGGTCTTCTCCCGCCGCGCCGCCGGCAATGAGAACCGCCCGCAGGTCCTGGCGGCGAACGTCGACGTCGCCTTCGTCGTGGCGGCCGCGACCGACGTCAACGTGCGCCGGATCGAACGCTACCTGACGATCGCCTGGCAGAGCGGTGCTGTGCCTGTCGTACTGCTCACCAAGGCCGACGTCGCGAGCTCCGTCGCCTCCCTGCGCGCGGACATCGAGGCCGTCTCCGCGGGCACGCCCGTGATCGTGACGAGCAGCGTCACTAAAGAAGGCATCGAGGCGATCGAAAGCCATCTTCAACCGACCCGGACCGGCGTCCTGCTCGGGCCGTCCGGCGTAGGCAAGTCCACCCTCATCAACACGATCCTCGGCAGCGAGCTGCTGCGCACTCGCGAGATCCATCAGACGTCGGGCGAGGGCCGGCACATGACGAGCCACCGTCAGCTCGTCCAGCTCCCAGCTGGCGGCATGATCATCGACACGCCGGGTCTGCGCGAGGCGCAACTGTGGCAGGGCGACGAAGGACTCGAGTTCCTGTTCGAGGACATCGAAGACCTCGCGCTGGGCTGCAGGTTCAGCGACTGCGCGCACGACACCGAGCCAGGCTGCGCCATCAAGGCCGCGCTGGCCGACGGGACCCTGGACGCCGGCCGGCTGGAGAGCTATCGCAAGCTGCTGCGCGAACTTCGTTCGATCGAGGTGCGGTCGAGCGCGCGCCTACAGATCGAGGAGCGAAAGAAGTGGAAGCGATTGACCACGGCCGCGCGCGAGCGCGCGCGGCCGTGAGGCTGGCTACTTGCCGTGGTGGCGGATGCCGTCCCAGAACGGCACGTAGTCGCGCGCGATCCGGTCCAGCAGCTTGTCGGCCTGGGCCTGCGTGATCACCTTGTGGTCGACGAGCACCTCGAGGCGCGGCTTGAGGTTGGAGGCGAGCCTGGCGGCGAACTGCTCTTTGGTCATGCCCTTGTCCTTGGCAAGGTCGGAGACCTTCTGGCCGGCCTTCAGGTCCTTGACGAGCTGCTCTGGCTTGATGCCGAGGATGTCCGCCTCGGATTCGATCACCGCCCTGCGGATGGCGCGGCGGTCGGCGTGCCGGTCGTTCGCCGGCTGACTTGTCCCGGTCGCGGTCGGTGACGTCGGAGCCGGCGACGGGCTGGCGGCGCTGACGACGCCCGCGCCCAGGAGCGCGGCCACGCCTGCCGCGCCGACGGTCTTGACGACGATTGCTGCATACGGATTCATCGTGCTCACCTCAAGAGGAGATTTGGTGAGAACGACGATCGGGGACGCGTGTCAGACGCACGTTGCGCACGGGTCAGGCTTTTGTAACAGTCCAGAAACCCTCGGGGTCGAAACGCCGGATCGCGGCGAGCTCGGCGTCGGTGGGCGCTGACGTTTCGCTTACATGCGCCGCAACCTTCAGGTCCCAGCCGGTCATCTCCCGCACCTCGTCGACGCTGTGGCCAGGATGCACCGTCTCCAGGTACGCTTCGCCGCCGCCTTCCGGGAAACGCAAAACTCCGAGCGTGGTGATGATCGCGACCGGTCCGCCGCCGAGCAGTCCGCTGCGCTTGCGCCATCCCGGTGAACCGTCGCCGTAACCCGGCGAGGTGATGAACGAGACGCGATCCACGAGACGGCGCCTTTCGTGGCTCATCAAAGTCACCCAGCGCCGGCTCAGGATCGCGATATCGGCCCCTCCCCCGCTCCCCGGCAGCTTGACGGTCGGCCGATGAGGGTCCCCGATGTACGAGGTGTTGAGGTTGCCGAAGCGATCCACCTCGGCGCCGCCGATGAACCCGAGGTCGACCTCGCCCTGGGCCATGAGCGCCATCGCGTTCGACATTCGCGTCGCCCACAGCGCGCCCGTCACGTTCGGCGGGTCGCCCATCGTGCCGAGGAACCCGGTTGCGGGCTTGTCGCGCATGAGCCCGACCTCGAATAGACCGCGCGCCGCCGGCGCGTGGGAGTTGCGCGCAACGGCGTAGGCGAGGATTGGCAGCCGCATGCCGACGAAGACCAGGTCACCGTCGCGGATCTCGCGCGACGCGACCGCGACCATCAGCTCCTGCGGCGTGTAGGGGTCACCCATCTCTAATGCGCAGCGCCTCGATGTCAATCCGAGACAGATACGTCGATCGGTCGGGAATGTCGAGAACCCACCGTTTCAGCCACGCCTCGAAGCCTTCGCGGGTCCGCGATGCCGAGGCGTAGTCGCGAAAGAACCCGTGATCGCGCTGGAAAAAACCCTGGACCGGAGACGGGTGCGCACCGCCAGGCTCGTGAACCACCGCCGCCACTTTCGTTTCCGGAAAGAGGATCCGGTTCGGATGCTTCAGCAGAGAGGACGCGTCGACCAGCTCCTCGCACGTGATGATCACGCGCGCGGCTGCAAGCCCTGCTTCTTCCGTGATGCCCATCGGGCCCCACGCGTGCGCGTGACCTTCTGCGTCGCATCGTTGGACGTGGACGATGGCCACGTCAGGCCTAATCGCGTGCACGCGAACGAGGTCGCCGTCGATCGTGAGATTCGGATTCGTGGTCAGGATGTCGCTGCCGAGGAGCGTGCGCGTCGGGATGTACGGCGAGTTCCAGGCGGCCGCCCACAGGGCCAGCGAGATCGAGAAGTTGGAGTGGTCGTGGACCTCGATCGCCCGCGGTACGCCCTGCTCGGTCGCGCGGCGGTAGCAGTGGCCGAGCCCTTCGGACACGTTGCCGACCCACGCCGCGGTGACGCGGCGGACGCAGCCCGCGCCGATGAGCTGGTCGAACAGCGCGTCCGAGATCGGTCCGACGAGCTCGAGGTCGCGCCGCGACTGGCGGATGATCTCGTGCCCGGCCGCGAAGGGGATCAGCGGCTCGAGCGCGGTGCCGAGCGCGACGGTCGCGCCGTCGGGCACGAACCGCTCGATGGCCTGCGCCATCGACATTTGCTTGTCTATTGCGCGATCGACTCCATGTACGCCCGGTAGTTGCGCTCCAGCTCCGTCATCGAGTCGCCGCCGAACTTCTCGAGCAGCGCGTCGGCGATGACCAGGGCGACGACCGCCTCGCCGATGACGCCCGCGGCCGGCACGACGCACACGTCGCTGCGCTCGTAGTGCGCCTCGGTCTTCTCCTTGGTGTTGAGGTCGATCGAGCGCATCGGCTTCTTCATCGTCGAGATGGGCTTGAGGGCCACCCGCAGGTCGATCGGCTCGCCGTTCGTCACTCCGCCGGTCAGCCCACCCGCGCGGTTGGTCAGGTGGTGGAAGCGGCCCTCCTGGTAGTCGATCTCGTCGTGAAACTCAGAGCCTCGCCGCGACGCCCCCACGAATCCCGCGCCGAACTCCACGCCCTTGACGGCGTTGATCGACAGCACCGCCTGGGCGAGCCGGCCGTCGAGCTTGCGGTCCCAGTGCACGTAGCTGCCGAGACCCGGCGGCACGCCACGCGCAACCACGCGAAACGTCCCGCCCAGCGTGTCGCCCTGCTCGGCCGCCTCGTCGATCGCCGCGACCATCCGCGTCGACGCCTCGGGGTCGGGGCACCGCACCGGCGAGCGCTGGACGTCCTCCTCGGTCAGGACGTCGGCGTTGAAGCCTTCGAAACCGATGTCGATCGTGCCGATCGACTGCGTGAAGCTGACGATGTCGATGCCGAAGCGGCTCAGGAGCTTGCGCGCGACCCCGCCGGCGGCCACGCGAGTCGCGGTCTCGCGCGCCGACGACCGCTCCAGGACGTTGCGGATGTCCGTGTGGCCGTACTTGAGCGCACCGGCCAGGTCCGCATGCCCGGGGCGAAGCCTGGTCACCACCTTCGGCTCGAAGCCCTCCTTCGAGGCGGTCATCTGGCCGGTCCAGTTGACATGGTCTTTGTTCTCGAGCACAAGGGTCAGCGGGCTCCCGATCGTGTAGCCGCCGCGCACGCCGCTGACGATGCGGGCGACGTCGGTCTCGATCTTCTGCCGGCCGCCCCGGCCGTGGCCGCCCTGGCGGCGCGCGAGGTCGCGGCGGAGGTCCTCCTCGGAGATCTCGAGGCCCGCGGGTAAACCCTCGATCACTACCGTCAATTGCGGCCCATGCGATTCGCCTGAGGTCAAAAACCTAAGCACTGAGGCGATGATAGGGCCCTTGCCGAGGCCCCTCGAAGTAGCGCTAATCGACGTCGGCGGCACGTTGTGGCCGAATTCATGGCCCATCCGCCAGGCCGACAGCGACGGCCGGCGGAAGCGGGTCGTCGCCGCGATGGACGGCCACGACCCGGCCATGATCGCCGCCCTGGTCGACGACCTGCTGCGCAGCAGCCGGCCGGGAGACGAAGCGAGGACCATCTCGACGGAGGCGAAGGTCATGGTCGGCGCCGACGATCTGATCGCGGGCTGCCTGGACCGGCAAGGCCTCCCCCCTGACTCCAGGACGATCTCCCGCATCCGTCGCGCGATGGCCATTCCGGTGGACGAACGGTTCCAGCCGTTGCCCGGCGCGCGCGAGCTGCTGAGGTCGATTCGCGAGCTCGGCCTTCGCAACGTGATCGCGAGCAACACCTACTGGCGCGACGCGGACAGCTACTGGGACGACTTCCATCACCTCGGCATGGCCGGCTACATCGACGGCATCGTCACCTCGGTCGACGCCGGCTATCTCAAGCCGCACCCGGCGGTGTTCGAGATGGCCGCGCGCTTCGCCGGCGTCCCGGCCGACCGCTGCGTGGTGATCGGCAACCGCGAGGAGAACGACATCGAGCCCGTGCTGGCCCTCGGAATGCGGGCGATCCTCGTCTACCCCGACGATCCGAAGCCCGAGCACAGCCGCGCGCACGCCGTCGCGCCGGACCTGTGGGCATGCGCCGAAGCGGTCAGGGATATGCTCGAAACGGATTGAAGAACGAGGTCCGGCGGGACGTCGAGCGCGTCGTCCTGTCACTCAACGTCAACGGCGAGACCACGCAGCTGCTCGTTCCAGTGCACAAGACGCTGCTCGAGGTCCTGCGCGAGGACATGCAGCTGACCGGCACCAAGCACGGGTGCGAGCTGGGGGAATGCGGCACGTGCACCGTACTCGTCGACGGCAAGCCGCACCTGAGCTGTCTGGTGCTTCCCATTCAAATCGAGGGCCGGGCGATCACCACCGTCGAAGGGATGGCCTCCCCCACCGAGCTGCACCCTCTGCAGACAGCGTTTGCCGAGCTCGGCGCGGCGCAGTGCGGCTACTGCACTCCCGGCATCCTGCTGTCGGCGCGCTCGCTGCTCGAGGAGAATCCGCGGCCTTCCCGGGAGGAGATCAAAGAAGCCCTCGCGGGGAACCTGTGCCGTTGCACCGGCTACACGAAGATCCTCGAGGCGGTGGAGCTCGCGGCGGAGCGGATGCGATGAGTGTCTCGGACGCGGGGATCCGACGCAGATTCGCGGCATCGGCTGCCGGAGCCAAGGAAAGGGTGGCGCGGCTAGGAGCGCATCGGTAGATGCGTGACGACGCAGCGCCGGGCCCCTTGACGCCGGCTTCAGCGCCGCCGGCGCCCGGCAGCCCAGGACGCGAAGATGCGAGGAGCCTCCGCGGCCGGGACACTCGGCTCATCGGCAAACCTCTACCGAAGGTCGACAGCGCCGCCAAGGTCACCGGCCGCGCCGTGTACGCCGACGACATGCTCCCCGCGCGCACGCTGCACTGCAAGATCCTGCGCAGCCCGCACCCGCACGCCCGCATCGTCTCCATCGACACGTCCGCGGCGCGACGCATCCCGGGCGTCCTTGCCGTGATCACGGGTACGGACCTGCCCGTGAAGTTCGGCATCCTCCCCGTCACCCAGGACGAGCGCGCCCTCGAGCACGAGAAGGCGCGCTACGTGGGCGACCCGATCGTCGCCGTCGCTGCGACCGATGAGGAGATCGCCGCGGCCGCATGCGACGCGGTCGAGGTCGAGTACGAGGTGCTCGAGCCGGTGATGTCGATCGATGCGGCGCTCCAGCGACCGAAGGATGAGCGCATCCAGGAATACGGCGGCCCGAACAACATCCACAAGCTCGTCGCGCTCGAGTTCGGCGACGTCGACGGCGGTTTCGCGCGCGCCGACCACGTGCGCGAGGACGTCTTCTTCTACCAGGGCAACACACACCTCCCGATGGAGCAGCACAGCGCCATCGCCACTTATGTCGACGGGAGGGTGACGCTGTGGTCTTCGACGCAGGTCGTGCACTACGTCCACCGCGCTCTGTCCAAGGTGCTCGAGCTGCCGATGCACCGCATCCGGGTCATCGGCGCCGCCCACGGAGGCGGATTCGGCGGCAAGACTGATCCCTTCGCGCACGAGATCATCGTCGCCAAGCTGGCGATGCTGACCGGCCGCCCGGTCAAGTGCACTCTGACCCGCGAAGAGGTCTTCTACGCTCACCGCGGCCGCCACCCGGTGCTGATGTGGGTGCGCACGGGCGTCACGCGTGAGGGGCGGATCACCGCGATGCATTTCCGCAGCGCGCTCGACGGCGGCGCCTATGGCTCTTACGGCGTCGCCTCTACCTTTTATACAGGCGCGCTCCAGACGGTCACCTACGACATTCCCGCCTATCGCTTCGAAGGCTGCCGCGTCTTCACCAACAAGCCGCCATGCGGCCCCAAGCGCGGGCACGGCACGCCTCAGCCCCGGTTCGCGCTCGAGCTGCACCTGGAGAAGATCGCGCGCGACCTCGACATCGACCCGGTGGAAATGAAGCGGCGCAACTTCGTCAAACCGAACACGCGGACAGTGAACTGGATGCGGGTCACGTCATGCGGCCTCGAGGAATGCACGGACAAGGTGATCGGTGCATCGCGCTTCCTCGAGCGCAAGCGCTCCCCGGGCCACGGCATGGGGTTTGCCATCTCGAGCTATCTCTCAGGCGCGGGCACGGCCATCTACTGGAACGACATGCCTCACTCCGAGGTCCAGGTCAAGGTCGACCGCGGCGGCGTCACCGCGTACTGCGGCGCGATGGACATCGGCCAGGGCTCGGACTCGGTGCTGGCGACGATCGTCGCCGAGGAGCTGGGCCTGCAGCCTTCGGAAGTGCGCCTGGTGACCGCGGACACCGACACGACGCCGATCGACCTCGGCTCGTACTCCTCGCGGGTCACGTTCATGGCCGGCAACGCGGCGCTGGAGGCGGCGCGGAAGATGCGCGCCCTCCTGGTCGAGGCGGTCGAGGCGGCGGGCAAGAGGTACGAGGAGGTCAGCTTCGAAGAAGCCAGCGTCCTCGGCGAAGCGCGCTTCGGCACCCTGACGACGGCCGGCAGCTACACGCCGCCGAAGATCGCCGGCCCCTACAAGGGGTCCGGCGTCGGCCCGAGCCCCGCGTACAGCTACTCGGCCTGCGTCGTCGACCTGGACGCCGACGCACGCACGGGCCTGGTGACGGTCAACAAGGTCTGGATCGCCCACGACGTCGGACGCGCCATCAACCCGCTGCTCGTCGAGGGCCAGGTCGAGGGCAGTGTGTACATGGGGCTCGGCGAAGCGCTGATGGAGGAGCAGGTCTTTCGCAAAGGCCTGCACAAGTGGCCGTCCATGCTCGAGTACAAGTCGCCGACGTTCCTCGACATGCCCGAGGTCGAGACGTTCATCGTCGAGACCAACGATCCCGAGGGGCCGTACGGCGCGAAGGAGGCGGGCCAGGGTCCGCTGCTTCCTGTGCCGCCGGCCGTGTGCGCCGCAGTACACGATGCGCTCGGCGTGTGGATCGACGAGATCCCGGTCACGCCGGAGAAAGTCGTCGAGGCGCTGCGGCGCAAGGAAAAGGGCGAGCCTCCGCGCTACGGCCCGCCGCGTTTTCCGTCCATCCCCTATCCACAGGTGATCAAGGTCGATGGGCCCGATGGGCACCACGAAGGGACTTACTGATTGCTCCGCCTGCCTCGGTTCAAGTACCTGCGGCCCAAGACGGCGCGCGAGGCGGCCGCGATGGCGGCCGAGCTTGGCCCGAGCGCAATGTTCGTCGCGGGCGGCACCGACCTGTATCCGAAGCTGAAGCGCCGGCAGTTCGAGGTCGACACGCTCATCGGTCTCGACTTCCTCTCGCGCGGCGTCCGCAACGGCTCTACCGAGTGCGTGATCGACGCAGGCGTGACGCTGAGCGCCGCGTCGCGCGATCCGCACCTGAACAGCGCCTTTTTCGGCTACGCCGAGGCCGCCGGGCTCGTGTCCTCTCCCCCGCTGCGGAACGCGGGCACCATAGGCGGCAACCTCTGCGTCGACACGCGCTGCAACTACTACGACATGACGTACGAGTGGCGGAAGGCGGCAGGCTTCTGCATTAAAAAGGACGGAGACATCTGCCTCGTCGCGCCGTCGAGCCCGCGGTGCTGGGCGGTCTCGTCCTCGGACACGGCGCCGGTGGCGATCGCGCTCGACGGCGTCGTCACCCTCGCGGGACCCGACGGCGAGCGCGAGCTTCCGGTAGCGGAGCTCTACAGGGACGACGGCATCGAGTACATGGCCAAGCGGCACGATGAGGTGGTCACGAGCCTGCGCCTCCGCGCCGAGCCTGGCACGCGCACCGCATACGTCAAGCTCCGGCGCCGAGGCTCGATCGATTTCCCGATCGCCGGCGCCGCGGTCGCGGTGCGGCTGGACGGCGGGGCGGTCGCCGGGTGCCGGATCGTGCTCTCGGCCGTCGCCTCCCACCCACTCGATGCGGACGCGGCTGAAGCCTTTCTGAAGGGCAAAGCCCTGACGACGGAGACGATCCGGGAGGCCGCCGAGCTGGCGGCGAAGCCCGCCAAACCGCTCGACAACGCGGACCTCAGCCACTTCTGGCGCAAGCGCATGGTGAGGGTGGTCGTGGAGCGGGCCCTGGAACGCGCTAGCGACCAGCCGAAGGGGTTCGATGGTTAAGCTTTCAGGTCGGTATATACCGTTGCTTCATCATCCATACATCCAGAAGGGCCAGGGAATGGTTGAGTACGCGCTCATCCTTGCCCTGATCGCGCTGATCGTGATCATCGCGTTGATCGCGACTGGCGGTCAGCTCGTCAACACTTTCTCCAATATCACCGCCACGATGTGCAACTACCACGTGGGGTGCTGAGGCCAGGTAAGCCCCTCCGCCCGCTTCGCGGGCACCTCCCCGTGAACGGGGAGGAAGGCCAGGGCATGGTCGAGTTCGCGCTGATCCTCGCTCTCATCGCCCTCGTGGTCATCGTCGCCCTGCTCCTGACCGGCACCCAGGTCACCAACCTCTACTCGAACATCACCGCGACGATGTGCAACTACCACGTCGGGTGCTGAGGCCTAGAGGCACGGCCGGAAGACCTCGGCGAGAGATTCGGCGATCCAGGTGGCCCAGATCCGGGCGAAGCGACGAGCAGCGGAGCGAGCGCATCTGATCGAGCGTGAGCGAGCAGCACAGGAGCTGAGCCCGGAGATGGGCCGCATGGGCGCCGAAGATCCGCCGAGGGCCTTCCCGGCCGGGCCTCTAGCTAGCCGGAACCCCCGCCGCGGCCTGCACTGCGCGCATCGTGTTCTGGCGGACCGTTTCGATGTCGTTGCGCGCGAGCGCCTCGGCCGGAAATAGCGCGTCTGTCAGCCCGATCGCCTTCACGCCCAGAGAGAGGTAGGCCGGAACGTCTTCGATCGTGACCCCGCCCGACACCCAGATCGGAACGCCGCCCATCGGCCCGGAGAGCGACTTGACGTAGCTTGGGCCGCCGACCGGCCCGATCGGGAACACCTTGACCAGCGCGGCTCCGGCGAGCCGGGCCTGGTAGATCTCGGTCGGCGTCAGCGCCCCGAGCACGCACAGGATGTCGTGCTCGCGGCACGCCTGACCGACCTCGGGCAGGACGACCGGCGTGACGACGAATGAGGCACCCGCGGCCTTCGCCTCCTTCACGGCGCCTGGGTCCCAGACGGTGCCGACGCCGATCGGGTAGCGGTTGCCGGTGGTGGCGATCAGGCCCTTGATCATCTCGAAGCACGACGGGACGGTCTTGGTGATCTCGATCGTGCCGATCCCGGCCTCGAGGGCGGTCAGGCATGCCTGGAAGCCGGCGGCTTCGTTCTCGGTACGCAGCACGCCGCAGAGCCGGGTGGGGAAGGCCTCGGCGATGCTCCGCAAGCGCCTCTGATTATCCCAATACCCCGCCCAAATACCTCGCTCCTCGCCCAGCCCATCCCGCCCCTCACCCCCGACCCCTCTCCCCAGACGGGGAGAGGGGACGTGCATAAACGTAGGAGTCTTTATGCTGGTACATACGTATGACCGGGGCCACTGCGACGGAGAGCACCCGAGATCAGATCATCCACGCGGCGGCCGAGTCGCTCCTGGAAAACGGCTACTCCGGCACCAGCGTCCGCGCCATCGCCTCGAGGGCGGGCGTGGCGATCGGCAACCTCCAGTACTGGTTCCCCACCAAGTCCGAGCTCCTGGTCGAGGCATGGCGCTACCTCACCGCCAAGTCGGTCGAGGAGCTCCGCCAGACCCTCAACCAGCTGACCGACCCGCTGGTCGTGCTCGAGATCGGGGTGGAATCGCTCTGGGACTCCCTGCGACGCCTGGGCGACGTTCAGCTCGCCGCCTTCGACCTCCTGGTGCAGGCGCCGCGCACCGAGCGCCTCAGGGCCTACCTGCCCGAGCTCTTCACCCGCTACCGCGAGGTCATTCAGGAGCAGCTCGACCGCCTCGAGGAGGACGGCCGGATCCGGCTCACCGTCCCCCGCGACGTGCTTGTGCCGCTGGTCCTCAACACCGTGCTCGGCTTCGGCCTGTACTACGTCGTCACGCGCGACGACGAGTCGTGCGTCCGCGCGCTTTCGGCTTTCCGCCAGCTCGCCGGCACCATGATCGAGCCCGTCCCGTGAGCGTGCAGCTCCAGGTTCTCGAACCGGAGCTCGACCGCCTCGAGGGCCTGTGGTCCGACGGCCTCTCGGACACGTACCACGCCTACCTCGACACCATCGACCAGCCCAAGCTCGCCCTCGCGGCGGCCCTGATCGAGGTCGGTCTGCGGCTGCAGGGCCTTGGCGGCCGCGCCGCACCCGCGACGACGCTGCTCATGGGGGACCTGTGCCTGGCGCGCGGCTCGCGCCTGCTGGCCGACTACGCGCCGCTCGCCGTGCAGGTCGCGTTCGCGCGCGCGATCGAGCTGCTCTCGTCGAAGGCGGCGTCGGCAGAGACAGCTCCCCCGGCGCGTCAATTGCTCGTCGCATCGCTCGGCGCCGCGCGGTGAGCGCCAACCGCCTAGAGTTCGCGACCACCGCGACCACCGAATTCGTCGACATTACCGCGCGGATCCAGGAAGAGATCCATCGCGCGGGGCTGCACAACGGCCGAGTCCACCTGCAGTCGCTTCACACCACCCTTGGCCTCGCGGTGAACGAGAACGAACCCTTGCTCCTGCGCGACTTCGAGGGGCTGCTCGAGCGTCTCGCGCCCGCCGGCGCGGGCTACCAGCACGACGACTTCGCGCGCCGGTTCGACATCCGCATCGACGAGCCGGTTAACGGCCACGCGCACTGCCGCCAGCTGCTGCTGAGCGCGTTCGCGACGCTGATGGTCGAGGACGGGCACCTGGTCCTGGGGCGCTGGCAATCGGTCTTCGCCGTCGAGCTCGACGGCCCGCGGCGGCATCGTGAGCTCGCTATCCAGCTCGAAGGCGAGTTTGCGACGCAGGGCCGCGAGACGGCCGAGTCGCTCGTCGAGATCGAACTGGCGCGCCAGCTCATGGTCGACCCCGAACCCATCGCCTCGCCGATGCGCCGCCTCCTCGAGGCCGGGGGCAAGCGCCTGCGCCCCAGGCTGGTGCAGCTGACCTCGGCGATCGGGCCGCGCAACGACCCGCTGCGGGCCGCCGAGCTGGCGGCCGCCGTGGAGCTGCTGCACAACGCGACGCTCATCCATGACGACTACGTCGACGAGAGCACACACCGCCGCGGCAGGCCGACGGTCGCCGCCGCCGAAGGTCCGGAGCGCGCGATCGCCGTTGGCGACTACTACTTCGCCAAGGCCACACGCTTGATCGCGCAGATCGGCAACGCCGGAGTGACCTCGGCGGTCGCGGAGGCGCTCGAGGCCATCTGCGCCTCGCAGATCGACGACGTCGCCCTGCGCGGGACGTACCCCGGCGACCGCGAGTCGTACATGCGCGTCATCCGAGGCAAGACTGCTTCGCTGTTTTCGGCTGCGTGCGCCTCGGGTGCGCTGCTGTCGGGGGCGAACGGCGATGTCGTCGGCGCGCTGCGCCGCTACGGCGAGCTTCTCGGCACGGCCTTCCAGATGGCCGACGACGTCATCGACTTCAGCCCGACGTCCGGCAAGACCGTCGGCCTCGACATCAAGCAACGCGTGCTGTCGCTGCCCTTGATCTACGCGGCCGAGGACCGTGAGGTCGGACCCGAGGTGCGCGCGCTGCTGGCCGGGGCCCTCGGCGACGCGGAGGTCGGACGGGTCACTGAGCTCGTCACCTCGACCGATGCCCTGCCGCGTGTGCGCGAGGAGGCACGATCGCTCGTCGAGGCCGCCGTCCGTGAGCTCGACGCCGTCGAGCTGGACGGCCTGCGTCCGGCGCTCGTCGGCGTCGCCCGGTCAGCGGTCGACCGAAGCTCCTAGGCGAGGTTGTAGGTCACCGCGACGGTCACGGTGACGGTCTGGGTCCCCGGCGCGACCTGGAACCCCCCGCCGCCGGCGCCCTTCCCGCCGCACTGGTCGCACGCGAACCCGCCCGTCGTGGAGATGACCTCGGACACACCGACCAGGCCTCCCAGGTGGTGGCCGGACAGGCGGGCGTAATCCTGCGCCTTGGTGCTTGCGTCGCTCATGGCCGCCGCGCGCGCGGTCTTGAGCATGGCGCTCTGGTCGGCGACGTAGAGGTTGACGCCGTTGATCTGCAAGTCGTTGCCGACGGCGTCGACCGCGACCTCGGTGAGCGGCGTGATGTTGTTGATGCTGCGCACCGTGACGGAGACCGAGTTGTTGGCGGTGTAGCCCGTGATGACCTGCGGGCAGCAGTTCGTCTGCGTCTGGATCCAGATCGACGCGGTCTGGATGTCCTTGTCCTGCACGCCCTGCTTGTGAATCGCGTCCAGGAGCCTGCTCATGTCGGCGCTCGCCGCCGAGACGGCGTCACGCACCGCAGGTCGAGTCGCGGTTACACCGAGGACCAGGCTCCCCTGGTTGGGCGTGCCGGAGCCGTTGCCGACCCCGACGACGGTGATGGTGTTGCCGGTCGACGACGCGGCGAGGGTCAACGTCTGCACCGGCGGGTTGCTTACCTCGCTGGTTCGCGGATGAGCGATGACGAGCGCGGTGACGGACGCCGCGAGAGCCGCGATCAGGACTCCGCATAGAACCAGCAGACGTGTGTGCGCCGACATCATTTTCGATGTCCTCCGTGACGATCTGACGTTTGCTGGTAGAACAGTCCGCCGCGGCGGACGGTTACTGCGAGCCCGAAAGAATTCCCACGGTGCCCAGCGCGAGCGGGTGAAACCGCACGTCCTTCCAGCCGGCTCGGGCGGCCATCTCGATCAGCTCGTCCGGCGTCCGATACGAATCGACGGTGTCGCTGAGGTAGCGGTAGGCGGAAGGTGCGCCGGACAACATGCCGCCGACCGCCGGCAGCAGCGTGCGTAGATAGACGCGGTAGGCGGCGCCCACGAGGCCGCGTGGCGGGCGCACGAACTCGAGCACCACGGCGCGCCTGGCCACGCGGACCATCTCGCGCAATCCGCGGACGGGATCGGCGAGGTTGCGCAGACCGAACGCGATCGTCGCGGCGTCGAAGGCGGAGTCGTCGAAGGGAAGGTTCAATGCGTCGCCCTCGATGAACTCCAGCCCTGGATTCTCGCCGCGCGCGACCTCGAGCATCTGGGTGCTGAAGTCCAGTCCCACGACCCGGCCTCCGCGCGAGAGCCGCGCGAGCTCAGCGGTGAGCTTGCCCGAACCGCAAGCCACGTCCAGCGCCGACACGCCCGCCTCCAGTCCCGTCTCTCGCGCGGCGCGCCGGCGCCAGCCCGCATCGGTACCGAGCGACAGAACCGTGTTGACGCGATCGTAGCGGCGCGCGATCCGGTCGAACATCGACCGCACCGCAGCCGGATCTCTCTCGTTCAGACCCGCTGCCATATGGACGCGATGCCCTGGCCGACGCCGATGCACATCGTCGCCAGCCCGTACTCCGCGCCGCGGTGCTCCATCTCGCGCACCAACGTGCCAACGAGGCGCGCCCCGCTGCTGCCGAGCGGGTGCCCGAGCGCGATCGCGCCGCCGTTGACGTTGACCTTCTCCTCGTCCAGGCCGAGCAGGCGGATGCAGGCTAGCGACTGCGAGGCGAAAGCCTCGTTGAGCTCCACCACGCCCATGTCCGCGGCCTCCAGGCCGGCCCTTTTCAGCGCCTTGAGCGATGAAGGCACCGGCCCGATGCCCATGTAGTCGGGATGCACGCCGGCGGGCGCCGCCGAGACCAGCCTGGCGAGCGGCTTGAGTCCTCGTTCCTTCGCCTTCGCGTCAGACATCAGGACGAGCGCCGTGGCGCCGTCGTTGAGAGGCGAGGCATTGCCGGCGGTCACCGAGCCGTTGTCGGCGAACGCGGGCTTGAGCTTCGCCAGTGCCTCGAGCGATGTGTCGGCGCGGGGGCCCTCGTCCTGGCCGATTCCGTCGACCGCCACGATCTCTTCCGCGAGCCGTCCTGACGCTTGCGCCGCGATCGCCCGCCTGTGGCTCCGCAGCGCGAACGCGTCCTGGTCCTCGCGCGATATCTCGTACTCCTGGGCGACACGCTCGGCGGTCTCACCCATCTGCAGCGTGCCGTACATCGCGGCCATCTTCGGGTTCACCAGGCGCCACCCGAGCGCGGTGTCATAGACCGCCTGCGGGCCGCGTGGGAATGCGCCCGACGGCTTGGGCATGACCCAGGGCGAGCGCGTCATGCTCTCGACGCCGCCGGCGATCAGGATGTCCGCCGCGCCGGCCTGGATCTCGCGCGCCGCGGTGATCGTGGCCTGCATGCCCGACCCGCACAGGCGGTTGACAGTCTGGCCGGGGACCTCGACCGGGAAGCCCGCGAGCAGCAGCGCCATGCGCGCGACGTTGCGGTTGTCCTCGCCGGCCTGGTTGGCGCAGCCGAGGATCACGTCCTCCACCTCTTCCGGCTTCACGTGCGCGCGCTCGCACGCCTCCTTCAGGACGATGGCGGCGAGGTCGTCGGGGCGCACGTCCTTCAACTGACCGCCGTAGCGGCCCATCGGCGTACGCGCCGTGGCGACGATGACCGCCTCGGGCATGTCTCCCCCTCTCCCCTTCAGGGGAGAGGGTTGGGGTGAGGGGCGGGGTGAGGGGTGGGGTGAGGGGTCACTTCTTGGCGCGGCCGGCGATGAACTTCTGCACCCCGGCCGCAAACTCGCCGTTCGCCGCCTGCGCTTCCTGGAGGTACGACTCGAACTCGACCGCCTCCTCGTAGGTCGACTCAAACGCACGATTGATCGCGCGCTTCGCGCCAGCCAGCGCCTGGCGTGGCTGCGACGCGAGATGGTTGGCGAGGTCCCGCACCTCCTGCTCGAGCCGCTCCGCGGGGACGACGCGGTTGATCACGCCGAGGCGGTGGGCGTCGGCGGCCGACAGCGGCATGCCGGTGAAGAACATCTCGTACGCCACCGCGGAACCGGCCAGGCGCGGCAGCAGCCAGCTCGCACCGCCCTCCATCACGAGCCCGATGTTGATGAACGCCTCGGTCAGGTATGCCTCGGGCACCGCGATCCTGATGTCGCACGCCAGCGCAAAGCTCGCACCGATCCCGAGCGCCGGACCGTTCAACGCGGCGATGACGGGTTTCGGCATGGTGTGCAGGCGGACGAACATCGGCCCGTACTCCTCGCGCAGGACTCGGCCGAGGTCTTCGGGCGTGCGGGCGTCCATGCCCTGGTCCATCTCGCCGATGTCCCCGCCCGCCGAGAACGCTCGCCCCGTGCCGGTCAGGACCACCACGCGAACTGCGTCGTCGCGCTCAGCCTGCTTGATCGCGTCGGCGAGCTGCGGCCGCATCACGGATCCGATCGCGTTCAGCTTGTCCGGCCGGTTGAATCGGATGAGCGCAACACCGTCATGCGTGTGGATACTTACCTGCTCTTCGACTTCAGTCACCATCTCTTACTTTCCTTTGAACACGCCCTTTCGTTTCTCGAGGAACGCGCGCATGCCTTCCTTCTGGTCCTCGGTCGCAAACAAAAAGTAGAAGCTCTTGCGCTCGGTCGCCAGGCCTTCCGACAGCGGGGTCTCGAACGCCTTCTGCACCGCCTCCTTCGCCATCCGCGCCGCGAGTGGAGGCTTCTCGGCGATCTGCCGCGCGAGCCGCCTGGCGACGTCGATGGTCATCTCCGCGGGCACGACCTTGTTGACCAGGCCGACCTCGTACGCGCGCTGCGCGGTGATCGGCGCGCCGCTGAGCATCGCCTCCATCGCGACGTATTTGCCGGCCGTGCGCGGCCAGCGCTGCGTGCCCCCGGCGCCGGGGATGATGCCGAGGTTGATCTCGGGCTGGCCGAACCGGGCGCTGTCGCCGGCGATGACGAGGTCGCACATCAGCGCCACCTCGCAGCCGCCTCCGAGCGCGTAGCCGTTGACGGCAGCGATCAAGGGCTTCTTGAAGCCCGCAAGCGGTGCCCAGCGGCCTGTCTGGTCGCGGAGCAGCTGATCGACGGGTCCCTGGTTCGCCATGTCGCCGATGTCGGCGCCGGCGGCGAACACCTTCGGCCCGCCGGTCAGCACCACCGCGCGGACGCTGTCTTCGGCGTCAAGGTCCGACAAGGCGCCGGTGAGCTCGGCGATCAGGCCCGGACTGAGGGCATTCAAGACCTTTGGCCGATTGAGAGTGACCGTGGCGATCGGAGCCTCGATCTCGACCAGGATGTGCTCGTACCCCATCCGGCCTATCATCGGCTAAATGCCGCGGCGCCTATTGGACTCGTACGGGCGGGTCGCGGACGACCTGCGAATCTCGGTCACGGACAGGTGCAACTTCCGCTGCATCTACTGCATGCCCGCCGAGGGCTTGAAGTGGCTGAAGCGCGAGGACATCCTGCGGTACGAGGAGATCGTCCGCTTGGCCCGGATCTTCGTCGAGCGCTACGGCGTGCGCACGATCCGGATCACCGGCGGTGAACCCCTGGTGCGCGTGAAGCTCGAGGAGCTGATCGGGATGATCAACGCGATCGACCCGACCCTCGACATCACGATGACGACCAACGGCGTCCTCCTGCGGCAGAAGGCGCAGGCGCTGAAGGACGCGGGCCTCAAGCGCATCAACATCTCGCTCGACACGCTGCACATGGACCGCTTCAAGGAGATGGCGCGGAGCGACGCCTTCGACCGCGTGATGGACGGCATCACGGCCGCGCGCGAAGCCGGCCTGTGGCCGATCAAGCTGAACATGGTCGTCATGAAGGACCACAACGACGACGAGGTCGTCGACTTCGCGCGGCTCGCACGTTCGGAGGGCTACGAGGTCCGTTTCATCGAGTTCATGCCGCTCGACGGCGACAACATCTGGACGAACGAGCAGGTGGTGCCGAGCCGGCGGATCATGGAGCAGATCGAGGACCAGTTTCCGCTGATGGCCTTCAACGACACCCGGCCCGGTCCCGCGACGCGCTACACGTTCGCCGACGGCGCGCCGGGCGGGATCGGTTTCATCTCCTCGGTCAGCCAGGCGTTCTGCACCACGTGCAACCGCGTCCGCCTGACCGCCGAGGGCGGTTTGCGAACGTGCCTCTTCTCGCTGCACGAGACCCCGCTGCGCGACCTGATGCGCTCGGGGGTGTCGGACGACCACCTCGGCTCGGTGATCGAGGGGGCGATCTGGCGCAAGGAAGAGGGGCACCTGATCAACAAACCGGGGTTCATCAAGCCGGCGAAGTCGATGTCGCAGATCGGGGGCTGACCACCAACCCCGGATAGTCGCGACTATCCGAGCCCTCATACAATTTTCCCCGATGAGGTGGCTGCGCCAGGCAGCTGCAGCAATGCTGGTCGCCGGCGCGTCGTTCGCCGGGAGCCCGGCGCCAGCTCATGCTGACGCGTTCTTCACCCTGCCTCTCGCTATAACGCCCAACCCCTCGTACGCGGGCCAGATAGTCAAGATCACGGTCGACTTCAGCGCCACCAGCTGTACGCTGCCGGCCCCCAACCCGCTCTTTCAGATCTACTCGGTCCAGACCGCCTCGCCGACGTCTTTTCCGACTCAGATCCTCGGCTACAGGCAGATACCGACCTCAGGGTCAAGGATCCTGGTCATGTACACCAACGCCATCAAGGTCGGGTTGAACCGTGTGAACGGCATGGGCCAGTGCGCCATCGTCTACGGCCAGCCAGACGCATGGCTCAACACCAACGAGTGGCATCAAACCGTCCTCCCCAGACCGGCGGCTCCGCCCGCAGCGAAGCAGGCGCCGCAGCAGAACAAAGCTGCCCTACCCCCGCCGCCGGTTGTGATCCCGACCGTCCACATTCAGACGTTCAAGCTCGCGCCCACGCTGGCGGACTTGCATACCGTTGCGGCGGTCCGGCAGCCATCGGCACCAACCATTCCGGGCGGCGGAGCGCTCGTGGCCCTCGTGGCGGCCGCGGTCGCCGCGGTGATGATCGGTCGTGTCGTGCGCCGCCGGACGCGCCAGCACCGCTAACCCAGCCCCGACCGAAACCCGGATGGTGGCGACTATCCGGCTTAGGCCATCACCGGTGGAGCCAGATCGAGGCGATCGGAATCCCGATCGCCAGGGTGATCGCCACGACGACGAGGCCACTACCAATCAGATTGGGATGGGTCGAGGCCCAGCTCATCGCGCGGGGAAACTCACGCCGGAATTCAGCGGCTGAAATCGGGCCTGGACGAGTCTGAAGTTCCCGGCCCGTGGCCCACACCAGCCGGTCGACGGAGGTTGAGCGCCACGCTATCGGATTGATAGCCATGATCCGCCGGCCGTCCAGGCCGAGGACGAATACAGCTTCCTGGGCGAAGCCCTTCCGGTAACGGATCGTGACGTCCATTACGTTGCCCACCTCTGTCGCGGTCCAAGTGTGGCTTCGGCCAAGGATGTCCTTGTAGCCGAATGTGCCGGCGCCGACAAGAAGCCGAGAGTTCCTCTGCCAGAGGAGGAGGTATGCGGCACCAAGAGCGCCAACGACCAGCATCGCACCGCCGCCTTCGAGGGCACGGGAATCGACCAGGTCGTGAACTCCCTGGGAGAGAACCGCCACCGTGATGACTCCTCCCAGCAGGGACAACCCGCCGAGCACCAACATGCGCGGGCGGGTCCGGGTCGTATCCGGCGCGATGGCCTCCAAGGGAGGCACATGCTAGGCGCCGACCTTTCGAATTCAGCCTGACATCGCGGCCAAAACCCGCGAGCGCCGGGAATCGCGGCCTTCTGGCGACCGGGTAGCCCGCGAGCGCCGGCGGTCGCGGCCAATCGTCGGGCGGCATCTAAGCTAGACCGCGTGCTCAAGCCCGACGAAGCGCCGCGACCCTACACAGTCACCGAGCTCGCCAACGAGATCCGGCGCGAGCTCCGGCCCCTCACCGCGCTCCTGCTCAAGGGCGAGGTCAGCGGCATGAAGCGCGGCGCCGCCGGCCACTACAACTTCACGATCGGCGACGGCTACAGCAAACTGGACGCTGTTCTCTGGGCCGACACTTCGCAACGGGTCACCACACTTCCCGAGGACGGCCAGGTCTTCATATTCCGCGGCAAGGTCGACTTCTTCGGCAAGATCGGCCGGCTCAGCTTCATCGTCGAGCAGGTCGAGTTCGACGACATGGGTAAGCTGCGCGCGCGGCTCGAGGAGCTGAAGCGCCGGCTCGAGCTCGAGGGCGCGTTCGACCCCAAACGCAAGCGCCGGCTCCCCTTTCTTCCAGCCAACGTCGCGCTGTTGACGTCGCCGACGGGGGCCGTGATCAACGACCTCCAGGAGACGATCTGGGACCGCTATCCCAACATGGGGATCGTCGTCTACCCGGTGCAGGTCCAGGGCGCCGGCGCGCCGATGAGCGTCGCCCGCGCGCTGCGCCGCTGCAACGCGGAGAAGCTCACGGACGTCATCGTCCTCGCCCGCGGCGGCGGCAGCTTCGAGGAGATGCTCGCCTTCAACACGGAGCTGGTGGCGCGCGCGATCCTCGAGTCGAGGCTGCCCGTGGTCACGGCGCTCGGGCATACGTCCGACCGCACGGTCGCCGACCTCGTCGCCGATGCCGAGTGCAGAACCCCGACCGAGGCCGGAGCGCGCGTGGTGCCGAAGAAGGCAGATCTTCTGCTCCACCTGGGCGAGCGCCGCCGGCGTCTCGACCGCGAGCTCAAGCAGCGCGTGGCACGGTACGTGGAGCGCGTTGAGCGTGCGTCGCGCGAGCTGGCGAGGCTCAGCCCGGTCGCCCAGGTCGCGCGCCGGGAGGAAGCCCTCCGCGATCGGCGGCGTCGGCTGATCAGCGCGGCTGCCGCCCGCCTTGCCAGGAGCGCCAACGCACTTGCCGCGCGCCGCGCCGGGCAGCGCCTCGAGCGCGCGCTTGCGGAGAAGTTCGCCGGCGCGACGCGGGCGATCGCGCACCGACAAGAGCGCCTCGTCGCCCTCAGCCCCGACGCGGTGCTTGCGCGCGGCTACACCATCACGCAGGACGCCGAGTCGGGCGAGGTGATCCGCACGGCGGCGCAGACGTCGCGCGACCGCCGGGTGCGCATCCGCCTCGCCAGGGGCCGCCTCGGCGCGCGGATCGAAGAGGTCGAGGAATGAGCGAGAACCTCACCTACGAAGAGGCGCTCGACAAGCTCGACAACCAGCTCAAGCTCCTGGAGGACGGCAACCTCTCACTCGAGGACGCATTGAAGGCGGTCGACGAGGCGCGCGTCTACCTGAAGGTGTGCACCGAAAGGCTGGAGGCCGCGCGAAAGAAGATCGAGGTTCGCGGGGAGTCCGAACCTACGGAGTAGGGATCGCCTCGGGCGTGGTCGACTCCAACTTCGCGTCCATCGCTCGCAGCCGCTGGCTGAGGTTCTTGACGAACTCGAGAAGCACCTCCGGATGCTCGTGGACGATCGCATGCAGCCGGTCGCGACGCAGGACGCGCACGGTGGTGTCGGTCACCGCCTGCGCGCTCGCCGAGCGCGGCTCCTCGTCGAAGACGGACATCTCCCCCACCACCTTGCCGGGTCCGTGGCGCGCGAGCGTCACCTCGCGCCCGCCGTGGTCGAGGTGGACTCGGATCTCCCCCTCGACGATGACGTACAGCTCCGCGCCGACGTCACCCCGGCGGAAGACGGATTCGCCTCTGGCGTAGTGCCGCGTGACCATCAGGCGGTCGATGCTCGCGAGCTGCTCGAGCGTGAGGGTGCTGAACAGCGGAACCTGCTTCAACGCGATCAGCTCTTTCATGTGGTCATCGAGTCCTTGCGCCGCCGCCGTCGCCACCTCACGGACCCATCTGTCGGGATGCACGGCCAGAGCTGACAGCTCTCCAGCCGTCAGGGGTCGCGCAAGAACAGGGTCGAAGGATTCCGGCTCGAGGAGGCGTGCCAGCGGCGTGGCGAGCCAGCTCGGGCCGAAGTTTAGCAACGTCTCCAGCGCTTCCACCCTCGTCTGCGAGTGCTCGGACGACAGCCCGCGCTCGACCGTGGCGAACCCGCGCTTGCCGTGCAGGGCGCGCATCGCCGCGAGCCCCGAGCTGGCCGCGGAGCCGACGTAGTCGTCGAGCCCGATGCGCAGAAGCGCGTAGCCGGCGGCAGTGTCGCCGTCCAGCCTGCGCATCGCGCCCGCAAGCCGCGCCGAGAGCTGTGCCAGCTGAAGAGCGCTCGCCATCTGCTCCTGCAAATGCCGGCGAGCACGCTGGTACAGCTCCGGGCGGCCGCTGCGCACGAGCGCCTCCACCGCGGCAGTCGACGTCTCGTCTCGCTGCAGCAGCAGCGGCAGGGTCAGGGCAAGCGCCTCCGGCGCCTGGGCCGCCATCGCCTCGGCGGCCAGGTGGCGGACGTCACGGTCACGGCCGGCGAGGCCCTGGGCCAGCGCCTCGGCGTAAGCCTGACGCGAGCCTGGGGGAGGCGTCCAACGAACAGCCTGACGCATCGCCTCGCGCCGGACCTCGACGTCCGGGTCACGCAGGGAGGCGATGAACGCCTCGGCCACGTCCGCGACCTCCCCTTTCATGCGGGCGAAGCTCCGCAATGCCTCGAGCCGGACGCCCGCGTCGGCGTCGCGCAAAGCCTTGACGACAGCCGCGTCGTTGGCGCCGAACGCGGCCGCCCAGACCGCCGCGGCGCGGTCCCGCGCCAGGTCTGACCTGGCCAGGGCGCGCAGCACGTCGGCGCTTCCGCCGGCCACCGCCGCCGCGGCGCGGACCCAACCGTCCTCGTCGACCTTCGCCCGTTCGAGGTGCTCGGCGGCGATGCGGTCCGGCGGGGCCATCTGCAGAGCGAGCCGCCGTAGCACCGGGTCATCCGAGGCCAGGAGCTCCGGCAACATGGCCACGAACGCGTCAGGCGCCGCCCTGGCGAGCGCGGCGGCCGCGAACTCGCGCGTCCGGTTGTCCCCGCCGCGGACGAAGGCCTGCAGCTCGGCGATCTGGTCGGCGCTCACGCGGCCGACAGCCTGCTCGAAGTCGGCCAGGCTCAGGGCGTGGGTGCGCAGCCGGGCGTAGATGGCGTCGACGTACAGCCCGCGCACCCGCCAGGCCGCGGCGAGAAAGAACCCCGCGACCACGATGCCGATGATCGCGAGCACCTCGACGTTCGCGCCCCCGGCCAGCTGGATCAGGAGCAGGCCGGCGCCGCTGATCAGCGCGGTGCCGGGCAGCACGGCGTTGTCGAGCAGGAACACGAGTCGCGGCACGACCTGGGCTGGCAAAGCTCCGCCGAGAACATTCTGCGCGGGGTCGTCCAGGCCGGTCTGGAGGCCGTTGCGGACGATGAACAGGAACAGCGCGGTGGCGAGCACCGGGTTGACCGCCACCGCCGCGAAGCCCACGAGCGTGAACAGCGGCAGCGCCAAGATCGCGTTCTTGACGCCGAGGCGATTCAGCACCCAGGGCGCCAGGAAGAGGCTCACGACGAGCTGCACCACGTAGGTGGCGAGCCATGCGTTGCCGATCAGGATCGTCAGCTCCTGCAGGTTGTTGTGCGTCGCGGCGACGAAAACAACCGCGACCAGGTAGTCGCTGACGCGGCTTGCTACCTGGATCACGAGCGCGAGGAGCAGGAGCGCGAGCACAAGCCGGCTCCCGGTGACATGCTCCACGGCCCGCTGCAAGGCCCCCACCACCCCGTGTCGCTTGCGCTCCACCTCGTGCTCGACGAAGAGCTGGTCTGCGTCGTCGACGAAGGCGGGACGGAACAGAGTCCTTTCCAATCCGACCGACATCACGGCAGCGGCGATCGATCCGAAGGCCCAGACGAAGATCAGCGGCTCGGTTGCGATGACCGCGACGACCGTGGTCGTGACGCCGGAGAGGATGTAGCCCACGCTCGATCCGGCCGCGATGACGGGGAAGATCCGCTTTCCTTCCAGGACGTTGAAGTGCTGCGTGACGAAGGCCCAGAAGTTGAGCATCACGAGCTCGAAGGCGACCGAGTACACGACGTAGGCGGCGAACGCGACCGTCGCGTCTTCGCGGACCGCGTACGCGCTGAAAACCATGATTGCCGCAACCGCGTTGGCCCCGAGCACTATGCGGAAAGCGCCACCGACACCGAAGCGATGGGTAAGCGCTCCCTGGACCGTGGCCAACGGCCACACGGTCAGCGCGAGAACGATGAAGAACAGCGGGTAGGCATGCGGTCCCGCCTTGTTGAGGAAGATCGACTGCGAGGCGCTGAACGCCGTGTACATCGCCCAACCGAGGACGATCGCGAAGCCGGCGACCTGCAGCGTGCGCCGGAGCTCGGTGCGCCGGACGCGAAGGACTCGGGCGAGCAGGGGCGAGACCGCCTCCTGCCGCAAATTCAGTGCGTTAGGTCTGCTGGACGCTGGCGATCCTCTGCAAAGCCGCGATCCGCTCCGCGATCGGCGGATGCGTGTCGAAGAGGCGGCTGAAGAAGCTGCCGTGATGCTCTTCGGGGTTGTCGATCATCATCGCCGCGACCGCGTGGTTGAAGCGCTGCGGCGGCGTGTTGTTCTGGGCGATCTTCTGCAGCGCGTCGATCAGGCCGGTCGGGTTGCGCGTCAGCTCGACGCCGCTCACGTCGGCCAGCGACTCGCGCTGTCGCGACAACGACAGCTGCATCAGCGGACCGACGATGAATGCGATCAGGGTGAAGATCAGGCCGATGGCGAGGACGACCACCGCCCCCTGGCCGCGGAGGCGCATGCGGCCGACGCTGTTCCAGAAGATGCTGGCGATTAGCGCCGCCATGCCGATCATCGTCGTCACGACGAGCAGGAGGCGGACGTCGAAGTTCTTGATGTGGCTCATCTCGTGTGCCAGCACGCCCTCGAGCTCCTCGCGATTCATCATCCCCAGCAGCCCCGTGGTCACTGTCACAGCGGCGTGGTTGGGATCGCGGCCCGTGGCGAACGCATTCGGGCTCGGGTCGTTGATCACATAGACCTTCGGCATCGGCAGGCCGTCGCCGATCGCGAGCGCCTGGACGACGTTGTAGAGCTGCTGGAACTGCCGCGGGTCCGCCTCCTGCGCGCCCATCGCCGAAAGGACCGTCGCCGAGCCGAAGTAGTACGCGTACAGCGCCGCCGCGACGCCCAACAGCCCGAGGATGATCGCGCCGCCGATGGCGCCGCTCTGGCCGGACGCGATGGCGCCGATGATCAGCCCCGCGGCGAGCCACACCAGAAGGAAGCCCACGATCACGAAGATGCTGTTGCGCTTGTTGCGCGCTATCTGGTGGTACATCTAGGTGGCCTGGCGGTTCTGGCCGCGGAACAAGCTTCCCACGCGGTCGGCGGCGTAACCGCCCCATATCTGAGCCCAGACGAGGCCGTTGCCAAACGCAGACGTGTCTTCCGAGTGATGCTTGAAGTGATACGTCCACATCGCGCGGTGTCGCTCGTAGGAGAGCTGCCGCTCGCGATCGCGCGACATCGGCTTGACGTTGTGGGTCGCGCGCGCGGTCGGCACGAAGAAGATCTTCCAGCCGCCGAGCTTCAAGCGGTAGCAGAGGTCGAGGTCCTCGCCGAACATGTAGTAGCGCGGGTCGAAAAATCCAACGCGGTCGAGCGTCGAGCGGCGGAGCATCAGGCAGGCGCCGGTCCCCGCGTCCATCTCGTGGACCTCGTTGTCGGGCAGGTGGCCCATGTTGTAGCGACCGAAGCGCGAGCTCTTCGGAAACAGCCTGCTGAGACCAACCGTCTGGTAGAAGATCGAGCCGGGGCTAGGAAACGCGCGCCGGGCGTCTGGGTCGAGCTTGCCGTTGGGCAAGACCAGGCGAGGTCCGACCGCGCCGGCGTCGAGTCGGGTGAGCAGAAAATCCGCGAGCCTGCCGACGCACTGCGGGTCGAGCGTCACGTCGGGGCTGAAGAGGAGGACGAACCTTCCCTGGCACCGCTCGAGGCCAAGGTTGGCCGCGCGCCCGTAGCCCAGGTTCTTGGACTGAACAAGCACCGTGGTCTGTGGGAACTCGTCGGTTACCGCGGCCGGCGATCCGTCCGAGGAGTCGTTGTCGACGACGATCGCCTCGACCGGCACGTCGGCGCTCGCGAAGAACGTCTTCAGGCAGCGCAGAAGGTCGTCTTTCGAGTTGCGATTGACGATCAGCGCCGAGACGATCGGTTTGCCTGAGTCGGGCATCGGCTAGGAATTATCCCGGAAGGGTCTTTAGAATCCTCGGGAAGTGCAGCGATTGGGACCAGGCGCGCGACTGGCCCAGGTGCTGCAGAACCGCCTCATCCGCCAGAACTTCGTCCTGTTCTTCGGCGGCTTGGTCGCCGGCGTCGGCGGGTTTGTCTACCACGCGATCGCTGGACGCGTGCTCGGCCCCGAGGTCTACGGCCAGGTCGCGTTCCTGATCGCGGTCTACGCGGTCGGCACCGGGCCGGCGCTGATCCTCATCGTCGTCCTCGCGCGGTACACGGCGATGCTCTCGGCGCGCGGCGACCCGGGAGTGCGCTCGCTGTTCACGCGCACCGTGCGCCTGATCGCGATCCCGTGCCTGTTCTTCATCCTCCTCACCGCGCTCTTCGCGCGACCCATCGCGATCTACGCACACGTCGGCTCCACGATCCCGATCCTCGTCCTCGGCTTCTCGATCGCGCTCATCTGGCAGGTGGCGATCCCGCGCGGCATCCTTCAGGGCCTGCAGCGATTCACCTCGCTGTCGCTGAACCTGTCGCTGGAGCTGGTCGTCCGCACCGCGGTCGTCTTCTTCCTGCTCCGCGCCGGTTACGCCGTCTCGGGCGCGATGACCGCGGTCTTCGTGGGCCTCGGCTTTGTCTTCTGGCTCGGGCTTTTCTCGCTGCGCGATCACTTCCGCGGCCACGTCGGGCAGCGCGTGCGCCTGCGCGTGATGGCGGGCTTCTCCCTGACCGCGACCGCGGGCATCATCGGCGTGCTGATCCTCTACAACCAGGACGTAATCCTCTCCAAGCACTACTTGAGCGACCACGACGCGGGAATCTACGGCGGCCTCAACAAGATCGGGACCATCCTGTACTTCCTGACGTTGAGCGTCAGCCAGGTGCTGTTTCCGCGCGTGGTCGAGGCGGTGGCCAAGGAGCAGAACCCCGGCCGGATCCTTCTCTCGTCGGCCGGCATCCTCACCGCACTCGGGGCTTGCGCTCTGGTCGTTTTCGCGGCCGTCCCCGGGCTCGTCGTCGGCATCCTCTTCGGTCCGAGCTTCAGCGACGCCATCCCGCTCGTCTTCCCCGTGGGCGTGATCGGCCTCGCCCTGGCGCTCGACAACCTGCTCGTCCAGTTCTTCATGGCCGTGCACGACCGCGTTTTCGTCCCGATCCTCGCCCTTGGGGTCGTCGCGGAGGCGGTCCTCATCGTCCTGTTCCACGCGCGCGTCGGACAGGTGGTGATCGATGTGCTCGTGGCGCTCGTGGGACTGCTGGTGCTGCTCAGCGCGCGGTGCTACGTGCTGCTGCCACAGCTGCGCGCCGAGAGCGTCGCCGAGCCTGAACCCGCCGTCTGACAGCGGTTAGCCTGGAGGGCATGGCTGAAGTTCTACTGTTTCACCACGCGCAAGGTCTGACAGCGGGAGTTCTGGAGTTTGCGGCCGAGCTGCGCGGCTCCGGACACGAGGTGCACACTCCCGACCTTTACGAAGGCGAGACGTTCGCCGACCTCGACGACGGTGTTGCCCACATGAAGAAGATCGGCTTCGAGACGCTGATCGAGCGGAGCCGCAAGGCGGTTGAGACCCTGCCCGCGGGCCTTGTCTACGGGGGCATGTCGATGGGCGCCGCGCCGGCGCAGATGCTCGCCCAGACCCGACCCGGCGCCAGGGGTGTGCTGCTCATGTTCGGCGCCTTGCCCGCGTCGGAGTTCGGCGGCGCGTGGCCCGAAGGCGTGCCCCTCCAGATCCACGCCATGGCGGACGACCCGTGGTTCAAGGAGGACATCGAGGCCGCGCGGGAGCTCGCCGACCTGGCGGGCGGGGAGCTCTTCCTCTATCCGGGCGACAAGCACCTCTTCGCCGACAACAGCCTGCCGGACTACGACGAAGACGCCGCGACGCTCTTCAAGCAGCGCGCGCTGGAGTTCCTGGACTCGATCGGCTAGAAAGGTTTAAGTCCCGCACCCGAGAGCGCGGGACTTAAAGGTGCTCGGCAACGACCTACTCTCCCGCCGGGTTACCCCGGCAGTACCATCGGCGCTGGAGGGCTTAACTTCCGTGTTCGGAAAGGGAACGGGTGTCTCCCCTCCGCCATGGTCACCGAACGGAGGGGATTATACCGAGGGCTCGCCTGCCCCTCCGGCCCTGCGGGCCACCTCCCCATGAATGGGGAGGACTCCTGACCTAGCGGGTGCGACGGCGCCGGGCGCGGAGGCTCTTGATCTTGCGCGCCTCGGCCGGCGGGACGTAGTGCGAACGGCGTCGCATCTCGCGCACAAGACCCTGCTCCTGGACCTTGCGCCGGAATTCGCGCAGCGCCTGCTCGAACTCCTCGGGATCCTTGACGACTATCCGCACAACCCGACAAGGATACAGGCCGAACGAACGCGGCCGCTGCGTTAACCCCTGCTCGAGGACGTAGGACTTATTCGCTCGTTATGGGTTGATCGCTCCGAGGGTAACGGTCGCCGTATGCGTGACGCCGTCCTGCGTCGTCCAGGTCACCGAGACCCTGTCTTTTGGCCGGTGCGATTTGATCGCCGTGCCGAGGACGTCGGCCGACGTGACGCTGGTGCCGCCGACCCTGGTGATGACCGAACCGGCCGTGATTCCCGCGGCTGCAGCGGGCGACCCGCTCTGGACGCCGACGATGAGAGCGCCCGAGACTGTCGGCTGAGCTGAGACGGAGACGCCGAGGTAGCCGACCTGGCCGTACGTGAGGTCCGACCCCGTCTCGTGGGCGCGGATCCGGTTCGCCTGGATGACGGCGTTGTTTGACGAAACCGCGTAGCCCACGTCCGAGGCCGCGGAGCGAAAGCCCTGCGCCTGGCCCGCGGTGATCATGCCGATGACCTGGCCGGAGCTGTTGACGAGCGCGCCGCCCGAGTCGCCCTCGTAGATCACCGCGTCGCTTTGCACCATGCCGCTCAGCGTCTCGGCGTCGTTCTGGCCGGTGCCCGCGGTGATGGTCTGGTTCAGCGCCGTGACGTGGCCCTGCGTCACCCGCGGCGTGCCGCCCTGGCCGAGCGCGTTGCCGATGGCGAGGACGGAGTCACCGACCTGCACCGCGGACGAGTCCGCGAACGTGACCGTCGGAAGGCCCGACACGGATTGGTCGATCTGGATGACCGCGACGTCCTGCGCGACGTTGACACCCACGACGTGCGCGGAGTAAGCATCCGATTGCCCCTGCACGGTCACCGTGATGCTCGACGAGCCGGTCACGACGTGGTTGTTGGTCAGGATCTCGCCGGTGGAGTTGATGATCATGCCGGTGCCCGCCGCCTGGCCGTTGCCCAGCCTGGTGTTGATGTCGACGACGGCGGGGATGACCTTCGCCGCGGCGGCGTCCAGCGAGCCGCTGGTGGACGTGTTGGGCGAAGGCGTGACCTGCCTGATCGGTGATTCGGGCTGAGTCGCAGGCTGCTGCGACGCCTGCGCGGTCTGGTGGGTGTTGTTGCTGACCGCGCGGGCGAGGCTCCAGCCGATGCCCGCCCCGGCGCCGGCCGCGACCACCGCTATGAGGACGAGATAGGCTGCGATCCGGTTCCACATCGAGTTGTCGGCGACCGGAGGTGGAGGTGGCGGCGGCGCCCAATCCGGGGCCGGCGGAAGCGAGGGCTGCTCGCGCTGGTTTGCGTCCTGGTCTGACATCTGTGTGGTACCTCCGCGTCCCAGGTTCGTCCCCCCGCCTGGGAAGAGCCTCGACGATTCCTTAGCGTTTGCTCAGAGCTCTAGGTTAGGTGTCCTTGTCGACTGCCGCCAGGCAACGATTACTTGGTTGACGCAATTTGAGATCGTGTGAAACGATGCCTTTGGCCGGGTGGTTCGAAAGGCGCAAGCCGGACGGACCGCTCGGTCACTTGTTTAAGGGGCCGCATCCTCCAGGTCCGGGGACTGTGACGGGCGGCCCGGTGGGGTGGGCGCCGCGAGATCCGACCGGGATGGGGGGCGGCGCGCTGGTCGGGTTGCCGCCGCAGACCCTCGAGCCGGTGACGACCGCCTGGGTCGCATCCTGCTTGATGGGCCTGTTGGCCAGGCCCTTCGCGATCGCCTTGTCCAGGATCGCCGTCACCGCCTGGTTCGAGACGGTGACCGCGGCCGGCAACGCGGAAGGAGGAAGTACATGGAGTTGCGCTGTCCGCGGCACGGTGGTCGGCCTCGAGCCTGACGCCGCCGGCGGCGCCGTGACAAATGTGATGGCCACGGTCGTCGCCGTCCCGGCAGCGACCAGGGCGACCGTGCTTGGCCAGCGATTGTTGCGCACGTACTGCGCCAGCCTCTCGTAGGCGGCGAGGCCAAGAAGGGCCAGCGTCGTGAGCCACACGCCGGCACGGCGCATCGATTCCTCGAGCCGAGCGAGGGCGGCGGAGAGACGGCGGCTGACGGTGCTGACCGAGACCTGCAGCATGGCCGCGATCTCGCGGTTCGTGTGCCCGCTCAGGTAGGCAAGGGAGAGGATCTGGCGGTCGTCCTTGGAGAGCTGCGAAAGCTCGCCGTGGACGGTGTGGCGCTGCAGCGCGGAGACAAGTCCGGACCAACCGCTGTGCTGGCTCGACTCCACCTCGCCGTCCGTGGCGAGCATCTTCCTGGCGCCGCCATGCTTCCCCAGCCGGCGGCGAGGGTCCACCACGAAACCACGGGCACCGGTCCGCAGCCAGGTCCTCATCTGCCCGACAAATCCCTGGATCGGGGCTCCGTTTCCGTCGCCGTCTGGCCACTCCGTCATCACGCGGGCTCGCAAGGCTCGTAAACGCTACAACACCCTGTGGAAAAACTGAACGGCTACATTCAGTAAGCCCCCCGCGGGTGCGGTTACTGGGTCTTGCAGAACTGCGAGAAGCCGGAGTTGGTCGGCCCAGTGTCGTGGCCGAGTCCGCCGTCTTCCTTGGCGTCGGCCGCGATCCAGTTGACGCCCGACGGGTCCTGGAACTCGAAGTGGTGCGAGAAGGCGCCGAAGGCGCCGTGCCCGGCGTCGCAGTTCGCGGCGGCGGCGGGCGGCTGGCTGAAGCCGTCGTCAGCCGCGAAGGAGGTGACGGTGCCAAAGCCGAACAGCAGACCGGCGATCCCGACGAGGCCGAAGATCTTCTTTGCCATTGGACAACCCTCCAGTTGAGCGTGGCAGCTTGATTGGTCGCCTCAGTATGCACCTGCCAGGACCTTACTTAAGGATCTCTTAAGCGTCGGGCCCGCGGGCGCTGCCCCCGGCATGGCGTGATTCTCAGGTCCGTGAGAATCTTCGGTCGTGCGCAGGATCGACGCGTTCGCCCACGTCATTCCCGCCGGCTATCTCGACCGGCTCGAGAAGCACCTCGAGTCTTCGATGCCGGCGTCGCGCCTTCGCTACTACCGCGAGGGCGTCTTCGGCTTCGATCCCGCCTTGACCGATTTGGACGCGCGGTGGCGAGCGATCGAGCCGTGCGGCGACTACGCGCAGGTGCTGGTGCTGGCTGTGCCGCCGCTCGAGGAGGTCGGCCCGCCGCCGGTGTCGGCCCAGTTTGCGCGGCTGGCCAACGAGGCGATGGCGGAGCTCGTAGTGGCGCATCCCGACCGGTTCATGGGCTTCGCGGCTTCTCTTCCGCTCAACGACGTCGACGCGTCGCTGCTCGAGCTCGACCGTGCCTGCTCGGCGCTCGGCGCCCTCGGAGCTCAGGTGTTCACGAACGCCTTGGGCATGCCGCTGGACGATGCTCGATTCGAGCCGCTGTTCGCGCGCCTCGAAAAGCTCGACCGCGCGGTGTGGCTGCACCCGACCCGGGACGCAAGGTTCGCCGACTACACGTCCGAGAACGCCTCCGACTACGGGCTGTGGTGGTCGCTCGGCTGGCCTTACGAGACGGCGGCGGCGCTTTCTCGCCTCGTCTACTCGGGCTTGATGGAACGTCATCCCCACCTGAAGGTGATCGCTCACCACGGCGCGGGGATGGTGCCGCACTTCTCGGGTCGCCTGGGGATGGGCCCTGGCCATCGCCAGGTCCGGGATTCGCTGCCGCGTCCGCCGCTCGAGTACTTCCGACGCTTCTACGCGGACACCGCGCTGTTCGGCGCACCGCACGCGGTGAGATGCGTCATCGATTTCTTCGGGCCGGAGCACGTCGTGTTCGGCACCGACATGCCGCTTGGACCGACCAACTCCATATCGGCGACGATCGCGGACGTGGAGTCCTGCGGCCTGGACGACGAGGATCGTTCGGCCGTCTACGCGGCCAATGCCGCGAGCCTGCTCGGGATCACCGGGCGAACGTAGCGGAGCCCACGCCCGGATTCGAACCGGGGACCTTCTCCTTACCAAGGAGATGCTCTACCGCCTGAGCTACGTGGGCGCGGGCATTCGATTTTATCGAGGTGCCGAGCCGTGGCCTGTCGCGATTTCAGGGACAGATGTCCCAATGACACCTCTCCAGAACGCGACTACGATCCCGGCGACACCGTCTGTGGCCCGTTTGAGAGGGAGGTGACGCCAGTGCGATCAGACCTGGACTTCACGAGGTGGGCCATCCCACCGCCTGCCGAAGCGGCAGCTCATCACGCCCACCATCTCCTGTCGCGCAGAACGTTCATGGGATCGATGGCCGGCATCGCCGGCGCGACGGTTGGATCCGCGGTCTTTCCCGCGACCGTGCTGGCAGGGAAGCCAGTCAATTCCGCCCCGAAACCGACGGCCAACAAGCTGACGCTCAACGGCACGACGTTCAGCCTTACGTTTTTCGGGCCTGGGGTAGACCCGTCATCGATCGCAGACTTCAACGGATTCGTCGGCGTGGCCGACGTCCAGGGCACGGGCACCGCGACCAACCCGGACGGGAGCACAGAGACGCTCCTCTACGACACCGACATGCGCCTGATGAGTGGCGTCTACGTCGGGATGGACGGAGCGGTCCACAAAGGAACGTTCGGGTTCATTTGATTAGACCTCTACCGAGGTCAGTATGACTTCGTCAACTTCTCGACCCAGGTTCACGATTTCGACCCTGGGATTCACCCTTACTCGGAGGGTCTCTTCTGGACCGTTCCGATCGGCCCGCAAGGCGCCGTCAACCTGGGCCGCGGCACCGCCCGCATGCACGCGAGCGACGTGGCGCTCCAGGACTTCTTCAACATCCCGAACGCGCTGTTTCGGTTCATGTCGCCGGTCTCGGTCAACGCGACGGCCAGCTTTGACATTCAGTGGACGGGTCCGGTCACCAAACGGGGACGCGTCACGGCGTCCCCGGGCTCTGTTGGTGAGCTCGTCATGACGTCCGCGACGATGACGTGGTCGGCGTCCAACAGCCGAGGCTTTCACTTCGTGTCGAACCCATCTGGGACGAAGAGCGTTTTCGCTCAGCTGGGCAAGATCAGCAACGGGGTGTTCGCCTGACACATCGCGCGGGGAGGCCGCGGCCGCCGTGGCCTCCCCCACCCGCACCTACCGTCCTGGACCTGCTCGAGCGCGCACGACTCCGGCTCAGCCGCGTAAGCGCCGAGCAGGCGGCGGCGGAGCTGGCCATGGGCGCACTGCTTGTCGACATCCGATCCGCAGAGCAGCGCGAGCGGGACGGCGAGATTCCCGGTGCCGAGGTGATCGATCGCACGGTGCTCGAGTGGCGACTGGACCCAGGCTCGGCCCATCGCATCGCGGCGGCGTCCGGCCACGAGGTGCGCGTGATCGTCATCTGCGCGGAGGGCTACTCGTCGAGCCTGGCCGCCGCTTCCCTCCAGGATCTCGGCCTGGTCAACGCCACGGACGTTATCGGCGGTTTCGAAGCCTGGAGGGCGGCGGGCCTGCCACTCCGGAATCTAGAGGCCTGACGATTAACCCCTTTTGCGCAAAACGGGCCCGTGTAACGGGGGGAACGCCACGGTTTTGCGCAAAACGGACGTATCGGGCGGCCGCGTTTTAAAGGCCTGACGACACCTTTCCCACGTCGGTCATGATCTCGGCCTTGCCGCGAATCTTGATCGCCGCGGTCAGCTCCGTGAACTGCGCGACCAGCACCTCCCCGGCGTCCAGCCGCTCGGAGTGATGCGACCGCGTGTCCTTCCCGCGGGTGAGACCCATGATCACGACGCCGTCTTCCAGCGCCTTGACCACGATGTACCGGCCGCTAGCCTCTTCGCCCTCGGTCACCGTTCCCACCACCCCTTCCGTAACCGTTGCCGTTGGACTGTGCCTTGGGCCGCACCGTCTCGAGCCTCGTCGCCGCCTGGCCCACCAGGTCGTCGATCTCGGCGATGAGCGCCGGACCGGCGAGGACATGATAGCGATCGGAATTCACGACCACCTCGCGGCTGCCGACCACCACGTGCAGCACCACCTCGTCGGCGCCCGGGTGCCGCGCGAGCACTGACTCAAGCCGCTCCGCAAGACCCGCGTCCCCGGTCGGCAGACGCACGTGGACCAGCTGCCGCCGCGCCACGGGCACGCACTCCGGGTCGTCCCAGAGCCACGCCATGTCCGCGACCACCGACGCGGTCTCGACCTCCGCCTCCATCTCGGGATCGACCGGCGCACCCGCCGCGCCCGTGGCACGCGTGCTGCCCGCGCGGGCGTCGACCTTGCCCTGGACCACGACGACCTTGTCCGGTTCGAACAGCAGGCGCGTCTGCTCGAAGACCCTCGGGAACAGCACCACGTCGACCGATCCGGTCAGGTCCTCCAGGGTCGCGTAGGCCATGATCTGGCCTTTGCGTGTCACGACCCGACGCACCTCGCGCACCAGGCCCGCGACCCGCACCTCGGTGTCCTGAAGCGCGCTCGTCACCTCGACCGCCTGCGTGTCCGAAAGCTTCGCCAGCTCGGCGGAGATGCGCCGCAGGGGATGGTCGCTCAGGTACAGGCCCAACAGCTCCTTCTCCAGCCGCAGCTTCTCGTCGGCCGCCATCGGCGCCACGTCGATCGTCAGCCCGTAGTCGTCGGCCACGACGTCCGGCGAGCCGACCATCTCGAGCAGGGAGGTCTGGCCCGACTCGCGGTCGCGCCGCGCCCGTTCGGCGCGCGCGACGGCTTGGTCAAGCGCCGCGATGAGCCGCGCCCTCTCCCCCAGCGAGTCGCAGGCGCCCGACTGGACGAGCGCCTCGAGCACACGCCGGTTCACGTCCTGGATCGCCACCGTCCGCTCGCACAGGTCTTCGAGCGACCTGTACGGGCCGTCGGCGTCGCGCAGCTCGACGATCATCTCGACCGCGTGCCGGCCGACGTTCTTGATCGCCGCAAGCCCGAACAGGATGCGTGAGTCGGTCATTGAGAAGTCGACCCGCGATTGGTTGATGTCCGGTGACTGCACCTCGATGCCACGCAGACGGCAGTCCACGATGGCGGTGGCGACGCGGTCGAAGCTTCCCTCCATGTGGATCAGAAGCGCGGTCATGTACTCGAGCGTGTAGTTGGCCTTCAGGTACGCGGTCTGGTAGGCGACCAGGCCGTACGCGGCGGAGTGCGCACGGTTGAACCCGTACTCGGCGAACTTGGCGATGCTGTCGAAAAGCGCCTCCGCGGTGGGCTTCGCGATCGCGCGCTCCAGCGCGCCGTCGATGAACTTCGTGCGCAGCTTCGCCATCTTGACCTTGTCCTTCTTGCCCATGGCGGCGCGAAGGATGTCGGCTTCGCTGAGCGAGAAGCCCGCGATCTCGCGGGCGGCCATCATGACCTGCTCCTGGTAGATCATCACGCCGTAGGTGTCGCGGAGGATGGGCTCCAGCCGCTCATGCATGTACTCGATGGGCTCCCGACCCTGCTTCCGGGCGATGAAGGCGGGAATGTTCACCATCGGCCCCGGACGGAAGAGCGCGACCGCCGCCGCGACATCCTCGAAGCCCTGCGGCCTCATCTCCGTCAGCATCCGGCGCATGCCCGCACCTTCGAGCTGGAACACGCCGTGCGTGTCGGCGTTGGAGAGCAGCTCGAACGTCCTGGCGTCGTCGAACGGGATCTTGTCGATGTCGACGTCGATCCCGCGCCGCTCTTTGATGAGCCGGAGACAGGTCGCGATGATGTCGAGGTTCTGCAGGCCGAGGAAGTCGATCTTCAGCAGGCCGATGTCGCCGACCGCCTTCATGTCGTACTGCGTGATCACGGCCTCGCGGCCCGGGCCGTACTGGAGCGGCGTGTAGCGAACGAGCGGCTCGGGCGCGATGACCACTCCCGCCGCGTGCGTGCTGACGTTGCGCGAAACGCCTTCCAACGTCTTGGCCACGTCGACGAGCCGCTTCGTCTCTTCGCTCGACTCGACGGCCTCGCGAAACTCCGCCACCTCCTTCATCGCGTCCTCGAGCGACTTGGAGCGGCCCTGCCACACCGGCACGAGCTTGGCCAGGCGGTCGGTGTCGCGAAGCGGGACCTCGAGCACGCGACCGACGTCGCGAATGGCGGCCTTGGAGGCCATCGTCGTGAAGGTGATGATCTGGGCCACGCGGTCCGCGCCGTACTTCTCGGAGACATACCGGATGACCCGCTCGCGACCCTCGACCGAGAAGTCGCAGTCGATGTCGGGCATCGAGACGCGGTCGATGTTGAGGAACCGCTCGAAGATCAGCCCATGCTCGAGCGGGTCGAGGTTGGTAATGCCGAGGCAGTAGGAGACGAGGCTGCCGGCGGCGCTCCCACGGCCGGGCCCGACCACGATCCCGTTCTTGCGCGCAAAGTTGTAGAAGTCCCACACGATCAGGAAGTAGGACGCGTAGCCGGTCTGGCTGATGACCGAGAGCTCGACGTCCGCGCGCTCTTTGGCCGCGGCCGGGGCGGTGCCGTACCGCCACTCCAGACCCTTCGTGACGAGCTGGCGCAGGTACTGGTCCGGCGTGAGCCCGTCTGGGACGTCGAAAGGCGGCAGCAGCGTCGCGCCGAGGACGATCTTCAGGTCGCATTGATCAGCAACCTCGAGCGTGCTCGCCAGCGCCGCGGGCAGGTCGGCGAACGTCTCCGCCATCTCCTGCGGCGTCTTCAGGTAGTTCTCCTGGGTCGAGAACCGCCAGCGGTTCGGGTCGTTGAACCGCGCGCCCGTCTGCAGACATAGAAGGACGTCGTGCGCCTCCGAGTCGTGCCGGTGCACGTAGTGCAGGTCGTTGGTCGCGCACAGCCTCAGCCCGAACTCCTTGCCGAAGCCCGCCAGCACCTCGTTGACCTGGACCTGCCGGTCGATGCCGTGGCGCTGCACCTCGAGCAGGAAGCGGTCCTTGCCGAAGATGTCGCGGTACGCGGCCACGGCGTCGCGCGCGCCGTCGACGTCGCCGTCGACGATCCGGTTCGCGGCCTCGCCCTGCAGGCAGCCCGAGAGCGCGATCAGCCCGCTCGAGTGCTCGGCCAGGACCTCCTTGTCGATGCGCGGCTTGTAGTACATCCCCTCCATCTGCCCCACCGAGCACAGCTGCATGAGGTTGAGGTAGCCCTCGTGGTTGGCGGCCAGCAGGGTGAGGTGGCTCGGGTCGCGGTCGACGCGGCCCTCGCGCAGCAGTCGGGAGCGGGGCGCGACGTAGACCTCGCAGCCGACGATCGGCTTGATCCCCGCGTCTTTGCAGGCCTTGTAGAAGTGGATGGCGCCGTACATGACCCCGTGGTCGGTGAGGCCGATCGCGGGCATCTCGAGCTCGGCCGCGCGGGCGACCATCGCGTGGATGCGGCTCGCGCCGTCGAGCAGCGAGTACTCGGTGTGGTTGTGGAGGTGGACGAAGGTTTTCGGGGCGTGCGGCATCGTTTTGGCTCGGGTTGGCGGTGACCCCGCACTAGTCTATCGACAGACATGGCGCGACTGGCACTGCCTTCACTGGCCCCCGGACCCGCGGAGATGGCCCATTCCGGAATCCGCGAGATCGCCAACGAGGCGATCCGGCGGCCGGGCACGATCCGGCTCGACGTCGGCCAGCCTGACTTCCCCACTCCGCAGCATGTGAAGGACGCAGGCAAGCGCGCGATCGACGAGAACAAGACCTTCTACACGCACACCCAGGGCCTCCTTTCGCTGCGCGAGAGGCTGGTCGACAAGCTCGCGCGGGTGAACGGCATCAAGGCGACCCCGGAGGCGATCGCGTGCGGGCCTGGCGGCGTCGGCGCCATCGCCGCGATGCTCGCCGCGGTGGTGGAGCACGGCGACGAGGTCATGCTCCCCGATCCCGGCTGGCCGAACTACCGGATGATGCTGCCCTGGCTCGGGGCGCGGGGCGTCTACTACCCGTGCCCGCCATCCGCCGGCTTTCAGCCCGACCTCGAGGCGCTCGAACGGCTCATCACTCCGCGGACCAAGGTCCTCGTGGTCAACAGCCCCAACAACCCAACAGGGGCGGTCTACCCGGCCGAGACCATCGCCGCGATGGTCGAGCTCGCCCAGCGGCACAACCTGTGGCTGCTGAGCGACGAGTGCTACGACCAGGTCGTGCTCGACGGCAACTGGACGAGTCCTGCACGCACAGCGCCCGAGGACCCACGCATCGCGACAGCCTTCACGTTCTCGAAGACCTACGCGATGACCGGCTGGCGGCTCGGTTACCTGACGGGCTCCGAAGAGCTGATCGACACCGTGACCAAGGTCCTCGAGTCGAGCTCATCGTGCACGTCGACCATCACGCAGGTCGCGGCCGAAGCCGCGCTGGCCGGGCCGCAGGACTGCGTGACCGAGATGGTGGGCGCCTACCGGCGCCGGCGCGACGTGGTGGTGGACATCCTGCAGGACGCGGAGCTCCTGATCTCGCGGCCGAGCGGCGCCTTCTACATCATGGCCGACGTCTCGCCGGCGGAGATGCCCGCGCGCGACTTCGCTTTCGCGTTCCTCCGCGAGCGGGGCGTAAGTGTGGCGCCGGGCACCGCGTTTGGCCAGCAGGCGGCCGCCGCGGTCAGGATCAGCCTGGCCAGCTCGGACGCCGACCTGCGCGAGGGTGTGGGCCGGCTGGCCGAATTCGTACACCGCAGTACCTGACCGCGTCCTATCGGTTATCCTGCCGCAGTTGAAATCGGGCGTAACCGTCTCCCCCAACGTTCCGTTTGGCCCGACATGCAGCTACTGAGACCGCTCCTCCGAGTGGTCGTGAGGAATCTGGGCCCAGGCAAGCTGCGGCTCGCGCTCCTTAAGCTGGGCCACGGCCTCGACGCGTTCTAGCGTTCGGCTCCAGGCGAGCCACACGATGGCCGCCGTCGTGCCGATCTCGATCACGCTGAAGAACACGTAGTAGAGCGCGGGCGTACCCGCAAAGAGCGTCGACAGCTGGACGGCGGTCATCACCGCTCCAGCGACGACGTTTGCCCAGCGGTTGGCCCGCGGCGGCAGGAGTTGCGCCACCAGGATCATCGCCATCGGGATCTCCACCAGGACACCCGCCGCGAGCAGAAATCCCGGCGTGATCGCCACCCCGCCGAGGCTGCCGGCGAGGAACCCCTTGAGCTTGCCCGGGTCCATGAGCGTGACGACGTCGCAGTAGAGGTAGTTCACTGTCGCGAAAAGCCACAGCGTCGAAAGCTTCGATCTCATGCCGTCCATCTCGGTTCTCCCTGGGCGCGCACGCCCTTGATCACCAGCCAGAGCAGGAACGCCAGCTCCGCCAGCCCGCCGATCAGTCCGAAAAACGTGGCCACGCTCGACTCGAGTCCCGAGCCGGCAAACGAGGCCGCCACGCCGGCGACGTAGCCGGCGGCGCCCGCCATCAGGATCAGCCCGAGCGGCTTCGGGAAGGATCCGGAGCGAAACACGAGGTACCCGAGCGGCAGCAGGAACAGGCCGAAGAAGATCTGCGCGATCAGGTAGCCGATACGGTGCATGTCGAGCAGAAAGAGGGCCGCGGCGGGGCCGCCGACGCCGAAGCTTCCGTTCGTGGCGACAAGCAGCGCCCCAGCGTGGCTGAGCATGTTGAGCGCCTGGACCGGCACGCTCACCGCATTAAGGACCAGCATCGCGAGCGCGACCGGCGCGTTGACCGGCCGCAGGACGACGTAAAGGATGATTCCGACCGCCAGGAACAGCGGCAGGTCGGCCAGATCGGCGGCGAAGGCGACCTGGAAGAGCGTGGAGTGGCCGGCGACGTTGGCCGCGGTCGCGGCCGGGTCCCCCGCCACCGTGTTGCTGGTCCGGACGTACTCGCTGAAGCCGCCGGCCACGGCCACGGCCAGGTAGAGGACTCCTCCCACCCTGGCGAGATTCTTGATCGACATTTCAACCCACCTTCCTTGTTGTGTTGCTTACGGTGTAAGCTTACGACGTAAGGTACAACATACGGTGTAAGTTTGTCAAGGAGGAATCGTCCAGATGCCCGCTCGCAACCCTCTGACCCGTGAGCGTGTCCTTGGGGCCGCGCTGGAGCTCGCCGACCGGGAAGGTCTCGCCGGACTGACGATGCGCAGGCTGGGCAAGGCGCTGGGCGTCGAGGCGATGTCGCTCTACAACCACGTCGGCGGCAAGGAGGACATCATCGACGGCCTGGTCGACATCGTCTTCAGCGAGATCGAGGTCCCGGCCGACGGAGGCTGGAAGCCCGCCATGCGGAGGCGCGGGCTGGCGGCACGCGCAGCGCTCTCGCGGCATCGCTGGGCCGTCGGCCTGATGGAGTCGCGCCGGCGCCCCGGGCCCCACACCCTCGGCCACCACGACTCAGTGCTTCGCCGGCTCCGCGAGGGCGGCTTCTCCGTGGCGATGGCCGCCCACGCCTATTCGGTCCTGGACAGCTATGTCTATGGCTTCGCCCAGCAGCAGATCGGACTGCCATTCGACACCGGGGAGCAGGCCGCGCAGGTCGCGGACGAGATCCTCGGCCGTACCGTCGCCGAGCACTACCCCTACCTCGCCGAGATCGCTACCGACTACGTGATGAAGCCGGGCTACAGCTACAGCGACGAGTTCGGTTTCGGGCTCGACCTCATCCTCGACGGCCTCGAGCGCGCTGTCGCGGCCGGCTAGAGGCACGGCCGGAAACCCTCGCCGAGAGATTCGGCGATCGAGGTGGCCCAGATCCGGGCGAAGCGACGAGCAGCGGAGCGAGTGCATCCGTCGATGCGTGAGCGAGCAGCGCAGGAGCTGAGCCCGGAGATGGGCCGCATTCGGCGCCGAAGATCCGGCGAGGGCTTTTCGGCCGGGCCTCTAACCGCGTTCGAGCAGCGCGACCGATTCGATGTGGTAGGTCTGCGGAAACATGTCCACGATCGCGGCGCGCCTGACCCGGTAGCCGCCGCGGACCAGCGCGACGAGGTCGCGCGCGTGCGTCGACGGCTCACAGCTGACGTAGACGAGCCGGTCGAGGCCCAGCCGGATTAGCTCCGCCAGCGCCGCCGGCTCGCAGCCCGCACGCGGCGGGTCGAGGATGGCCGCCTCGTGCCGTCCGATCCGGATGCCGCGCAGCACGTCCTCGACCTTGCCTGGCACGTAATCCACGCGGGAGGACGGGCGAGAGTTGATGCGCGCGTTGAGCCTTCCCAGCTGGACGGCGCGGGGATTCTCCTCGACCGCCGTCACAGCGACCTCACCGCGGGCGACCGCGACCGAGATCGTGCCGATGCCAGCGTAGAGGTCGAGCACGTGCGCGCCCGGCTTGGCGTCGAGCATTTCGAGCGCGGCGCGGTACAGCACCAGCATCTGCGTGTAGTTCGTCTGCACGAAGGTGTCGCTGCGCACGCGAAACGTCAGCCCCCAGAAGTCGAGGGTCATCGCGTCGTCGAGCAGCGTGAGGTCGGACAGCAGTCGAGCGACGCCGCGCGCGAACTCGTCGCGCGGCCAGCGCGGCTCCGGCCCACTGAAGCGAAGCCGCCACAGCAGGCCGTGCCCGGTCGGCTCGACGGTGAGCATCAGGTTCTGCAGCCCGGTCAGTCCCATCTCGCTCGCGACACGCGCGAACGCCGGCAGCGCGCGCTCGATCCTCTCGTCGTGGATCAGGCAGCTGTCGATCGGCAGCAGCGAGTGCGAGCGCAGGCGATGAAACCCGAACCGCCAACGATCGCCCTCGCGGATCGCCTCGAACTCGCCCCGGATCCGGTAACGCCATGGGTCTTCCATGCCGAGCACCGCGACGTCGGGAGGCAGGCGTAAGCCGGCACGCGCCCACGCGTCCTCCACGACCTGCCGCTTGAGCTCGAGCTGGTACGCGTAGCCGGCGTGCTGCAGCTGGCAGCCGCCACAGGCGCCAAAGTATGGGCAGGGCGCGGGGATGCGGTGGGGCGACGCCTCGATGACCTGTGTCGCCGCCGCGACCGCGACTCCGCCCTGGCGGCCGCGGGGCTCCGCTTCGACCACCTCGCCGGGCAGCGCGTAGTTGACGAGCCAGACCTTGCCGTCGTCGCGCGCCACCGCCGCGCCGCCGTGCGCGGGCGCGGTCGGCCGGAGGATCAGCGGCGCCACACCGAAACCGGGTCGCGCGCGGGTTTGAAGCCGGCCGATTCGACCATCTGTGTGGCGACGTGAAAGCCCTCCGCGACCGTGTCCGGGCTGTGCGCGTCGCTGCCGTACTGCACCGCCTGGCCGCCGAGCTCGCGCCACCACCGGACCACTGACAGATCGGGGCACAGCCTGTCGCCGCGGGTCGTGTTCACCTCGAGGACCCGGCCGGTGCGCACGGCGGCCTTGAGGACGTCGCGGATCTCCTCCTCGTAGTCCTTCTCCCGGTACGCCGTCCAGTAGCGCTTGGGGTAGTCGAGGTGAGCCAGGACCTCGAAGGGCTGGCCGCCATCGAGCATCGCTAACACCTCGCGGTAGTAGTCGCGCGTGGCCGCGACGACGTCGAGGCCGTCGCGGTCGCCGAACTGGCTTGCGTCGACGAGCTCGCCGTCGACCTTTACGCAATGCACCGACCCGAGCACGTTATCGAGCGGTCCCGCGGCGAGGACCGCGGCGGTCTCATCAGGGAACCAGTGCGGCTCACCGAGCTCCACCCCGCTCAGGATGCGCAAACCGGTGAACCTGGCGCGACAGCGCTCCACCGCGTCGAGGTATCCGCGGATGTCGACGCTGTGCTGGCCGAAGTGGACCTTGACGAAGTCGGCGTGGTCGGTGAAGGCGATGGCCGGCAGGCCGAGCTCGATGGCGCGCTCGCAGCTCTTTTCCATCGAGCCTCGCTTCGCGTCGTACGACCATTCCGTGTGGACGTGGAGGTCGGGCGGGAGCGACACGCGTCAAGGCTAACGGAGGTGGAAGCCGGGCCCAAATCGCACGAGAACGCGAAAACGTGCGGAATCCTGGGCTGAATTCCGCATCAATACGCGAAAACGTGCGGAATCCGTTCAGCTCTAGAATTCGCCGCCAGTTTGACACGACGGTGGGCCGCAGCAGGCAGCGCGCTCTTCTTCGCGGTGGCGCCCGGCGTGGTCGCGGGAGTCATCCCGTGGTTGCTGACAGGGTGGCGGTTCGCTCCGATCTGGAACCCGCTTCGAGCTTTTGGCGGAGCGTTGACGATCGCCGCCGGCCTGGTTCTCGTGAGCGCGTTCGTGCGCTTTGTCATCGAAGGTGTAGGGACGCCCGCGCCCGTTGCCCCGACGCAGCACCTCGTGGTCGGAGGCCTGTACCGCTACGTCCGCAACCCCATGTACCTCGCGGTGGTGACCGCAATCGTCGGGCAGGGGCTGTTGTTCGGACAGCTGGGCCTGTTCCTGTACGCGGGGATCGTCGGCGCGGCCATGGTCGCGTTCGTCGTTCTATACGAGGAGCCGTACCTGGCCGAGCGATTCGGCGCCGAGTACGACGAGTACCGCCGCGCGGTGCCCGGCTGGTGGCCTCGCCTTCACCGCTAGCACGCTGTAGGCCGCGAGTGCCGGGCGGTCGCGGGTCTCGTCGCGGCGCGAAGCCAGCGACTGCCGGCAGGCGCGGTTTACGCGTTCCTAGCAGTCGCCAGTCTCCGGGCAAACAGAACCCACCTTGCCCTTCTCGTCGACCAGGACGCGCCCTCCGAGCGGCGCTTTCAGCGTGACCGTGATGTTGCTGAGACGCAGCACGTCAAGGCACGCGTACGCTCCGCTCGGCCTGGCGTGCGGAATCTGCTTGACGGCTATCGCGACTGCTGAAGCGGACTCGGCGGCCGATGCGGCGTAGTCAGAGCCGCAAGGACCCGGCTCCGCGTTGGCGACCGCGATCGACACGGTGCGGCCATCGGCGCTGATGCGGTAGCCGCGGCCGACGCTCTTCGTGACGGCGCCGCCCCAGTAGGCGGAAGAGTCGATCGCCGAGTGGCCGATGTATCCGTTCACCTCCGGTATGTCGAACAGCCACGCTGACATCTGCATCGTGCCGCGGTCGGTCGGAAACGCGGCGGCGTCCCAGCGAACTGCGGTCACGAGAAAGTTGTGCGCTGCGGCGCAGTCGGCGGAGTTACCGCCTGGGGGCTGGGCCATGAGCTCAGACCAGGCCCGCGTGGCGCTGATCGCCGGATAGGATGCGCCTTGGGCGACCGCTCGGGCAGGCGCGGTGGCAGGCACGTAAAGCCCCGGCGCCAGGACGAACTTGTGGCAAATCCAGGCCATCTTGCGATCGTCGCTCGGAAAACCTGTCGCCTGGATCTGCTCGGTAGTGTCGCCGAGAGAGATGATTGGCCGGGGACGCGCGTTGGCCGGGAAGTCTTTCCACTTCGCCAGGGATTCGGTTGGCGGCGAGGGTTGCGGCAAGCTGCCCTGGGAGGGACCTACGGCGCCGCAGGCGGCGACCAGAAAGGCAATGGCTAGAGCGAGCGTCGACTTCGCCATGGTCCTGATACGCGCTTCAGGCGCGCCAGGTAACGCTAGCTGAGGAGCTTCAGCAGGAGCTCCATGGCGAGCTTGGGGTTGGCCTGTGGCGCGCGCTTGCGCAGGTCGGCCATCAGAGCCTGCATGGCCTGTTTCTTGCCGCTGCGATAGTCAGACACCGCCTTGGGGTTGGCGTCGATCACAGCTTCGGCGAGCACCCGAAGCTCCGATTCGTCGCTCACCTGCGCGTACCCATGCTCGGCCACGATCTCGGCCGGCGTGCGGCCGGTCTCGACCGACTCCATCAGCACCTCGCGGCCCTGGTCACGCGTGATGTCGCCGCCAGAAACGAGCCTGACCAGCTCGGCGAGGTTCTCAGGCGAAGGCAGCTTTCCTGACGGCGCGACCTCGTTGATGATCCAGCCAGCGACGGTTGCGACCGGGGCGCCACGCTCGACCGCGCGGTCGAACAGGTCGGCCAGCTCCCTGTCGGCCGCGATCAGGGCCGCGTCCCGCGCGCTGAGATGCGCCGCAAGCCTCGCCCGACGCAAGGACGGCAGCTCGGGCAGAGCGCCGCGAAGCTCTTCTATCCACGGCCGGTCCAGCTCCAGCGGCGGAATGTCGGGCTCGGGGAAGTAGCGGTAGTCCTCGGCGAGCTCCTTGGAGCGCTGCGAGAAGGTGCGCTGCTCCGACTCCGACCAGCCGCGCGTCTCCTGGGCCACCGTGCCACCCGACTCGAGCACCTGCCTCTGCCGTTCGACCTCGAACGCGATCGCGCGCTGCAAGGCGCGGAAGGAGTTGATGTTCTTCAGCTCGGTCTTGACGCCGAGCTCCTCCGTGCCCGCGCGGCGGATCGAGATGTTCGGCTCGGCCCGCATCTGCCCCCTTTCCATGTCCGCGTCGGAGGCTCCGACCGCGCGCAGCAGCGTCTGCAGCTCCATCGCGTACTCGCGCGCCTCGTCGGCGGAGCGGATGTCAGGCTCGCTGACGATCTCCATCAGGGGCACGCCGGCCCGGTTCAGGTCGACGTACGACTCCCACGCCTTGTGCAGCTTGTCGCCCGCGTGGACCAGCTTGCCCGTGTCCTCCTCGAGATGGACGCGCCGGATGCGCACCTTGCGCTCCCCGACCTCGATGGAGCCGTTGACGCTCATGGGCAGGTCGTACTGGCTGATCTGGTAGCCCTTGGGAAGGTCGGGATACATGTAGTTCTTGCGGTCGAACTTCGTGTGCCGCGGGATGTCGCACTTGAGCGCCAGCGCGGTTTTCAGCACCGCTTCCACCGCCGCCTTGTTCGGCACTGGCAGCACGCCGGGCAGGCCAAGGCAGACCTCGCACACGTACGTGTTGGGCGCGGCGTTGAGCGGCGCGATGGCGCACCCGCAGAACATCTTCGAGCGAGTGCGCGGTTGGGCATGGACTTCCATGCCGATGACAACCTCCCAGTTCACGCCCCTCACCCCGACCCTGCGCGCGGAGCGCGTTTAGGACGGCGCGCAGCTGCGCGCTTCGCCAACTAATTGCTCCCCTGAAGGGGAGAGGGGGTTGCGATCTCGACTCGCGTCTCGCTCGCCTCTTCGTAGGCGCGCGCGACGCGCAGAGCGACGTTCTCGCCCCACTGCGGAGCGAGCACCTGCAGGCCAACAGGCAGGCCCTCCGACGTCCCGCACGGGACGCTGATCCCCGGCAGGCCCGCGAGGTTGCCGCCCAGCGTGAGCACATCGCACAGATACATCGACAGCGGGTCCTGGGTCTTAGAGCCGATCGGAAAGGCGACCGTAGGCGAGGTCGCACTCACGATGGCGTCGCATTTCTTGAACGCCTCGTCGAAGTCGCGCTTGATCAGCGTGCGCACCTTCTGCGCCTTCAGGTAGTAGGCGTCGTAGTAGCCGCTCGACAGCGCGTACGTGCCCAGCATCACGCGCCGCCGCACCTCGGTGCCGAAGCCCTTGCGCCGCGTCTTCATGTACTCCTCGGTGATGTTCGGCGCATCCTCGTCGGACAGCCCGTAGCGCACGCCGTCGAAGCGCGCGAGGTTGGACGAGCACTCGGCCGGCGCGATGATGTAGTAGGCGGCGAGCCCGTAATCCGTGTGCGGCAGGGAGACGTCCACGATCTCGGCCCCCTCCCTCTGCAGCACGAAGAGCGCGGCGTCGATCCTCGCCTTCACGCCCGGCTCGATCCCCGCGACCTCGTGGTACTCGCGCGGCAGGCCCAGGCGCATGCCCTTGACGCCACGGCCGTGACTGTTCAGGACCTCCATCCCCGGGCGCTCGGAGGATGTCGCGTCGAGGGGATCGAGACCGCTCATCAGCGAGAGCACGACCGCGGCGTCGTCGACGCTGCGCGCGAAAGGGCCGATCTGGTCGAGGCTCGACGCGAAGGCGATCAGCCCGTAGCGGCTGACCCGGCCGTAAGTCGGCTTCATGCCGACGACGCCGCACAGCGCGGCCGGCTGCCGGATGGAACCGCCGGTGTCGGTGCCAAGCGAGAAGATCGCCTCGCCGGCTGCCACCGCCGCCGCGCTGCCGCCGGAGCTCCCGCCCGGAACGCGGTCCAGATCCCACGGATTGCGCGTCGGGAAGTAGCTCGAGTTCTCCGTCGAGCTGCCCATCGCGAACTCGTCGCAGTTGGTCACGCCCAGCATCACGGCGCCCAGGTCGAAGAGACGCTGCACGGCGGTCGCCGTGTAAGGCGGCTTGAAGCCGCGCAGGATCTGCGAGCCGGCGGTCGTCTCCACGCCCCGCACGCACAGCACGTCCTTGATCGCCACCGGAATCCCGGCCAGCGGCGGCGCGTCGCCCTCGCGAATGCGGCGGTCGGCCTCGTCCGCCTGCTTCTCCCACAGCTCGGGTGTGAATCGAAGGTAGGCCTTGACCTTCGGGTCGAGACGCTCGATGCGCTCGACGTGGGCGGTAACCAGGTCGCCGGCGGAGATGGAGCCAAGCCGCAACAGGCGCGAGGCGTTTGAGATCGTCAGCTGGGTGAGGTCGTCGGAGGTGGTCATGCCTCGACCCTAAGCCTCTTCTTGGATCGCCGGCACCCGGAAGAAGCCGTCGACCGCCGCGGGCGCGTTGGCCAGCGCCTCCTGCTGGGTGAGCGAAGGCCGCGGCTCGTCGTCACGCAGGCGGCTGGCGACCTCCACCACCTGCGCGGTCGGAGGGATGTCGGAGGTGTCGAGCTGCTGCAGGCGGTCGATGTGGCCGAGGATTCCGCTCAGCTGCTCGGCGTAGAACTCCTCGTCACCGGGCTCGAGACCGAGGCGCGCGAGCATGGCGACATGCCGCACTTCGTCCCTAGACAGTGGCATCCAACTATTTTCGCCTCGAATACATGACGACCAGGTAAGCCAGACCGGTGACCGCGCCGACGATGCCCACGAGCATGGAGCCCGCGCCGATGACGATGAGGCCCGCGCGCAATCGGCCGACGGCGGACGGCTCGGTCAGAAAACCGAGCACGTACCAGCCCCAGACGAGGAGAAAAACCGCGACGACCACGACCGTCCACCAGACCCAACGCGGGGCCCTCACCTGGGTAGGAGAGCCTTGAACTGTTCCTCGTCCAGGATGGCCAGCTTCAGCTTCTGCGCCTTCTCCAGCTTGGATCCGGCGCCGGGCCCCGCGACCACGTAGTCGGTCTTGGCGCTCACGCTGCCGGCCGCCTTGCCGCCCAGCTTGCGCACGAGCGCCTCGGCGTCGGGCCGGCTGATCGTCTCAAGCGTGCCGGTGAAGACGAACGTCTTGCCTGTGAAGGGACCGTCGGCGATCGCCTCGGCGTCCTGCGGCGTGACGCCCGCGGCGAGGAGCTTCGCCACCAACTCAGCGCCAGGTCCGTGGAAGTACGCGTGCACCTCGTGCGCCATGCTCGGTCCTACCCCCTCGACGGCCTGCAGGTTCTCCTCGGTAGCCTCGCGCACGCGCTCGATGCCGCCGAATTCGCCGGCCAGCAGCTGCGCCGTCGCCTCGCCGACCTGGGGGATGCCCAGGGCGTAGAGGAAGCGCCAGAGGTCTGGCCGCGAGGCGGCAGCGATGCGATCCACCAGGTTCTGCGCCGACTTGTCGGCGAAACCGTCGAGCTCCTTGACCTGGTCCCGGGTCACGCGGAACAGGTCGCTCGGATCCCCCACGATCCCGCGGTCGATCACCTGCGTCAGCGTTGCGTAGCCAAGGCCCTCGATGTCCATCACCGCCGCAAAGTGCCGCAATCGCTCCAGTCTCTGAGCACCGCAGAACGGGTTTATGCAGCGGTGCGCGATGTACGGCTCTTCGCGGACCACCTCTCCCCCGCACACCGGGCACTTCCGCGGCATCTTCCAGCCGGGCTTCGGTTTCTTGACGCTGACGATCTCCGGGATGACGTCGCCCGCGCGGTGGATGACCACGCGCGCGCCCACGTACACGCCCTTCTCGTTGACCTGCGCCTCGTTGTGCATGGTCACGTTGCGGATGGTCACGCCGCCGACCACGACCGGCTTGACGTGCGCGACCGGGGTCAGCACGCCGGTCCGGCCGACGTAGCACGCGATCTCCTCGACCTCCGTCTCCGCCTGCTCCGGCGCGTACTTGAACGCGATCGCCCAGCGCGGCGAGCGGGCGACGAAGCCAAGCTCGAGCTGCTGTGGAAAGGAGTCGACCTTCACCACCATTCCGTCGATCTCGTACTCGAGCTCGTGACGGCGACGCTGCCACTCGGCGTGGTACTCGATCACCTCGTCGATCCCCTCGAGGCGTCGCCGGTTCTTGTTGACGCGGAAGCCCATGGACTCGAGCGTGTTGAGCACGTCCCACTGCGACTTCGCCGGGCCCGCCGGATCGAGCGTGTACATGAACGTCTGCAGGTCGCGGCTCGCGGTGACGTTGGGGTCGATCTGGCGCACGCTCCCGGCCGCGGTGTTGCGTGGGTTGACGAACCGCGGCTTGCCCGCCGCCTCCATCTCGCGGTTGAGCTTCTCGAAGCCCGCGATCGGGAAGTAAACCTCGCCCCGGACCTCGAAGAGGTCGGGCAGGCCTTTGGCGGGAGTGATCGCCAGCGGCACGCTGCGGATGGTGCGCACGTTGGCGGTGACGTCCTCGCCCGTCGTGCCGTCGCCGCGAGTGGCCGCCCGCTGCAGCCGCCCTTTGGCGTACGTCAGGCTCATCGCCAGGCCGTCGATCTTCAGCTCGGCGCAGTAGACGACCTCGTCCCCGACCGCGGCGCGCGCGCGCTTGTCGAACGCGCGAATCTCGGCTTCGTCGAAGGCGTTCTGCAAGCTCAGCATGGGCGAGCGGTGGCGCACCTTGGCGAACTGGTCCGAGGCCTCGCCGCTCACACGCTGGGTTGGCGAGTCAGCGCTCACGAGGTCGGGCCGCTCGTCCTCGATCCGGCGCAGCTCGAGGAAGAGCGCGTCGTACTCGGCGTCCGAGACCTCGGGGGAATCGAGCACGTAGTACGCGTGCTCGTGACGGCGGATCTGCTCGCGCAGTTCCTCGACGCGGACCGCCGGGTCGACGGTGCGCCGCTTGCGCGCAGAGCGCGGCATGGACGGCGCGCTGCCACGCGCCTCGCCTCCTGATTGCTTGGCTTTCGTCACTTGGTCAGAGGCGCGAGCATGCCGGAAAGGATCTTCAACCCGGCCTTGTCGAACTTGATCACGAGCTCCTCATCCGTGCGCGTCAGCGTGCTCTTGACCACGGTGCCCGACCCGAACGCCGGGTGGCTGACGCGGTCGCCGCTGGCGAACCTCTGCACGGGGGGCGGGGCCGGCGCGGCCTCGACCTGGCGCTCGATGTAGCGCTCCTTGTAGCCCTGGCGCGGCGGCGCCACGGGCGCGCTGCCGCGCGGCGCGGCCAGCAGCGACTGCGGGATGTCGGTCAGGAACCGGCTGGGGAAGGCCGGCTGGGAGCGGCCGTACAGGTGGCGGCGGAAAGCGCAGCTCAGGTATAGGCGGTCCTTCGCGCGCGTCATACCTACGTATGCGAGCCGGCGCTCCTCGGCCATCTCCGTCTGCGCGCCCACGAGCGAGGGGTTCTCCTCGCGCTCTTCGACCGCTCGCTGGTGAGGCAGCAGCCCCTCTTCCATGCCGACCATGAACACGACCGGGAACTCGAGGCCTTTGACCATGTGCAGCGTGATCAGGGTCACGCCCTCGCCGTTCTCGTCGTAAGCGTCGACGTCGGACACCAGCGCGACCTCGGCGAGGAAGTCCTCCAGGCCTTGCGCCGGCTCGCGGTCATCGAAGCTCTCGGCCAGCCCGCGCAGCTCGTTGATGTTCTCGAGGCGCGCCTCGCCCTGCGGCGTGCCGTCCAGGTAGTGCGCGCGCAGGCCCATCACCTCGACCACGTGGTCGACGAGCTCGCTTGGCCGGAGCACGCCCATCGTCGAGCGGACGGACTCGATCTGCGCGCGGAACCCCTGCAGCGGCGCGATGGCCGTCTTCGGCATCCCCGGGACCCCGGCCGGGCGCTGGAGGATCGCGAGGATGTCGGATTCACCCTCGCGCGCAAAGGAGTTGATCGCCTCGATGGTGACGTTGCCGATCTTGCGCGACGGCACCGAGACGATGCGGGCGAAGCTCAGTGCGTCCTGCGGGTTGAAGCAGAAGCGGAGGTAGGCGACCAGGTCCTTGACCTCGCGCCGCTCCCAGAACCGGACCCCGCCGACCAGGCGGTAGGGAATCCGGCGCCGCGCCAGCACGTCCTCGAAGGCCCGTGACTGGGCGTTTGTTCGGTAGAGCACCGCGAAATCGGAGTAGCCACGCTTCTCGGTCTTGCGCAGGCGTTCGATCTCGTCGGCGACGAACTCGGCCTCCTCGACCTCGTTGTAGGCCTGCGTGGCGACGACCTTCTCCCCACCCGCCCGTTCCGTCCACAGCCGCTTCTCGGCGCGTTCCGGATTGCTGCGGATGACGCTGTACGCGGTGTCGAGGATGGCCTGGCTCGAGCGGTAGTTCTGCTCGAGGTGGACCACATGCGCGTCGGGATAGTCCTTGCGGAAGTCGAGGATGTTGCGGATGTCCGCCCCGCGGAAGCGGTAGATCGACTGGTCGTCGTCGCCGACCACGGCGACGTTGCGGTGCTCCGCAGCCAGGAGGTTGACCAGCACGTACTGGGCGCGGTTGGTGTCCTGGTACTCGTCGACCAGGACGTGGCGGAAGCGGTCGCGCCACTTCGCCAGCGCCTCCTCGTCGGTCGAGTACAGCTCGACCAGCTTCATGATCAGGTCGTCGAAGTCGAGGCCGCCAGAGCGCCGCAGCACCTCCTGGTAGGACTCGTAGACCCGACGCAGGACCTCGTCGGCGTAGGAGCGGTTGGGGATGTCCTCCGGCCGCTTCAGGTCGTTCTTGGCCTGGGAGATGCCGTTGCTCAATGACCCGATCGGGTAGCGCTTGGGGTCGAGGCGAAGCTCCTCAAGGACGCGCTTCAGGGCAGCACGGGTGTCGTCCTCGTCGAAGATGACAAAGCTCGAGGTGATGTTGAGCCGCTGCGCCTCGCGGCGCAGGATCTTGACCGCAGTCGAGTGGAAGGTTCCGACCCACATCTTCTCCGCCCGCTCCCCCACCAGCTGCTCCACGCGGCCGCGCATCTCCCGCGCCGCCTTGTTCGTGAATGTGACGGCCAGGAGGCGGTCCGGCCAGACCTTGCGTGTGGCGATCAGGTAGGCGATCCGGGCGGTCAGGACGCGGGTCTTGCCGCTGCCCGCGCCGGCGAAGATCAGGAGCGGACCGTCGCCGTGCGTGACGGCTTCTTGCTGCGGAGGGTTGAGTTTCGCCAGCAAGGCGTCGATGTCCGCTTGGGGGGAGTCCACTACCACGAGGAATCGAGTTTACCCATGGCTGGAATTGCCCAGTCCCGCCCCTCACCCTCGATCCCTCTCCCCGAAGGGGAGAGGGAAATCGCAATCTCGCCGTTATATTCCACATGGCTTTGGCACACGAAGTCGATTTCGGCACGCGCGATCATCTGCTCTACGAGCTGGCCCGTGACCTCAGCTCCTCCCTCGACCTCGACATCGTGCTCGAGAAGGTCATGGACCGCGTCATCACCCTGATGAAGGCGTCGCGCGGCTTCATCGTCCTCGTCGACCCCGTCGACGGCACTCTGTCGGTCCAGATGTCGAGCGGGTCAGACCCGGAAAAGGCCCGTCAGTTCCTTGGTTCGCGAACGGTCATCGAGCACGTCGTCCAGACCGGCCAGGCGGTCGTCACCACCGACGCCAGCCTCGACGACCGCTTCAAGGGCAAGCAGTCCGTGATCATGCAGAACCTGCGCTCGATCATCGCCGTGCCGCTCGTCACCAAGGGCGAAGTGATCGGCGCCCTTTACGTCGACAACCCATTCCGCGCCTCGATCTTCGAGGAGACGGACAAGGAGTTCCTGCAGGCCATCTCCGACCTGGCGGCGATCGCCATCGACAACGCGCGCCAGTACGAGCGCTCCGAGTTCCTGCGCCAGCTGTTCGAGGCCCACGTGAACAAGCAGGTGACCGACTACGTCCTGACGCGGTCCGGCCGGACGCTGCGCTTCCTGCCCGGCGAGCGGCGCGAGGTGACCATGCTCAACTCCGACATCGCGGGCTTCTCGACTCTGTCCCAGAGCATGGACGCCGAAGAGCTGGTCCGATTCCTGAACGACTACTTCCAGCGCATGATCCGTGTGGTCCTGGAGCACGGCGGCAACATCGACAAGTTCCAGGGCGACGGGATGCTGGTCGTGTTCGGCGCGCCGAACCCCGTCCACGACCACGCGGTGCGGGCGCTGAACGCGGCGGTGGCGATGATGCGCGAGGTCGAGCTGTTCAACCACGAGCTCATCAGGACGGGCAGGAGCGCCATCTCCGTCGGCATGGGCCTCGACACGGGCGAGGTCGTGGCCGGACATGTGGGCTCGGACGACCGGATGGAGTTCACTTTGATCGGCGTCCCGGTCAACAACAGCGCCTACCTGTCCAAGGTCAGGCCTGCCCGGGTACTGATGTCGGAGGCGACCCGCTCGAAGGTGCCCGACGACGGTTTCCGGGTCTCCGACTTCGAGCCGCTGCATCTGAAGGGCGCCAGGGAACCGCAGGCGATCTACGAGCTGGCGCTGACCCTCAGCTAGCCCTGGCACACCCAACGGCCCGGTTCCCCTCCCCACTCGCTGGGGAGGGTGCCCCTGCCCGAAGGGCGCGGGCGGGTGGGGGTTTCAGCCCTGGCTTTCCCCTCCCCACTCGCTGGGGAGGGTGCCCCTGCCCGAAGGGCACGGGCGGGTGGGGGTTTCAGCCCTGGCACACCCAACGACCAGGTCCATAGTGCGAGTAGAGCCACGCCGCCGCGAACGAGTTGGCGCGCGGGTCGAACGGTGACTGGCTGGCGTACGGAGTCCCCGACCAGGTGCTGGGCAGGAACTGGAACAGCCCCGCCGCACCGCTGTCGGAGTTCACCGAGTTCGGGTGGTAGCGCGACTCGCACCACGCGACGTTCATCGCCCACTGCAGGGCCGCGGCGCCGAGCGGGCTGAACGCGTCGGTGATGTCCTTGGCGATCTCCGGCGGAGGCGCCGGGTGGTTGCTGCGCGCCGCGATCGCCTGGGCCACCACCTGCGCCGCGGCCAGCGCCTGCTGCTTGGCCTGGTAGTCGGCCAGCCCCTGCTTCAGCTCGTCCTGCCAAGCGGCGACCTGCGCCATCTGCTCCGCCTGCGCCCGCTGGGTGCGCGACTGCTGTGCGACCGAGTTGCGGTCGAACGCGCTCAGCTGCGTGACCGCCACCTGCACCTGGTGCGTGGTCGGCGGGTCGAGCCGCGGCAGGATCACGCTCACGAGGAGCACCACCCACACGAGCACCGCTCGAAAAAGCGGCAGCAAACCCCTTTTTCCGCTCCTTCCTTGGACTCGCCCACTACCCCTGGGGCGGTCAGGCCTGAGCTCGGAGCGTGACGTGTGGAGGACGCGCTCAGGATCCGGGAAAGGTGCCACCTTACCACACGATCGGCGACTTTCCGTAGCCGTACGCCCCGGTACTAGACGGAGGCGGCCAGCCCTGCTTTGAGCCTGTACGCGATCACCGGCTGGTCAAATCCCCTGAGCTCGAGATCAACGCGGTCGGAGTGCAAGTTCTGGCTTTCGAGCCACTCACGCACGCGGCGGTGCGCCTCCTCTGTGAGCATCACCTCCCCCGCTCCGGCCTTCGCCTGCAGGCGCGAGGCCAGGTTGGTGACGTCGCCCAGCACACTGACGTTGGCCGACTCCGCGAGACTGCCGACGACCGCCGGCCCTACCGCCACCGCCGCGCCGACGGGAAGACCTGCCAGCGCTGCCTTGTCGATGATCGCCAGCCCCGCCCGCAGCGCCTGGACGCAGTGGTCGACGCTCTGGCCGGCGACGTTGAACGTGGCCATGACCGCGTCGCCTGCAAACTTGTCCACGATGCCGTGTCGGCGCGCCACCTCCTGCGCCGCCCAGCGCTGGAGGGTCGCGATCCGGTCCGCCAGCTGGGCCGGGTCGGTGCTTGCCGTCAGCTCCGAGTAGCCGCGGACGTCCGCGAACAATACAGAGACCATCCGCTCGCCCACCACAACGCGGGCGGCTTTCGCTCCGTCGACCCGCGGCGCGGCCTCCACCGCGACGTCCAGGCCGAGGGCCTCGGCCGTGTCGCGCACAAGCCTGGCCGCGAGATGTGCGCCGGCCGGTTCCGCCTCGGCAACGATCGCGATGAGGCGGCCGCGGGCGGCCGTCACGTCACCGGAACGAAATTCCGCCTCCGCGAGGGCGCGGCCGCAATGCCAGGCCTCGAGCTTGAGGCCGCCGTCGCGATGATCGCCCTCGGCGCGCCCAAGGAGCTCGCGTGCCTCCTGGTGGTCGCCTTCCAGAAGCGCAAGGCGTCCTCTGGCGGCGAACATGTACGGGCTCTCGAGGCCCTCGCCGCGGACGGCCGTTGTATCGATGAACCGGCGCAGCCATGTAGCGTCGTCAACCACTTCCGCCACCGCCGCGACCGACCGCCCCTCCGAACAGGCGCCGGGGTCGACGAGTTTGGCGGCGTCCAGCGCGCCGGCTCGATCGCCGGCCGCCATGTGCACCCGGAGTCGCGCCTTGATGTCATCCGCCATGTCCTGCCTCTCGGCGCGCGTCGAGATGGGCGGAAGGACGGCGGCCGATTCGTCGGGAAGCAAGCTCTCGGCGAGGACCTGGGCGAGCATGACCGATGTGCGCCAGACCATCTTCTGATGGCCTGACTCACGAGCACGACCGAGCGCCAGGCGCAGGTCTGTCGTCGCCTTGCCGAGCTCGCCTCGTTCCAGCTCAACGGTCGCTAGCACGTACGGAACCCACGCGTCCGACTCGGAGGTCCACTTCGTGCTTACGCGCTCAGACCAGGCCGCCAACCGCGTGCCGAGCCCCTGATCTCGCGCCGTGAAGACCGCGTTGTAGACGGCGTTGGTGACCTGGAAGCGATACCCTCCGGCGACCGCCGCATCGTAGCTCTGCTCCAGGTGACCGAAGCCTTCCTCCACCCGGCCGAGCGCGACCTCGCTCACCCCCACGAAGCCCAACGCCCAGACGCGCACAATTTCCGCGCCCGCCTGCGTGGCGATGTCCACGGCTCTCGTCGCGTAGTCGAGACCGGTGACGTGGTCCTCATCGAACGCCGCCAGGCCGCCAAGCCTCATGTAAGCGAGGGCGAGCGCTTCGCTCGGGCCGTATGGCTCCAGCACAGCTTGCGCATGTTCGTACTCGGCTTTTGCCAGGTCGGAGCGCATCAGCTCCCAGTAGCAGCGCCCGAGCAGCAGGCGATGCACCGCCGCCTCCTGTTCCAGGCCGGCGTCTTCGAGGTCGGCGACGCCCTGCTCCAGGGCTCGCTTTGCGTTGCCGGACTCGGTGTTGTTCCAGTAGCAGTCACCGGCGCGGCACAGCAGTCGCGCGCGCCGCACCGAGTCCGTGACCAGTGGAGCCGCCCGTTCGAGCAGCTCCGCTGCGCCTCGAAATGCGAGCGTGCGCAAGGCGTCGTCGGCGGCCGCCTCGCACATTGCGACCGCCTCGTCATTTCTACGCGCCATCAGGAGGTGGTTGGCGATGTCGGCGGCGACGTGCTCGGGGGCCGCCTGCAGGACGTCGGCGACGCGCGAGTGCAGCTGCTGGCGTCGCGGCACGACCAGGTCTTCGTAGATGGCCTCGCGGGTCAACGCGTGGCGGAAACGGTAGCGGCCGGACGTGCGGTCCTCTTGCTCGACCAGCTGGGCAGAGACGCTCGCTTCAAGGGCCAACAACGCGACGGACTCGTCGACGCCCGCCACCTCCGCGAGCAGCGCGACGTCGAAGGAGCGGCCGATGACCGAAGCCGCGGCAAGCACCGCGACCTCCGCGCGGCTGAGCCGCTCCAGGCGCTGCAGGATGGTGTCGCGCACGGTCGGCGGAAGGCGCATCTCCGCCAGCGGCTTGCGGTCCCATCCGGTCTCTCCCCTGTAGATGTCACCGCGGTCGAGGGCGTCGCGCAGCATCTCCTCGAGCACGAACGGGTTGCCCTCGCTTCGTTCGCGCAGGAGATCGCGGAACTCGTCCGAGATGGTGGGCTGCTCGAAGATCGCGGACACCACCTCCCCGACCTGCGCCGAGCTGAGCGCGTCGAGGTCGAGCATCACGACCTGCCCGTTGCGCCGCCAACCCTGGATGGTCGGGAGCAGGGCGTGCTTGCGGTGCATCTCGTCTGTTCGGTACGTCGCAACGACGAGCACGTTCGTCGATCGCAGGCGACGGGTGGCGTAGTCGAGCAGCTCTCGCGTCGCCGGATCGGCCCACTGCAGGTCTTCGAGGATCACCAGCAGCGCGCGCTTTCCCGCGGCGTCCCGCAGCAGCATCAGCATCGACTCGAAGAGGCGCATCTTGGCGGCGGAGGCGTCGCCGGTGGAGCTCGCCGGCCTGCCTAGCTGCGGGAAGAGCTGCGCGAGCTCCTCGGCGGCGGGACCGAGCCGCTCGCGGAGCGCCGCGACGTCGGCGGTCGCCAGGTAGTTGCCGACGGCCTCCAGGAACGGCAGGTAGGGCAGCGAGATCTCCGCCTCGCTACAACCGCCCGAGATGACTGCGCAACCCAGGCGGCGCGCCCGCGCCGAGAGCGCCGCGACCAGCCGCGTCTTGCCCATGCCGGCTTCGCCGCCGACGATAACCACACCTCCATCGCCACGCAGCGCCGACAGCAAAGCGTCCTCGAGCGCCGAAAGTTCGTCGTCGCGACCGACCAGGACAGGCGAAAGGACCCGAGAGAGCGCCATTTCTCAGAACAGGTGCGTTAGCCAGTTCCGAAGTGGCTTCCGGCCGCCTGGATCCACGTAGCCGGGCAACATCGCCTTGACCTTTTCGAAGGCCAGGTCGGTCAGCGCCGCGGGGTCCTGCCCGACCGAGGGCATAGCCGGGCCGACGATCACCCGGATCCGCTTGCACAACCACAGCTCCTTCGTGCCGGACAGCGCCACCGGCACGACGGGGACACCGGCCTTGATGGCGAAGTGCGCGAAGCCCTTGTGGAATGGGAGCAGCTCGCCTTCCTTCGGCCCGTAGTTGCCCTCGGGGAAGATCGCCACCGCGCCTCCCACCTCGAGGCAGCGGTCGACGTGCTTGAAGAGCGCCTTGTCGCCGTGCCGCTCGCGGACGACCGGCACGTAGCCGCCAGTCGTCCGGACGAGCCACCACTGAAATTTGCGCGTCACCAGCAGCGTCGGGTCGGCGAGGAAGTGGAGGCGCGGCTCGACGGGAAACAGCAGCAGGAGGGCGAACTCGTCGAGCCAGTTCAGATGGTTGGCGATGACGATGTAGTTGGCGCCATGCGGGCGGGGGATGTTCTCCCGGCCCTCGACCTCGAACTTGAAGAAAAGGCGGAGCAGCGGGATGCCGACGAAGCGGACGACGCGGTACGGGAAGCTGGCGCGCGGACCTACGGGGAGAAGATCCGCCGCCGGAAGGGCGGCACTCGCCGTGGCCATGGCACGGCGAAGTCTATAGGCCCAGCGGCCACCACTCCAGGAAGCGGTTGTATGTGCCCAATGCGCCCTTCACCGTGTGCACGGCATTGGTCAGGTTGTCTGCCTCGGTCGTCGTCAGCTTGTCGGTCTTTTCGTCGGCGCGGACCTCGTTCAGGAAGGCGTCCAGCTGGTTCGACGCCGTCTTGTAGTCGCCGCGCGACGCGGATGCGGCGGCCGCGTCGAGCTTGGCGATGAGGCTTTGCTTCTGCCCTGCGTTCAGGTCGGAGAGGCGTTGCACGTAGGCCGCGATCTTGCTGAGGGCCGCCGCCGGGGTGTCCACCGTGATCGTGTACGTCGCGGTGCCGACGCCAGGGTCCTCGCCCTGCGCGACAGTCAGCGTCACCGTGTAGGTGCCGGCGGTCGCGTACTGGTGTGTCACCTTCCAGCCGCTCATCGCCGGCGTCTTGTCGCCGAAGTCCCAGCTCGCCGTGTGTGGGTCCCCGGTTCCAGGGTCGGTGAAGCTTCCAGTAAAGGTGATCATCTCGTTGGGAACGATCAGCAGTGGCACCGTCTGCGTGGGCACGACGGAGTCGATGTTGGCGACGGGCAGGATGTCGCTGACGTTGACGGTCACCGATGCATTCCCCGTGATGGGGCTGTCGTCGGTCGCGGCGAGGCTGATCACGTAAACACCCTCGTCATCGGGCGTGAAGTTGAACGTGGAGGTGGTTCCGCCGGCCTGGTAGGCGGCGCCGTCCTTGGTCACCGTCCAGCTGTAGCCGAAGCCCGCCTGGTTGTCGGCCGAGGATGCGCTTTGCGCCGAGCCGGTGTACGAGAGGGGCGTGCCCTCAGGGATCGCGGCCGTCGTGGCGCGCAGCGCTGCGGCCTGCGCCGTCCCGATGGTGACCTTGGGTGCAAGCGCCAGCACGTCGACGGTGAACTGGGTGGTGGCGACGTTGCCGTGGCCGTCGTCGGCGGTGATGGTCACAGTCTCGGTGGGCGCCTCGTCGGAGGCCGGCTGCGTCCAGGACCACGTCCCGCTGCTGGTCCCCGTGCGGGTCAGCGATCCGGCGGATGGCTTCAGCCCGACCGTGTCTCCATCAGTGTCCGAGTAGCTGCCGGTGTTGGTCGGCGCTGTGCCTTCGCTCGCCTGCACGGCCGTCTGCGCCGGCACGCCGAGGGTGGGAGGCGCGTTAGGCGCCGGCGCACCGCCGGTGACGAACGTCTGGAAGGCGAAGTTCGTGTTGGTGATTCCCCGCATCCACTTTCCCTGGAGGTCGCAGCACGTCCACTGCGCGCCGCCTGCGTACTGCTCTGCGGTTATGTAGGACCACTTCACCGTGAACGAGCGCACGGCCAGGACCACGATGGCGTACTGCGTGCCTTGCGTGACCGCGACCGAAGGGCTCAGGGTCCAGAAGTGCCAGTCGGCTGTGCCGGTGTAGCTCTGGAACTGATACGAGGTCACGGTGCCCTTTGCGGTCAGAGTCGGCTGGCTTGGATCGACGGTCCAGATCTGGAGCTTGAAGCTCGGCCCGGTGGGGGTCGAACTGGGAAGCCCGGAGGCGCCCTCGAACAGGCCGACCCGGTCCATGTCGCCGGTGCGGCCCGCCGTGAACGTCTGCGCCATCTGCTGATACCAGAACCAGTCGCTGGACCCCGGGCGTCGGGTCATGTCTTGCGGGACGTGCTGGTCCAGCGTGCCGGCCGCGCCGGCGGAGCTCGCAAAACCCAAGGCGAGAGCCGCGGCGGTGGTCGCCGCCGTGACGATCCGTAGGACAGCTCTCCGCAACGGGGTCTTCACTTGACCCGGTTGACGTGCCTGAAGGCGAATTCCTGCGCGGGTTTTGCGACGGGCTGCGAGATTCTCGAGCGGAGAGGGACCGGATCCCGCGATTTCGCGTGTCGTGGGACACCCTCTGGGTGTCCGAGGCCGGCTAGGAGCTCAGCGACCCGAACTGATACGGACGCGGCGGCGTGGGCGGCGGCTTGCCGAGCTCGAGCACGATGTCCTCGAATGGCGTCAATGGCAGCGCCGTCGGGTCACCGTCGACCGGCCGTCCGTCGGAGATGACCGCAAGCGTCCCGTGATAGCCGAGTGCGGCGCCTTTCGCCAGCGGCCGGCCCCAGATCTCGAACAACTGGCCGAGGCTGAACGTCCTGCCTTCCTGCGTGAAGACGTGCACCACGCCCGAGGTGTCGTGGGTGTGGATCCATGCGAAGCAGCCGCCCGTCGCGATGAAGCCCGGCCGGCCGTAGCCCCACGGCTTGCCGACGCCGATGCCGGCGGGGACTGTCACGGGATCGCCGTCCAGAAGGATGGTCAGATGGACGTGGAGGTGACGCGGCGGCAGGTCTTCGACCAGGCACGGGACTCCGTCGACGACCTGGCCCTGCTTCAGGTCTCGAACCGAGGTGCTGACTGATGTTGTGGCGTTCACCGGTGCCTGCGTCCCGCACGCGACGCTGACCGCCGCGGTCAGGGCCGCGAGCAGGGCGCGCACGTCACTGCACGGTGAGGTCGATCGCCGCCTGGCCCCAGCCCGAATCCTTGGTGCCCACGAAGACGACCAGGCGGACGGGCGTCGACAGCGGCACGTCGAGCGTGGCGTGCCCGGACGCGTCGATTGCGACGTCAGGCGCCCAGACGACAGCCTGCCCGACATATATAGGGTCCGGACCTGGCGAGTAGAAACCACCCCCGCACCGGCCGCCCCAGATGCCGATCCCGAGGAGAGAGCTGGAGCCGTTCGTCGTCAAGCGGTCCGGGGTGAGGAATGTGCCGGCGATCGAGTCCTTGTCGACGAGCTTGAATGCCGACATCCGGGCTTCGAATCCATCGGCAAGCGCGTTCGCGGCGACAGCCGCGCCACCCGCGTCGGTGACCGCGATCGTCACGCGCGCGGTCTGGCCCTTGGTGTAGCTCGCAAGGTCCGGCGTCAGCTTGACCTTCAGCAGCCGGATGGCGTTGCTCACGTGGACCGGAAACGCCTGGGTCGTGTACTGGCCGGCCTGGAAGTAGCTGATGACCACGCTGAAGCCTGGCGCGAGGTCGGAGGTCACACTCACCGTCAGTGGGTTGTCGCCTTTGACGAGCTGGACGAGGTGGTACTGGTGCACACGGCCACGCTCGAGCGAGACCAGGGCCGTCTCCGCCGCCGGCGACGTGATCGTGAGTTGAGCGGAGTCGCCCGCCGCGTAGGAGATTTTGTCTGAGACCAGATCGAGACGCGGGTTCACGTCGCCGGATGAACCACCGCCGCTCGGGACGTCGACCGACAGCCCGAGGTCGTCCTCGAAGACGTTGCCGGAGGCATCCTTGCCTTTCACGCGGAGCGTGACCGGGCTGATCTTCGTCGCCATCGGCGCGCGCACGACGCCAATTCCGTTGGCGTCGGCCGTCACGTTGCCGCTGGCGACGACCGTGGTGATCGCGGTGCTGCCGGAATAGTCGGTGCTGACGAGCTCGTAGGACATCGTGGCGCCAGCCGCCCGCGTGCCGTCGCGGGCCTCGACGACGAAGGGCACGATGATCGTGTCCCCCTGGCGGTACATCGTCCGGCCCGGGAGCAAGAACACGTCGTCGACAGCCTGGTAGACGATGGCCGTACGTGCGCCGACCGCCGCGGCGGTCCCTGATCCGTAGGTCGCCGCGAGTGTTATCTCCTCGTCCGCAGCCTTCTGCGCGACGTTCGCCTTGAACGAGTAGGTGGCGTGGCCTGTCGTGTCCAGCTTCACGACGATGCCCGACTTGACGGAATCACCCCACGACGTCGACCCCGGGAAGTTGTCGAGCTCCGCCGGTTGCACCGAATGCTGGCTGGCGTAGAGGGTGACGCCAACTGCCTTGCCCGCAAGCGCCGCCCCCTTGGAGTCGACGCCGGCGATGCTGGCGACGATGGTGTCGCCCGCGGTGTACGACGGTTTGTCGAACGAGACCGTGAGCGAGGCGGCGGGACTGTGGGTGCCGGCCGCCACTATCGTCGTCGACGCCGATGTGAAGTAAAAGCTGCCCTCGCTCGAGGGCGCCCCGGCCAGGACGACAAACGGCGCGTCGGTGCCGTCCGCGTTGAACGCCGCCGCCGGCATGGCAAACGACCCCGAGAATGTGCCGTCCGCCGCAGCCGTGACCAACACGAGCTTGCCGGTCTGGGGCGACCAGACGTCGACCTTCGCGCCGGAACCCAGCGTGTACACCTGGTCGTTGCTGACACGAACCGCGCCCGCGAACCGGACCGTGTCGCCCTTGCGGTACGCGAGGCGGTCGGTGGTGATGAAGACCTTCAGCTGCTGCGACAGGTCGCCGAGGATCCTGATGTCTCCGTTTGTCTCGGGCGCCGCCATCGGCACGATCACGTTCTCGCCGCCCGACTGAGCGACAGCGATGTCAAAGCCCGACGGGTACTTCGCTCCGTACTCCGCCGTCCCGGTGAATGTGCCGGACGCCTTGACGTGGACGCCGTTCAGCAGGTTGTAGAAGGTGATGGCGAACTGCGCGGTTGCCGCGCCCGTCGTGAGGTCCTCTCCGGCGACGACGACGCGCTGGTCGTCCTGCCGCAGGAGTATCGCGTAGCGCGAGAAGTTGATCCACACGGCGCCGTACTGCCCGCCCTGATCGGCGGCGACGACGACGTACAGGCCGTCAGGCTGGCTGACTGTGACGCCGACCTGGTCCTGGACCGTGCTCGTCCTCGCCCCGGAGGCCGTCATCGTCGTGCCGCCGTTGCTCACTGGGGTCATGGACGTGGTGTCGACCGCTCGGTCGGGGTATCCGCCGTTGGCGTATACGAAAGCACCGAGCAGCTCCTGCACGGTGGCGCGGTAGGTCTTCAGGGTGACGCTGCTGGATAGGCCACTGCCCGCCTGGATCGAGAGGTTGACGGGCTGTCCCGAGGCGGCGTTCACAAGTCGGACCTGCTCATAGTTCGACTGGAATGTCACCGTGCGCGGGCTGGGGACGGTGGTAAAGCTGAAGTTGTAGTCACTGCCGAGCGCCGAGCCGTCGCTGCTCTGAACTCCACCGCGCAGCGTCACCTGCACCGTGGCGTTCGTGTCGAATTTGGCGCTCGGCTTGTACACCACCTCTTGAGGCGTGCCGCCCTGCGCAAGCGTGCCGCCTACCATCCCGTTCGTGGCGCCGGTGGAGACGACCCCGAGAAAGCTGTTCACCGTCGCGGGGTCGACCGCGAGGTTGAAATCGAGCGTGATCTTGGTGTCGACCGCGTTGCCGGCGCTACCGGCAGCTGGGACGGTCTTGACGACGGCCAGGACCACCGACTGCTGAGGCGCGGCGACTGCCGTCGTGCCGGGGGGCGCCACGCTGGGCGCGGGACCGACGTGCCTGGCCGAGGTCGTCTGGACCGGGTGAGAGCGCGTCGCCAGGTAGATGCCGAAGCCGGCCACAATGCCGACGATCAGCACCGCGGCGCAAGCGATCATCACTGTCCGGCGGCCGAAGCGAGGGAGACGAAGGGCTGGTATCAACGGTGCGGTCCTTGACTTCTGCCACGAAGGGGGCGCGGCTTGCGGGTGGAACGCCCGGGGTGGCGCGCACGTTACGCGTCAACGCCGACAGTTCAAGGACAGGGAGAGCCGATCGGAAGACCACGCAACTGGTTGCCCTTGTGACGGCCGAGCAGTCTGGAGGCGCGCAAGTGGTTGCATTTGCGCCCGGTGCTGGTGCCGGCGCGGAGATTCAACTCCGAAGCCTCATGGTTCGGTCGCAAGCCGCTTGTCTTCGTCCGCAAGCCATTGGTCAAGCTCCGGATGCTTCTTGCCAATGTCCCGCAGTATCGCCAGCGACTCGTCCGAGTCGATCAGACCGAGCTTTCCGGCGAAATCGAGCATCGCGCCCGCACGGTTGATGAACTCCATCACGAGCTCGTACTGAGCGTGATAGCGCAGGGTCGGGGGTCGTGGATCGTTGATTGCGTCCAGGTCGACGCTGCGCATGCGATCGGCGATGTCATAGGCGGCTCGAACCAACTCCACCGCCTTTTTATGCAGGCGTTCGTCTCTTTGCTTGTTCGTCATTCACTTGTGCTCGGTCGTCCGCCGGACAAGGACCGCAGCCGGTCCTCGGCGCCGTGGCGGGTTGGAGCTATCGCACGCAGGATCCAGCGGTCTCCCTTTCTCTGCTCGACTCGCCACCGAGGACGCCACGGCGATTTGAAGGTGATCGCCCTGCGAATTCGCCATTCATTGCCGCATGCGTCGCGGACCGAAAACTTCGGAGTGGTGCGGTACCTCACAATCCTGCCGTCGTATGGCCCTCGTTAGCCCGGGCTCGGGGCCTTTTCTGCTGACGCCTAATCATCTGCGTGTTACGCCCACGACCTGGGATGCCAGACGCCTCCCCTCATACCTGCCCGAGCAGCGCGTGCGCGTTGGTGGCCACGATCCAGTCGCGGTAGCGCTCGGGCGGCCAACGACGTTGGACCACGAGATGGTCGTAGACGGTGTACGAGTTGACCGTCCACAGGACGTCTCCTGCCTCCTCGACCGACAGCCCTGGCCTCAGAGCGCCGAGGTCGCGAAGGCGCTTCGCGAGCCGCATCATCCCCGCCAGGCGTTGGGCCTCGAGCTGGCGCCAGACTGCGCCGAGGTCGGGATCTGCAGACGCCGCCTCCCTTAGCACGCGGTTGTAAGGGCCGGATCGGGCGTGGATCCCAGGCTGGGTCGCGGCGTGCAACTCGAGCACGCGCCGCGGGTCCGGCTCCTCCGCCATCTTCCGGACCGCGGGGCGCTGTTCGGGAGGGGTAGCGGCACGCTCGGCTCCACCGGCGATCGCCGCCTCCAAGACCCCCTTGAACAGCGCTGCCTTGCTGCCGAACGCCCGGTAGATTGTTTCCACGGCGACGCCTGCGACGGTCGCAACTTCATTGATCGTCGTGCCTGCGTAGCCGCGCTCTGGAAAGAGCCTTCGGGCGGCGGTCAGGACGTCCAAGCGGGTCTGTGCCGCCTGAGCCAGCCGCCGGGTCGAGTCGTACCTGCGGCGTGGCCTCGTCTTGACATGGGGACTATTGGGTGGAATACTCATGCTTCCAATACGGTCGGGGTGGCACGAATTCTAACCCGAGGTGATTTTGAATGTTTGCTGTGATCGTTCAGGAGAGCGGAGACGCCGAACTGGTGCGGGGCAGCGGCGGTCATGTGGCGGCCAACGTAATGCCCCAGGCGAGACGCGCTTTAGGGATCGTTTCGGCAACCTGGACGGCGGACGAGGCCGGGCGGACGCTGAATGTGCTCGTGTTCGAGGACGAGCAGGCGGCCCGCACTGCTGCCGACCGGATACGCAGCGCTCCGCGACCTCCGTTCATGCGCGTGGACAACATCGAGCTGCGGGAGGTTTTGGCCCACTTCTAGTGAGGCGTCAGCCCTCCGATCACGGTCGGGCTCACGGAGGCTGATCGCTCGAGCACCCATGGTCGCCTCGTTCGCGTCAAGGAAACTGCGGCCCACCGCTGTCTTCATCCCTGACCCACCACGAATCCCTTGAAGCTCGGTCGGCCCCTTGACTACGAGCAATAATTGCCGTCTCGTGATTGACCCAACGGCCTTTCGTGCTTTCGAACGTGCTGGCTGGAACGAGCGAGCCCGAGCCTACGAGCGCTTCTTTACGGATATTTCCGAACACAACGTTGTGCCATTGCTCGATGCGGCGCACGTCCACGCCGGACGGACAGTCCTCGACGCCGGTTGCGGACCCGGCAGCCTAGCTGCTGCCGCCGCTTCACGCGGCGCCTTCGTAGTCGGCACCGACTTGTCGGATGCAATGGTGATGCTCGCGGGAGAGCGCCACCCGAAAATTGAGTTTCGACAAGCCGACGCCGAGCAGCTTCCGTTCCCCGATATGAGTTTCGATGCGGTCGTGTCGAACCTGTTGGTCCCGCACCTGCCCAGCCCAGAAGCCGGAATCGCAGAGCTTGCACGCGTCCTGAAGCCAGGTGGTCGACTAGCTGTGAGCATGTGGGATCTGCCAGCTCGGTCTCGACTTGTCGGCATCATGTGGGAGGCAATCGCAGAAGTTGGAGCACCTACCCCGCCTGGTATCCCACGGGGCCCTGCCACATTCAGGTATTCGGACGAAGGTGAGCTCGGAGGGTTGCTTCGATCGGCGGGTCTGGACGACGTCACCGTGCGCCGGATCGAGTTCTTCCACGGGGTTGCGAGTCTCGACCGTCTGTGGGAAGCCTGGACCGAGGGTAGTGTCCGCACCGCCTCTGCGGTGCGTGAACAACGTCCAGGCGTCCAGCTTCAAATTCGTGCCGCTTTCGACCGCCTGGCGGGTGCCTACGCCGATGATCAGGGCCTCACCGTGCCGGTCAGCTTTCTAATCGCTTCTGGCCGCAAGCGCTGACCGCCAGCGAGGCCTTGGGACACCGGACGGCTAAGCAGCGGTGCAATAAACCGCTGCTCCCGAGATCGGATCCGGCTCCGCATAGCGGCAAGCGCCGCTCTGGTGTCGCAACTGATCGGTCTGATGAAGTCGCCGCTGTCGTGGGCCTGTTTCAAAACCAAAGCTCAGCTATGACCTGTTGATGGTTGGGGTCAGCGCGAGATTCCATCTGCGGAGCTTGGTTCGGACTGACCCCCGCATTGCAGACGCCCCTCGCCGAAGTAAAGCTTTCATGTCAATGTGCCGGTGGTCAACGAGCTCTTGTGGCCCGGGCTCACGCGGCGCCAACCGAATCTCGAGCCAATCGGCAAGGAGCATTCCGGCGAAGGTGCCACACGCACCACCTATCGCGATCGCCACAAAGGCCTCCACCGTGGCGAGGGAGAGGCCGGATCGAATCGTGACTGACGCCGTCAGAATCAAGTAGAGCGACGAGGCGAGCATCGCGCTGATGTCGGCGGCGACGGCCAGCGTCCGGCGGCCGCGACTTACGAGCACCGTTTTCAAGGTGTAGGACAGGTCCTGCATCAGGGCCGCCGCGAAGATGGCTGCGAGGATGCCCACTGGCTAACCCCCGTCAGGTCGCAGCATCATCAGCCTCGTGGTCAGCATTTCCTTACCCATTAGCATCCGACGCAGGACGGCCGTGAACATCGACCAGATGGGCGATCCGCTCGCGGAACCAGGCTGATCTTTCGGCTGCCGCGTTCTGAAAAGTGGAAGACTCAGGCTCCGCGCTGAGGCAAACCTTGTCCACGCGGCCGACGCCGCTCACCCGCGGCGTACAGGCGGTCGAGAGAATCTGCAGCTGGGCACTTACAGCGCATGGTGCGATTGGTCGGCTTCGGTCGCCATTCATGCCAGAACTTCCAGACGTTGAGGGGAAGGTGAGAGAAGGCGAGCCACGATCGAAGACGCAAATGTTCTCTGCGACAGCCGCTCGAGCTGGCGCAGGCCTCCGGGGCTGGTGACGTTGACCTCGATGAGACGGCCTTCGATTACATCGAGTCCCACCAAACGCAGACCGTCTCGAATCAACTGTGGTCCAACCTGGTCGCACAGACGGCTCTCGTCCGGACTCAGGTCGAGCACTTCTACGACGTCGCCGGTGCGGAAGTCGTCAGGCACGGGAAGGCGGTTGACCACCGCAAGTGGCTCGCCGTCGACCATGAAGATTCGGTGGTTTCCGCCGGTGGCGTTGACGAAGGCCTGCGCGACCACCGGACGCTTTCCGTGTCGCGTCTGCAATTCCACGATCGAGGGCAGATTGGCATCACCTTGCTGCAGCCGAAGCACGCCGCGGCCCGCATGTCCATCGAGCGGCTTCAGAACCGCGGCATGATGCTCGGCCACGAATCCGGCGATGGCGTCCTTATCCGCGCTGATCAGAGTGGGCGGGATCAGGTCGGGAAAGCGGAGCGCGTAGAGCTTCTCGTTGGCCAACCGAATCCCGGCTGGATCGTTGATGAAAAGGGTTCGCCGGCGATCGGCCAGATCCAGTACGTGCATCGCCCACAGGTAGCGTTCGTCAAAGGGCGGATCGGTGCGGATCAACACGGCGTCCATCGCGTTCACTGCCACGTGCTCTGGAGCCTCGGTGGTGAACCAGGGAGAGACCTCGACCCGTCGAGCCAGGGCCCTCGGAGCCGGATCTGCCTCGAGCAGGTGCAGCTCCGTGATCCAGAGCTGATTGCCGGCCGCCTCGGCCGCCTCCATCAGCGCGGAGGTGGTGTCGCCCGACGGATCGATACCGGCGATCGGATCCATCACAAAGAGCACGTTCACGCCGCCACCCGCCGTGCCGAATGGAGTCCGGCGATCTCGAGCAGGCGCGCGGCTCGCGCAGCAAGGTCCGGATCGGCGAGGCCGTAACGCGCCGCGCGCGCCCAACCGCCGGTCATCTCCAGCGGGTTCGCGAGCAGCGACTTGAGGGCGACCTCCCGCAGGTCCGCCGTGTGAAGCAGACGGGAGACCAATCTGATCGCGAGCGCCGCCTGACTCAGCGGCACAGCGTCAAGACAGCGCAGCTCCAGGTAGTCGCCTCGGGGCCGGACCGGCGGAAAGAGTGTGGTCAGGTGGGTTGTCACCGGATCGGGCACTCCCGCAATCGGGATCCTGGTCGCCCTCGCGGCGAATCGCAGATAGGCTTCGACCGGATCGCCGGCAAACCAATCACCGGCAAAACCCGTCCGCGACGGATCCAGGGCCTGCCAGACCGCCGAGCGCGTGCTCGTCAATCCAGTTCGGCGTCCCTCCAACGTGGGTGAATTGGCGAAGATCGCCTGCAGTACAGGCGCCATCAGGTTGGCCAGCAGCCACTGCTGGCGGCCTGACTCGCCGGCTGCCAGGCTCACACATATCTGCAAACCAGCGGTCTGGCGCATCATCCGGCGACCCCACGGCCCGACTCGATCGAAGTGCTGCTGCATGCGGACGTACCGCTCGCTCCTCTTTTGAAGCCCGACTGCTTCATTTGTGCGCCGTGCATCGGTGCCTTGCAAGACGGCGGTGAGATCCGCAGATGCCAGGGCGTGTCTTGTCCGATCAAACAGGTCTTGCAGCCGGACGATCAGGTGCTCAACGTCAGCGTCGGGCGCAGGGCTCAGCTCGATCTGACCACCCGGCTCGAACGAGATGTTGGCCTCCGTCATGAGTGTCGGATCGGCTGCCAACGCCGCGCTCGACTCGGCGATCGTCACCGGCAGTCGGCGGTCTCGGTGGTAGACCAAGAGCTCGAGCTCGACACCGATCTTTCGCTCGTCAGAGGAAGGTTTGAACAGTGCCTCGACGGCCGCCGACAGCGAGATCACCGGTTCAAACCTCCTGCCCCGGCACGCCCGTCACGGGCCGCAGGCTGATGGCAGCCTGCCTGCGCTTGCTGGGCATGAAGGTTGCGATCAGCAGCGCCGCGATGACCATGACTCCCGCGCTGACACGCAGCACGTCGCTCATCCCGGTGCTGTAAGCGTCGTAAGCCGCGAGCTGAAGTGGACTGCCGAGCGGCGCTGGCAGGTGACTTGCGATCAGTGCAGCCCCGGCCACGCTGCCCTCGGCGACACCCTGCAGTTGGCCCGGCAACCGCGTGATGTGCTCCGCCAGCTGGGCCCGGTAGGCACCGTTGAGGAGGCTGCCCATGATCGCCACCCCGAACAACGAGCCAAGCTGCCCGAGGGTCTTCGTCAGGCCACTGCCAGCCCCTGTTTGCGACCCCGGCAGGACCTCGAAGATGACGTTGAACGCCGTGAACAGCGCGAAGGCATTACCGACCCCGATCACGGGCAGGGCGAGGAGCAGGAGGCCGAATCCGCTGCCGGCCCCGACCATCGACATCAGCGCCATGCCGGCGCCGCAGATGAGCAGGCCGAGCGCGAGCATCACGCGAACCCCAAGACGAGCCACCAGACGATCGCTGGCCGCGGCGCCCAGCACGATGCCGCCGATCAGCGGCAGCAGGCGCACCCCGGTCGCCTGGGCGTCGTTGCCCTGGACGACCTGCAGAAACGGTGTGAGGACGAAGAGCACGCCCATCAACGCGAAGCTCATGACGACGGAAGCCAGGATCGACCAGCTGAAGCGTGGGTTCAAGAAAAGCCGGAGGTCGACCAGCGGCGAGCGCGCACGGAGCTCCCAGATGGTGAAGCCTGCGAGCAGAATCGCCCCGCTTATCAGGCTGGCCAGCACGGTCGCGTCGCCCCAGCCGTGGCCAGGCTGCTCGATCACCCCGTAGACGAGACCAATGACTGCCGCAATCGCAAGCGCGGCGCCGATGAAGTCGAGGCGCGGGGCCTTGGAGTCCCGGCTCTCGGGGATGAAGAGCCAGACGCCGAGCAACGCGAGCGTCACGACGGGGGCATTGATCAGGAAGATCGAGCCCCACTCGTAGTGGGTCAGCAGCCAGCCCGCGACCAGCGGACCCGCCGGCAAGCCGAGAAACATGCCGGCCCCGCCGATGGCGATCGCGCGCGGACGCTCTTTCTCGGAGAAGATCGTCGGCAAGATGGCCAGGGAGATCGGGGCTATGAACGCTCCCCCGACTCCCATCACGGCCCGCATCAGGATCAAGCCGCCGGCGGTCGTCATCTGACTGGCCGCCACCGAGGAGAGCCCGAAGATCAGCAGCGCAACCAGCAGCATTCGCCGGCGGCCGAGGCGGTCGCCCAGCACACCAGCCGGAATCATCAGACCGGCCAGGGCGAGCAGGTAGGCGGTGGAGATCCACTGCAGCTCGGAGGTGGTGGCTCCCAACTTGGACGAGAGAGTGGGCAGGGCGGTCACGAGGATCGTCGAGTCCAGGCCCAACACCAGCGAGCTCATGACAACGGCGGCAAGCGCGAGCCACCTGCCCCTACCCGTGACAGCCCGCGGAAGCTCTTCGACAACCGTTGGAGCGCTTTCTGGAAACCGCTCGATCGCTTCCATCAGGCGTGCCCCATCAGAACGCCGACGCCAGCGACCACGAAGCCGCCCATCGTGACCTGCACCAACGAGCGGTGAAGCGGGACCTGGAGGAAGCGCCGGCGCACCCAGGCGATGGTGATCAGTTCCAGCCCGACCACCACGTAGGCGACCTTCAGCGCCGTCTGGGTGTCGCTGATCAGGAAGGGGAGAGCGTGGAAAGTGCCGCCGACAAAGGTCGCCATCCCGGTCAGGGCGCCGCGGACCACAGAGCTGCCCCGCCCGCTCAGCTCGCCGTCGTCGGACAGCGCCTCCGAGAGGCCCATGCTGATCGCCGCCCCGAGCGAAGCCGCCAGGCCGATCAGCAGGGCGGCGTGGGAGCCGGCGAGGAAGGCGGCGGCGAAGATCGGGGCCAGGGTCGAGATGGTGCCGTCGATCAGCCCTATGAGCGAGGGCTGGACGAAGCGCAGGATCTGGCCGCGCTCGCCTTGGCCGCGCCATCGCTTCAGGAGGTCGACCCGGATCGAATCGGCCGAGGCGGCCATCAAGACAGGGATTCCGATCGTCGTCAGCATTGCTTTGCGCATGGCTGGAGCATCCGGCTCTGACGAAGCGCGAACATCGACCACCTGGTTGATCTTTCGGCCGGGCCCGGGTTGATTTCCTCGCTCTAAGTGCGCGACGCCCATGCCGCGAAGGTAGCCCTCGATCGAGTGCTCCAAAAGGCGGGAAATACGTGAATTGCTTGCGGGGATACCTGAAGATCGGTACCTGTTTTTTCCCCGTCACTGCGGCCCGGGTAGTGGGAGACTCATGGCTCCATCCAGAGGCAAACCATCCCTGTCACCCTGCCGGCGCCGCTCACCCGCTTTGTGGGCCGAGAGGCCGAGCTGGCCAGGGCCGCAGCGCTGTTGGCTGAGGCCCGGCTGCTGACACTGACCGGGCCCGGCGGGGTCGGTAAGACGCGGCTCGCCGTACAGCTGGCCTCGGTGGTCGCCGATCAGTTCCCGGACGGGGTCTGGTTCGTCGACTTCTCGTCCTTGGCGGACGGTAACTTCGTTTGGGACAAGGTGGCGGCGACCGTTGGCGCACCCGAACCCGGCGCCGGAAGCGGATTGGCCGATACCGTCGGTCGCCACCTGGCGCCCCGTCAGGCGCTGATGGTGCTCGACAATTGCGAGCACGTGGTGGAGTTGGCGGCTGAGGTAGCGGCCTCGCTCCTGACAGCTGCCCCTGCATTGAAGGTCATCACCACGAGCCGAGAACCCCTAGGGGTTGGCGGCGAGCTGACCTGGGCCGTGCCGCCATTGATCGAGACTGACGCAGTCGAACTCTTCACAGACCGCGGTCGGCAAGTCAACCGCGGCTCGCTTGTGAACTGTTGTGGGAACTACGATCGGGCCGACCTTTGGGAGGTGGTTCTCATGTTTGGCACGGTTGCGCGCTAGCGGGTTAAGCCGGGTCATGAGCTCATGCAGTTGGGACGTGTCGCCCTGCGGCTACACGAGCTTCGAGCTCCTTAGGCGAACGGCAGCGAGCAAATTTCTCCTCAATCTGCCGCGAAGCTGACCGCAACGCGCGGATCTATCGTCCAGGCGCGACGCACTTTCTGCGCACCTCACCGAGGACGCCTGGATCTCAGGCCGGACCCAGCAGCGCAAGCGGCCAGCCTGTCACCGGGTCGGCGAGTACCTTCACGGACTGGCCAACTTGAGGCTTCGACCAAGAACCCAAAGGCTGTTGAGGGGCGTCTACTTCGACAGATCCCATGGTCACGTGGACGGAGACGAACACTCCGCCGCGAGCGCCCTGACTCACGTCGACAATGCGGCCTGAAGCGAGCACTCCTCTTCGCAGTGCCTCTGCCTTCTGGTGTAGGTCGATCAGGATCGCGACGACGAAGCCGACAACGGTCAGGCCTATGAGACCAAGCCAGACGGACCGAGACGATGGGGGCAACGGCACGAAGACGAATACGCCCACGACGAGGGCCACAACCGCCGCAGCGCTCACCTCCATGAGGAGGTCGACACCCGCCAGGTCGCGAATGCTTACCGTGCGCGGTGGCACCGGCTGCGCCTCAAGAATCGGCGCGGCGACGGCAACCAGGCGATCGCGAGGGTCGATCAGCAAGGAGCCGAGGTCTGGCCGGTCGGTTCCGGCTGGATGATGTCGCCGGCGCCATCCAGCACGATCAGAACGAACAGTGGGACAAGCGCCATGGGCGCGAGTCTAGCCGCGTGTACACGACCGGGCGAATCCTTGGCGCCCTGCGACGAACATGGCGGGATCAGGACTCCCGTAGGTCTCCTGGTCCCAAACGCCGCCAGCCCTCAGAAGTCCCACTGGTACGGCAACTTGAGATATTGCGCGAAGCGCTCGACGTCGGATCGTCGAAAGCTCGCGTCGGCGACAAAGAGGTCAGTGCCATCCACGGCGCGGAACTCGATCCGCGGCGGGAAACCGCTCCTGCCAGCTCGGACTCGGACCACCGAAGCCAGTCGCCCGCGGGGGAAGACGATCGCCTTGCCCAGCGACGGGTAGAAACCGACTGTCTCGCGGTCGGCGCGGAGCCAGGACGACCGAGCTCCCCACCAGCCGATCAGGGCGAAGATGCCGGCGAGCATCAGGCCCAGGATGCCGGACAGGATCGGCAAAAAGTGGTGCCGGCGCGGAGATTCGAACTCCGGACCCTCGGTTTAAAAGACCGCTGCTCTAACCAGGCTGAGCTACGCCGGCGCAACAGGAAATTCTGGCCCAATCGAATCTAAGCCAATCCTGTAACCTCCCGGGCCTGGTGAGGAGATTGCTGGTCGCACTCGTGGTAGCGACCGTCGCATGCAACCCAAATACCAATCCGGGGCCGTCGCCCGAACCGCTCGCCGCGGAACAGACCCTGACCTTCCCCCTCGCCCAGGACGTCGCCGACTTCGACCCGGCGATGATCTCGAGCCCGGCCGACGTCGACATCCTGCGCAACGTCTTTTCCGGCCTGTACCGCTTCGACTCGCAGCTCAAGGAGGTGCCGGACATCGCGGTCGGACAGCCCACGATCTCCGCCGACGGCCTCACCTACACCTTCCACATCCGCACCGACGCCAGGTTCTCCAACGGCGACCCGATCACCTCCGCCGATTTCCTCTACAGCTGGAATCGCTCCGCCGCGCGGCAGGGCGACTTCGCCGGCCTCTTCGACGTCATCGCCGGCTACCCGGCGGTCGCGGCCGGCCGGGCCGGCGCGATGACCGGCCTGGTCAAAGTCGACGACACCACCTTCACCGTGACCCTCGTCAAGCCCGCGGGCTACTTCCTCACCGAGGTCGGCCTGTGGCCGTTCTGGGTCGTCGACCAGAAGGTGATCGCAAGCGCGGGTGAGGAGGCGTGGTCGACGAAGCCGGACTCGTTGATCGGCAGCGGCCCGTTTCGAATGACCGCGCGCACGACTGGCCAGTCGATGGATTTCGAGCCTGTCACCGGCTGGTACGGAGGCAAGACAGGACTGCTCAGGCACGTGCACGTCACGGTCATGCCGGACACCGCCAACCAGGTCGCGCAGTACGAGTCGGGCGTCTTCAGCCTCATCGGCTACGGCCGTCAGGCGCTGCCCGCGCCCGACGCGACGCGCTACACCACCGACGCCAAGCTCAAGAACCAGCTCGCCCTCGTCCCGATCGGGACCACGTTCTGGGTCGGGTTCAATCTCAAGTCCGGACCGTTCGCGGGCATCGATGCGGGACGCGCCGGCCGCCACGCGTTCAGCACCGCGATCGACCGCAAGGCGCTGGTCGATGCCGTGTGCAACGCGACGACGAGCTGCGATGAGGCGACCGGCGGCGTCATCAGCAAGGGATTGACCGGATACCTCGGCGACGGCCAGGACACCAACGTGAAGTTCGACGCCGCCGCCGCGAAGACGGAGTACATGGCGTGGGACCCGAACGGCGCCAAGGTCAAAGGCCTCACCTACACCTACGACTCGAACCCGTTCAACAAGGCCGTCTGCGCGAACCTGCAGCAACAGTGGGCGAAGAACCTCGGCGTCACCGTCACATGTGTGGAGATGGACCGCAAGACCTTCTTCGATCAGCGCAACGGCTCATGCGCGTATCCGATGTTCCGGCAGAGCTGGTCCGCGGACTACGACCACCCGCAGGACTGGTTCGACTACCTGTTCGTCAGCGGAGCGATCTCGTCGGGTTCGTGCTATTCGAATCCCAACCTGGACAAGCTGGTCGCCGGCGCCGACGCGTCGAGCGACCCGTCGTCGATCAGCGACTACAGGTCGGCGGGGAGGATGCTCGTCGACGACTCGGTCTTTGCCGGGCTGCTGTACGGCGTGCAGGAGTACCTGGTGCACCCGTACGTCAGGGGCGCGGGCGGCAACGCGCTATACGACAACTACTGGACCGAGGTCCGGATCCTGAAGCACTAGGAAACTGCGGCGGCCGTCCCCAGCACGTCGGGATCCATCGTCGAGGCGAAAGGACCGTCGGGGTTGTCGATGAGCCAAACGTGCAGCATCTGCGGCGTCGTCTTGTTGGTGCTCCCGCGCGGACACGACCCACTCTTGTCCGTCGTGTCCTCGCCGCCGGAATGCACAAACGCGACGGCGACGCCTGTCGTGTTGTCGAAGCAGATGTTGGAGTGCATATGCCACACGGTCAGCGGGCCGCCGATCTGGGGGCCGTCCATGCCGCGCCTCGGCATGATGTACATCGCTCCGATGAGCATCATGCCGCGCGGGCCGTTGAAGTAGATCAACGATTGAATGTGCTGCGGGTCGAGAATGTCGGCGTCGACCATGTACGCCGGGTTGACATAGTGCACGACGTCGACGTTCGGCGGCTCCATCGGCACGTAGCCGGCCGCGAGCGCCGCCTTCAGGCTGGCGTACCTGGCGATCGCGGCCTTCGTCTCGGTGACGAGCCGCGCCGCGGCCTCGAGCTCGGTGGCGGTCGGCTGGCGGGTCGCCGCGTTGGCGGACCCATGCTCATGGGCTGCCGCGGCGGCCGGCGCGTTGGAGGCGGATCGTTCGACCGCCGCCGCCCAGCCGGCGATGTCGCCGGAAACCACGATCAGGACGAGGGCGCCGCCCAGGAGCCCGCGCCTGACCCACACGCCGTAAGGCAGCGACGTGTAGGCCGCGCCGACCACTCCCACGACCACCAGGCCGATGCCGATCCCCAGGAGGACGTGGCCCGGGTTGCCCAGGGTGAAGATCCCTTCACGATGGGCCAGGCTCGGATCTCTGGCGTGCAGGTAGGCGTCGAGCGCGAGGCCGCCCAGGAGGGCCACGACCCCGAGCAGGCCGGCCGACAGGAACGCCGCCAACCGCCTCATCCCACCCTCAATTCAACCACCGGAGTAGGTCGAAATTGTCATCGGAACTTGACTTCGGTCGACCAAAGCTCAAAACTGAGTGTGGAGTAGCGGGGCCATCCCGGATTCACGGGTGGCATCGGTCCGTCGCCGGCGCACTCTCGCCCCGGGAATCTCCGGGAAGAGGGCGATGGATGTCGAGGAGGCCAATTCCTGCAAGTGCGCCCTCCTCGAGGCCGTGTTCCGTAGGAGGTGGTATGACGCGACTCGCAGTGTTCCGTTCCCTCGCCATGGCGGTGGGAGCAGTTTCGATGGTCGCCGCGTGTGGCCCGGGAGGCACCCCGTCCTCCAACCTCGCCAGCGACCAGACGCTCAGCTTCCCGATGGTCGACGACGTGGGCAACACCGACCCGGCGACCATGTCCGCCGCGGTCGACATCGACATCTTCCGCAACACGTACTCCGGTCTTTACAAGTTCGACGACCAGCTGAACGAGATCCCGGACATCGCCGACGGGCAGCCTCAGATCTCGTCTGACGGCCTGACGTACACGTTCAAGATGAAGCACAACGTCAAGTTCTCGAACGGCGACCCCGTCAAGGCTGACGACTTCATCTTCAGCTGGGACCGCGCGGCCGCCATCCAGGGCGACTACGCATCGGTCTTCCAGCCGGTGGTCGGCTACGACGACGTTTCCAACGGCAAGGCCACCCACATGTCCGGCCTGAAGAAGATCGACGACTACAGCTTCTCCGCGACCCTGTCCGCGCCGGCCGGCTTCTGGTTCACCGAGACCGCCCTGTGGACGGCCTGGGTGGTCGACCAGAAGGTCGTGCTCGCGGCCGGCAAGGCGACCGACACGAAATGGGCCGACGACCCGGCGACAGCGATCGGCACCGGCCAGTTCAAGCTGACGGCCCGGACGCCCAAGCAGTCGCTCGACTTCGCTCCGGTCGCCAACTGGTGGGGCGGCTCGACCGGCACCATCACCAAGGTGCACATCGAGATCGTCGCCGACCAGAAGGCGCAGCTGACCAAGTACGAGTCCAACGGCTACAGCCTGATCGGCTTCGCCAACCAGAGCCTGACCCCCGAGGACGTGATCCGCTATCACTCGGACTCACAGCTGAGCAAGCAGCTCCAACTCCTGCCAGGAGCTCGCACGACGTGGATCGGCTTCAACTTCTGCACCGGAAAGGGCACTCCGAGCAAGAACTGCACGTTCGCCAGCGCCTTCGCCGGCGACGCTGGGAAGCCCTTGCGCGAAGCGTTCAGCCTGGCCATCGACCGCGACCAGCTGGTCGACATCGCCTGCTCCAAGGGCACCGCGTGCGTCAAGGCAACTGGTGGCGTGATCACGAAGGGCCTGAAGGGCTACCTCGGCGACAACACCGACCAGTGGGCGAAGTTCGACCCCACCCAGGCCAAGCAGCTGTTGCAGCAGGGCGACCCGAATGGCACCAAGACCAAGAACCTGACTTACACCTACAACGCGACCGCTTTCAACAAGGCCGTCTGTGACAACCTCGCCTCCCAGTGGCGCGCCAACCTCGGCGTCACCGTCCAGTGCGCGTCGACCGACCGCGCTTCCTTCTTCAACGCGCGCACCAAATGCAGCTATCCGATCTTCCGGCACAGCTGGAGCGCCGACTACGACCACCCGCAGGACTGGTTCGACTTCCTGTTCGTCACCGATGCCGGCTCGGGTGGCGCATGCTACTCGAACTCTCAGCTCGACTCGATGGCGAAGGACGCCAACTCCAAGCCCCTGTCTCAGTCACTCGACACATACAAGGCGATGAACAAGATCCTGGTCGACAACTGCGTGACCGGGAACCTTGTCTACACGGTCCTCCAGTATCTGGCCCACCCTTGGGTCCAGGGCGCCAGCGGTAACTCGCTCTACGACAACTACTGGTCGGACGTGAAGATCCTTCAGCACTAGGAGCTCGTGACAAGTCCGTAGATAACGCGAAAATAGGGGGGTCCGTCGCCAAGGCGGACCCCCTTCGTCAACCGGTGAAAAGGGAAGTGATGACGAGATGAGAGGAACCCTCCTCTACATCGGCCAGCGGCTCATCCTGATCGCGGTCACGACCGCCCTGGTCTCCTCCATCGTGTTCCTCCTCCTCCACCAGATCCCGGGCAGCGCCTTCCTGAACGAGACCCGGACGACGCCTCAGTCGTTGGCTGCCCATCTGCACCACTACGGGCTCGACCTGCCGCTCCCTCAGCAGTACGCCAACTGGGCGATCGGAGTCCTGCACGGCAACCTCGGCGAATCGCTGATCAACCGCGGCGTGCTGATCACGCCACTTTTGATCCGCGAGACGTCCGTCAGCGCGACGGTCGGAGCCTTCGCACTGATCGTGACCATCGGCCTCGGCCTGCTGCTCGGCGTGTTCGCCGCCTTGCGCCAGAACACCTGGGTCGACTACATCGCCTCGAGCGCGGCGGTTGTCGGCTACAGCATCCCGAGCTTCGTAATCGCGATCTTCTTGCTCCTGATCTTCGGTCACTACTTCTATGACTGGACCCAGGGCACCGTGTACTACAACGTCGGCTGGGGTGACTGGACGCAGGTCCCCGTGCCTGCGATCGCCCTGGGCCTCCCGTACGCGAGCTACGTGGCGCGGCTGACGCGCGCGAGCATGCTCGAAACCATCCGCACCGACTACGTCCGCACGGCGTGGGCGAAGGGCCTGAGGGCCCGCATCGTCGTCACCCGGCACGCTCTGCGGAACGCGCTGATCCCCGTGGTCACGATCCTCGGCCCGCTCGTGACCGGGATCATCACCGGTTCCGTCGTGATCGAGAACATCTTCGGCATCCCGGGACTGGGCAAGGAGTTCGTGACCAGCATCCTGGCCCGGGACTACAACATCGTCATCGGCGTGTTCACGTTCTACGCCGGGCTGGTCGGCCTCGCCAACCTCACAGTGGACGTGATCTACCCGGTCCTCGACCCCAGGATCCGATACTGATGGCGCAGGCAGCACCCGTCGCACAGCCGGACGTCGATCTCACCTACGAGGTCCCTGAGCAGGTCACCCTGCTCAGCGACGCGTGGCGGCGCCTCCGCCGCAACCGCCTCGCCCTGCTCGGCGGCGCGATCATCCTCCTCCTTTTGATCGTGGCCGCGATCTCGATCGTCTGGACGCCATACCCGACGTGGCTGGAGGCGGTCGGCCCGACCTACCAGCCGCCGGGCGCGAAGCACCTGCTCGGCCTCGACGCGGCGGGCCGCGACATCCTGAGCCGGATCATGGGCGGGGCGCTGATCACCGTCCAGGTCGGAATCGGCAGCGCGATCATCCTGAGTCTGATCGGTATCCCGCTCGGCCTCATCGCCGGCTTCTACCGCGGCAGGGTCGACGTCGTGATCTCCTTCTTCATCAACATCTGGTACGGCATCCCCGACCTGCTGGTGGCGCTGATCCTGGTGTTCGTCCTGTCCGACGCCCTGCACCTGATCCCCCGCGGCGTGTTCGTCATCGTCGTCGCCTTCGCGCTGACGCGCTGGATGGACATGGCTCGCCTCGTCCGCGGCCAGACGCTGGCCCTGCGAGAGAGGGAGTTCGTCGAGGCCGCGCGCATGTCCGGCGCGCGCGACTTCGCCATGCTCTTCCGCCACATCTTCCCCAACGCCCTGGGCCCGATCATCGTCCAGGCGACGTTCGCCATCCCGGCCGCGGTCCTTTTCGAAGCGTTCCTCAGCTTCCTTGGCCTCGGCCTTCCACCGCCGACACCGTCGTGGGGCGCCATGGCCGCGGACGGCTACCACGGCATGGACTTCGCCCCGCACATCGTGCTCGCGCCGACGCTCGCCCTCTCGTTGACCCTGATGGCCTTCAACTGGCTCGGCGACGGGCTGCGGGATGCGTTCGACCCGCGGATGAGGAGGTAGCGCCCTGGCCTCGCTGTTGAGGGTCCAGGACCTGCACGTTCAGTTTTTCACGTCCGGCGGGACCGTGCACGCGGTCGACGGCATCGACTTCGAGGTCGACCGCGGCGAGATTGTGGGCATCGTCGGCGAGTCGGGCTCAGGCAAGACGATGACGGCGCTCTCGCTCCTGCGGCTGATCCCGGAGCCGGGCAAGATCACCTCCGGCCGCATCCTCTACGGCGACAAGGACGTCGCCCAGATGACCGACGACGAGATCCGCGAGTTCCGAGGCAACGACGTGGCGATGATCTTCCAGGACCCGATGACCTCGCTCAACCCGGTCCTGCGCGTCGGCTTCCAGGTCGAGGAGGCGATGGCCGCGCACCGGCGATTCACGAGCCAGCAGGCGCGGGACCGGGTCGTCCCGCTCCTGCAGCGCGTTCGCATCCCGGCGGCCAAGGACCGCGTGCGCGACTTTCCGCACCAGTTCTCGGGAGGCATGCGCCAGCGCGCGATGATCGCCATGGGCGTGTCCAACGAACCGTCGCTGCTCATCGCCGACGAGCCGACGACCGCCCTCGACGTCACCGTCCAGGCCTCAATCATCGAACTGCTGCGCGACCTCAGCCGCGAGCTGCGGGCGGCGGTGATCCTGATCACGCACAACATGGCCCTGGTCGCCAGCCTGTGCAACCGGGTCATCGTCATGTACGCCGGGCGCATCGTCGAGGAGGGGCCGACCCGCGCGATCTTCAAGAACCCGCAGCACCCCTACACGTGGTCCCTGCTCCGCTCCATGCCGCGCGCCGACGAGGTCGAGAAGGAAAGGCTGATCTCGATCAAGGGCATGCCGCCCGACCTGGCCCGGATGCCGCCGGGATGCAAGTTCCACCCCCGCTGCAGGTTCCGCATCGACCGGTGCCTCACAGAAGAGCCGCCTCTGGCCGAGGTCGGCCCTGGGCAGATCGCACGGTGCTGGGTGCTGATGAAGAACGTCGAGAACCCCGAGGCGGAAGCCTTGAAGTGAGCGCGGAACCCGCCGAGCCGGCCGTCACTCCGACCCACGATCCGACGCTGAAAAAGCCTCTCGTCCGGATCGAGAAGCTGGTCAAGCACTTCCCGGCGGGACTCGGACTGTTCGGACGCGCCGTCGTCCACGCGGTCGACGGCGTCGACCTTGCCATCGCGCCTGGGGAGACTCTGGGCCTGGTTGGCGAGTCGGGATGTGGGAAGTCGACGCTCGGGCGTGTGATCGTGCGCCTGCTGCCGGCCACGTCGGGCCATGTCTTCTTCAAAGACGTCGACCTGACCGCGGTCCGCGGCGAGAAGCTTCGCCGCACACGCCAGCAGATCCAGATGATCTTTCAGGACCCGTACGCATCCCTGAACCCGCGCATGACGGTGGGCGACATCGTCGCCGAGCCGCTTCGCAACTTCGGCGTCGCACGCGGTAGGAAGGCTTCACAGCGCGTCCAGGAGGTGATGCGCGTTGTCGGCCTGAATCCCAACTTCGTCAACCGCTACCCGCACGAGTTCTCGGGCGGCCAGAGGCAGCGCATCGGCATCGCCCGGTCGCTGGTGCTGAACCCGACGTTCATCGTCGCCGACGAGCCGGTGTCGGCGCTGGACGTGTCGATCCAGGCCCAGATCGTGAACCTGATGGAGGACCTGCAGTCGAAGTTCGACCTCACCTTCCTCTTCATCGCGCACGACCTGTCGGTCGTCCGCCACATCAGCGACCGGATCGCGGTCATGTACCTGGGCAAGATCGTGGAGATCGGGCCGAGCCACGCGATACGAGACAAGCCGCTGCACCCGTATACGAAGGTGCTCGAGAGCTCGGTGCCGGTGCCGGACCCGGACCTGGAGGCGGCGCGCAAGCCGATCCTACTAAAGGGGGAGATCCCGTCCCCGGTCAACCCGCCGTCGGCGTGCCGGTTTCACACGCGCTGCCCGATCGCGCAGCCGATCTGCTCGGAGGTCGAGCCGCCGCTGGAGATGAAGGAGAACGGCCGCTTCGCGGCGTGCCACTTCCCGGGGCAGCTCTAGTAGGCTCGCCCCTCACCCACGATCCCTCTCCCCTGAAGGGGAGAGGGAGCTACCAAACGCTTAGTGGCTCACCAGCTGGATCTGGTTCCACCAGTAATCGAACATGTTGTTCGACCCCGCGCCCAGCACGTAAGGCTTGATGACGTAGGCGTCGACCGTATAGAAGAGCGGGATGTAGACGACGTCGTCGATCAGCTGCCGGTGCAGCGTCTTGTAGTCGGGGATCGACGCCGGCAGTGGCTCCGCATCGGCTTTCGCGAGCAGCTGGTCGTACGCCTTCGTGTCGTAGCCCGTCGCGCAGCTCGCGTCCGGGCATCCCGCGACCTTGCCCCACAGGTTGTCGAACCAGTCCTGCGGATGGTTGTAGTCGGCCGCCCACCCATCGCGTGACAGCACGTAGCTGCCCGCCAGCCGCTCGTTGATGAACCTCGTGTGCGGCACGGTCTTCAGCGTCACCGACACGCCCAGGTTCGCGAGCCACTGGTCCTGGAGAAACTTCGCCACGGGCTCGTTGAGCGGGTTCTCGGGGTCGTAGGTGTAGACGAGCCCCTTGCTCTTCGTCCCGCCAGGGTCGGCGGAAAGCAGCAGGCTCCTAGCCTTTACCGCGTCGAAGATCGCGAGCGGGTCGGAACCGTCGCCGAGGTAACCGAGAAGTCCCCGCGGGATCAGGCCGCCCGTCGCCGGCACGCATGTGACATTGCTGCACACGTCCTTCGCCAGCTTGTCGCGGTCGATCGACATCGCGAACGCGAGCCTCAGGTCGTGCGCGGCCTTGCCGCCGTCGAGGGTGAAAGGGCCACCCGCGGGCCGGTGGGCGTCGGCCACCAGGTTGAAGCTCACCCAGTACGTCTTATTCTTGACCGAGAGCAGCAGCTGGGCCTTCTGCGTCGACTGGAGCTTCACGACATCCGCCGCCGGCAGGCTGTACGCGCCGTACCCCAGCAGCTCGAAACCGCCCTGCTGATACTTCGACAGCGCGGTCTCGGCGTCGCCGGCGACGTCGACGTGGACCGTTTTCAGCGTCGGCTTCGGCTTCCCCCACCAGCTGCTCACGGCGGTGAAGTCGTAGGACTGGTCCTGCGTGTGCCCCGCCAGCGTGAACGCGCCCGTGCCGATCAGCGTGCCCGGCTTCTTCCACCAGCCGGCGAAGTCGTTCTTGACGACCTTCTGGTCGACGATCATGCCGGCCACCGCCGGTTGCGCGATCGCGGCGCCGAACCAACCCGCGGCGCCCGTCAGCTTGACCACGACTGTGTGGTCGTCGGGCGCCGTCAGCCCCGTCATGGTGACCGAGGGGTCCTTCTTCTCGAGCAGCGACTCGAGCGACGCGCCCGTCGACTGGTTGGTCGCCACCCGGTCGTACCCGGTTATCCCGGAAAAGTTTGTCGCGAACGGGCCCTGCATGGCCGCGGCGCGATTCCACGAATACAGCACGTCGGCCGAGGTCACGGCGTCGCCGTTGGAGAACGCGACGTCGGTGCGAAGCTTGAACGTGACGGTGAGGCCGTTCGCGGAGACGGTCGGAGTCGCGCTCGCGACGTCGGGAACGACGGTGAGGTTGCCATCGAACTTGAGCAGCCCGTCGAACAGGTTCTGGGCGATCGCGGCGTCGGTCTCGGACTGGATCATCGCCGGATCGAGCGTGCCCAGCTCGTGCGAGATCGGAAACCGGAGGGTCTGGTCGCCGGCCAGCGCGGTCGGCTGGTTGCCCACCGGCGTGTTGCTGGAGCATGCCAGCAGCGCGAGAGCGGCAAGCGCGCAAAGGCGCCGCACGGCGGCGATGGGTAGCATCTCCCGTGATGAGCGTATCCGCCAGGGCGGGGAGGCGGCGCCAGGAGGGGTCGGAAAAGGTCCGCGGCGTCACCCGTTTCACCGCCGACCTCGAGCTCCCCGGGCTGCTTCACGTCCACCTCGTGCTCGCGCACACCGCGAGCGCCCGCATCGGCCGCATCGAGGTGGCCGCGGCGCGGTCGGCCCCAGGTGTGGTCGACGTCGTCACGGGCGCCGACCTACCCAGGCTCGAGATGCCCGAGGCCGAGCTGCCGCTCGCGCGCGAGCGTGTCTTCTACGCCGGCCAGCCCGTGGCCGCGGTCATCGCGGAATCCGAGGCGGCCGCGGCCGACGCAGCGCTCCTGGTCGAGGTGGAGTACGAGGACGCACCGCCGGTCACGGACTCCGTGGCCGCGACCGACGATGCCTCACCCTCCGTCCTCGACGAGGAGGAGACCGCGAACGAGGAGGACGCGTCCGCCCACGGCGCCGGGGGCGAGGAAGAGGAGGAGCCGGCCGACCGGCCGCGCAACGTCACGGGCGTCGTCAACCGCAAGCATGGTGACGTCGAAGCCGCTCTGAGGCAGGCGGACGTCGTGGTCAAAGGCACGTACAGCGTCGGCCGCGCGCACCACTCCTCCATCGAGCCGCATGTCTCGGTGGTGCGCCCGGAGCCGGACGGCGGCCTGACCATCTGGTCGCCGACCCAGGGACCGTTCGTGCTGCGCGAGGACGTCGCCAAGCAGCTCGGCCTCGCGCCGCACAAGGTGCGCGTAGTGCCGATGCCCGTAGGCGGAGGTTTCGGCGGCAAGGTCGAGCTGCTGGAGCCCTTGCTGGCTCTGCTGGCGAGGCGCGTGGGCCGGCCGGTTCGGCTTTCCCTCAACCGGTCCCACGAGTTCATGGTCGGCCACCCCGCGCCCGCGGCGCGGTTCGAGCTCGAGCTGGGGGCGAAGCGCGACGGGACTTTCGTCGCGCTGCGCGTGAAGTATCGCTACGACAACGGCGCGACGGCAGGCTGGCATGCCGGGATCAGCGCCATGTTCCTGACCGGCACCTATCGGGTCCCCAACTACGAGATCAGCGGGCTGGAGGTCGTGACCAACAAGACCCCGGTGGACGCTTACCGCGCGCCCGGCGCGACCCAGACCTACTTCGCGCTCGAGTCCGCGATCGACGAGCTGGCGCAGAGGCTCAACATGGACGCGGTCGAGCTCCGGCTGCGCAACGTCGTCCACGAGGGTGCCGCCGTGCCCGTGCTGGAGGCCGCCCGAGCGCACTCGGTCTACAGCGCGACTGTGCGCGACGGCGAGGCTGTCGGCGTGGCGCTCGGGATGTGGGCCGGAGCGCGCACGCCGTCGGCCGCCGGATGTCGGGTCGAGTCGGACGGGACGGTCGCCGTCACCGTCGGCGCTCCGGACATCAGCGGCACCGCGACCGGGCTCGCTTTGATCGCGGCCGAGACTTTCGGCGTCGCTCCGGAGAAGGTGCGTGTCGACGTCCTCGACACCGCCAGCGCGCCGCACGCCGCGATGGCGACGGGGAGCCAGGTCACGTACAGCCTCGGCGGCGCGGTCATCGAGGCGGCGCGCGAGGCGCGCCGGCAGCTGCTCGAGATCGCGACTGAGGAGCTCGAGGCTGCGCCAGACGACCTCGACATCGTGGACGGCCGCGTCCAGGTGAAGGGCGCACCGACCCGGTCGGTCGAAATCACCGAACTGGTTCGCATGAGCACCGAGTTCACGGGCAAGTACAGGCCGGTGGAGGCGATCGGCCGCTCTGCGGTCAGCGAGGCCTCGCCGATGTTCACGGCGCACGTGGCCAGGATCCGCCTCGACCGCGAGACCGGCGCGTTCCAGCTGATCGGCTACGCGGCGATCCAGGACGTCGGGCGCGCGATCAACCCGCCGGAGGCCGAGGGCCAGGTCCACGGCGGCTCTGTGCAGGCGCTCGGCCGAGCCCTGGGCGAGGCGCTGGTCTACGACGCCGACGGACAGCTGCGGACCGGTTCCTTCCTCGACTACGAGCTCCCCGCTGTCGACCAGATCCCGGAAATCGACGTCACCCTGGTCGAGCTTCCCTCGGCGGTCGGGCCGTTGGGGGCGAAGGGAGTGGGAGAGCCGCCTGCGATCCCGGGCACGGCGGCCCTGGCCAACGCGGTATCTAGGGCATCCGGCGTGCGCATCCGCGAAGTGCCCATCGACCGCTCACTTCTGGTCTCGAATCACGGCCGGTAGGGACGGCGCCTCCTCCCTGCGCGGCTATGTCGCGCGGACTCTGCCTACCCATAATCCGATCCTGGTCAGCAATCGCGGGCCGCACGAGCCGCGCGGCGACGGCACGTTTCGACGCGGCGCCGGAGGCGTGATCACGGGACTGCTGACGCTGGCAGAGGCGACAGGCGCGGCCTGGGTCGCGTGTGCCCGCAACGACCCGGAGCGGGAGCTGGCGGCGAAGCATCCAGGAGGCCTGACCGTGCCTCTCGCGCACTCCCGCGGCAGGCTTTACTACGCGACTCCGACCCGCGAGCAGTACGAGATGTACTACTCGGTGATCGCCAACCCGGTGCTGTGGTTCCTGCAGCACTACCTGTGGGACCTGGGCAACGAGCCCATGATCGACGAGCGGATCCACCAGGCCTGGACGAACGGCTACGTCGAGGTCAACCGGCAGATGAGCGCGAAGGTGATCGAGATCGCTCGAGCCGGTGACGGCCCTCCACTCGTGCTCGTGCACGACTACCAGCTCTATCTCGTGCCGCGGATGCTGCGCAAAGCCATGCCCGACGCGGTCATCCAGTTCTTCCTCCACGTCCCGTGGGCCACGCCCCAGTACTGGAAGGTGCTTCCCAAGGACATGCGCGACGCCATCCTCGAGGGACTGCTCGGCTGCGACATCGTCGGCTTCCAGTCGAGCCTGGACGTGCGCAACTTCCTTCTCACGTGCGAGGAGAACCTCGGACTGCAGGTCGACGAGCATGAGCGGGCTGTGATCGCCGGCGGCCGGATCGTCTACGCCCGCCACTATCCGATATCGATCGACCTTGGCGCTACCACGCGCCTCGCGGCGTCACGCGGAGTCAAGCGTCAGGAGGAGGAGCTGGCGACCTGGCGGCCACAGCGCCTGATCGCGCGCATCGACCGCACCGACCCGTCCAAGAACATCGTCCGCGGCTTCATCGCGTACGAGAAGCTCCTGCGCTATCACCCCGACCTGCGCGGGCAGGTGCAGTTCTGGGCGTTCCTCCAGCCGTCGCGGCAGGACGTCGCCGCCTACAGCCGCTACCTCCGCCACATCCGGCAGACGGCGGGGCGCATCAACAGCGAGTTCGGCAGCGAGGCGTGGCAGCCGATCCGGCTGGAGATCGCTGAGAGCGAGCGCAAGGCGATCGCCGCGATGAAGAACTTCGACGTGCTCCTGGTCAACCCGGTCTACGACGGGCTGAACCTGGTGGCCAAGGAAGGCGCGCTGGTCAATGCCAAGGACGGCGTGATCGTGCTGTCGGAGAATGCCGGCGCGCACGAGGAGCTGCGCGAGCACGTCCTCTCGGTCAACCCGTTCGACGTCGAGGCGACCGCCGCGGCGATGTACACCGCGCTCACGATGCCGGTGGAGGACAGGCATCGCCTGAACGAAGGCGCGCGCAACGTCGTGCGCATCAATGACATCGCGAGGTGGATCAGCAACCAGGTCCAGGATCTGCGCGACCTGACCCGACCTCCGGTGCTAACGCCCTCTTAGCTGTTCTTCCGCGCCCAGTCGACGATCTCCCACAGGACCCGCGTCGCGCGCTCCGGGCCGGCGACCACCAGGTCGCAGCGCTCGAACAGGTCGCGCGGCGCCTCGGCCGACCACACGCCGACCGCGAAGTGCGGGATGTCGAGCGCGCTGACGTACTCGAAGAGGGAGCGGTCGTTCTCGTCGTCGCCGAAGCAGACGACGCCGGCCGGGTCTTCGGCAGGCAGGAGCGCCGCGAGCGCATTTCCCTTGCCCGCCTTCGGCGCGTGGACCTCGACGACCTTGCGGCCGAGCGCGGCGCCGAGGCGCGCGCCGTCGAGCAGCGGGCGAAGCAGGGCCAGCATCTGGTCGCCGTCCATGTTGGTGTTGCGAAAGTGGACGGCGGTGCTCGCCGGCTTGGCCTCGATCCACGCGCCGGGGATTCCCTGCACCAGCCGCGCCGCCTCGGCGTTGAAATGGTCGAGCGCCTCCTTCTGCGCGTGGCGAGGCATTGCGAGCCCGCTGTCACCGATCAGCCGCACTCCGGAGATGGGCACGAGCGACTCCAGCTGCGACAGCGGCCGGCTGCTGAGCACGATCACGTCCGCCAGCAGCATCACGAGCTCCTGCAGCGCCTCGAGCGCCTCGGGACGTGCCCTCGCATCGGATGGATCCGGAACGACCTCGGCGAGAGTTCCGTCGAAGTCGGTAACCAGTATCAGCTCGCCTGGCGGTACACGTGCCGCCGGCGAGTCGAGCCAGGCGTGTGTGATCTCTTCGGTTTCTTGAATCATCACTCTAGTCAAAACGCGGACGGTGCCTCGCGATCACCGATTTGAGGTCCGATCCTGATTTCAGGCTACCAAACGAATGTCCCCAGTCGCCAGCGACGCGAGAAGTGAGGAAGATCTCGCTGACCACTGGATCGCCGTACCGAAGCAGCAGCGAAGCCTGTAATACGACAGCCATTCGTTCGACGATTCGACGGGCGTGGGACTCGATGCCCTCATCGTGGGCGAGCTCGTGCTGCAGGTCGGTTATCGCGCGGTCAAGAAGCGCATCGTTCGGCGCCGACTCGACCTCGTGGAAGTAAGCCTCGACCGACTCCGGCTCGCGCCGCATCGCTCGCAGAACGTCGAGCGCGTTGACGTTGCCCGAGCCTTCCCAGATGGAGTTCAGCGGAGCCTCGCGGTAGAGGCGCGGCAGGATCGATTCCTCGACGTAGCCGTTGCCACCGTGGCATTCGAGCGCCTCGGCGACCACGGCGATTGCGCGCTTGCACGTCCAGAACTTGGCGATCGCGACCCCGATGCGCCGGAAGTGCGATTCGTCGCGGTCGAACGCGCCTGCCAGCCGCATCATCAGGATGGTCGTGGCTTCGGACTCGACGGCGAGGTCGGCGAGCACGTTGACCATCAGCGGCTGCTCGCTCAGAAGTTTGCCGAACGCGCTTCGATGCGCGGTGTGATGCGTCGCCTGCGCGACGGCCTGGCGCATGAGCGACGCCGAGCCGATCACGCAGTCGAGGCGCGTGTGGTTGACCATGTCGATGATCGTCCGCACGCCTCGTCCCTCTTCCCCGATCATTACCGCCCATGCCTCGTCGAGCTCGACCTCCGACGATGCGTTGGAGCGATTGCCGAGCTTGTCCTTGAGCCGCTGGATGTGAAAGCGGTTGCGGGTGCCGTCGGGGAGCACGCGCGGAAGCAGGAAGCACGAAAGGCCGCCGGGCGCCTGGGCCAGGACGAGGAACGCGTCACACATCGGCGCCGAGCAGAACCACTTGTGGCCGGTGAGCATGTGCTCACCGCCGCCACCGGTTGGCACGGCACGCGTTGTGTTGGCACGGACGTCCGATCCGCCCTGCCGCTCTGTCATCGCCATGCCGAAGAGCACGCCCTTCTTCGCCGGCGCGGGACGGAGGCCCGGGTCGTAGTCGAGCGTGGTCATGAGCGGCTCCCACTGAGAGGCCAGCGCTTCGTTCTTGCGCAGCGCCGGCACCGCGGCGTAAGTCATCGAGACAGGGCAGCCGTGGCCGCCCTCGACCTGCGACCAGAGGTAAAAGGCAGCCGCGCGAGCGGCGTGCGCGCCCACTCGCGGCTCGCGCCACGGAAGAGCATGCAGGCCGTGACCGATCGCCACCTTCATCAGCTCGTGCCAGGCGGGATGGAACTCGACCTCGTCGATGCGCTCGCCGAAGCGGTCGTGCGTGCGCAGCTGGGGCGGATTGGCGTTGGCCTGGAAGCCCCAGTCGATCGCCTCCTGCGTGCCGGCGAGGCGGCCGAGACCGTGGACGAGCTCCTGCGCCCAACCCGCGCCTTCGCGCTCCAGCGATTCGCACAGGACCGCGTCGGACGTGAGCAGGTTGTAGTCGACGAGCGGCGGCGGCTGGTTGGCGCTCACGACGCGATCTCTCGCAAGGCGTTCAGATGGCGTTCGAACCGCCGCCTACCGTCCCTGGTCAGGGAAAGCCAGGTGCGCGGGCGCTTGCCGACGAATCCCTTGCTGACCTTGACGTACCCGGCTTGTTCCAGCGAGCTCATCTGCTTCGAGAGGACTGAGTCTGTCACCTCGACGTTGTCCCGAACAAAGCCGAACTCGGCTCGTTCCGCCGCGGCGAGCATTGCCACGACCGAAAAGCGCACTGGATGGCCGAGCAGGTCATCCAGCTCGTGGCGCGGATGGCTCAATTTCGCTGTCGAAACAGCAGCCAGATTCCGACCAGCAGGGGCAGTACCCCGATCACCGCGCTCACGCCGAAGTGATAGCCGGGCTGGGCCGACCCCCACCACCTCGCCGCCACGCTCACACCCGAGACCAGCCCATTCCAGAGGGTGAATGCGGCGGCTGACACCGAGAACAACAGCAGGCCGGCTCGGCTGTAAACGCGGATTCGGACCAGCACCACGGCGACCATCGCGATGGCGACCAGGTAAACGGCCAGCACCGCCGGCCCGGCGACGTGGAAGGCAACACTCATCAGGCCCGCTATGCCGAGGTCCATCGCAACCAGGACGACCAGCAACCAGCCAAGCTGTCGGTCCGCCCGGCGGACCTGTGACGTCCGAATGGCCGCCTCTGTCAGCGCCGCCTGCGCGTCCTCTCGAGTCGGTTGAGCCTCGTCCAAGGTGTGATCTTAGCAGTCACTTTCCACTTTGGCAAGTACTTTCCAAAACGAGAACCCGGTCCCTTCAGTCAAGCTCCCTATTCAGCTCCGCCAGCATGGTCAGCTGCCGCTTGCGCTCCTGGTGGTCGGGCATGATCGGCCAGACGATCAGGGTCTCGACCCCGGCCTCGCGAAAGTCTCGTAGCTTGGCCTTCACCCGGTCGCGCGGGCCGACGATCGACACGAGGTCGATGAGCTCGTCGGGCAGGGCGAACATGGCCTCGGTCTTCTGCCCCGCCAGGTAGAGCTCCTGCACCTTTTCCGCCTCGCGCTCGAAGCCGTAGCTCGACACGAGCCGGTTGTAGAAGTTCTGCTCCCGCGAACCCATGCCGCCGACGTACAGGGCGATGATCGGCCGCATCGAGTTGCGGGCGCTTTCGAGGTCGTCGCTGATCATCACGTTGACCGAGGGGCAGATCCGGAAGCCGTCGAGCGAGCGGCCCGCGCGCGCGGCGCCTTCCTCCAGCGGCACGCGCAGCGCCTTGGTGTGCTCCGGAGAGAAGAAGACGGGGAGCCAGCCGTCGGCGATCTCGCCGGCCAGGGCGACGTTCTTCGGCCCGAGCACGGCCAGGTAGATCGGGATCCGCTCCTGCACCGGCCGGATCGTCAGCTTGAGCGCCTTGCCCGGACCGTCCGGCAGAGGCAGGTCGATGGTCTCGCCGTGAAACTCGATCTTCTCCCGGGCCAGCGCCTTGCGGACGACGGCGACGTACTCGCGCGTCCGCTGCAGCTGTTTCGCGAATCGGACCCCGTGAAAACCCTCCGAGACCTGCGGCCCCGACGAGCCCAGACCCAGGAGCATCCGGCCGCCCGAGAGGTTGTCGATGGTGGCCGCGGTCATGGCGGTCATGGCGGGGCTGCGTGCCGGGATCTGGAAGATGCCCGCGCCCAGCTTGATCCGGCTGGTGGCCGCGGCCAGCCAGGCGAGGATCGTGGCCGCGTCGGAGCCGTAGGCCTCGGCGGTCCAGATCGAGTCGTAGCCGAGCGATTCCGCCGTCCGGGCGAGGTCGAGCTGGTCGGCGGACGTGAGGCCGAGCCCCCAGTAGCCGACGCTGACCCCCAGCTTCACTGGAGTGTCAGCTTAGTTGCTGCCGGTAAGCGTCTGGCCGACCAGGAAGACGTTCAGGCCGATGATCAGCGCGGCCACAGCGTAGGCTCCGTAGTTCGTCAGCCGGCTGTTGGCGAGGCCGTTCATCAGCTTCTTGTCGCGCGTGAACATAACCAGCGGGATCATCGCGAACGGGATCCCGAAGGACAGGAAGACCTGGCTCAGGATCAGCGCGCGGGAGGGGTCGAAGTGAATGCCGATCACAACCAGGGCAGGCACCATCGTGATCGCACGGCGGAGGAACACCGAGATCTTGCGCCGGATGAAGCCCTGCATCACGACCTGCCCGGCCAGCGTTCCTACGGACGAGGACGAGATGCCGGACGCCAGCAGCGCGACTCCGAAGATGACGCCGCTGTGCGCCCCCATGTACTGCTCGAGGCCGCTAGCGACCTGGCTCAGGTTGCCCCCGGCGTCGAGCAGCCCACGACCGTTGAACACGGCGGCCGCGGTGGTCAGCATGGCCAGGTTGATCACGCCGGCGATGCCCATCGCGATCACAACGTCCACCAGCTCGAAGTGGAAGATCTTGCGCTTGGCCGCCGGGTTTGCGCCGACGATCCGCTTCTGGGTGAGGGCCGAGTGCAGGTAGATGACGTGAGGCATCACCGTCGCGCCCAGGATGCCCGTCGCCAGCAGTATCGACTCGCGGCCGTCGAGGTGCGGGATCAACGTGCCGGTGGCCACCGATCCCCATGATGGGTCGGCCCGGAATACCTCGAGCCCGAAGGCGATCACGATCAGGCCGACGAGCCCGGTGATCGTCGCCTCGAGGCGGCGGAAGCCCCAGGCCTGGAGGCCGAGGATGCCGAAGGCGATCACGCCCGTGAGCAAAGCGGCGCTGAAGAGCGGGATGCCAAAGAGGATGTTCAGACCGAGGGCCGCGCCGACGAACTCCGCCAGGTCGGTGGCCATGGCGATGAGCTCGGCCTGGATCCACAGGAACACGACCACCGGGAAGGGAAACCGGTCGCGGCACACCTCGGGGAGGCTCCTGCCGGTGGCGATGCCGAGCTTGGCGCTCATCGACTGGATGAGCATCGCCATCAGGTTGGCCGCGAGCACGACCCACAGCAGCATGTAGCCGAAGCGCGAGCCGCCGGCCATGTTGGTGGCGAAGTTGCCGGGGTCGACGTAGGCGACGGCGGCGATGAACGCCGGGCCGAGGAACGGAAGCACGGCGCGAAGACCTCGGCGCTGGCCGTTGAGCGATCGTTCCGCGGCGCGCAGCACGCGCAGCTCGCCGGGGAGGGCGTTCTCGGCGCCGATGACGACCGATTGGGCGACGGTGCTGCGGACGAGCTCGGCCACTACCGCGCCTCGGCGACGAACACGGCGCGGGCGAGGCCGAGGGGCACGCTATGACGGCGACCCTTGAGGCGCACCTCGACCGGGCCTTCGAACTCGCTGGCGCCGACGACGGCGATCCGCGTGCCAGGCATCAGGCCGCGACGCTGCAGCTCGCGGAGCTTGACCGGGTCCTCGTCCGAGACGCCCTGGACGACGAGCCTCTCCCCCGCCTTCGCCTCGCTCAGGCTGCGGTGACTAACCGGCCGCACCTTGCCGCCGAGGGTCGGGATGACGTGGCCGTGGGGATCGAGCTCAGGCCGGCCGAGCAATTCGAAGATGCGCTGCTCCATGCGCTCTGAGATCACGTGCTCGAGGCGCTCGGCCTCCTCGTGGACCTCGTCCAACGAGTAGCCGAGGATCTCGACCAGGAAGACCTCCAGCAGGCGGTGATGGCGGACGAGCTCGAGCGCGACCTTGCGGCCCTCGCGCGTCAGCTGCTGGCCGCGGTAGCGGTCGTGCTCGACCAGGCCCTGGGCGCTCAGCCTGGTGACCATCTCGCTGACGCTCGGTGAGGAGATGCCCAGGCGCTGGGCCAGCTCGCGGGTCGGGACCGGTCGGTCGGCGCCGCCGAGGAGGTAGAGCGCCTTCAGGTAATCCTCCCGGGAGCGCGTGAAGGCGCTGCGACGATCGTGTGGGGGTGCGCCTATCACCAAAGATAGGATAGCCTAACTTTCGGCCGGTTGTTACCGGATAGTCGCGACTATCCGTGGTCCTGGGACGAGAAAGGCCCCATTAGTCGCGACTATCCGGGGGGTTGGCTAGGCGGCGCAGACCCCGGTCAGCTTGCTGGCCGGGTTGTACGTGACGCTGATGTTGGGCTTCACGGTGATGCTGGTCGTGGAGGTGAAGACTGCCATGTAGCCCGCGCAGCCCTCGGCGAGGTGGAAGTCGTAGTCGATCTGCGTCTTGTTCATCCAGCCGATCGCCGAGCCTGAGTAGTTCATGCAGTAGTAGGCGGTCCCACCCCCCGAGTTCACGCACTGCGACGCCTTGGCGTAGTCAGAGAACGTCAGGATGCTGACCGACATCGGTCCCGTCGAGGTCACGTGCAGGTGGTACGTGAAGGTGTCGGGTATGCCTCCCTCCAGCCAGTAGTTCGGACCCTTGATCGGCTCCGGCAGGGTCCACAGCATCAGGTTCGGATGCTGGAGGTCGGCCTTCGCCTGGGCCAGCTGTCCGAGCGTGGCGGTCAGGTTGTCCTGGGTCGTCTTGAGCTGGTCGTTGAGGATCTGGTTGCGGCCGTTCAGCGACTCGGTTTGCAGGGTGAGCGAACGGACCTGGGCCTGGTTGTTGACGTCGTCGGTGTACAGGAGACCAACTCCGCCGGCGGTGATCACAAGAGTCGCCGCAAGCGCGATCGTCCACCAGCGCCGGCGCTGCAGCTCGTACATCGGCGCCCAGGCCCTGGAGGCTCGGGGCGGGGTTGGCGCGGGCGGCGTGTAGAGCTCCGCGGGCGGAGCTTCGGCTGCCGCGGGGGCGGGCGTCGTCATCTGGTCCATCTCGGTCGGCGTCATGATCCCACCGCCAGGGTTCGAGTGCTCAGATTTGGCCCGCCCGCGGCCAGGCGCCGTAGACCTGGCCGATCTTGCTCGCGGTCTCGGTCTGAGTGGCGAGGTCGAAGGTGAACGTCTTGCCGTTGGGCTGCCAGGCGGGGCCGAGGCCGCAGTTGGTCGAGCAGACCGCCTCCTCGATGTAGAAGAAGGTCGTCGAGTTGAGCCAGGCGGGAGACGACCTCACGTTCGGGAGCTGCCCGCCCGAGCGGCCGCCGTGGCCATAGAGCCAGACGTGTGGCGTGCCGGCGGTGTCGCGCACTGTGAAGGCAATGTTGTCGTCGCCTGGGTCGGCGCGCGGCCGGATCCACGCAAGCGGCTGGCCGAAAGCCTGGGAGACGCCCGCGGCGGAGTCCCAGACCTGGATCACGCTCGAGTTGGGCAGGCGGTAGTAGAGCTTGCTGCCGGCGCTGCCCCATGTGGCCATAGTGCCCCTGGAAAGGCTGAATGCCAGGCTGCCGTCGATTGTGCGCCGGACCTGCAGCTGGTCGCCGGAGCTCGTGAAAGTCTGGACCAGAGCGAAGTAGGCGCCGTCGGGCGAGAAGGCGAGATAGGAGTCGTCCTCGTTGGGGTTCGGTCCCCTCCCCGGCACGGGGCCGAGCGTGGTGACCACGCGGTCGCCTCCGCCGCTCAGCAGGTGGAGCTGAACGCCGCTCGAATCGGAGGCGACGTAGGCGAGAAAGCCGCGGTCGGGGCTCCAGGCGTGGAGCCCGTCCATGAAACTGCCCCCCGACCAGGCGGCCGCGATGGTCGACGTGCCGGAGAACAGGTCGAGGACGGCGATCACGCTGGTCCCGCTTGCGGTGGGCGAACCCTGGCTCGCGTACCACGAGATCATCGTCTCGGTCACGAGCTGAGGCTGGAACGCGCCGCCGCTGATCCCGCACAACGTGCGCGGGGCCTTGGGGCTGGAGACGTCGGCGAGCACCGGGTTGGGCGCGCCAAGGAGCACGAGCACCGCCTCCTGAGCCGCGGGCTGGCCGGAGCAGCTCGCGTGCAGGGCGGCCCACGACGGGACCGTGACCGGCCTGGGCTGCTCGGTGGGGCTCGGGATGGGAATGGGTGAAGGACTCTCGGCCGGGGTTGGGGTGGGGCTCGGCGACGGCGACGCGAGATTCGAAGCGCTCGGGCTGTGGTTCGGGGCCAGGGGGCCGTTCGGCGTGCAGCCGGCGACAGCCACAAGGGAAAGGAGGACGACTACCCCATTCCTCACGGGACTTTGAAACGAAGCGCAGCGTGGACTCGTTACGGGCCTTTCCAGGCGGTGCAAGGTCGCACAGGATAACCCAGGTAACCAGGTGGCCGCCGGCGCGTTTTACGGAACAACAAATTCGCTTTTTTCAGGGAGGTGGTCGCCGGCCGGATCTCGAGCTGAGCCAGCTCACGCTCAACAGGGGGCATTCGTCCTAGCAATGGAGTTCAACTGCGATGTTTGTGCGCCGATTGGTACTTGCCTTTTCTATCTTCATCACCGGTTCTCTCGCGCTGGCGGTCGCGGGCGTCGCCGCCGGCGGCGGGCTGGGCCCCGGGAACTACACCTTCACCAACCGAAGCGCCGACGCGTTCTTCGGCATGGGCGGCAAGGGTGGACCCGGCGGCCCGTCGGTACAGGTGTCGGTCTTCCAGGGCCTCAACTCTTTCAAGCCCACCCATCCCGGTGGCCCGACCACGGTCAGCCAGAGCACGGTCGTATACCTGACTGAGTTCGACGGTTCAGGAAACGGCGGTTTCGGGTGCTTCGTGGTCCCCGACAACACCTTCGTCGTCAATCGCGACCTCTCCGCGTCACTGCACGCCACGCTTACCGAGGGTGAGATCTGTGGCGGGTTCGCGTCGCCGATCGACGGCGGCAAGGGCGGCGTCGACGCCGGCGGGTCTGGCGGTCTCGCGCTGCCGGTCTCCGTCGACATCACATGGTCCGCGACCGGCGCGGTGAACAACTACAAGAACGTGTTCCAGTTCAAGTGCTCGAGCTATTCCGAGGAAGGCAACAGCACCTACTCGACGGTGGCCGCAGGGGCGACGGGATCGATCTCGGCCCTCAGCGGTTCGTTCAACAGTGAGTTTGCGGAAGTGAGCTCGGGCAGCGGGCAGCTGAGCGTGCACAGCCTGCCGCTCGCCGGCTGCAACGCCTGACGGTCCTCGTTCTCCATTGGCCGGCGCGTCAACGATTGCGCGCCGGCCTTCTTCTTTATCGCATGACGCAACCGAGCGGCAGCTTGAGCGAGATCCGGCTCGAGGCCGGCCAGGTGGTCGAGTCGTAGAAGCACAGCACCTCGGTCTCGACCACGATGCCAGTAAAGCCTTCCGCGGGCCGGAGCAGGACTGCCGACGACGCGGTGGTGTTGGAGGCGCCGTCCATGTCGATCCAGAGCGCGGCCGGTGTCGTTGACTCGCGGAGGAGGACAAAGCCGCGGTTGGTTTGCGGGTCGTTGCTCGCGAACCATGAGCCGTCCCAGTCCCCTGACGCGCACCCGAACTCGCACTGAGAGATCGAATCCATTACGAGCGTGGTCCCGCTTGCGTCGGGATGAAGCACCACGGGATACCTTTCTCGGGGAAACAGACGCGGGATGTAAGGCCGGAAGTGGAAGTCTGCCGGCGAGGCGCCAAACGAGAAGACTCGCTCGACCTTGAAGGAGTTGGCCGCGGGGCCGTTCTCGAAGAACCTGTAGGTCGTGTTGACCCCGATTCCCGTCGATCCCTCACAGCCGGTTGACACCGATGCGATCTGTACCGAGGACCCGGTCCTCGTCCAGGCACCGCTGGAGTCGCCCACGATCATGAACGGGTAGTGGCCCACCGTCCAGCTGTTGCCGAAGAACTCGGCAAACTGGCAGCCCGGCGGCAGGCCGCTGAGGGTGGCCGTGTTCGTGAGGCTGATCCCGCGCCAGACCAGCGAGTCGATCTGCTCCGGATTCGCGGCGTCCCAGGTAATGGAGAACGCGCTGGTGTTGACGACCCGTCCGGATTCGCGTCCACAGAGGTCGAGCGCCGCGGGATCGTTGACGCGATAGCCCCGGGAGTCCAGGGTCACCCAGCAGGTCACTCCATGCATCCCCCGAGCCGAGGTCCCGGCAACCGTGCGCACCGCCGACGCGAGCGCCGCACGGTCGATGACCAGGTCGCCGTTCTCTAGGGTCGATACGGAGGCGATCTCATCCAGCACCAGCGACGCAGCGTCGAAATACAAGTCGGCGAAGGGCTCCGGGTTCGCCCCGAACCGGGCGGCGTAATCGGCTCGCCAAGCGACGTCGAGCGGGAGGCGCTGGACGTTCGCGTACCAGATGTCGCTCTCGCCCGGTGTGTCGTCAGGCACGTCCACGCTGTTGAAGACGTCGGGGCCAAACGCCGGATTGAGCAGGCCTGTGGCCGACCCCGAAACCGTCACCACGCCGGCCTGTTCGTACACCGGGAGCGCCGCGTGTTCGTCGGGGGAGCACATGTGGCCGATGACGGCGACATTGGCCGGATTGGCCACGACCTCGGCCGCGACGTTGGCGGCGATATTCGGTTCATGGCATGGGCCGTCGAAGTCATTCAGCTGCACGGCGAACCCCTTGATCGACGGTCGTCTCTCGACCGCCATCCGAACCGCGTTGCGTGCGCTGAATCCTGATGCCGCCAGGATGCCGCTGTGGTCTAGCACCACCGCGACGTGGACCGCCTCGCCTCCACGGACCGTCACCTGACCGGCAAAGGCCGCCGCGTAGGGCGCGACGCCGATCGCGAACGAACCGGCCGCGAGAAGACCGGCGATCGCGATTCCTAGGGCTCGCGAAAGGGTCCTGACATGTTGCATGACGACCTCCTTCACGCCCTGGAGGGCGCGGTAAGGAGAAGCGTCGGACACCGCACTGGCCGCGCCATCGTGAAAATGACCTAGGTAACTGCTACGAAGGCTCCTCGCCGGGCGCGCCGGTGGTTGCACCCGTGCGCCTGGCCCGATCGTAATGGCGCGCAAGTGGTGCACTCGTGCCTTTCATCTCGGCCGGGCACGGCCGCACAATTGACCAAGCCCTATGGAGCGTCATCAGACCAGTCGGCCTTCCGCGGTCCTCGAACAGGGGCGCGAGGCGTTCAATCAGAGGCGGTGGAGCGAAGCCCGGCAGCTTCTTGAAGCAGCAGAGGAGCTTTCTCCGCTGTCTCCGGCCGACTACGAGTCCCTCGCGATGGTCAGATTCCTGCTTAGCACCGACAATTCCGGCCTCGGCGTGATGGAGGAAGCCCACCATACTTTTCTCGCCCGCGGCGACGTGCGGCGTGCGGCCAAGATCGCCTATTCGCTGGGTATGAATCTTGTCAACCGCGGCGAGAACGCCAGCGGCCGGGGCTGGATCGCCCGCGCAGGCCGTTTGCTTGACGAGGCGGAGCTTGATTGCCCCGAGCGCGGATACCTGCTGATTCCGACCGCGATACAGGCTGCCCAGGCCGGTGATCTCGAAACCGCGGTGGCGATCTTCCGCGAAGCCATCCAGATCGGCAAAAGGTTCGGTGACAGCGACCTCGTGACCCTGGCCCGGCAGGGCGAGGGTAGAGTGCTGATTCGAACCGGCGCCCGCGATGCCGGCTTCGCGATCATCGACGAGATGATGGTGAGCGTGACCTCAGGCGACGTTTCGCCCGTGGTGGCCGGCATCGTCTACTGCAGCCTCATCGACGCGCTGCATGAGGTTTACGAAATGCGGCGGGCGCGTGACTGGACGGCGGCAATGGAGCGATGGTGCGACGGACAGCCGGACCTCGTCATGTACCGAGGCGAGTGCATGGTCCACCACGCTCACACCCTCCAGATCGGAGGCCAGTGGGAGAAAGCGCAAGAGGAGTCGGCCAAAGCCTGTGCCCGCTTCCTCGGCCCGCCGCCCCACCCCGCCGCCGGATCGGCCTTCTATCAGGAGGGTGAGCTTCACCGCTTGACGGGCAGGTTCGCCGAAGCGGAGACCGCCTATGTTCAGGCGGGCGCGCTCGGCCGAAACCCGCAGCCCGGCCTGGCTTTGCTGCGCCTGGCCCAGGGCCGGGTCGACAGCGCCCGCACCACCATCAAGCGTGTGTTGGGCGAGTCGCGCGATCCGATGGAGCGGGCCGCGGTCCTTCCGGCGTGCGTCGACATCATGATCGAGTCAGGTGACCTCGACGGCGCCCGGTCCGCGGCATCAGAGCTCGTGGCGATAGCCGCGGAGAGCGGTTCGGCCTACCTGCGCGGCCTGGGTTCGCAGGCGACCGGGGCCACCCTGCTGGCGGCTGGAGAGGTCCCGGCAGCACTGCAGGAGCTGCGCGCCGCCCGCCGCCTATGGCAAGACCTGGACGCTGTGCACCATGCCGCCCAGGCTCGGGTGCTGATAGGGGTTGCGTGCCATCGCCTAGGCGATACGGACTCGGCTGTTCTCGAGCTCGACGCCGCCCGGAAGGTGTTCATGCAGCTTGGTGCGGAGCCGGACCTGGCGCGAATGGACGAGCTGGAAAGGAAGCGCACCCGGGATCGGGTCGGAGGCTTGACCGGGCGGGAGGTCGAGCTGCTGAACCTCCTTGCCACCGGCAAGACGAACCGTGAGATCGCCGAGCATCTGGTTATCAGCGAGAAGACTGTCGCCAGGCACGTCAGCAACATCTTCAACAAGATCGGCGTGTCGTCGCGAGCGGCTGCAACCGCCTACGCCTATCGCCACGACCTCGTCTAGGCAAGTACACAGAAATACCCATTCGGCCGCTCTCGGAAGATGGTCATTTCGCTGGATGGCGAGGCGTTCGTATCTCGATACCTTCGCCGTCATGGAAACAACAGAGACGGCGATCATCGGCGGTGGCCAGGCGGGGCTGGCCGTGGGCTATCACCTGCGGAAGCTCGGCCGGCCGTTTGTGATTCTCGACGCCAACGCGCGCGTGGGCGACGGCTGGAGGCTGCGCTGGGACTCGCTCAGGCTGTTCACCCCCGCACGCTTCAGCGCCCTCGAGGGCATGCCTTTCCCTCCCGTGGCGAGTGGGTTCCCGACCAAGGACCAGATGGCCGACTACCTCGAGGCCTACGCGAGGCGATTCAAGCTGCAGGTACGCAACAACGCTCGGGTTCAGCGGCTGTCAAGAAGCGGGGGTCACTTTGAAATCTCGACGAGCGGCCAGAAGCTGCGGGCCGAAAACGTCGTGGTCGCGATGTCGAGCACACAGGTGCCCCGCGTGCCGCCGTTTGCATCGCAGCTCAGCGATCGGATCCTCCAGCTGCACAGCGGGGACTACCGAAACCCGACGCAGCTCAAGGACGGCGGTGTGCTGGTGGTCGGGGTGGGCAACTCGGGAGCGGACATCGCGCTGGAAGTGGTCAAGACCCGGCCCACATGGATCGCCGGCAAGGAGACTGGCGCCATCCCCTGGAGGATCGAACCGTGGTTTGCGCGCCACGTGTTGTTCCGGATATTGCGCTTCATGTTCCACCACGTCCTCACCATCAAGACGCCGATCGGCAGAAAAGCGCGCCCGGCAATGTTGACCCGGTCGACCCCTTTGATCCGCGTGAAGCCCGGGGACCTCACCGCCGCGGGCGTGTCGCGTACTCCCCGCATCGTCGGCGTTCGCGATGGCCTGCCGGTGACCGAGGACGGACGGACACTGGATGTGGCCAACGTCATCTGGTGCACCGGGTTCCGGCCCGGCTTTTCATGGATCGATCTTCCTGTGCTTGGCGAGCAGGGGGAGCCAGATCACCAGGCCGGTGTCGTTGCTGCCGAGCCGGGGCTTTACTTTGTGGGCCTTCACTTCCTGTATTCGGTGAGCTCCGAGACCCTGATGGGAGTGAACAGGGATGCCGCACGCATCGCTCGCCGGATCGCGGCGGCGCGGCGCACAGAGGCGGCCCGGTCGAGCGAGCCCTCGGAGAAGGCGGTTGCCGTGGGGGCCGGGCAGTAGCGCGGGGCGTAAGCGTTCGGCCAAAACGGTTCAATCAACGGCCATCGATGCGCTTGTTTTACGCAAAACGCTGCTTTCGGTCCTTATAACGTTCAGTCCGTGCCAGACGTTGATGTGCCGTATGCCGACCTCCCGATCTACCAGGACGAGCTTGCGCAAGCGCTCGGGTTCGATGCGACGGAGCTGGAAATGAATCGCGCCGGGCGCCTTGGTCCAGCTGAAGCACGGCTCCAGATGCGGCGCATGGTCAAGCCGATCGGCGGAACGCTTGTGTTCTTGGCGGCGACAGCTGGATTCGGATCTCTGTTGCGAACGGTCGGCGTCGCGTCGGTGTCGGGCGCGGAGCTGCTCGTCGGAATGGCACTCTCCCTCGTCCTCGTCGGCCTTGGGATTCGTTTCGCCGCGCTGCTTTTGCTCGACCTCCGGGCCGGTGTGGTGGAGAGTGTCGAAGGCGACGTCAAGACGGCCGAGTCCGCGACGCGAGTCGGACCTATCGGGATCTTTCCCGGAACGCGGATCTGGTCCTACTCCTGGTATCTGGACGGTGGAGGGCGGTTCGTCGTGCCAGGCCGAGCATTCGCAGTCTTGACGCCGGGCCGGCACCGTCTCTTCTACCTGCCGCGCTCACGTCGCCTCGTCGCAGCCGAACCGGTGCGTGGATCTCACGACCAGAATTCGTGACCGCCTTCGTGTCGGCTGTCCTCAGGGCTGACGGGCGAGCCCCGTATTGCGCAAAGCAGGCCGTTGCCGCGACGTCGATGTAGCTGTTTTGCGCAAAACAGGCATAACCGCAGCTCTGGTAGCGGGGGTTCAGGCTCAGGCCGGCGCTGACGAGGCTGCCAGTAGGAGTCCTTCCTGGACCTGTTGCTGGTACTCCGCAACACCCACGATCAGTGCCAGAACGAGGGTTTCGGCAGAACGCATCGCCGGGCGCGTCATTCCCGCCACCCGTTGCGCGAAAAGTCGAGCCAGGTCAGTGCGCGAGCGGATATTGAGCTTGCGGTACAGGCTGCTCAGGTGCGATTCGACCGTCTTGGGGCTGAGGAACAGCTGCGCCGCAACCTCGCGGTTGGTCGCCCCAGCAGCGACAGCGAGGGCGATCTGAAGCTCCTGCGGAGTGAGGTCGCGGCTGCTGATGGCGCTGCGCTTGCGTGCCCGTTCGCCGGTTGCCGTCAGCTCGGCACGGGCACGGTTCGCCCAGGGCTCGGCGCCCAGCTGGTCGAACGTCTGCAGGGCGGCCCTCAGCTGCTCCCGCGCTCTGATGCGATCTCGCCTTCGGCGCAGCACCTCCCCATAGCACAGCTGCGTTCGGGCGATCTCGAATGCCGATGTGACGGACCCTGAGCGGTGCAGATTCAAGGCCTCCTCAAAGTCGTCGTCGAAGCCGTCGCTGGCGAGGTAGCCGCGGCACCGCGCGGCGGTCGCTCGGCTCCACAGTCGATACGTCCGCGCCGCGTCGTCTTCGAATGCGCTCAAAGCCTGATGCGCGGCATCGCGCCGGCCCGCTCGGGTCAGCGCCTCGATATAGTCGGGCTGCCACTGGCCCTCATTGGGTTCGCGAACGCCCTGCTCATGGGCGAGGCGTAAAACTCCGTCGAAACGCGATATGGCCGTGGCAAGATTCCCGCGGCCGAGCTCTAGCAGCCCAAGCGCCGCGCTGGCGTAGTGGAAAACCGAGCGGTTGCCGTGCTCACGGGCAACCTCCCCCGCGGCGGCCACATGCGCGCGACAGTCGAAGTCGCGCCCTTGCGCCGCCTCTACCCGGGCCAGCGCCACCAGGCTGTAGCCCGCGCTGCTTCCCTGCGCGGTCTCATGCGCAAGACGGACCGACTCCGTGCCGGCCGCGTAAGCCGCGGGAAGATTGCCGGATCGAAATTCGAGCTCTGACAGGACGGCGAGCTCATAGGGAAGGGCTCCGATCGCGCTGGCGGCGCGAGCTTCCGAGATGAATCGCGATAAGAGCGGCCGGGCCTGATCGATGCGCTCGCATGTCATGAGGAGGTGGATCAGGTAATGGACGCCTCGGGCGTCCCCGGGACCGACGGCGGCCATGCGGCCGAGCAGCTTGTCGATCAAGACCGATGCCTCGTCGGCGCCTCCGGAAAGCACCAACGCCGAGGCGAGAACTATGTCGACCAGAACCGGTGTGGGTTTGGGGCCGCGCGCCGCAACGCCATAGGCACGTCTGGCGGTTTGCAACGCCAGCGAGATTTCCGCAGCCATCGTGCACGCGACAACGGCCTCGGCCAGGATGATCGCGGCCAGGTCAGGGTCAGAAGCCTCGACGCGGTCGGCTTCCGCAACCAGGCGCAGATGCGCCGTCATCGGAGCGGCCACCCACATCTCGATCTTGGCGCGGACCAGCTCGATCTCCGACCGCACTGTGTCGTCGGGATGCCTGGAGACCGCCTCATCGAGGAGGCCGAGCGCCTCAACCGGCTTCCCTGCGAGTTGCAGCGCCTTCGCCGCGTCCAGGAGACGACGTGATCGGGTGGTCGACGTCGGCGACAGGCTCGCCGCGCGGATCAGCGCGCTCGCCGCGGCCCCGTACCCGCTGCGCAGCATCGACCGGCCTGCTGATTCAACGAGAGCGGTCGCCACGGATTCATCGGGGCCTATCGACGCCGCGGCAAGGTGCCACGCGACGCGGTCGGCGCCGTCTTCACGCGCAAGCGCCGTGGCCAGCGCGCCATGCGCCGTCCGGCGATCTACCGCGTCCGCCGCCTGGTAAACCGCCGATCGGATGAGGGGGTGACGAAAGCGCAGTTGCCCCGCGTCAAGCGCGATCAGCCCCGCCGACTCGGCAGAGGTGAGCGCGGCGGTGGAAATGTTCATGAGCTCAAGCGCGCGCCGGATCAGGTGCAAATCTCCCGAGTTGCTGGCCGCCGCTGTCACCAGCGCCCGCTGAGCCGCCCGTGGCAAAACGCTCACACGCCGCAAGAAAGCCCTCTCGAGCTGCGGGCCCGGAGGGAGCGGGTCAGGCAAGTGGTCTGCTCCGGAGCGTTGTGCTTCGCTCAAGAGTGCCGGGACCTCGAGCAGGGCCAACGGATTGCCTCCGACGGCTCGGTGCAGTTCCGACGCGACCCGAGGATCAACGTCGGGCTGGGATGTCGTCACCAGTCGTACCGCGGCGTCGTGATCCAGTCCTTCGAGCGCCAGAGTCGGGAAGTCGGCAAGATCCAGTGCAGCCGGTTCACCTTCACGGAGCGCGATCAGGATGGCGATCCCCTCCGCTTCCACGCGGCGGGCGGCGAACAGGACCGCCTCGGCCGAGCTGGCGTCAAGCCATTGGATATCATCGACCACAGCCAGCAGGGGCCGCTCCTCGGCGGCGGCGGCGAGCACGCTGAGGGTCGCCGCGCAGACCGCGAAGCGGTCGCCGGGTATCGGCGGGCCGGTCGCCAGCGCGCCCGCGAGGACCGCCTGCTGGGTCGGAGGGATGCCTCCGATCGCGGTGGTGATGGGCCGGATGAGATCGGCGAGGCCGGCGAACGGGAGCTCGGATTCCGACTCGATCCCGCGCGCCTGAAGCGCTGTCAGGTCCGCTCGCGCCGCGCATTCCAGCGCGTGGCGCAGGAGGGCGGTCTTGCCTACACCCGGCTCGCCACGAATGACCATTACGCCGCTCCGCCCCGCCTGGGCGGCTCCCAGCAGGCCCTCGAGCCGGGCGAGTTCTAGATCCCGCCCCACCAGCATGGCGCCATGTTTATCGATTTGTTAACAGATGTCCAGATTGAGGGTTTTCCCGGATGCGAGCGAGATCGAGGCTTGCTAAAAAAAGCTCGATGAAACGTGCCGCGCTCGCCTCAGTGATGGCCGTCCTCATCACGCTCGCGGGTGCGGCGCCGGCCCACGCCGACATCCAGCCGACGCCGGCCCCGGTGCGCGATCTGACGCAGGCATCCCCCAACCCGCCGGCCACCGAGGTCACCAACCCCTACACGGGATCGTCCTGCGGCGCCTGGTATCGCGAGAACAACTATGCCGACAGCTGGCCGGCGGCGACCACGTGGTGGGAAGCTGGATGCACATCCGTTGTCCCGCAGTGCTGGCCGACCTGTGAAGTCGGCCAGGGCCCCGACTTCTTGATCGATCTCTACTACTGGGACGGCTCTCAGGCAGTCTTCTACGGCGAGCGCTACTACCAGGACTGGCTGTCGGGGGTCGGCTGCGTCAGCTGGTGGGATTCGGCGACCGCTCTCTGGTACCGGTTCGATAGACCAGCCTGCCCATGGACGGGGCCTGGCAATGCTGCGCCGTGGGCCGAGTCCCGCATCACCTGCGCCACGTTCGACTGCACCTTCGACGCCACCGGTTCCTTTGCCAGCGACGGCATCGCGTCCTATCGTTGGGATTTCGGCGACGGCACGACGGCAGAAGGTCCGATCGAGCAACACACTTATGCCGAGCTGCGCCGGTACCCGGTGACCTTGACCGTGACGGACGCCGGTGGGCTTGTCGCGCGGGAATCGGCATCGGTCCGAATCGACATTCCACCCACTGCGACCTTTACCTACACGTGCTCGGGCTGGACGTGCGCCTTTGACGGCACCGCGTCCTCGGACCCGGATGGCACGGTGCAGCAGTATTCCTGGTGCTTTGGAGATTCGGTCAGCGGATGCGTGCCCGGTGGCAGCACCGCCCAGCACACCTACACCCAGGCCGGGTCATACAACGCGAGCCTTTGGGTCGTCGATGACGCAGGAATCTACGTCCACTCGCCGGAGCAAACAGTGGTGATCAGCGGTCAGAACCCAAACCATCCACCCATCGCCAGCTTCACCGCCAGCTGCGCCGCCTTGAGATGCCACTTTGACCCGAGCGCCTCCAGCGACCCCGACGGGACGATTGTCCAGTACGACTGGACTTTCGTCGACGCCAATAACTCGGGCTGGGGAAGTGGCCTGTACACGCCGGCGCCACAGGATGTCAAGTTCCCGCACGACGGAACATGGGTCGTGACCCTCACCGTCACCGACAACCTGACCCTGAAAGCCTCCATGTCTCAGGCGGTGACGCTCACCGATCTCCCACCGACCGCGGCCTTCGCATCGAGCTGCTCCGGGTTGACCTGCAAATTCGACGCCAGCGCCTCCACCGACAGCGACGGAACGGTCCAGTTGTACTCATGGAGCTTCGGGGACGCCGCATCGGCCACGACTTCGACGGCGCAGCACACGTATGCCAGCGCGGGCACGTACGCGGTGACGCTGTCCGTAAGCGATGACGCCGGTCTTGCCGGCACCGCCTCGAAGACGATCACCGTCGTGGCCACGGTTCCAACGGCCTCGTTCACCGCCACCTGCGCGAGCAGCAGCTGCACGTTCGACGCAAGCGCGTCGACCGACGCCGGCGGCACCATCACCACCTACAGTTGGACGTTCGGGGATGCCACCACCGGACAGGGCAAGACCGTCCAGCACACCTACTCGGCCGCGGGGACATACACCGTCTCTCTGACGGTGACCGACACCGGCGGGGTCACGGCGACCGTGGCGAAGACCGCGAGCGCGATCAAACTGTCGGCCAACGGCGCCAGGGTGAAGGGCCAGCTCCGAGTCAGCTTGAGCTGGGCCGGATCGAACGCCGCTGCCTTCGATATTTATCGAAGCGGTGTGAGAATCACGACGGTCTCCGGAGCGTCTTATACCGACTCGTTGAGCATGACCGGCACAAACACCTACCAGGTTTGTGAGGCTGGAAGCACATCGATGTGCTCGAACACAGTCACGGTGAGCGTCTGAATTGAGGAGACGAACCATGAGCAGGCGAGGGCTGGCGTACGCAGCGGCGGTTGGGCTTTTCGCCGCTTTTCCCGAGACGGCGCTGGCCGCGCCCAACCACTCAGAGTGGGGTACACCCGTCAGCCTGGGTTGCGGCGTCGTCAACACGGCGTACAACGACTTCGGTCCAGGGGTCAGCAAGGATGGGTTGAGTCTTTATTTCGGCTCAGACAGGGCGGCGCCTGGCAAACCGCTCGACATCTACGTTTCGCAACGGCCCTCTGTGGACGCGCCGTGGGGTACGCCGGTCCTCGTCCCAAACGTCAACACTGCATTTGCCGAGAACGTGGTCAGCCTTTCCCGCGATGGACACTGGATGTTCTTCAACAGCAATCGCCCGGACGGTCTCGGCGACCTCGACATCTGGGCGTCGTATCGCGCCCACATCCACGACGATTTCGACTGGCAGGCGCCAGTCAACCTGGGTCCAGGAGTGAACTCAGAGCTATTCGAGGCCGGAGCCAGTTACTTCGAGAACGATGGCGGGATGCCCCAACTGTTCTTCGGTCGCGGTCAGTCCTCGTCGCTGCAGTTCACGACAACCAAGATCATGGTCTCCGAGCAGTTGCCGGATGGTACTTTCGGAAACGCACACGAGGTCACTGAACTCAACCTGCCCGGCAACGGCAGCCAGCGCCCGTCGATCCGGTTCGACGGGCTTGAGATCTTCTTCTACGCGAACAACCGCCCCGGTGGATTTGGTGGGTCGGATATCTGGGTGGCGGAGCGGACAAGCATCGACGCTGCTTGGGACGAGCCCACGAACCTCGGCTCGGTAGTCAATACCGATCTTGCCGAGTTTCAGCCGCACATTTCAGCCGATGGGCTGGCGCTGTACTTCGCGACGAACAGAACTGACGGGGCCTGCGGCGGATGGGACGTCTACGTCACAACTCGCCTGAGAGTGCAGGGCCGCGATTAGCGTTTGGTAGCACCTGGTACCCCGGCGGGATTCGGCACGACATTCCCGATATGCCTGCGATCAGACTCGCCTAGCCCGTAATCCCTTCCGTGTCCGGCCCGAAACCGGATGGCTGGTCGAACTGCGGGGCCGGGACCATTCGGTTGGGCGAGAAGGCGCTTCTATCCGGGAAAGCATTAACGATTACCAACATCGTGAGGGCCAGCCACAGGATGCCCACTCCGCATGCCCAGACGAGAGGCCATGACCCGTACGGCGGGTAGTTGTAGATGGGGTCGCGGGCGGTTCCGGCCCAGAATGGTTGTGACCGATTCAAGCCTTCGAATATCAAAGTCGCGGCGATGGCCCATGAAACGGCGACATCCATGATCGCGGCGACGACACGCCACCCGATCCCAGAGGCCCTCGAAGCGAACACGACGGCGACGTAGACCGCCGCCGGGCCAATCAACAGAGTTGATATGAATAGCAGTGCCAGGCCAACCGCGTCAATCTGGTTCTCGGGTGTGGTCGACGCGATCATGGCGACTACGCCCAGGAGGCCAAGCAGCGAAGCCTTCAATCCCGCAGCGGCGACGGACATCCACTTATGCACGCGTCGGGAGCTTCCGGACAGAAGCAAGGCGATCACGATAAAGAGGGGGACGGTGATCACCAACATCAGCCATGGCGTGGCTTCTGTCGCAATCGGATCCGTCGCAGGGGCGAGCCCGCGCGACCGTTCATAGGCGACCTCGGATGCCACCTGGCTTGCGAGAGGCACGACAATGCTGGCCGCCAACAGAAGCGCCAGAGCAACACCCGCTACGACAGGCATCCGACCCAACGACCTGACCTGGAGGCGCATCAGACCACCTGTGGCGATTGTGACTTCCCCGCTGCCAGCCGCACAACTGATCGCACTTGTGCCCGCTCAAGGCTCGCTAAGCCCCGCAAGTGATTGCATTTGGGGACAGGAACGGCGTTGGTAGCCCAAGCGGGACGCTATTCGAACCACGTGAACCAATTGGAGAGCTGTCGGGCGGTTGTTGGGCACCATCCGCCGCTTGCTTGCGTTGACGCGCCTACATTTACCACAGAGGTCGATCGGACATGATTCCGGTGACGGTGCGTGAGGCGCCACGCGGGGCAAGCTGGGGTCCCGAAATCCTTCATATGTCGGGGCTCGAGATGCTTCGTGCCAGCCTCGAGCAGACCCTGCCTGACGCGCCGTTGACCCGGCTTACTGGGCTTCGTCTTTCGGAGGTTGGGCTGGGGATGGCCAGCGCCTCGATGCCGGCAAGCCTTTGGTGGCAGGCTGGTGCTGGTCTCTTCTTAGCTGGAACGACGGCCTTCGTAGCCGACCTGCCGCTTGGCTGTTCGGTGCTGACGAGCGCGCCGCCAGGCATGGCGATCACGACGTCGGAGCTATCCGTCAGCTTCCTTCGGCCTGGGACTATTCGAAGCCAGACGATCATCGGTCGGGGCAAGCTGATTCATGCCGGACGCTCGCTCGGGCTTGCAGATGCGACCATCGTGGACGGCCGCGGACGACAGCTCGGACACGCCATGTCCCGATGCGTTCTCTTCCGCCCTGATCCCGAAATCTTGGCTTCGAGGCGGCTCACTGCACCTCCACCCTCGGATCTACCTGATCCGTACCTCCGCGAGGTCGAAGGTGAGATTTATGACCAGGAGTACTGGAACACGACGCCCGGAATCGAAGTGATGCGCCAGGTCGCGAATGGTAGCTTTCTACCGCCGAGTTTCCGCCTCTTGGGCATGCGGGGGGTCGAAGCAAGCGAGGGCCAAATGACAATGGCCCTGGCCGCGTCGGGCTGGCTGTGCAACGCGTTTGGTGTCATCTACGGTGGCGCCTTGGCCTTCCTCGCCGATGCAGCGATCGTCCTGTGCGCCGGTAGCACTGTGCCAGCTGCAACCGCATTTCACACGATGGACCTCAAAATCTACTTCTTACGTCCTGTGGTGCCCGCGGAAGGCGAGCTGGTCGCGAGGGCAAAAGTCGTGCATCGTGGGCGAACCATTGCGGTCGTGAACTGCGACATCACTGGACCCGACGGCAGCCTGGTTGCCGAAGCCATGGGCTCGGTCATGATCATGCCCGGCCGCCCGTGGGAACCGCGCTCGGTCCCGGTCGCCGACGAGATCTCGGCCGAATTCGGCCGCGTTCTGACCACCGTGCTTTTCATCGATATCGTTGACTCCACACGGAAAGCAGCCGAGCTTGGGGACCATCGCTGGGGAACCGCCTTAGCCGAGTTTCGAGCCTCGGTGCGCGAGCAATTGCGGCGCGCCCGTGGCACTGAAATCGACACCGCCGGCGATGGGTTCCTAGTCGCGTTCGATGGGACTGCTCGGGCGATTCGGTGCGCGGCCGCCGTCAGGGATGCGGTCAAACGTTTGGGACTCGATGTGCGCTGCGGGCTTCATGCGGGTGAATGTGAGCGAAGTGACGGCAAGCTGGTTGGAATCGCTGTCCACGTTGGTGCGCGGGTCGCCGCATTGGCGCAAGCCGAAGAGATCTTGGTCTCGAGCACTGTCAAGGATCTGGTCGGCGGCTCCGGGATTGAGTTCGAGGATCGGGGCGAGCACACTCTCAAGGGCATCACAGGAGAGTGGCGACTTTTTGCCGCACGTGTCTAGGCCCGTGGCCCTGACTGAACTAGAAGGAGGAAATATGTGAGCTGATCGCGGCGCTGTTCATCGAACTGGATGCGCGCGAGGGCAAGATCTGGCGCGGCCGCCCGCAGCCGGACGTCGCCGCCGAGCTGTGGGAGCACCTCAATGCGTGGCCGCTCGGATGGCAGCCGAACTCAGGTGATGGGTTCGGTGAGAGTAGCCCCGGCGGGATTCGAACCCGCGATCTCAGCCTTGAGAGGGCTGCGTCCTAGGCCGCTAGACGACGGGGCCGCTACGTGGTGGGCGGCATTGGGTTTGAACCAATGACCTCTTGCGTGTGAAGCAAGCGCTCTCCCACTGAGCTAGCCGCCCGTGGGAGGAATTATTCTACCCACCCTCGTACGATCTGACCCGATGGCTACTCCCCTCGCCGAACGCCACTGCGTCGACTGCGCCCCGGGCACGCCGACCCTTCCGAAGGAGGAGATCGACCGCCTGCTGCAGGAGCTCCCCGGCTGGAGCGTCGTCCAGGCCGAGGGCCACCTCCAGCTGACCCGGACCTACAAGTTCAAGGGCTTCATGCCCGCCGTCCAGCTGCTCGACCGGATCGCCCCGATCGCCGAGGCCGAGGGCCACCACCCCGACCTCCACCTCACCTACGGGTCGCTCCGCGTCGACCTGTGGACGCACGCCGCCGGCGGGCTGACCGACAACGACTTCATCCTGGCGGCGAAGATCGACCAGATCCGGCCCGCCTGAGCCCCCTTTCACACGTTCTTAACTGACTTTGTTGCGATTTGTCGCCGGATTCTCGTTAAAGTTGCCGCGCTTGATGCACTTCATTCGTTGTTGGCTGCTCCACCAGAAAGAGCGAGAGGTGCTGCTGAAGGGGGTCCTGCCCGGGGGGATCGACGCCGTCGTGTTCTGCTGGCGCTGCGACCGCATGCGCGGCAGGGCCGTCCGGGTCCTCCAGCTGACGCCCAACGGCATCCACGCCTGCAGGGCGACCCACTAACGACGTAGCACTACCGCCGGGTAGTACGCCGCCAGCGTCGTCAAGCCAGGGAACTCCCGAGCAGCCTCGTCGCGCAGCGCGAGGTCCACGCCCCAGCTGACCACAACCACCGCGTCGCAGCCCGCCAGCTGGTCGGCCGTGGTGACCACTTTGAAGTCGCTCGTGTAGGCCGACAGGACCTGCTCGTCGCTGTGCACGACGCACGCCGTTTGCCCGGAGCGGTGGATGTCCTCCACCGCAGCCGCCGCCCGCGGCAGCGCAAGCGGATCCTGGAGATAGGCGGGCGCCTGGCCGAGCACGGCCGCGACGGCGCCGGCGACGACTACCGGCGCGAGCACCCACCAGCGGGCGATGGCGGCCGCGACCAGGTAGGCCAAGGCCGGGACCAGGAAGACGAAGAAGCGCGGGTAGAGGAACGCCGGCCGCAGCCCGAGCCATAGGACGGCGACGACCACATCGACCACCGCGACCGTCGTCCAGAGCCAGATCTGCCGCCGCTGCGTCCACATGCCCAGGCCGACCGTTGCCAGCCACAGCCCGACGGGCAGCAGCACCGGCGCGCCGATCAGGAACAGCGCGAGGTCGCGCGGGAAGGTCGGGTTGAAGAGCGGAGGCGGCAGGCCGTGGCGGGTCAGCTCAAGCACGTAGATGTTCGCGTTGGCAGCCAGGCCAATCGCGGCCGCGGCAAGCCACGCCGGCAGCAGCTGGCGAAAACCCGAGCGGCGGGCGAGCAGCCAGGCGGCGTGGCACGCCAGCACGACGACGGCGAAAAGCTGCGCGGCGATCGCCAGTCCCATTACGAGCGCGTAGGCAATCAGGTACGCCCCTACCCGGCGCTTCGCGCCGACCTCCCCACGAGTGGGGAGGTGCAGCCCCACCCGGCGCTTCGCGCCGACCTCCCCACGAGTGGCGAGGTGAACCAGGATCAGAGTCCCGGCGACCGAGCCCAGCGCCGCCAGGCTGTAACCGCGGAGGTCGCGGCTGTTGTCCACGAACAGCGGGTCCGTGGCGATGAAGAGTCCGGCGCAAAGGCCCGCGAGCAATCCAAACCGCCTTACCAGGACGGCCGTCGAGGCGCCGACAGTCCCACCCGCGGCAAGCGCGGGGATGACCCGGTACACGGCCTCGTTGCGCGTGCCCGTCAGCGAAAAGATCACGTGGCTGATCAGGGACAGCAGGACGTGGTCGTTGGTCGCGACCTGCGTAACCGGGATGGTCGGGATGACGGAGCGGACCGCGAATGAGTCGAGCACCGACGGGGTGGCGATGAAGTTGGCGAAAGTCGCGGCCGCGTCGTAACCGAACGATCGGTTGGACCCGATCATGTAAACGAGAAAGGTCAGGAGACCGAGTACAGCTCCGCCCGCAAGGCTTCTATCGAGCTTCCTCGACAAGCTCTTCCACGTCTTCGCCGGTGTATGCCGCGGCCTGCATGCGGAAGAGCCTCGCATAGCGGCCGCCCAGGCGCATCAACTCTTCATGCGTGCCTTCCTCGACCAGCCTGCCGTGCTCGAGGAAGATGATCCGGTCGGCGCGCCGCACCGTCGAGAACCGGTGCGAGATGTAGACCGCGGTGCGCCCGCGGGTCAGCGAGCGCAGCCGCTCGAACAGGTCGTACTCCGCCTGCGCGTCGAGCGCGGAGGTCGGTTCGTCGAGAAGCAGGATCTTCGCGTCCTCGCGCATGAACGCACGGGCGAGGGCGACCTTCTGCCACTCGCCGCCCGACAGGTTCACGCCCGCGTCGAACCACTTGCCCAGCGCCGTGTTGTAGCCGTCGGGCAGCCCGGAGATCAGTTCGTCCGAGCCGGCCTGCTTGCTCGCGCTGACGATAGCCTCGCGGTCGGTGATCTCGGGGACGTTGCCGAGCCCGATGTTCTCGGAGGCGGTCGCCTGGTAGTCGACGTAGTCCTGGAACATCGCTCCGATCTCGCGCCGGATCTCGACGGGGTCGAACTCTTTGATGTCGACGTCGTCGATCAGGATCCGGCCCTCGGTGGGGTCGTAGAGGCGGCAGATGAGCTTGAACAGCGTCGTCTTGCCCGCCCCGTTGCGGCCGACGACGGCCAGGGTCTCCCCCGCCTCGACCTGGAACGACACGTCGGTCAGCGCGTTGCCCTCCGCGCCCGGATACGCGAAGCTCACGTGCTCGAAGCGGATGACTCCCCGCAGGGGGTGCGGCACCGGCTTCGGCTCGGCGGCGACCGGCAGCCTCGGCTGCTTCTCCATGAGCTCGATCAGGTTGTTCAGGTAAAGGTTGTGCTCGTACATCCCCGAGAAGCCGCTGAGCACGCTCTGGATCGAGTTCTGCACCTGCACCGCGGCCTGCGTGTACGCGGTCAGGGCGCCGAGCGAGAGCCGGCCGGCGATCGCCTGCAGCGCGATGTAGAGGTAGGTGATCGAGGTGACGACGGTGCTGATGTTGCCCAGGGCGAAACCGGTCAGGTAGCGGCTCACGAGCTGGGAGCGCTGCGTGTCGTAGAAAACCTTCGCGATCAGCCGGTAGCGCTCGATGAAGTAGCGGCCCAGGCCGAAGAGCTTCACCTCTTTGGCAAACGAGTCCGTGGTGACCAGGTTGACCATGTAGGTCATGCGCCGCAGCAGGCGCGATCCCCAGCGCGCGATGTTGTAGCCGCGCCATCCGTACCGCGTGTCGGCGATGAACGCCGGCACGGGCGAGACGAGCACGATGATCGCGAGGATCCAGCTGACCCCGAACAGGAAGGCGATCATCGTCACCAGCGTGAGGATCGTCTGCAGGAGGCCGAAGGCCGTTGCGATCATCAGCACCGGTCGGTTGATCGAATCGTTCTGCGCCCGCCGCAGCAGGTCGTAGGAAGCCGGGTCCTCGTAAAAGGGCAGGTCCAGCGACGCGGCCTTCTCCATCACCATCAGCTGGATCCGCATCGAGACCGAGTTCTGAAGCAGCTGCTGCGTGATGTTGCGCAGCGTGTTCAGCAGCGCGCTGACGGCGAAGATGACGAATTGCACCGCCGCCAGGAACACGATCATCGACACCGAGGAGAAGGAGAGCGCCGGCAGCCACGGCACCCCGAGCTGGTTGAGGGCCATGTGGTCGGGAAGGCCCTGCTGGTGGATGAGGATGCCGCGCACGACGGCGTTCGTCAGCGTCAGGGTGATCCCGACCGAGATCGTCGGGATGATGCCGGCGATGGCGGTGGTGATGAACAGGCCGAGGGTGATCGGGCGGCTCGCCTCCCACACCAGGCTCAGCACCTGAGGGAGCGCCGCGGTGGTGCCGACCACGGACTGCTTGAGGCTCTCCCAGCGGCCGCGGAGGTCCTTTGGTCCTTCGGGCTGCTGCAGCGGCTCGATGGTCGGATCGCCGGTGAGGCCACTGTTGGCGGGCCCGCTCTCGGGTTTGCGCCGGCCCCTTCCCCAGCCTCCCCACCAGATCACGGGCCCGTGCGAGCCCGGCGGCATCATGCCCATGCTTCTGTGAGCTTACGCAACCCGGCTTGACACCTCACCTATAACAGTGTAATTATGTAATGCATGGATGACAAGGAACTCGGTTCGATCAAAGGTTGGTTTGCCGGAAGGCTCCCGGACGGCTGGTTCGCGGGAGTGGAGGTCGCCGTCGAGGACGACCAGATCGTGGTCATCGGCGCGCTGCCCGAGCTCAACCTCGGGTCCACGCCGGAGGAGAAGGAAGGCGCGGCCGCCGGCCGGATCGCCCGCTTCCGCGAGGAGACTCGCGGCCAGCGGATCGGCATCGCCCAGGAGGCCGAGGAGCGCTTCAAGAAGTACGTGACGTGGGGCGCCAAGCTCGACGGCGTGACCAAGCGCTTCAACCCCGGCGGGGGCGGGCGGGGCGGAGATGACCGGCGAAGCGTGATGATCCGGCGTTGGATGCGCCGGCACCGCGGCCGTCACGCGCAGGAGGCGCAAAGGCAGAGCCAGGACTTCTAGGCACGCCCCTCACCCCAACCCTCTCCCCGTTACGGGGAGAGGGAGATGGCCTCACCCCGACCCTCTCCCCAAGGGGGAGAGGGAGAGGGCGGAGTACATGCTGCCCAGCCAGCGGCTCGGGATGGTGTTCAAGAGCCTCGTGTTCTTGAAGCCCGCCTGAGCCGCCATCTTCTCCCACCGTGGATAGCTGAACGGGTAGGGCACCCACGGGTTGCCGCGGTCGGCGCCGTATTCGACGACGATCAGCCTTCCACCCGGCTTCAGCATCGACCGCACCGACCGCAACACCGGCTCTTTGTCGCGGACGAAGTGGAGCGAGTTGGCCATCACGATGCCGTCGAGGTCGTGCAGGTCCAGCGCTCTGGTGAAGTCGGCGACGCGGGTCTCGAAGCGCCCGTCCAGCGCACGCAGGGCACGGGCGTCGCGGTCGACGGCGACGATGTGCGCGTCGGGTCCCACCAGGTCTGCAAGCGCCACCGTGAACGCGCCCTCCCCCGCTCCGAGGTCGGCCCAGCGGCCGCCTCCACGCGACACGCCTCCCTCAATCAGCGCGACGAGATCTTCGTGCTTCAACTTCCTCTCGCACCCTTGGCGCTACCTCGGCCATGAAAGCGCGCATCTCGTCCGGCTCGTCGGCGACGAGGAACGTGTCCATGCCGACGTTCAAGGCGAGGTCGACGAGCTGATCGGCCTCCATGAAGCCGGCGTTCAGCACGCGGCGGATCGCCGCCGGCTCGCGCCCGGCCGCCCGTGCGGCCTCGTCGATGCGCACGTTTCCCGCAAGCAGGTCCGGCTCCTTGAGGTACCCGTACGACGGCACCCAGCCGTCGGCGAGGCGTCCGATGAGCGCCAGCATGCGCGGCCTGGCGGCGCCCAGCCAGATGCCGATCGGGTGCGCAGGCACGGGTCCGGAGTGCGCGCCTCTGAGGTGATAGAACTCGCCCTCGAACTTGATCCCATGCTGGCCGCTCCACAGAAGACGGATCAGCTGAATGGCCTCCTCGAGCGCCGAGACCGATTCACCGGCCGTCCGCACCGGTCCGTCGTACGCCTTGATCGCGTCCCAGAACCCGCCCGCGCCGAGGCCGAGCTCCAGCCGGCCGCCGCTCAGGATGTCCAGCGTCGCCGCGGCCTTGGCCAGCGTCGCGGGCGGCCGAAGGGGCAGGTTGGCCACGTCGGGAAAGAAGCGGATGCGCTCCGTCCGCATGGCGACGGCCGCCAGCAGCGTCCAGGTGTCGAAGAATCGGCGCTGGTACGGGTGGTCCTGGATGCCGAGCACGTCAAAGCCCAGCTTGTCGGCGAGCGTCGCCAGGCGCAGCGGCCGCTCGGTCGCCTCGGGGGTGATGAAGACGCCGAAGCGCAGCGGCTGCCGGTAGTCCATCAGGGACTAGAAAGCGGCCGTGCTTGCGGCTATTTCCCTCGCCGGAAAAGGAGGCGCCAGATCAGGAGCAGGATCACGGCGCCGACGAAGGCGATGACGATCTGGTTGACGATCGCGGCCCCCAGGTTGAGGGGGATGTGGAGGAATCCGAAGAGCCAGCCGCCGATCAGGGCGCCGAGGATGCCGATGATGAGGTTCCAGAACCACCCGCGGCCGCGGCCCATCACCACCAGGCCGGCCAGGAACCCGGCCACGATGCCGACCAGGATGAAGACGACGAGGCTCTCGAGTGTCACTGCGCTATTTAAGCGTCAGGAGCCCGTTTTATTGCCAGATTTCAGATCCGGGCCATCAACTCCCTGATCGTCTGCAGCTCCTCGATGCTCACGAGGTGGCCCATTCCCGGGTAGAAGCGCACGGTCACGTTGGCGCCCATCCGTTTCAGTACCTCGCCGCTTTCGACCACGCGCGGCATCGGGATGTACGGGTCGATGTCGCTGCAGCCGAGGAAGACCGGCGTGCCATCGAATGAACCCGGGTGGTCGCGCGCGGTGCCGTCGGGTCCGATCAGGCCGCCGCTCAGGCCGATGACCGCGCCATACCGGCGCGCGTTTTGGGCGGACCAGGTGAGCGTCAACGACGCGCCCTGGGAGAACCCGAGCAGCACCAGGCGCTGGGCGGGCACGGTTGTCTCGACGCGCTTCACCACGCGGGAAACGGTCTCCAGGGCCGCGGTCAGGTAGGGCTCGTTGCTCTCGATCGGCGCGGTGAAGGGATTCGGGTACCAGGTGTTGCCGTCGGCCTGCGGCGCGATGAACGCCCAGCCCGGGCTCTGCACTTCGGAGGCGATGGTCATGATGTCCTCGGCGGTGGCCCCGCGGCCGTGGAGGAGGACCATGGCTGCACGCGCGGAGCGAAGATCTTCGCCCGCCTCGACGATGCGCTGTCCGTGAGCGATCGACATCGCGACCTAGTATGACGACGACTTGACGACCGTTTTCAACTACGCGAACCCGCGCGTCATCTACTGGGGCGCGGGGTCGGTGGCGCAGCTCGGTGCGGAGGTCGAGCGCCTCGAGTCGCCCAGGGTCGCGCTGGTCACAACGCGTTCCCTCTTGCCATCAGTCGTCCGGCTCGGGCTGGCGCCTGTCGCGACCGTCGAGATCGCGCAGCACGCACCGATGACGCAGATCCGGGCCGGGGCGGAGGACATCGGGCTCGCGGGCGCGCGCGCCATCGTGAGCTTCGGCGGAGGAAGCGCCATCGACGCGGCGAAGATCATCTCGGTGCGGCTGGCTCGCGACGACGGCCTCGCCCTCCCCCACATCGCGGTACCGACAACGCTTTCGGTGGCGGAGCTCGCGGCCGGCGCCGGGTACACCGACGAGGCAGGTGACAAGGCCGGCATGCGCGACCCGCGCCTGATGGCCGCGACGGTGATCTACGACGCCGAGCTCACGTTGATGACGCCGCTGCAGCTGTGGCTGTCGACGGGGATCCGGGCGCTCGACCACGCGGTCGAGGGATTTCTCGCCGACGGTGAGCATCCGTTCAACGACGTGATGGCGCTGGAGGCCATCCGCCGTCTCTTCGACTCGCTGCCGCGCGCGAAGGCCGCGCCCGAGGACGTCGCCGTCCGGACAGAGAATCAGATCGCGGCGTGGTTCTCTTTCACGCTGCCGGGCGCGTCGGCCGCCGGCTTGAGCCACACGATGGGCAAGCAGATCGGTGCGCGGCACAGGATCCCGCACGGCGTGACGTCGTGCCTGCTGCTGCCGCACGTGATGCGCTACCTCGCCAAGAAGAAGCCGGAGCGGACAGCATGGCTGCCTTCAGCGGACGCGGTCTACGAGCTCATTGCGACGCTGGCGCTGCCGCAGCACATCGCGGCTTTCGGAATCAGCGAGCCGGAGCTGCGGCGGGCAGCCGACGAGCTGGGCGGCAAATATCCGGCGGGGGACCTGCTGGAGATCTACCTGGCCGCCCTCTAAACGACTGGTTGCCGATTCAGGTCCCAGTAGTCGATCTCGCGGTCGATGAACAGTCGCTCGAGCTTCTCGAAGCCATTGCGCCTCAGGTACTGGTCTTCGGAGTCTGATATCGGGACGCCCAGCAGCCAGTGGATCGTCACACCGGCCGCGTCGACGGAGCTCAGGGATTCCCATTCGAACGGCTCGACCCACAGCAGGTGTTCGAGCGTTTCCGACAGCCTGTACATCTTCAGAAGGTCCATATACACGACGCCGGGCCGGCACTTCCAGCGGTCCTTGATGACGAAGAACGCGGCGGTCGAAAGCAAATTGGGAAAGTCCTTGATGCTCTCCCCGGCCACACCGGCAAGCTCTACGCGGACGTCGTTCCCTTCGATGAGGTTCGATACCAGGTGGACGCCGAGCGTCGAGTAGCTGACCAGCCCATGGCTGGGTCTGTGTTTACACGAAAGGATGTCCACGTGATGGCTCTCGTCCACATCGGCGTACTTGTAGATCGTCTCAGGCTTGCACCCGAAAGCGGCCGCCGCAGCGCGCGCGGCCGCTCGCCCGGTTTCAGGGGCCCGGGTCACAGCCCGATGTACTCGTCGGCGCTGGGCTCGCCCGGCCACTTTGGGGCCGGTCTATATGACCGGCCGACGGTTCAGGTCCCAGTACTCGACCTCGCGATCGACCATCAGCGACTCGAGTTTCCAGAAACCGTTATCCATCAAATACTGCCGCTCGGATTCCGAGATCGGAAACGCGAGCACCCAGTGAACGGTCAATCCGCCACCCACGTCCACCGACGCCAATGTGTCCCATTCAAGCGGCTCGACCCACATCAGATGGTCCATCGTCTTCGAGATCTTGTACTCGTTCACCAGACCAGGGAAGACGATGCCCTTCGCCACGTGCCACCGGTTCTTGATGACGTAGAACGCTGCCATCGTCAGCAGGTTGGGGAACTCCTCGACCTTGCTCTCGGCGATGCCTGCCAGCTCGACTCGGAAGTCGTCATCGTCGATGAGGTTTGGCATCAGGTGAACCCCAAGCGTCGAATAACTCGAGAGGCCGGGGTTCGGCCTGTCCCTGCACGACAGTATGTCTACCTTGTGGCTCTCGTCCTCGTCGCCGTATTTGTAGATTTCGGGCTCGCCGCCGAAGGCGGCGATGGCGGCCCGTGCGGCGGCCCGGCCCGTCTCAGGGGCCCGCTTACGGCCCGAGGTATTCGTCGGCACTGGCCTCGAGTTTATGGTTTTGATTGCTCCGGGGTAGTTCCGGGCGATAGATCGACGGGTCTCTTTGATACGTCCTCCACTGCTCCGGTGGCAGGCCCTGGGAGCGAAAACTCTCTTGGGCGGAGCTGAACTCGTGCCCCGGTACGTGGCCCATCTGCCAATTGCCGTACCTGCCGATGAACCTTCCGGTCTGCGGATCTCGAACGCGACCCGTCGACTTCCCGATATGGCCGTCAAAGACCTCGTTCCGGAAGCGCGGGCTGTGCTTCGCTCGAGGATAGCTGTACCGCTTGGTCGCCGCCCCGGCGGCGCACTGCGCCGAGTTTGCGGCCACTCCCTCCGCGATGCCGGCGACGACTTCCGCCTCGGCCACCGGGTCGCCTGTCAATGCGGCGCCGGCGGCCTCGAGGGAGGGCCCCGCGATCGCGCCGACAAACCCGGCCTCGCAGATCGCGGCGTCGCTCTCGTCGGAGAGGATCTCCCCGTACTCGGCAGCCGCGTCCAGGCCGTGGACGTCATAGAGGTTCACCGGGTCGTTGGCGGCGTAGAAGTACGGGTTGAGCGCAGGGGCGGGATCCTCGCCCAGGAACCTGCCCGTAGAGGCGTCGTAGTAACGGGCGCCCGCGAAATAGAGACCGCTCGTGCGGTCGTATCGGTAGCCGGCAAACGATTGCGGAGCGCTGGGGGCGTTCGCGCTCGCGAGGCCGAAGCTGTCGTAGGAATACGTCGTCGTGACTGCCCCGGTCGGATCGGTGAGCATGTGGACGCTGCCGACAGCGTCTGACAGGTAATAGCGCGCCTGCCCGCCGGCGACCGATTCGAGCGAGCTCAGGTAGGTGCTCTGGACTTGATTCTGCGAGTTGTAGTCGGCCGCAACGCTCGAGCCGTCGTTCAGGAAGCGTGTCTCGGTGCCCCTGTCCACCGCGGCGACGCGCCGCCCGAGAGGGTCATAGCGATAGGTGCTCGCCGTACCGTCCGGATAGGTGATGCCGCTTAGCTGATGCAGGCTGTCCCACGAATACGTCGTGCCATTGCCTCCCCCGACCGGAGTCCTGGCCGTCAGGTTGCCTTCGTTGTCGTAGGTGTAGTTGAACGCGCCGTCAGACAGCAGTCGGTCGTTGGCGTCATACGTCGAGACGCTCGATCCGGAGCTGCGGTTTCCGGCCGCGTCGTACGTGTAGCTCTCGTTGGCAAGACCAGAGCCGCTCGGGTGCGTTGCCGTCTTGAGCCACCCGTTGGCGAGGTAACTGTATGTGTGCGTGCCCGCGTTGTCGGTCAAAGATGTGCGCTGACCGGTGAAGGGGTCGTACGTGTAGTCGAAGCGCGCGACGGTGTTGCCGTTGAGGGTCGAGTCGCGTCCTGTGAGATCGCTCGAGGCGTTGTATGAATATGCGTCGACGATCCCGTTCGGGCGCGCGACGGAGTGCAGCCGTCCCAGGTTGTCATGGGTCAGGACGAACGGCGACTGGCTCCCGTATTTGATCGAAGCCAGCCGGCCGAGGCCGTCGTAGCCGTACTGGATTCCCGGCACCCCGGGATCTGAGCTGCTCTCGGCTTTCAGCTGGTCGTCGTCGAAGTACGCGTACGACAGGGTCACGGTCGGTTGATTGCCCATCGGGGCGGCCGAGCAGGGTGTTGTGGATGCGCCCGTGTTCGCGCACGTCGTCTCTGAGGTCATCCGGTCCGCTTCGTCGTATGTGCGATCGATATGGCTGGTCGCGTTGTCTGCCTCTATGAGCCGTCCGACAGGGTCATAGGTGTAATTTCTGATGTCGTTGTTGGGCGCTGTCACGCGCGTCAGGTCGTTGTCGACGTCATAAGCGAACGTGGTCACGGCGCCGTTGCGGTCGGTGCGCTGCGTGAGGTTTCCGACGTCGTCGTACTTGTAGAAGACCGACCTGCCGAGCGGGTCCTCCGCCTGCGTAAGCCGCAACAGGCCGTCGTAGAAGTACTGCGATTGATGCTGATTGCCGTCGGTGACAGTTTTCAAGCTGCCGTCCGCGTAGTAATCAAGTGAGGTCTGGTTGCCCGCTTCGTCCGTCACGCTGCGCAGAATGCCCGCGCTGTCGAAAGAGACGTGCGTGATGTTCTGCCCGTCGCTGATGGTGGCGGGGTTGCCGTTGGCGTCGTAGGTGTAGCTGGTCACCCTACCGCCGGGGTCCATAACCGTCTGGAGTTGTCCACCTGCGAAGTACGTGAAGGTGGTTGGCGCCTGTCCCGGCGCCTGGAGGGTAGTGATTGCGCCATGCGCGTCGTATGCGATCGTGGCGAGAACGCTGCCGTCGGGCTGGCGGATCAGACCCGGCTCGCCGAAGGTGTTGTAGTTCTCCAGGGACCATGTCCTGCCGTTGGCCGAGACGGAGAGAAGATTGCCGTTGGCGGGCGTGGCCGACTCGTCGTATGTGATCGTCGCCGAATGCAGGAGCGGATCGGTGATGCCCGTCAGACGACCCACCAGGTCGTACGTGTAGGTGGTCTTGATCGTCTTGCCGTTGAAGCTGTCGTCACGCTCGACGATGTCGCCGCGGTCGTCATAGGTCAGGACCGTCGTCAACTTTCCATTCGGGTCCAGGAGCGTCTGCTGTTGCGCTCCGGCCGCCGTGGAGATGGTCGTCGGCGGCTGGCTTCCGTTCTGGATCGAGATCAGGCGCCCGGCCGCGTCGTAGTGAAGAGTCTGCTGAGCCGTGCTGTTCGGGCCCACGGCGGAGGCGAGGTTGCCGGTGGTCGAGTCGTAGTTGAACGTGGTGACGTTGCCGACGGGGTCCGTGAACGTTTGCAGCTCGTTTGGACCGGTCGAAGAGTAGGAGTAGCGCAGGTGCTGCGCCGTAAGGGGGCCGACGATGTCGGTTATTCGGCCTTGCCCGTCTCGTTGGTAGGTGATCGACGGCCCAGGAGTCGGGCTCGAGGCAGGACCGAGAGTCGACGTGACGCCGTTCGCACCGACCGTAAGGGTGTTGCCAGAGGTATCGCTTTCCGAGATCAGGCCAAGCGTTGCGTCGAGGACCACCACGCGGCCGTCCCTGGTCGTCAGCTTGAACCGGTGAGGGTTGTACGGGCCGTTGGACCCTAAGAGGTTGCCATCGCCTGTGTAGTTGCAGGTCGTGTCGTCAATGGGCTCGAGCGTCGAGGTGGTCGCCTGCGCCGAATCGGACGTGAACTGCGGCTTGCACTCCCAGAAGAGGTTGGTGCCGCCATCGGGCGTGAAGTTGAAGATCTCGGTGTGCTGGTCTGGAAAGGTGACGGTGACGTAACGCGGCGCCGAATTCTTGAAGGCTGTAAAGCAAAGGCCGAGGACGCAGGACTTGTTGTATTGCGTCCAGCCGGACAATCCCAGGACGTGATTGGGAGCCACGCGGAAATTGGCGATGTCGACCTTCCAACCGATGCCGAAGTCACCGGGCGATTTGTCGATGGAGTCGTATGTCCGCAGGACCTGCATCTGGAAGCCACCGACCGGAACCACGAGGTCCTGGTAACTGGTGACGTAGCGGCCTGACTTCAGATTCCCAGCGACGACGACAGTCGTGGTCACGTCCTGGACTCCCCCGTTGGACGCCGTCGCCTCGACGGTGATCCCGTACGTGTCGTTGGGCAGCACCGTCGGGTCGAACGTAGCCATGTTCGCCGGTGGCGCGCCGCTGCCCGACGCGATCACCACCTGCGGTCCAGGGTCCAGCGCCTGGTAGAAAACGCGCCAGCTCGTGATCGTCTCCCCCGCCGGCGGCGCGATCGTTGCGCTCACCGTCGCCGGCTTCGTCACCACCGTTCCATCGGCGGGGGTTGGGGACGTGATCGTCGGTGGCGGCGGGCCGTTCGTCCCCCCGCCGTTCGGGTTGGTCCAGGTCACACTTCCGAGGTTCGAGACCTCCCTCAGCCCAACAATGAACGCGCTCGCCTGGATGCTGTCGGTACCCGCGTTCAGGCCGACGTAGTTGAACGTCGCCAGGCCCGTGGACAGGGTTGTCCCGGTCAGCACCTGCGCATTCGGGCCGAAGACTTGCAGCTTCACCAGCAGGTCGGCGACCGGGTTGCCCGCCCCGTCCATCGCCGACACCGTCAACGCCTGGTTCTGGCCAACGATGGCGCTCGCCACCTTGAACGGCGAGATGTCCAGGCTCGCGCCAGGAGGCAGCGGCGTGTTGACGGCGGTGCCGCCGCCGCCGATCCGTGTCCAAGCGTGTGACTCGTTGCCAAGACCGCACTGGGCCGGGTCGATCCCGCCCGTGTTGAGGATCTGGCCTGTGTCCTTGAACGTCGTCACCACGCCGCCGACGGTGACGTGGATCTCGGGCACGAAGCCCGTGGGCGAGCACGTGATGGGCGTGTCCGAGGTGTCGAAGTTGTCGCCGGCGGTGCCGGTCAGGATCAGGATCTGCCCCGGCGGCAGGACCATGCCGTGTTGCCAGATGTCGTAGTGGAACGGCCCGACGTCGACCGTGACCTGCTCGAAGGTGATCGGGTCGGTACCGCTGTTGTCGAACCGCATGGCGCCGTCGTCGCTGCCGCCGCCCGGGAAGAAGATGACGTTCGGCGATCCGTTCCACGGGAACGGGAAGATCGAGGCGGCGGGTCGCAGCGCGTCCGCGTAGCCGACGTACACCGACAGCGGGCTCGTCTGGCCGGTGAACCTGGCCGTCTGCAGGACGAGGAACAGCTCCCCACCCGTGCACTCGGTGTAGTCGAGCTCGAACGGGTACGAGCCGGCGGCCGGGAAGTGCACCGTCGCCGTGCCGCTGTTCGAGGAGCCGGCAGCACCGGCGTTGAACGCCGCCGCGACCGCGTATCCGTTGAAGGGCGTCGTGGGCGGGTTGTCGACGAGGTCGCCGTTGACCCGCGTCGCGCCGCCACCGACCCCGAAGACGTACCCGTCATCGTGCTGGATGGCGAACGTCACGTCACCCGGCTGGTTGGCGATGAACGTGCCGGTGAACTCGGCGTAGAAGTTGACGAGCGAGTGGTTCGGCAGGTCGTTGCCCGCCTGCCAGCCGTTGCCCTGGGCGACGATCTGGCCGTTGTAGTTGCCGTTGACGTCCACCGTCAGGTCGGTGAAGGGCCTGGTGAAGGTGTTGATGCCGGAGATGTTGTGCGGCACCATCGCCGTCGCCGGGTTGAACAGGATGTCGGGGAACTGCTGGTTGAAGAGCGGCGTGCTCGTCTGATCAGCGCCGAAGGTGCAGGTGTCGTTCGGGTTGGGGAAGAAGTTGCCCGTCACCACGCCGAGAGCGACCGGCTGCAGCGGGGCGCCCCAGCTGATCGACGAGGTGTTCGACGTCAGGGTGACCCCGCTGGCGCTGAACGTCGCCTGGGCGACGTCGCTGCCCGCGTGGGCGCCCATGTAGGTGAAGACGGCGTCGCCGCTCGGGCTGGTGACCGCGGTGAAGGTGCCCGCGTTGGCACCCGTGACGGTGAGCGTGATCGTCCGGTTCCCCACCGGGTCGCCGTTGCGGTCGACGAGGGTAGCGGTCAGCTGCTGCGTCGAGCCGATCGGGTTCGGGCCCGCGTTCGCGGGCGCGAGCGTCAGCCGGCCGCCTGTGAGCAGGTTGTGGACCAGAGTCGTGAAAGAGCTCGTAAACGAGCCGTACGGGTTGCCGTTGCGGTCCTTCCACGTCACCGACGCGGTGTCGGTCAGGTTGCCCTCGGGCTGGCTGCCGGGCACCGCGAATTTCGCCTTCGCGGCCGGCGCCGTCTCAGCGGGACCCAGGGTCGCGGGGACTCCAGCCACCGTCCCCGACGCGCCGCCGGGCACGGAGTCGGCGACGGCGATGGAGGAGGCCGTCGCGCCGCCGACGTTTGAGAGCGCCAGCGGGTTGGTCTCGGTCGTGCCCGCGTCCACCGTCAGCGGGCCGCTCTTGGCGATGGTCAGGATGGGCACGTTCTCGACTGTCGTGACCGAGTTGGAGGTTGCGAAGACGGTGCCGCTGAACCCGGTGCCTGCGGCGACGGCGGAGGCGTTCAGCGGCGCGCCGTCCAGCGCACCCAGGCGCAGCGCGTACGCGCGCTCGGTCTCGTCGGCCCCCCTCGCCCCGGGCACCGGGACCTTGTAGGTCGTGGTCGCGCTGACCGAGCCGCCGGGGTTCAGCAGGCCGAGCCCCGCCATCTGGGTCGGACCGACCGCGGCCGTCGTCCCGTCGGGAAGCGTGAAGGTGACGGTGATGTCGTGAATCGCGCCTGGGTCGGACATCGTCTGGAACGGGTTGGCGAACGACTCCGGGTCCGTGTAGGGCTGGGCCGCGGTGAGGTTGCGGACCGTGACCTCGAAGTGGATCACGTTGCGAATGGCGGTCACGCGCGTCGGGTCGCTGAGCGCGCCGATCTGGACGGGCGTGAAGGTCACCTTGGCGAGGTACGTCCAGGTCGCCGTGGCCTTCGGCGTGATGTCCGTGCCCAGGACTGGATCCCCGCTCGTCGGGTAGGTCACGCCGGTGCGGTTCACCGGCTGGGCCGCGAACGTCATCCCCGAGTGCACGGCGGGGGTCGTGACCGGCTGGTAGCCGCTCTGCCCCCTCTCGAACGCCGCGACGCCGGTCCAGTTCGGGTCGGGATAGCCGTTGCCGCAGCCCGTGTTGCAGACCTCGAGCTCGTCCCAGTAGTAGGCGACGATCGCGTCGTCGCTGGCGACGGCCTGGGCGTCGATGTAGCCGCCCATGGCGAAGGTCGCAGTCGGGTTGGTGACCACCGCGGTGTAGGTGAGGGTGTCGCCGGGGATGGCGGTGCTGGGGTCGACGCCCAGGGTGACGCCGATGTCGGGGTTGATCGCGAGCTGGAGCGGGTCGACGACCTTGTGCAGGTGGACGCCGGCGTTGCCGTCGGCGGAGGCCGGCTGCGGGGCCAGGGCGAGCAGGACAGCAAGGCACGAACCGACGGCGGTGACCTTGAGCCGACCCCTCTTCATGCGCCCTTCCTAAACACACGAGAGACGAACCCCAACGACTGTCTGCGGCAGTCTAGGCCATAACCGGCGCCTTGTTAAGGGCCGAGTTGACACCGGTGATTTTTGGGGGCTTTAACGCCACGAACAGCCGGTTATGAAGGTCGACATCGACGACTGGAGGCCCGGCCGAAAAGCCCTCGCCGGATCTTCGGCGCCGAACGCGGCCCATCTCCGGGCTCAGCTCCTGTGCTGCTCGCTCACGCATGGACCGATGCGCTCGCTCTGCTGCTCGTCGCTTCGCCCGGATCTGGGCCACCTCGATCGCCGAATCTCTCGGCGAGGGTTTCCGGCCGCGCCTCTCAGTGGCGGCGGCGCTGGAAGCGCCGCACGTAGAGGCCAGGCTTGACCTGGAGGACGCGCTCCGCTTCGTGGCCGAGCGCGTTCTCTTTCGCCTCCGTGACGCGCAGGAAGTGCATCCCCGCGGCGCCGAACGCCATGAAGCGCATGGCCGGCCGGAACCCAGAAGTGGCCACCGCTCTCTCGGCGGGGATGGCGACGCTCCCGATCCACAGCCGCTTGACGCCTTCGCTTCGCGCAGTCTCCAAGATGCCGCCGAGCAGAGAACGGAAGACTCCCCTGCGCCGGTGCTCGGCGACCGTCACGCAGTCCCAGATGTACGCCTCGCCCGGGTTGGGCGCGATCTCGAGCTGCACCTCGCCGATCCATTCGGGCCGGGTAGACAGCCAGCCGTAGCCCGCGATCGAGCCATCCACCATCACGGCGAAGCACCGGCATCCGCGCTCGAATCTTGGCCTGACGAGAAAGGCCTCCTCCGCCATCGCCGACTCGATCAACGTGGCCTGGCCGGCCGCGATCTCCTCGACCGGGAAAGGGGACGGCAGTGCCCCTCCGCCGGCTTCGCCGGCACCTCCCCATGAATGGGGAGGACTACTGGACGGCAGTGCCCCTCCGCCGGCTTCGCCGGCACCTCCCCATGAATGGGGAGGACTACTGGACGGCGATGCCCCTCCGCCGGCTTCGCCGGCACCTCCCCATGAATGGGGAGGACTACTGGACGGCGATGCCCCTCCGCCGGCTTCGCCGGCACCTCCCCATGAATAGGGAGGACTCCTGGGCGGCGATAGGTCCGCCGCCCAGAGAGTGCTCCGGATCAGAACCGGAAGTGAAGGCGCCGGATCGTGTTGATCACGTTCTCGTCGCCGCTTGCCGAACCGCCCGGGAAGCGCTGGAAGAACGTCAGCACCGCGTCGGCGGCGTTGTTGAAGTGGAGCAGAGCGTCGCAGCCCTCGAAGTTGCCGATCTCCGGCTGGGCCGACCACTGCCCATCCTTGAGGGTTGCGCGCCACTTGCCGCCCCACGGCCCGTCGACCTGGATCCCGTAGGTGAAGCTCTGGCCCTCCGCCACCTTCTGGTCGACCGTGTACTGCCAGAAGATGAATGCGAACGGCAGGATCAGTCCCGCCGTCGCCTCGTCGATGGTGGCGAGCTTGTCGCCCAGCCCGTACTCGATGTCGTAGGGGTGGACGCCGTAGTCCATGATCTGGAACGTTCCGTAGAACCCGGCTGGGACCGGGCCCGCGAACGGGTGATAGATCATGAAGCCCGTCCACTCGTCTGGGGTGAGCTCGTCGAGCATCTTGTCGAGCTTCGTCGCGTCTTTCTTGAAGCGGTCGAGCGCCTCCTCACGCGACAGCTTGCGGAACTCGAGCGCGTGGTCGTTGAGCGTCTCGCCCATGACCGGCAGGCCGAGCGCGGTGCCCTCCTTGCCCGCGCGCGCCGCGTCCCAGTTCTTGAAATATCCCTCCATCACGTCGATCATGTGGCCGACCAGGTCGCGCGTCTCCCAGCCGGTGCAGCGCGTGTCGACGTTCCAGTTCTTCGGGTCGGAGACCAGCCGCGTGAAGTTGTCGCGGTCGCGGCGCAACACGGTCATCACCGTGTCCTTTCCCTCCGCGGCCATCGGGTTTACCGGCATGATCACTGCTGTGCTCATTGGCCCTCTCGCCTCCCCGGGGTTGGATGGACCACGGACTGGTGGGCGCCGGTCGTCGCCGTGGTCGGCACGACGATCGGCGGCAGGATCTCGTCGAGGTGCTCACGCCGCACCTGGAACCAGGGCGGCAGGCTCAACGTGCTCCCCAGCGTCTCGGACGGTTCGTCGACGGTGAAGCCTGGACCGTCGGTCGCGATCTCGAACAGGACGCCGCCCGGCTCACGGTAGTAGATCGACTTGAAGTACCAGCGGTCGATGACAGGCGTGACGTTGCGGCCGGCGGTCGTCAGCTCCTGGCGCCACTCCTTCTGGGTGTCGGCGTCAGGAGTTCGCCACGCGACGTGGTGGACGGTGCCGATCGACTCCTCGCCCTCGGGCCCCTCCGGCGACTCGATCACGTCGAGGATCGCGTGCGGCCCGCCAGCGCCGGTCTCGAAGCGCGTCCGCTTCCCCTCCTGGCCGACCATTCGAAACCCCATCGTGGTCGTCAGCAGTGTGAACGTCGCCGCCATCTCCGCCAGGGTCATCGTCACCGAGTGGAAGCCGCGGATGGCGTGATCTGGGTCGACGGGCCCCTCACGCCACGGCTTCCAGCGGTCGTCCGTCGCGTCGGCGACCAGCTCGACCTCGATCCCGTCCGCGTCCTGCAGGACGAGGGCGTCGACGTCGAACTTGCTGATCATCCGATGGTCGACGTCCAGGTTCTTCAAGCGGTTGCTCCAGAAGCCCAGCGACCCGGCCGGCACCTGGAACGACACGGTCGTGACCTGGCCGCTGCCGGCGCGCCGCTGCGGCCAGTCCGGCCAGCCGAAGAAGGTCATCGCGGTGCCGGGCGTGCCCACGTAGTCGCCGAAATAGATGTGGTACGTGTCCGGCAAGTCCTGGTTGATGCTCTTCTTGATGAAGCGCAGTCCGAGCACGCTGACGTAGAAGTCGACGCACTTCTGCACGTCGGCGGTGATGCAGGTCACGTGGTGAATTCCGGGAATGCTGCCCACGCCCGCATTCATATTAGCCGCGGTCTTCCGGGCCGGCCTCCTGCTCGGCGCGCGCCCAGATCTCGGCCGCCATCGGCTCCGCCATCTCCTCCTGGAGGTGGGCGACCAGGCCGATCGCACGGGCCATCACTGCCAGGCCGCGCGTGATCCGCCACGGCAGCTCCATCTCGCTCGCGATGGCCGCGATCGCGCCGGTGGCGTTGACCGGGAGGTCACGGCCGTAAGCCTTCGTCGCCTCCTCGGCGATGAGCTCCATCAACTCGACGTGGCGGCCCGCGAAGCCGTTCTCCTTGGCCAGCGTGAAGAGCCTGGTCGTGCGCGGGTCGGCCGGCTTGTGGACTGGGTGGCCGAGCCCGGGGATGATCTCCTTCCGCGACCGGTGACCCTCGACGATGCCGCGGGCGACCTCGTCGATGTCGCCGTCGGGCGCCTCCTGGAGCATGCGCGCCGCCTGCTCGATCGATCCGCCGAACCGGTCGCCCATCCCCAGCAGGCCGGCCGCTACCGCCGCTTGCAGCGCCTCCGGGGCGCCGAAATAGGTCAGGCGGGCAGCGATCGTGCTCGGGGTGATGCCGTGCTCGACGAGAGTGACCACGATGGCGTTGAACATCAGCGATTCGCGCTGGTCGGGCAAGCGGCCCTTGAGCTCGAGGTAGGCGACGTCGCCAAGCGAGACGTTGCCGATGAGGTCGGAGAGGTCGTGGCCGCGGACGAAGACGTGGTCGGTGGTGCTGTGGCCGAGCTTCGAGCGGGGCTTCCGGCTCACTTCCTGATCGTCAGGCGGGTTTTGTAGCCGGCTTCGCCAAAGTCCGACTCCGGCACGAGCGTGACCTTGCCGCGAAACGTCAGGCGTGCGTGAATCGCGTCCTCGATCTCGGCGATCAGCGCGCCGTCCGCGCTGCGTGGCTCGGTGACCTCGACCTCGATCGGGATCGGCGGCTCGATGGACGTGTCGGGGCTCGTGCGGACGACGCGAGCGCGGCCGGTGACCCGCGGGCGGAAATCGCCGACGACGGAAAGAATCGCCGTCGGGTACACGTTCACGCCGCGGACGATGAACATGTCGTCGCGGCGCCCCAGGACGCGCATGCGAAAGCTGGTCCGCTCGCACGCGCACGAGGTGCCCTCGATGCGGACGATGTCGCCGCCGAGAAAGCGCACGACCGGCATCGCCTCGCGCGTGAGCGCCGTGTAGACGAGCTCGCCCACCGCGCCGGTCTCGATCTCCATCGGCTCGCGTGTGTCGGGGTCGATGAGCTCGACCCATACATGTCCCCCGCCGCAGAAGTGCATTCCCTGCTGGTGCGGGCATTCGCCGAAGAGCGATGGAGCGACGTCGCCGATCCCCATCACCTCGGTCACCGTTACGCCGAGCACCTTCTGGATGTGGTCGCGGATGGCGGGGATGCCGCCGCCAGGCTCGCCCCCCGTGACGACGTGCGTGAGGTTCCAGCGCCCGTGCCCCTCACCCTCGATGTTTCCAAAACGGTTCGCAAGGTACTGGGCGAACGACGCGGTCGCCAGCAGCGTGTCGGCCAGCCCAGCGCGCAGGCCGAAAATGACGCGTTCGGTGTCACCGGGCGCGACCGGGACAGAGCGGGCGCCGATGCGCAGCAGCACGAAATGCGTATGGCCGGCGACGAACGGACCGGCGCCGAACGTCGTCAGTACGCCCGAGTGCTCGTGGATCCCGGTCGCGTAGTAGCTACGCGTACCCATGACCGTCCACGTCTCCATATCACCGCGCGTCAGCGCGAGCACGCTCGGCGACCCGGTCGTGCCGCTGGTCTGATAGACCCGCTTCACCTGGTCGGGCGACACGCAGAGGTTGCTGCCGAAAGGCGGGTCCTCGTCGAGCGCCTGCTTCAGCTCCTCCTTGGCGGTGAACGGCAGCTGACTGAGGTCGGCGAGACTGACGAACGAGTTGCCCACGCCGGCCTCCTTCCACCTGCGCGCATAGAACGGAGACGACTCGCGCAGGCGGCGGAACTGGCGCTCCCAGGCGGCGACCGAAAGGCGGCGGGTCTCCTCCCACGGCGCAGCCTCGACCTCGCGTTCCCAGATCCAGTCCCGCTCGCACGTGTCGTCCTTGAGGCGATTGGCCGTGATTGCCATGTGGAGTGTCCAGATTACCCTTGCGGAGTGGCACGCCCCCGCGAGCCGAAGCCAGATTCGCGGCATTCGACGGCCGGAGCCAAGGAAAGGGTGGCGAGGCTAGGAGCGCAGCCAATACTGCGCGACGACGCAGCGCCGGGCCCCTTGACGCAGGCTTCAGCGCCGCAGGCGCCCGGCCGTCGAGGACGCGAAGATGCGAGGTTCGTCGGGGGCGGGACACTCTAGTGCTCCTACCCACCACCGTCGTCGGCAGCTATCCCCAGCCCGACTGGCTGGTCGACCGGCAGATGCTGGGAAGCCGGCTGCCGCCTCGAGTTCGGGCGCTCGAGATCTGGCGCGTGGCGCCCGAGTTTCTCGAGGAGGCCCAGGACGACGCGACCACGCTCGCCATCCGCGACATGGAGCGCGCGGGGATCGACATCATCACGGACGGCGAGATCCGCCGAGAGAGCTACTCGAACCGTTTCGCCACCGCCCTCGAGGGCATGGACCTCGACAACCCCGGCGTGGCCCTGGATCGCACCGGCCATCAGAATCCCGTGCCGCGGGTCGTCGGGCCCATACACCGGACGCGGGCGGTGGAGAAGCGCGACGTCGAGTTCCTCCGCGCCAGCACCGACCGCTCGATCAAGGCCACCCTCCCCGGTCCGTTCACGATGTCGCAGCAGGCGCAGGACGACTACTACGGCGACGAGGAGGCTCTGGCGATGGCGCTTGCCGAAGCCGTGAACGAGGAGGTGCGCGACCTGTTCGCGGCGGGCGCCGACGTGGTCCAGCTCGACGAGCCTTACCTGCAGGCGCGCGCCGAGAAGGCGGCTCGCTTTGCAATCCCGGCGATCAACCGCGCTCTCGAAGGGATCGAAGGCACGACCGCACTGCACACGTGCTTCGGCTACGCGCACATCGTCCACAACCGGCCGAAGGGCTACCCCTTCCTCGAAGAGCTCGCGGACACCGCCGCGAAGCAGATCTCGATGGAGTCGGCGCAGCAGAACGTCGACCTGGGGGTGCTGAGGTCGCTGAGCGAAAAGCGGCTGATCGTCGGCGTGATCGACCTGGCCGACAACAGCGCGGTCGAGCACGTGGACACGGTCGTGAACCGGATCAAGAACGCGCTGAGGTTCGTGGACGCCGAGCGGCTGATCGTGGCGCCGGACTGCGGGATGAAGTACCTGCCGCGCGCCAACGCGTTCGGCAAGCTCCGCGTGATGGTCGAAGCTGCCGAGCGCGTCCGGTCCGAGCTCGGCTAGCCCTGGGTACGTCCTGCCAGCAGCGTTAGCTCTTCGATCGCCGCGCGCGCCAGCTTCACCGCCCGCTCGTACGCCGCCTTGCTGGGCGGTTTGCTCCGCCCCCTGAGCGACGCGTCGATGAACTTCTTGGCCTGCTCCGACGGGTCCTTCGCCAACTTCAACCTCCGTTCAACTCCGACCAGTATCGGTCGATGATCAACTCCGCGAACCACTCCGACCAGTATTTCTGTTTCAGCTTCTTCTTCGCCAGGTAGTTCCGAAACTCAGGCGTGACCTCAAGCTCGGCGACGAGCAGCGGAACGACGTCGTCCGGGCGCAGCTCCTTGATGAATCCTCGCGTCGCCGCATACGCGTGCCTGGCCTTCGCCTTCCATGACGCGGCGCCGTCGTCCAGGAGCGAGACCAGGCTCGCGTCCTTCATGTCCTGCAGCTTCTTCTGGGTCAGCGCCACAGGACCATCCGGGTGACCCAGGCCGCCGCGGCGAACACCGCGAAGAGCAGGACGACGAACAGCCCAACCGTGACGCCGTATAGATCAGCCCGCCCGCCACCCGCCAGCCAGAAAAGACATATCGCGACGCTGGACAGGCACAGGGCAAAGGTCGCCAGCAAGATTCCCCCCGCGGTGCGGTAGGGCTGGACGACCTGCGCGGGGACGGCGCCCTGGAACGACTGGTACGACGCGATGATCACGCCGAGGAAGACGAGCACGAATCCGCCGAGGCCGGCGGACGAGCCGAGGATGGCGATGACGACGTCTTTGGGCTCGATCACGCTTCCGCCAAAGGATAAAAAGAGAGAGGCCCGGTTATCAGGCCGGGCCTCTTTCCCGGGAGCTCGCGCCCCCACCCCTGATTTCGTCAGCTCAGCACGTCGGCGCCGGCTGGTGGAAGCTCGCGACTGGATTCAGGTCGCCGAGAAACGTGAAACGGCCGTCTTCCGTGGCCGGGGCCGAGCGCATGAACCATGGCAGCAGCGCCTCGTCGGAAAGGTGGTAGGTGCCGTCGCTGAAGCGCTCGTGCAGCGGGTTGTGGCCGAGCGTGAAGCCGTAGCGGAACACGGGATCGCCGGTCTCGAACTGGTTGCTGCATCCGTACTGCGGCGCCGTCACCGAGCGCCACGGAAGGACGGTGTTGTCACTGAACGGGTTGTTGGCCCACTCCACGACCTCGTGGCTCAGGGCGTAGACGTCCTGGACGGCGAAGTTGGTCGAGCGCCGGAAGAACCCGGGCGTCAGCCACGAGCCCCAGACGAAGGTCTGCACCGGCTGGTCACCATTGCCGTTCGCGGAGCCGTTGCTGCTCGAGGTCGCCGGTCCCGCGCCGTGCGCGCCAAGGACGAAGCCGCCCGCTGGGTTGGGCCCGTCGGAGAGGATCACGTCGTCGGTCAGGAAGATCGCGAGACGCGTGGGGTCGAGGTGAAGGCGTCCGAGCTGGTTCTGGATCCTGGTCGAGAACCAGTGCGAATCGACGTTGGCGTAGGTGATGAAGCCGGGCCTCATCAGGATGCCCATTCCATCGGGCACATCGATGGTCACCGGGTCGAATACGGCGGGCGTGTCCAGCATCAGGTGATAGGTCTCGCTCGACCCGACCTTGTTGAACTCCGAGCGCATCGTCGCGTCCAGGAGCTGCGCGCCGGTGTTCCCGGCGGAGAGAGCGCCGCCCGTGCCCTTGCCGCCGATGGCGTTGGTGGCGCTTGCGGTCGATGTGTAGTTGTTGTTCTGGAAGAGCGGGGAGGCCAGTACCGCGTTGACGGCGTCCGAGCCGTTGAACGAGGCGCCGTCGACGTTGACGTTGAGCGGGATGATGTCGACACCGATCACGCTCGAGCCGTTGGTGCTTGGGTTCGCGCCGACGATGTTGTATCGATACGTGACGCCGTCGACGCCGTTGGCCGTCATGCCGGACCAGTGGGCAACCGTTCGGCTGGTGTCCAGCGGCGATGCGCCGCCGAACGTGGCGGTCGTCGTCTGGAACTCGATCCCCGGGTCGGCCTCCGGGCTGTCCGCCGCCGCGTAGTCTTCGTCTGCCGCGACGCCGATGGACGCGATCAGGAGAGCCGCCACGGCGGCGCCCATCGCGGAAAAAGAGACGCGCAAGTATCGAGCTGGCGTGCCTGTACGGCCCACTTCAGAACACCCCTTCTGACGGCTTAATTTCGCCACTTTTGGCGGGCTGTTCCGGAGTCTAGCGAGGCTCGGAACCCTCGCTACAAGTTAACGAAAGATTCTTTTCGGAACTGAGCGAATTGATCAGATTTGGGCCGAAATTGAAGAGGCCCGGGTCAAACCGGGCCTCTCCACGGAGCTTGCGCGTTTGCCGGCTAGCCGGGGTTCACCTCAGAGATCCGGGTGCCCCAGTTGGCGAGCGCCGTCCGGGTGAAGCCGCAGGTGGCCCCGGTGGCGACGTACTCACTCAGGTTGCAGGTCTGGGCGATGTATTCGGACGCGATGAAGATGTTGTTTCCGTCGACGACGGCCCCCCCGTAGTCGCCCCAGCGGGGGCGCGCCGGGTTCGGCGCGTTGAAAACTGCGGTGCCGCTGAAACCATCAGAGGGGCCAAGGCCGGTCGCGGCGATCTGCACGGGACCGACGCCGCCTGCGTCGATCGAGGCGAAAGCGGCGCTCGGGAAGAAGTCGCGGCCGACGAGCGTGAACGCCATCACGCCCTTGCCGTCCGGCCGCACCGCGATGGCCGGGTAGATGACGTTGTTCTGGCTGACGGCCAGGTAGCCCGAGTTGACGAGCGAGCTGTTGCCCGACGGGTCGACCACGAACCACTCGATCCCCGCGCGCGTATTGGCGGAAGAGTTGACCGCGGTGTCGAGCGCGCCCCACAGCCTGCCGTTGGCGTACACGACCTGCTGCATACGGGTGTCGTTGCTGTCGAGCGGGTATTCGTGCTCAGGCGCGAACGGGTCGCGGAAGCCGAGCACGAAGTTGGTTGCGCAGGACTTCATGCTCAGGCAGTCCATGAGCGGGCTGTCGCCCACCTTCTGCTCCGAACGTGCCGGGACGACATAGAGTCCTACCGAGAGTGTCCTGTGCGTGAGGACAGGCGCCGGAGTCGCGGAGTCGATGCTCGATGTCTCCGTCAGCTTCCAGACGAGAAGCTGGTTCGACTGGCGCGGGCCAACTAGAGCTCCGTTGCCGTGGGCCTCGTCGGCGGCGTTCGAGCTCATGAAGAACTCCGTCCCTCCGTTGTCGGTCAGGTTCATGCCGGACGGCGCGGTCGCTGGCCAGATCGTGAACCCGGAGTTGCCCTTGTCGAGGCCGTGAGTGTCGATCTGAAATGCGTTGCCCGAGGTCCCGGCGACCAGCGCGGCCTTCGAGAACTCGTAGATCTGCGCGCCGTGGAAGTCGTTGCCGAAGAACGAGTACTCGTTGGTGGTGATGTAGATGCCGTTGGCGTCAGCGCCGATGTGCGGGTAGTCGCCAAGGCAGGCGTTCGGAAACGTCGGGACCGTGTGCTGGCCGAAAGGCGAGATGCCCTTGCAGCCATGGTTGGGCGTCCCGTTGTTGCCATCGTCCTGGACCTGGAACCGGAAGATGGTCCAGCCGCCGAGCGGGCTGGACGTGTTGCTGACCGCGAGGTCGAGGTGGTTCTGCCCGGTGAAGTCACCGCTGTCAGGGAACACCTCGATGGTCAGCACGTCCGCGAACCAGCGCTGGACGGTCGGGTCGAAGAAGCAGCTCGGGTCGGTCACGAACTGGCCGACCTCGCCGGTCGTCCGGTTGAACTGGGCGTGGTAGCCGAAGAACGTGTTCAGGTCCTCGACGCCCTTGAGCGGCGTCCCGTCAGCTGAGTAGACGCGCATGACGTCGTTGATGATCTCCATCACTGTGCCGTTGTTCGCGCAGAGGCCCTGGTCGGGCGGCTCGAGCGAAAACTGGTTCCCGCCGTTGGCTCGGCGCTGCTGGCGGTGGTTGAGGGCGTTGAAGGTGTTGAGCACGGAAAGGCCGCTGCTCGAGACGCCGACGCCGGAGGTGATGGGCGCCAGCGGCACGCTGGGAGCGCCGTGCTCGATCGAACGGCTTCGGTTGACGCCGTTGTGGTTGGCGTTCGACAGAGCGCCGGCCGAGGCGTCCGCAAAGCCGGGCGGGGTCTCACGCGTGAGGCCCGAGCCGTTCGCGTCCGCGGTCGGGCTGTAGCTGGTCGTGCCCGACGGCGAGATGAGGCGGTTGACGCCCGCCGCGCCAGACGATGCTCCGGCCGCGGGCGCCAGGACCACGCTGGCGGCGAGGATCGTGGCCGCAAGCACGACGATCGGAATACCGAGTCGGCGATAGGTCATGCACACACCCCTGTTTTCAAACCCGGTAGGCACTGCCCCGCCGACCTCGCGCGAGGCTCAAAAATGCTAGTCGCCTAAGTTTGAGGGCGCAAATACTGAAGCGGGGGCTCCAGGGCGGGGTTCGGGTACGCTCTTTTTTGGGCGGCGCCGCCGTAGCTCAATTGGCAGAGCAGCTGTTTTGTAAACAGCAGGTTACGGGTTCGATTCCTGTCGGCGGCTCCATGGAGGTTGGAGGTGTGGCGATGACGGCTGAGGAACGGCACGATCTGATCCGGAGATATCGCGAGGGCTATCGGGTCATGAACGAATCGCTGGCGGGGATCAGCGAGGAGGAGCTCGACCGATCCGCGGACGGTGAGTGGACGCCGCGGCAGATCGTCCACCACGTCGCCGACAGCGAGATGATGGGCGCGATCCGGCTTCGCCGTCTGCTCGTCGAGGCACCACCGGTAATCCACGGCTATGACGAGAAGGCGTTTGCGGAGCGCCTGACCGGAGACCGCCCGATCGAGCCCTCGCTCCAGGCGATCCGCTGGGCACGCGAGAGCAACTCGCAGCTTCTCGACCGCATGACTGACGCCGACTGGACGATCGTCGGCACACACTCCGAGAGCGGGTCGTACGGGACCGAGGACTGGCTCCGCATCTACGCCACCCATGCGCACGACCACGCCGCGCAGATCAGTCGCGCCCTGGGGAGGTCGTAGCTGTGGCCACCACGCAATCGCTACAGGAGGCGGCCGTCGCGCTGGCCCGCTCAAGGCGCAAGGCCGACCTTGACGACCTGGTCGAAGAGCTCCGCATTCCTTCCATCAGCACGCTGCCCGAGCGGCGCGAGGACTGCCTGCGCAACGCGCGCTGGCTGCGCGACCGCTTCGCGGCGATGAAGATGAAGACCGAGATCGTCGACGTGCGTCCGGGCGGACTCCCGGTCGTAATGGCGGAGTGGAACGAGCGGCCCGGCAAGCCTCACCTCACGATCTACGGCCACTACGACGTCCAGCCGGTCGACCCGGTGGACGAATGGAAGTCGCCGCCGTTCGAGCCCACCGTCCACGACGGTCACCTCTACGCCCGTGGCGCGGCGGACAACAAGGGCAACCACATGGCCACGGTGAAGGCCGTCGAGCACCTTTTCGCCTCCGGCGGCGCGCCCGTGAACCTGCGGTTCGTGATCGAGGGCGAGGAGGAGATCACGGGCCCTTCGCTGCCGCACCTGCTGCGCGAGCGTGGCTCTTCGTTGAAGAGCGACGCGGTGCTCATCTGGGACAGCGGTATGGACGAGGAGGGACTGCCGACGCTGGCAACGTCGCTGCGCGGTCTCATCTACACGGAGCTGCACGCGACGGGACCTGCAGTCGACCTGCACTCCGGCACGTTCGGCGGCGTGGCGCCCAACCCGATCAACACGCTGGCACGCATCGTCGGCGAGCTCAAAGACCGCCACGGCCACATCACCATCCCCGGCTTTTACGACGATGTCCGCGAGCCGAGCCCGAACGAGGTCGCGGAGTGGAAGAAGAAGGAGGCCGCCTTCGTCGAAGACATGCGGCGGATCACCGGCGCGAAGGCGCTGGAGGGAGAGGCAGGGATCCCGGCGATCGGCAGGACCGGCAGCCGTCCGACGCTCGACGCCAACGGATTCATCGGCGGTTTCACGGGCAAGGGCGCCAAGACGGTGATTCCCGCGCACGCGTCGGCGAAGGTGAGCATGCGGCTGGTGCCCGACCAGGACTGGAAGTCGATTCTCGCGTCCTTCGAGAAGTACGTGCGGTCGCTGTCCACGCCAGGCGTAGAGATCTCGGTCGAAGTCATCGGCTCGGCGCCTCCGGTGCTGTGCGGTGTCGACCACGCGGCGGCTCAGGCATTGAAGGCGGCGTACCTGGCTGCGTTCGGAAAGGAGACGGCTCTGATTCGCGTCGGCGGCTCGATCCCGGTCGCGGTCGACTTCCAGGAGGCGGTAGGCGCGCCGCTGGTGATCAGCGGTATCGCACAGGCCGACTGCGCCATCCACTCGCCGAACGAGCACCTTCTGATCGACAACTACCACCGGGGCATCGAGGCGGTGATCCGGTTCGTCTGCGGGCTGGCCGGAGACTCGTAACCGCGGTATCGGCCGCTCTTTGGCCGCGGCGGCGACGGGATCCATGAGCTACGATCCCCGCGCCATGCGCCGGCTTCCCCTGGTCATCGGCACCGTGGGCCTGGCGGGCGTGGTCTCGGCATCCTTCCTTATCTATGTGGCCGGCGCGCGTGGGTCATTCCGGCCTCTGTCCGCGATCGTCCCGGCTGCTCGCGCGGCGCCTGCCCCTCTCGACAACGCCGGCCACCTGTACGTGCTGGACGGGTTTGGCGGGCTGCATCCGGTCGGCTCGTCGCCGGTACTGTCGACAAGCGCAAGCTGGCCGAACAAGGACATCGCGTTCAGCCTCGCCTTGTTTCCGGACGGAACGGGCGGTTACGTGATGGACGGCTGGGGCGGTCTGCATCCGGTTGGCGGCGCGCCCGTGGTCGACAGCGGGGTGTACTGGCCGCACTGGATCGGCGCACGAGAGATCGTGATGGCGCCGTGGTCGTCCCCTGCCGCGCCAGCGGGATATCTGCTGGACGCGGACGGCGGGATCCACGGGTTTGGCGGCGCGCCGAATGTGTCCGGCAACGCGACGTGGCCGGGTGCGGGCACCGCGCGCGGGTTGGTGCTGGCGCCGGACAGCACGCCGGATTCGGTGCGCGGCTACACGCTCGACGGGTTCGGCGGCGTGCACCCCTTCGGCGGGGCGCAGCCCGTGCTCGACGTGGCTTCGTTCACCGGTGACGTCGCGCGCGGGATCGCGCTGATCCCGAGCCGCGGCCTGCTCGCGCAGGGGTACACGCTCGACTACTCGGGTGGGATCCACCCCTTCGGGGGAGCTCCGGTCGTGAGCGGGCTTGCGCTGGGCACCGACGAGGCGGATTCGCTGGTCGCGTGGAGCGTGGCGCCGGTCGGGTCGCCGGGAGGATGGGTACTCGACCGGCACGGAGAGGTGCACGCGTGGGGCAGCGCTCCGCCGTTGGCCGCGTCGCGGACGTGGCCGGGATGGGACATCGCGCGAGGGATGGCCGGGGCGGGAGGCGGGGGCGGAAGCACCGAGCGGCTGATCCTCGACGCGCAGCCGCTGCGCGACGGGTGGGGTTCGTACTTCAACCAACGGGATGTGCGGTGGGCGTCTTTCAACGTCGGTGGGACCTTCCCGGTGTGGAAGATCGGGTGCCTCGTCTCAGACCTCGCGATGATTTACTCGCACTTCGGGTTTGGCGGGGTGTCGCCGACGACGATCGCCGCGCATGCGGGCTGGTTCAACGGCGCAGGGGCGATGTACAACTCGGCGCTTTCCGTGCCCGGCCACTCGACGGTGATGGTCCGCAACCCGTCGTCCTCGTGGATCGCTTCGATGGTGGGGGCGGGGCATCCCGTGATCGTGGGCATGAACCTGCCGAGCGGAGGGACGCACTTCGTGGTGTTGACGGGGCGGGATGGTGCGGCCGACTACTGGGTGAACGATCCGTGGGAGCAGAACGCGATGCACGTTCACTTCTCGGGGGATTGGTTCACCCGGGGGCCGATCTACGAAGCGATCGCGTTCTTCTAGACCCACCAAACGCGATTTGATCAAATCGCGAGGGATGCCCAGGACTAACCCGACACGTTTTGATCAAATCGTGCCGAGTTAACAGGCACAGTTTCGATCGAGCCCGTGCAGGAGCATCGTTCACGCATGCAGCTCGTTCGGCACCTCATGCTGCCTGCAGATGACGTGGTCACGGTAAAGGGCGTCGCCGTCACGTCGCTACACAGGACCCTCCGCGACATGTGCGTTGTCGAGCCCGCCGTTGAGGCGCTCGTGGCGCTTGACATGGCAATCCGCCTTCGACGCACGACCAAGCCGGCTCTAAGGAGTTACGTCAGCGGCGTGGCGGGCCTCCCGGGGCGAGGCGGTTGAGGCGCCTGATTGAGCTCGCGGAGCCGGCGGAATCGCCGATGGAGACGCGACTCCGCTGGCTGCTTTTGAGCGCCGGGCTCCCACGGCCCGAGGTCCAGGTCGGCCTGTACGACGACGAGGGTGACTTTCTCGGCCGGGCGGACCTGTTCTACCGACAGGCGCGAGTGGTGATCGAGTACGACGGAGGGAATCACCGCGAGCGCCTCGTCAGTGACGACCGCAGGCAGAATCTATTGATCAGGGCCGGCTATCGCATCCTGCGCTTCACGGCCGCCGACGTCCACGGGCGGCCGGACGTCGTGGTCGCTCAGGTACGCGGTTCGATCAAGCGATGAAGCGGTCGGTCCTTGCCGCCCTCGAAGCGCGCCGAAACAGCGAATGCCGGCTGACGCCAAACCGAGCCCTCAAGTCGCTGGATGAAGCGGCCGATTTTCTTGCGGAGCGAGGCCTCCTCACCCGATTTCCCGATTCAGCCTTGCCGAGCCTGTTCGGCGCCTGTCACGAACGTCCAGGGCGACCCGGCGGCAGAGGCTTCGATCTGTGGCCGAAGACGAAGTGGATCTGGTCCTTCCAGCTAACTCTGCGGCCGGGAACGCTACTGACAAAGCTGCATCGCGGCAAGTCGCTATACCTGAGCGAGAAAACGGCACGCTTCTTCGACCCTCTCGTCAGGCAATCGATCGCGGACGCAAAGGGCGACGACGCGATGGTTCTGGCTCACCTGACGAAGCACGGCGAATCGACGCTGGATGATCTCGAGCTCGAGCTGGGCTGGGATCGCAAGCGCCTCAAGCGTGTGCGCGACCGCCTACAACGCGTCGGAGCAGTGGTTGGCGAGGGGCTGGTCTTTGAGGATGCGTCAAGCTGGCATTTCGCGCCGGTGCGCCGATGGGATCACATCTTCGCCAGGCCCGCGACGATCCAACATCCCCACCACGAATTGGTCTTGGCTGCGATGCGAGCGGTAGTTCTGTCGCCTGAGGCCGACCTGGGTCACTGGTTCAGCTGGCCGACACCAGATGGCGTCGTGGATGACCTGATCGCCGATCGCCGCATTGTCCGGCCGGCACCGGGGTGGCTGGCGATCGCCGACTGAGAGGGGGGAGCCTCAAGGACCGGGCGCGGAGAGGGAGAGATTTGGACCCGCTCAACGTTTCGAGCTACCTCCTGATCCCGTAGCCAGGCGGGTTTGACGTACCAGTCCTAGAAAGGCCGGAAGCGAAGTGGCGGCCCATGCCGCCGCTACCGCAATCGAGATCGCGAACGGCGCGTCGCCGTACGCTTCCCGGGCCCCAAAAAAGAACGCCACCAGCGCCCAGGAAATCATGAGACTGGCCGCGGCATCCAGAAGGGCGCCAGGCACTTGCCATACCGCCCGGGCTCTCGCCAGCAGGAAGGCGGCGATCAGATACACGATCGCCGCCACCAGGAATGGAATCGAGTAAACGAAGAGTGCGAAAGGAACAAAAGAGAACTCAGGGCCCTTGAGGGCAAGTGACAGCGCCAGGGCCAAGCCGCCTACCACCCCAAACAGAAGGCCCTTGGCGGTCGGCAGGGCGACCGCCGCGCGTCTAAGTCCCATGGCCCAGGTGTGCAACGGCATTTTGGCGGAGAGGGAGAGATTCGAACTCTCGATGGGCCAGTGACCCATAACGGTTTTCGAGACCGCCGCCTTCAACCACTCGGCCACCTCTCCAACTCGCCGGTGCCTGATGGCGGTCCCGACCGGATTCGAACCGGCGTTCTCGGCCTTGACAGGGCCGCGTGTTTGGCCAGGCTACACCACGGGACCGGCAGCGGCTAAGTCTACCAACGGCTCGTATTCCTCCTTCCCTGCCCCTCACCCCAGCCCTCTCCCCTGAAGGGGAGAGGGAGAGCGAGACTCTCACCCCAGCCCTCTCCCCTGAAGGGGAGAGGGAGAGCGAGACTCTCACCCCAGCCCTCTCCCCTGAAGGGGAGAGGGAGAGCGAGACTCTCACCCCAACCCTCTCCCCAAAAGGGGAGAGGGAGAGCAAGGCCCTCACCCCAGCCCTCTCCCCAAAAGGGGAGAGGGAGAGCGAGGCCCTCACCCCTGCCCTCTCCCCTGAAGGGGAGAGGGAGAGCGAGACCCTCACCCCAATCCACTCCCCTGAAGGGGAGAGGGAGAGCGAGACCCCATACCTATAATTCCCTGCGGCGTGAGCGACAACAGCTACCCAACAACGGGATCTCCCGACGAGCTCCGCAGGCGCTTCCAGATCCTGGAGCGGGTCGCCATCTTCTTCACGCTCCCAGACAACATCCTCCACGCCCTGTCCCGCCGCCTGGCCCCCGCCTCGGCCGCCCGCGGCTCGGTCATCGTCCACCAGGGCGACCCCGGCGACACGATGTTCATCGTCGAGTCCGGCCGCTGCGAGGTCTACGTCGAGGAGTCGCCCGGGCACACGATCACGATCGCCCTCATGGGCCCCGACGACTTCTTCGGCGAGATGGCCCTCATCTCCGAGGAAACCCGCACCGCCAGCGTCCGCGCCCTCGAGGACTGCAAGCTGTTGACCCTCGACCGCAAGACTCTTTACGAGACCGTCCCCGCCGAATCTGACGCCCTGATCGAGCTGACCAAGCTCGTCGAGCAGCGCAAGGACACGCTCCCCAACCTGATCGCCCGCGCGCGCATGGTCGCGCCCGAGCAGGCCGCATCGACGGTCGCCATCTACTCGCCCAAGGGCGGCTCCGGCCGCACGACTATGGCCGTCAACCTGGCCGCGGCACTGGCCCGTCGGTTCCCCGGCGAGGTCCTGCTCGTCGACCTGGCCCTGCCGTACAACCACGCCGCCCTCATCTCCTACCTCACGCCCACTGGCTGTCTCGCGGCCGCGAGCCAGGTCCCCCCGCAGAACTTCGAAGAGGCGGTGCTGGGCGCCATCCTCCACCACCCCGGCGGCATGATGCTGCTCCCCGGCGTGCTTCGCGCCGAGCAGGCGGACCTGATCACCGTCGACCTGGTCAACCGGGCAATGGGCATCCTGGTCAACGCGTTCCGCTACATCGTCTTCGACCTCGGCGTCGCCTTCACCGACATCGTGATCAGCGTCCTCGACCACTCGCAGCGCGTGCTCGTGATCGTCACCCCCGAGCTGTCATCGCTGAAGGACGTCGGTGAGCTGCTCAACATCTTCACCAACGTGCTGAACATCGTCCCCGGACGCGTCATCCTCGCCCTGAACAACAAGGTGCCGAAGTCGGTGGTCAGCAAGGAAGACGTGGTGCGCACCCTCAAGCAGGACCTCGCGATCGAGATCGGCTTCGACGGCACCAAGCCCGACGAGGCCGCCGTCAAGGGCGAGATCCTGGTCCTGACCGACCCCAAGAGCGAGATCTCCCGCGGCGTCGAGCAGCTGGCCCAGCAGATCGCGGGCTCCACCAGCGCCGCGGATACCAAGGAAAAGAAGGGTTTCAAGCTCGGTCGGCGCTAGAGAGGTTTGGTAGCATCTAGCACGTGATCGAACAAGCTCTCGTCTCACTCACCCCTGAAGCCTCGACTCGACTCAGGGAGCTGCTCGCCAAGGAAGACAACCCGCAGCTCGCGCTGCGCGTCTTCGTCAGCGGCGGCGGCTGCTCCGGCATGCAGTACGGCATGGCCTTCGACGACCAGCGCCGGGCCGACGACGTGGTGATCGACCACGACGGCGGCGTCCAGATCCTGGTCGACGACTTCAGCGTGGGCTACATCCGGGGCTCGGAGATCGACTACGTCGACAGCTTGATGGGCGCGGGCTTCACGGTCCACAACCCGAACGCCGTGCACTCCTGCTCCTGCGGCCATTCGTTCGACACGGGCGACGACGCTGGCGGCGCGCAGGCTTGCGGCTGCGGCCACTAGCCGGCGACTTAGGGAGCTTGTTCTTCTAAGCCTCGGCGTCATCACGCCCCTCGGCATCCTCGCCGTGAACGCCTCGGCGTTCGTGATGGTCCACCTCACGTACTTCCGGATGGGCATCGCCGGCTGCGCGCTGCTTAGCGGCCTTGTCCTCAACGGCCTCACCGCCTGGTGGCTGCTGCGCCTGATGAGCCGGACCGCGCCGCCGCTCTACCGCGAGTACCGCTACTGGGCGGTCGGAGCCGCGGTCGTGATCGTGCTGCTGACCGCGGCGGGCGGCGGCTATCTCACCTTCCTCGGGCTGAAAGATCCCCAGCGCCTTCCCGACGCGCTCTCGGTGATCGTGGCCACCTTCATGCTCGCGCTCCCGTTCGCGGTCTCCCTCGCAGCGAGGCGGGTGGCGGGGATCGGGGGCATCATCCCGGTCGACGAGCCGGCCGGAAAAGAGAGAGCCCCCCAGCGGCGGGGGGCTCCATCCAGGTCTTAGTCCTACCGGTTACATCATGTCGGGCGACATGCCGCCCGGCATTCCGCCACCCCTCTTCTCCTCGGGAACCTCGGTGACCATCGCCTCGGTGGTCAGCACCATGGCCGCGATCGAAGCCGCGTTCTGCAGCGCGGACCGGGTGACCTTGGCCGGGTCGACGATGCCTGCCTCGAACATGTTCAGGAACTTGTCGTTCAGGGCGTCGTAGCCCTCGCCCGGCTTGCTCTTGCGGATCTGCTCGACGATGACCGAGCCTTCCTTGCCCGCGTTCATCGCGATCTGCTTCACCGGCTCCTCGAGCGCCTTGCGGACGATCGCGACACCGGTCGCCTGGTCGTCCTTCAGGCCGAGCCCGCCGTCGAGCTTCTTCTGCGCGTTCAGCAGCACGGTGCCGCCGCCCGCGACGATGCCCTCTTCCACCGCCGCCTTGGTCGCGCTCAGCGCGTCCTCGATGCGGTGCTTCTTCTCCTTCTGCTCGACCTCGGTCGCGGCTCCGACCTTGATCACCGCCACGCCGCCGGCCAGCTTGGCCAGCCGCTCCTGCAGCTTCTCCTTGTCGAAGTCGGAGGTCGTCTCCTCGATCTGGGCCTTGATCTGCTTGATCCGGCCCTGGATCGCCTGCTTGCGCTTCTCGTCGTTCTCGACGTCGACCACGATCGTGGTGTCGTCCTTGTTGACGGTCACCTTGCGGGCCTTGCCGAGCTGTTCCACCTTGGTCTGGTCGAGCTTGAATCCGGCGTCCTCTGAGACCACCGTGCCGCCGGTCAGGATCGCCATGTCCTCGAGCATCGCCTTGCGGCGGTCGCCGAAGCCCGGCGCCTTGACGGCGACGGCGATGAACGTGCCGCGCAGCTTGTTCACGACCAGGGTCGCGAGGGCCTCGCCATCGACGTCCTCGGCCACGATCAGCAGCGGGCGGCCCTGCTGGACCACGCGCTCCAGCACGGGGAGCAGGTCCGAGATCGCGGAGATCTTGCGGTCGGTGATGAGCACGTACGGCTCATCAAGGACCGCTTCCATGCGGTCCGGGTTGGTGACCATGTACGCGGCGATGTAGCCGCGGTCGAACTGCATGCCCTCGACGAACTCGAGCTCGGTGGCGACCGCCTGGTTGTCTTCGACGGTGATCACGCCGTCCTTGCCCACTTTGTCCATCGCCTCGGCGATCAGCTCGCCGATGACAGAGTCCTGCGACGAGATGGCCGCCACATGGGCGACGTCCTCGTGGCCCTTGACGGGCACGGACAGCCTCTTGATCTCTGCAACGACGGCCTCCACGGCCTTCTCGATTCCGACCTTCAGCTGCATCGGGTTGGCGCCCGCTGTGACATTGCGGAAGCCTTCACCGATCATGGTCTGCGCCAGGATGGTGGCGGTCGTGGTGCCGTCTCCGGCGACGTCGTTGGTCTTGGTCGCCACCTCGCGCAGCAATTGCGCGCCGGTGTTCTCCATGGGGTCCTTGAGCTCGATCTCGCGCACGATCGTCACGCCGTCGTTGGTGACGGTCGGAGCGCCGAACTTCTTCTCCAGGACCACGTTGCGGCCCTTAGGGCCAAGCGTGATGCGTACCGACTGCGCGACTGTGTCGATGCCCTTCTTGAGGTGCTGTCGCGCGTCGACATCGAATGTGACTGTTTTTGCCATATGCGTTCCTCTTCTTCTAGCTCGTGATTACTTCTTGCCGTTCGATTTGACGATGGCCAGCACGTCCTTCTCGGAGACGATCAAATACTCGATCTCGTCGATCTTGAACTCGTTGCCGGCGTACTTGGCGTAGAGCACCTTGTCGCCGACCTTCAGCTCCATCGGCACCTTGGTGCCGTTGTCCAGGATCCGCCCGGTGCCCACCGCCTCGACGATGCCTTCCTGCGGCTTCTCCTTGGCGGTGTCCGGCAGCACGATCCCGCTCTTGGTCTTCTCTTCACGCTCGACCGGCTTGACAACGACCCGGTCGCCCAACGGTCTCAGGTTCATGTGCAGCCCTCCTCAGCTGTCTGTGGTTAGCACTCCCCAGCCGCGAGCGCTTAGCACTCTGGCAGGTCGACTGCTAATGGTAGTACCAACCGGGAGGCGGCCGCTAAACGTCCTCCGAGGGCGTTCGTTCGGCCTGGTCGATGATCCGCCGGGCGCGGGACGCCTGGCCCGCCGGCACCATCACCTGGGCGTCGATGATGGGTCCGATCCGCATCTCCTGGAAGGACTCCGCGTCGACGCCCTGGGCTTGCAGGGCGGCGGCGATTACGTCCGCTTTCCACTGAGGGCCCTTGAAGACGACTTCCCAGCCTTTGACCCTTGGCATCGGCTACCAGCTTAAGGAGGGATCGACGTCGGGCGCGAACCGGCCGCCGTAGTGGCCCGCGGCGGCGATCATGGCCGCGTTGTCGGTGCACAGCTCGAGCGGCGGCATGGTCAGCCGCGCGCGGTTGCCGACCACCTCGGCCGCCCGGCGGCGCAGGAGCGTGTTGGCGGCCACCCCGCCGGCGACCACGACCTCGGTCACCGGCGCCCCCTCGAGGGCGTGGTCCAGCTTCTCCAGGAGCGACTCGACGACCGACTGCTCGAAGGCCGCGGCGAGGTCGGCCCGGTCCTGGTCCGTCACCGACTCGCCGAAGGCGCGGAGCCGGTACAGAAGCGCAGTCTTGAGGCCACTGAAGCTGTACTCGAGGCCGGGAAGGGAGGGCTTCGGTAAGGGCTGGCGCTTCGGGTCGCCCTGGCGGGCGAGCCGGTCGAGCGCGGGGCCACCCGGAAACCCCAGTCCGAGCATCCGCGCGGCCTTGTCGAAGGCCTCGCCGGCGGCGTCGTCGCGGGTGCGGCCGATTACCTCGAAGCGGCCGTGCGCGGGCATGCGGACGAGGTCCGAATGGGCGCCACTGACAACCAGCCCGAGCAGGGGCGGCTCGAGGTCCGGGCGGTCGAGCATCGCGGCGTAGATGTGGCCCCAGAGGTGGTTGACGCCGGTCAGGGGCTTGTCCCACGCGGCGGCGAGGCCCTCCGCCACGCCCACGCCGACCAGCAGGCAGCCGACCAGGCCCGGCCCGCGGGTCACGGCCAGCTGATCGAGGTCGTGCGGCTGGACGTTTGCCTTCTCCAGGGCCAGGTCGAGGAGTTGCGGCAGCCGTTCGAGGTGGTCGCGGGCGGCGAGCTCGGGGACGACGCCGCCGAACCCTTTGTGCAGGTCGACCTGGGAGTGGATGACGTTGCTCAGGACTCGGCGCCCGTCTTCGACGACGGCGACGGAGGTCTCGTCGCAGGACGTTTCGATCCCAAGAGTCAGCACTCTTCGTTCGCGCCCCTCACCCCCGACCCCTGCGCGCGGACCGCGGTCAGGACGGCGCGCAGCAGCGCGCTTCGCCTATTGATTGCTCCCCTGGGGGGAGAGGGGACGTTACTCCCCCTTCGTTAAGAGTTCGCGGCGGAGGCCGCGGACCTCGGACTCGATTCGCTCCAGGTTGGCCTCGTATGCCTTCCGGAACCGCGGCGAGTGGATGGAGTCGGACCACATCACGATCGCGTCTTCGCCGTTGTCGGTGTAGTAGCCCTTCCGCCGCCCGATGACCTTGAACCCGAACGCCTCGTACATCTTCATCGCGTTGTCATTGGTGGTCCGGACCTCGAGCGTCACCCACTTGGCGCCCATGTCGTAGGCCGCCTGGACGAGGCCCGCGAAGATGATCCGCCCGTACCCGCGATGTTGGAGGTCGCGGCGGACGCCGATGGTCGTGACGTGCGCCTCGTCGTACATCCTCCACATGCCGCCGTAGCCGATGATCGTCGGGTCGAAGTCGGCGCCCCGATGCGCCGCATGCGGCGGTCCGGCCGGCCGGTCCACTGGACCTTCCTGGCGGAGGACGACGTAGTGCGCGCTCGCACGCGAGGCCAGCTCGCGGTAGTAGGCGTTGCGCGGCCAGGGCGTCGCGAAGATCTCGCGCTCGATCTCCTGGACCGTGTTGACGTCGGCCTCACGCATCAGCTCCAGCGCGAGCTGCTGCCTGATCTGGACCATTTAGCGCTTCGGGGAGAAAGACTGCATGTATTCGATCTCGAGATTACGATACGGCACTTCGCGTGCCGTCCTGAGGAGGATTTCGACCGCCTGGACGAAGGATCGCAGCTCGCCGTCCGGTTTGAAACGATGGCCGCCGGCCACGAGCGAGCGGCGGTCGGCGATGTTGCCCACCAGGTCGTGGGAGGTGGGGATTGCGGCCGGCTCGCCAAGTCGCGGTCGTTTGTCGCCCGGCACCTTGAAGCAGTACCGGCCGCGACCCGCGTCGACGACGGCGGTCACCGGCTCGTCGCTGCGCGCGGCCTGGATGTCGAGCGTGGGCAGCGGGACGATCGGGATGCCGAACCCCATCGCCAGGCCCAGGCCGAACGAGACCCCGACCCGCAGACCGGTGAAGGAGCCGGGGCCGGTGGCGACGGCGACCTTCGTCCACGAACGCCCCGGGGAGAAGTACGGAAATTGCATCCGCAGGGGCGTTTCACGAGCGTTGAAGGTGAGTTCGTCGCGCCGAGCGCTGTCCGGATCGATCATCGCCAACGTCGACACCGCCGAAGAGGTGTCAATGACCAAGATCATGCTTCGTCCTGACCAGGCGGCGGTCGCCGCCCAGGTGATCTATCTCGATCTCGGCTGCGCCGTCCACGTGCAGGCGGTCGCCCCACTCGACCACGACCGCACCCTGATCGGCCAGCTCCTCCAGGCCGAGGTCGCGCAGCTCCGCGTTGCTCTCGACGCGGTACAGGTCGACGTGGGCGAGCTGCACACGGCCGGGGTAGATCCGAACGAGCTGGAAGGTGGGGCTCGCCACGTCGGCCTTCGAACCGGTGCCTTGCGCGATTCCGCGGACGAAGGTGGTCTTGCCGGCGCCAAGCTCACCGGTGAGCAGGACGACGTCGCCCGCCTGCAGCCGCTCGCCAAGGAGCATTCCGGCCCGCTCCGTCTCGGCCGGCGAGGTCGTGACCTCGTCAGGCAAAGTGGTCGTAGCCGGTGGTCTCGAGCTCGGAGCCGACCACGATGACCTCGGCCTCGGAGGTCGTCCGCCCGACCACGTGAAGGCCGGCGTCGCGGACGACGTCCTCTGGCCCAACGCATACGAGCTGCGCCTCCTCCCCGCTCGTCAGCGCCTCCTCCAGCGCGGCACCTTCGGCGAGCGGGACGGCGGCCGCCTCCAGGATGCAGCCGACGTCGGACATCGCCGAGAACTTCTCCATCTCGCGCACGAGCCCGTCGGAGATGTCGCCGCAGGCGAGACCCAGCCGGTTCAATCGCATTCCGTCCTCGATCAGCGGCACCAGCCGTAAGGGCTTCCGCTCGCGCAGGGCGACGGCCGCAGCGCCGAGCGGTCCGGTCACGCCCACGGTCCAGCCAGCTTTTGCGGCGGCCCGTGGGAGCGGCCTGGTCTCGGTGTGGCCCACGACCGTGAGCGAGAGCACCGCCGGGCCGGCCGTCGAGCTCAGGTCTCCGCCGGCGATTTCGAGGTCGAACCGCGAACCGAGCGAGGACATCCCGGCGTAGAGACCGGTGACCGAGTCCACGTTCCAGGTGTCCGGGATGGCGATCGAGACCAGCGCCCACTCGGGTCGCGCGCCCTTCGCCGCCAGGTCGCCGAGGGCCAGCGCGAGGGAGCGCCAGCCGGCGTCCTCGGGGCTCATCCACGCGAAGTCGAAGTGCACACCCTCCACGAACATGTCGACGCTCGCGACCAGGAAGTGGTGGCCGTCGTGGATGACGGCCGCGTCGTCGCCGCCCGCCCCCGCTCCGAGGTACGGCCGCAGGCGCTCGAGCAGGCCAAGCTCTCCGAGTCCCCGCAGGCTCATGCCGTGAGCATCGCACGCAAGCGGCGGACCACCGCCTCGGGATCGGGCGCGTCGGCGACGGCGCGAACGACGCAAGCGCGGCGGATGCCGAGGGCGGTCAGCTGCCCGACGTTGGATTCGTCGATGCCGCCGATGGCGAAGACGGGGATGGCCAGCGCCTGGTTAAGCGCCGCCACACCCTTCGCTCCGATGACCTCTTTTTGCGGCTTCAGGGGAGTGGCGAACGCAGGCCCGCAGCCGACGTAGTCAGAGCCCGGCTGGACCGCGTTGGGCGTCGAAGCCGAGACACCGACGAGAAGCCGGCCACCCGCGACCCTGCGTGCCGATGCGACGGTCAGGTCGTCCGGGCCCAGGTGGACGCCGTCGGCGCCGCTCATCAGGGCGATGTCGACGTAGTCGTTGACGATGAAGAGCGCGTCACCGACCAGGTCGCGCATCTCGCGCGCCAGGGTCAGCAGCTCTCCGCGCGGCATCGTTTTGTGGCGCAGCTGGACCACGTCTGCCCCACCGCGGACGGCGGCCGCGGCGATGTCGAGCACGCGCTCGCGCGAGGCGTCCGGCGTGATGACGTACAGCCTGGCTCGGTCGAGCTTCAGCTGAGGATCTGGCGCAGCTTTTCCCGGAACGCGACCGGAGCCGTGTCGCAGTCGCACGAGTGCTTGACCACGCGCTTGAGGTGCTCCTGGAACTCGTAGTGCTCCATGCAGTCGGGGCAGCCCTCGAGGTGAAGCTGGACCTCCAGCGCCTCGGTATTGGTCAGTTCTCGGTCGACAAAGCGGTCGAGCTTGTCAGCGCACTCTTGACATCTCATAGCTGTGACACCTGTGCGGAGCCGCCTGGCCGCACGATACCCGATTCGAGGGCGTAGTCATAGAGGGATCTTTGAAGCTGCTGGCGGGCCCGGTGAAGGCGCGACATGACGGTACCGATCGGCACCCCGAGCGTCTGGGCGGCGTCCTTGTACGAGAAGCCTTCGACGTCGACGAGCAGCACCACCTCGCGGTGGAGCGGGGGCAGCTTGTCGACAGCGGCCACCACCTCCGAGGCAGCGATCTTGTCGAGCACGTCCGACTCCGGTCTCGCGCCCTCGTCGCGCAGCTTGTCGTAGAGGACGAAGTCGCCGACGTCGTCCAGGCTGACGTCGTCTTTGCGCGCGCCTTTGAAGCGGTCCCAGAACAGGTTGCGCATGATGGCGAACAGCCAGGCCTTCATGTTCGTGCCCTGCTGGTAGCTGTGCTGGTAGCGCAGGGCGCGGAGGTAGGCCTCCTGGACAAGGTCCTGGGCGGCGTCAGGGTCGTGCGTGAGCCGGAGCGCGCCCCTGTAGAGCGTGTCGAGATGGGTCAGCGCCTCCTCCGCGAAGGCGGTTTGGGCGGCGGGTTCCGCCATCAGTAGAGCCAGTTTAGGAGTACCTGCCTTTCACCCATCCGGAACGGACGCACGGCTGCATGTATTCCGCCGCTGTTGAGCTGGCTGCAGCAGTGTTTTTGTATGAAATATCTTGCAAATGCTATGTTTATCGGCGAATGGCGGAGCATCTCCGAATCACGGACGCCGCGCGGCTGCTCCGGGTCAGCCCTGACACGGTCCGCCGGCTGGTCGACTCCGGCCGTATCAGGACCACCAGGACGCGGGCGGGACGCAGGCAGATCGACCCTGCCGCGCTGGCCACCTACATGGCCTCGCAGCCCAGGCCCGCACCGGCGCCGGTGGCCTCGGCGCGCAACCGCTTCGAGGGCATCGTGACCCGGGTCTTGAAGGATGGCGTGATGGCGCAGGTCGAGCTCCAGGCCGGGCTGCACCACATCGTGTCCCTTATCTCGCGCGAGGCGGCGGACGAGCTGAAGCTCAAGCCGGGCGTGCTGGCGGTGGCGTCGGTCAAGGCGACGAACGTCGTCATCGAGCTGCCGCGAGGCTGATGCGCAAGTTCGTCGTCGTTCTGGGACTGCTGGCCCTGGCGTGTGGCAGCTCGCCCGGCAGCACCGCGCGTCCCACCATCGACGTGTACGCGGCGGCCTCACTGACCGACGCCTTCAAGGCTCTCGGAGCCTCGTTCCAGGGCGCAAGCGTCCGGTTCAACTTCGCCGGCACGCCGACCCTGGTGACGCAGATCGAGCAGGGGGCGGAGGCCGACGTGTTCGCGTCGGCGGACACCACGAACATGGACAAGCTGAAGGCGGACGGTTTCGCGTCCGGCGAGCCGAAGGTCTTTGCCCACAACTCGCTCGAGATCGTGGTCGCGCCGGGCAACCCGAAGGGCATCGCGAGCCTCGCCGACCTGGCCAAACCTGGTGTCCTCTACATCTCCGCGGGGCCTACCGTCCCGGCGGGCAAGTACGCGGCGCAGGCGCTGGCGAAGGCCGGCGTGACGGTGCATCCGAGGAGCCTGGAGACGGACGTCAAATCCGTGGTCAGCAAGATCGAGCTTGGTGAGGCCGACGCCGGCATCGTGTACAGGACCGACGTGCGGGCGGCCGGGACGAAGGTCACGGGCATGTCGATCCCCGACGCGTACAACGTGGTCGCCACCTACCCGCTGGTCGAGGTGAAAGGAGCGAAGAACCCCGACGCCGCCATCGCGTTCATCGCCTACGTGCTCTCGGCCGAGGGCCAGGCGAAGCTGGCGACGTTCGGGTTCCAGTGAGGCGCGAGAAGGCGCCGGTCTGGATCGGCCTGCTGGCCGCGCTGGGCGCGGCTTTTTTCATCATTCCGCTGGTCGGGCTCGTGGTCAGGACGCCGTGGGGCGACGCGGCTCGGTCGCTGACTTCCGCGGACACGCTCGACGCGCTGAGGCTGTCGCTGATCGCGTCGCTGTCGGCGACGGCCGTCGCGCTGGTGCTGGGCGTGCCGCTGGCGTGGATCTACGCGCGGATCGACTTTCCAGGGCGAGCGGTCGTGCGGGCGCTCACCACGCTGCCGATGGTGCTGCCGCCGGTTGTGGGAGGGATCGCCCTGCTGCTCGCATTCGGGCGACGCGGGTTGCTGGGGTCATGGCTGGCGATGGTGGGCGTGTCGTTGCCGTTTACGACCGCGGGCGTCGTGCTGGCGGAGACGTTTGTCGCCATGCCTTTTCTCGTGCTGACCGTGGAGGCAGGGCTGCGCTCGATGGACCGTCGGTACGAGGACGCGGCGCGGACGCTGGGCGCGAGTCGCTGGACGGTGTTCACGCGCGTGACGCTGCCATTGATCGCGCCCTCGGTGCTGGCCGGCGCTGTGTTGTGTTGGGCGCGCGCGCTGGGAGAGTTCGGGGCGACGATCACCTTCGCGGGCAACTTCCCCGGAGTGACGCAGACGATGCCGCTGGCCGTCTACTTGCTGCTCGAGACAGATCCACAGGGCTCGTTCGTCCTCAGCCTGATCCTCCTGATGGTTTCGCTGCTCGTGCTGGTCGGGCTGCGCCATCGGTGGCTGGGTTCGGCGTGAGCCTGTCTGTCGACGCGCACCTTTCGCTCGGGATTCTTCGTCTCGACATGCAGTTCACGCTCGAGGAGGGCGAGGTGGTGGCGCTGCTGGGGCCGAATGGCGCCGGCAAGACGACGCTGCTGCGGGCGATCGCGGGGCTGCTGCCCCTGGCGTCTGGGCGGGTCGTGCTCGACGGTCGAGTCCTGGAGGACGCCGCGACCGGCGCCTACGTGCCGACCGAGGAGCGGTCGATAGGGTTCGTGTTCCAGGACTATCTGCTGTTCCCGCACATGAGCGTGGTAGAGAACGTCGCGTTCGGCGTGCGGTCGCGCGCGGTTGCCGTGGAGTGGTTGGAGCGGATGGGCCTGGCGCGCTACGCGTCGGCTCGGCCGGCGGCGCTGTCGGGGGGCGAGCGGCAGCGCGCTGCGCTGGCTCGGGCGCTGGCGCCGGGCCCGCGGGTGCTGCTGCTGGACGAGCCGCTTGCCGCGCTCGACGCCTCGACGCGGGCGGGCGTGCGGCGCGACCTGAAGGCGCATCTGTCGGCGTTTCGCGGTGTCCGGCTGCTGGTGACGCACGACCCACTGGAGGCGGTCACACTGGCGGACCGGCTGATCGTCATGGAGGAGGGAAAGCAGGTGCAGAGCGGCACCGCGGTCGAGGTGACGGAGAGGCCGCGGTCGCGCTACGTCGCGGACCTGGTGGGAGTGAACCTGCTGCGCGGGCGTGCCGACCACGGCGCCGTTCGGGTTGGTTCCGCTTCGGTTGCCGCGGCCGGTGCGGATTCGGGCGAGGTGTTCGCGGTGGTGCACCCGCGGGCGGTGGCGCTCCACCGGGCCCGCCCGGAGGGGAGCCCCAGGAACGTGTGGCAGGGGCGCGCAGGCGGGATCGAGCTGATGGGCGACCGGGCGCGGGTGCGGATCGAAGGAGAGGTGCCGATGGTGGCGGAGGTGACGCCGGCGGCGCTGGCCGAGCTGGGGTTGGTGGAGGGGTCGGCGGTCTGGGTGTCATTCAAAGCGACGGACGTGGCGGTGTACCCGGCCTAGCTCGGGCGAGATTCCGCACGATTGCGCGGAAACGTGCGGAATTGCAAGTCGAATTCCGCCAGTTTCGGTGGAATCGACTCAGGAATCACCGGCCCGCGAGTGGCGCCGTTCCACTCGAGGCCCGATCGACGTCAGGACCTCGTAGGAGATTGTCCCCGACCACTCGGCCACCTCTTCGGCGGTGATGACCTGCTCCCCGTCACGGCCGATCAGTGTCGCGGTGTCCCCCACCTTCACGCCCGGCACGTGCGTCACGTCGAGCGTGATCGCGTCCATGCTCACCATCCCGATCAGCGGAGCCCGGTGGCCGCGGACTAGCACGTGGCCGCGATTCGCGCGCGAGCGGTGCACCCCGTCGGCGTAGCCGATCGCGACCGTGGCCACCTGCGCCGTTCCCTTTGCGGTCCAGAGCGCGCCGTAGCCGACGGTCGCTCCCTTCTCCACTGTCTTCAGGTGCGTGACCGCCGACCGCAGCGACAGCGCCGGCCGCGTGCCCGGCCACTCGCAGCCGTAGATCGCGATCCCGCACCGCACCGCCTCGAGCGCGAAGTCCGGATGATTCAAGGCGCCCGCGGAGTTGCACGCGTGTCGCATCCCCGGACTGACCTCGAAGCGCGACAGCGCGTCCAGGAACAGGTCGAACTGCCGGCGCGTCATCACCTCGTCCGACTCCGACTTCGCGAAGTGAGTCCACGTCCCCGACAGGCGGGTGCCGCGCGATTCCGCGATCTGCAGGGCCAGCGCCGGCGCCTCCTCCGGCGTGCAGCCGAAGCGGCCCATTCCAGTGTCGATCTTCAGGTGCACGGGCACCGGCTCCTTCGAACCCGCGAGCGCCTCGGCGACATCGCGGCTCGACACCCCGATGGTGCAGCCGGTCGAAGCGGCCGCGCCGGCCTGCGACGGCAGCACCCCGCCCATGACGAGGATCAGCTCCGGGTCGACGAGCCCGCGCAGCTGCGTCGCTTCCTCGAGGGTCGCGACCGCCAGCCCGGTGGCGCCCCCCTCCAGCGCCGCGTGCGCGACCGGCACCGCGCCGTGCCCGTAACCGCCGGCTTTGACGACCGCGAACAACTTCGTCCCGCGCGGCAGGTGCGCATGAATGCGCTCGCAGTTGGCGCTGACGGCGCCGAGGTCGACCTCCGCCCACCGAAGAGCAGACTTCAGAGGCCGCCCACACGCAGGACGTTCATGACGAGCGGGATCTCGGTCAGCAGGTCGCTCGCGAGCAGGCCCGAATCACCGATGCGCGCCGCGATGCGCCGCCCCGCGGCCGCGTGCACGTACACGCCGGTGACTGCGGCCGCAAACGGGTCCGACCCCTGCGCGATCAGGCCGCCGATGATCCCGGACAGCACGTCGCCGGTCCCGCCGCTCGCCAGCGCCGGCACCTCATGGGGGTCTTCGCTGACGCGGCCGTCGGGGTGAGCGACCACGGTGTGCGCCCCCTTCAACACGACCACCGCACCCCACTCTTTGGCAGCCTTCCGCGCCGCCCAGGGCCGGTCGGCGTTGATCTGCTCGGCAGTCCTGCCCGTCAGGCGGGCCATCTCACCCGGATGCGGAGTGAGGACGCGCCTGGGGCCGAGCTTGCCCTTCGAGCGAGGCGAGTCGGCCAGCGCGTTCAGGCCGTCGGCGTCGAGGACCAACGGACACTTCGCGTGCACGGCCAGGTCCACCGCCAGGCGCCAGGTCGAGCTGTCCCGCCCAAGCCCAGGGCCGACGATCCCGACCTGGGCTGTCGCGAGGTGGCGAAGAATCGAGTCGTAGGCGGCGTGGCCGACCGCGCCGGGCGCCACCTCCGGGACCGGCGTGGCCATCACCTCGGTGCACTTGGCGGCCAGGATCGGATAGATGGTGTCGGCGACCAGCAGCCTCACGAGGCCGGCACCTGTACGCGCGGCGGCGGTCGAGGAAAGGTAGGCGGCGCCAGTGAGCCCCAGGCTCCCGGCCACAACGACCGCGGTGCCGAAGGTGCCCTTGTGCGCGTCCTTCGGCCGGCGCGGGATGACCACGGCGTCGGGGGCGGGCAGCATGCCGGCGGCGTCGGAGATCTCGAGGTGCGCGGTGGCCACCGCCAGCCGGCTGTGGTGGGTGATGCTGACCTCGACCTGCGCGCCGCGGCCGTCTCCGAGCAGGCGCGCGCGGGGCGCTCCGTTCGGGCCCGGGAGGACCTCGATCTTGCGACGCGGAAAGCAGATGCCCGTGCCGTCGAAGCACTTGATGATCGCCTCCTTGGCGGCCCAGCGACCGGCAAGGCGCTCGTCGTTGCCGGCGCAGTACGCGATCTCGGCGGGGGTGTAGACCTTGGTCAGGAAGCCGGGGCCGGAGCGCTTGACGGCAAGCGCGATCCGGTCGACTGAGACGGCGTCGACGCCAATCCGCTGCACGGATACATTCTGCCGCTCAGCACCTCCGGCGCTCCGCGCCACCTCCCCACTGCGTGGGGAGGACCTCGGTCCTTACTCGACTGTCACGCTTTTGGCGAGGTTGCGAGGTTGGTCGACGTCCTGTCCCAGCTTGGTCGCGACGTGGTATGCGAACAGCTGCAGCATGACTGTGTTGAGGATCGCGGAAACCGACTCCTCCACGACCGGCACCTCGAACATGTCGGTCGCGACGTCATTCAACGCCCCGTCGCCCTTCGATACCAGCGCGAGCACCGGAGCGTTGCGCGCCACGATCTCGTGCACGTTGCTGACCATCTTGTCCTTGGTCGAGCTGGCGGTACAGATGGCGACGACCGGGAACTGGTCGTCGAGCAGCGCGATCGGGCCGTGCTTCAGCTCGCCACCCGACGTGCCCTCGGCGTGGACATAGGAGATCTCCTTGAGCTTCAGCGCGCCCTCGAGCGCGACCGGGTAGCCGAGCCCACGGCCCGCATACATGAAGTTGCGGTAGCGGCTGTACTTATCCGCCAGCGCCTGGATCTCCTTGTCGCGGGCGAGGATGGCCTTGACGTGCTCGGGCAGCTCGCGCAGCGCCTCGACAAGCTCGCGCCGGCGCTCGAGCGAGATGCGGCCGTTGGCCGTCGCCAGGCGCATCGCCAACAGGTAAAGGCTGACGAGGTGGGAGTTGAAGGTCTTCGTCGAGGCGACGCCGATCTCCGGCCCGGCGTGCAGGTAGATCGCGCCGTCCGCGTCGCGCGCGGCCGAGCTGGCGATGACGTTGGTCACCGCGACCGTCAGCGCGCCGCGCTCCTTGGCCTGGTGCAGTGCGACCAGCGTGTCCGCCGTCTCGCCGGACTGAGTGATCACGACGCTGAGGGCGTTGTCGCCGAATGTCGGCCGGCGGTAGCGAAACTCTGAAGCGTCGGCGGCGCGGGCCGGCATGCCGACCCAGTCCTCGAGCACGTACTCGCCGATCATCGCCGCGTGGAGCGAGGTACCCATGCCAAGGAGGATCACCTCGTTGATGTTGCGCAGCCTGTCGTCGTCGACCTCGAACTCGCGGAATGAGACGAGCCCGTCGTCGGTGAGACGGCCGCGCATGGCGTTCGCGAGCGCCTCGGGCGTTTCATGGATCTCCTTGAGCATGAAGTGCGCGAAGCCGCCCTTCTGCGCCTGGCTCACGTCCCAGTCGACGTGGACGATCTTCGGCTTGACGGTTATGCCGTCGAGCGTCGAGACCTCGGCGCCGAGCGGGGTCACCGCGGCCACCTCTCCCTCGCCGAGCACGAGCACGCGCTTGGTGTACGGGATGATCGCCGTGATATCCGAGGCGATGTAGTACTCCTTTTCCCCCAGGCCGACGACCAGCGGCGCGTTGAGGCGCGCGCCGACGAGCAGCTCAGGGTCGTCGCTCGAGAACATCGCCAGCGCGTAGGCGCCGTGAATCCGCTTGAGCGCAGAGCGCACCGCGGCGAGGAAGTCGCCCTTGTAGTACTTCTCGATGAGGTGCGGGACGACCTCGGTGTCGGTCTGTGACGGGAACTCATGGCCCTCGGACTCGAGCTCGGCTTTCAGCTCGGCGAAGTTCTCGATGATCCCGTTGTGGACGACGTAGATCTTGCCGTGGCAGTCGGTGTGCGGGTGGGCGTTGACGTAGGTCGGCTTGCCGTGGGTGGCCCAGCGCGTGTGCCCGATGCCGAGCTTGCCCGTGGGCATGTTGGCCTCGAGCTTCTCGATCAGGGTGTCGACTTTCGCCTCGGACTTGGTGACGCTGGTCCGGGTGGCCTGGCCCGCCCGGGGCTGCTCGAGCACAGCCACGCCGGCTGAGTCATAGCCTCGGTACTCGAGTCGCTTGAGGCTTTCCATGAGGATGGGCGTTGCTTCGTGGCCGCCCAGGTAGCCGATGATCCCGCACATGTCTTTACCTTCTTACTAGAACTCCTGGAACGAGTGGTTTGACTGGGGTAGAACGGCTGCGGAAGCGCTCAGGTTACTCTTCCCCGCCCCTCACCCTCGATCCCTCTGCCCTGAAGGGGAGAGGGAGATGCCATTAGGGGCCCGGACTAACGTTCGGGTTCTTGGAGATCGAATACTTCACCGTGGCGTTGGCGACGGAGCCCGACACCCCGGCAGGGTAGGGGATCGCGACCTGGAAGGTGGCGTCCGACGTGCTGCCGCTCAGATCGACAGGCGGCAGGATGATCGTGCGCACGCGCTGGATCACGGTGGGGTCGCCGGTGATGGTCACGATCAGCGGCGTGATCGTGACCGCCGTCACCCGGTAGCCCTGCGGCGGCGGATTCGAGGGCGGCGAGTCGACGAGTGCGACCGGCGCGCTGGTCGTGCCCTGGACCGCCTCGGTGTGTATGTCCACCGCGGTGACGTCGACCGTCGTCGCGGGGACCGTGCGCACCGAAAGGTCGAGCGCGCCGTTGGCGTTCCCCAGCGTGACCGACTGGTTCAACGCGTCCTGGACGCCGAGCGCGTTGCCCTGCAGGACGGCGACCGCCTTCAGGTTGGTCTCCCAGCTGACAGGGCCGCTGAACACCACCTTGCACGGGTTGCGGTTGGCGGCCACCGAGGCGGTCGTGCAGGTGGCGACGGTCTTGCTCGGATCGAGGTTCCAGCCCGGCGCCGCGCGCGCGTTGACCTGCACTGGCAGGGTGACCGTCTGGTACGTGTCGACGGTCACCGCGATCGGCGCGGGCTGCTGCTGGATGTTCACGTTCGGGATCAGCGACTTGGCCACGATGTTGAGCTTGACGGCGGAGCCCGGCAGGGCCCGGGTCGCATCCACGCTGGCGATGATGTTCGAGGCGTCCGCTTTCTGGATCACGTCGGCCAGGCCGGAGATCGTGACCGTCGTCCTTGACGGCGGGTTGATCAGGACGATGTTGGGCGGCACCGTGTAGCTGAGCGGGATCGTGACCGGGCGGGTCGTCGGCGGGTTCTGCGAGAACGCGACCGCGCCGAGGATGAGGACGGCGAGGCCGAGGGACAAAAGCTTCAGCCGCCACTCGTTGCTGATCCAGGACGGCATCAGCGGCGGAACCTGAAGCCGTTGCCGTTCTCGGAAGCGACCTTGATCGCCACGCGGCGGCGGAGGCTGTCCGGGTCGAGGTTGCGGCTGATCTTTCCCTCTTCGATCACCGAGATGTTTCCTGTCTCTTCGGAGACTACGAGGACGAGCGCGTCCGAGGCCAGCGAGAGGCCGAGCGCGGCCCGATGTCGCGTGCCGAGCCGTTCGCGCACTGTGCCTTCCTCTGGGAGCGGCAGCAGGCAACCGGCGGCGACGATCCGGTTGCCGCGCACGATGACGGCGCCGTCGTGGAGAGGCGAGTTGGGATAGAAGATCGACTGCAGCATCTCGGCCGAGATCTCGCCGTTGATGCGCACGCCGGTCGCTGCGTAGTCCTCGAGGCCGACGTCACGCTCGAACGCGATCAACGCCCCGGTGTGCTTGTTGCTCAGGCGCTCGGCGGCGCGGATCGCCTCGGAGATCGCCTCGTTGTACTGGCGCGTGTTGTAGCGCGACAGCGGCCGGCCGATGTGGCCGATGCGCCCGAGCTGGTCCAGCGCGCGCCGCAGCTCGGGTTGGAACATGACGATGACCGCGATCACGATGAAGAAGGTCGCGTTCCGGAACAGCCAGGACAGAAGGACCAGGTTGAGCGACGTCGACACCACGCCGACGACGGCGAGGAGGATCAGCCCGACCACGATCTGCGTGCCCTGCGTGCCGCGAAGCAGGCGCAGCACCTGGTAGAGCAGGAACGTCACCACCGCGACGTCGACGATCTCCAGCGGCCCGAGGTGGCGGACGACGTCGAGCAGCTGTGTCCAGTACTGGTCGAGGATTGCGCTCATTCGCCGAACAGCCCCGCCATCAGCGCCATCTGGGCGTAGAGCCGGTTCTCCGCCTGCTGGAACACGACGGAACGCGGCCCGTCGATGACCTCGTCGGTCACCTCCTCGCCGCGGTGCGCGGGCAGGCAGTGCATGAACACGGCCTCAGGCGCGGAGTCCATCAGGCGCTGGTTGACCTGGTAGGGGCTGAACACCTTCTGCCTCGCCGCCCGCTCGTCCTCCTGGCCCATCGACGCCCATACGTCGGTGTAGATGGCGGTGGCGCCGTGAACATCGACCTGGCTCGTAAGCGTGACGTGGTGTCTTCCGGAGTTGATGTTACGAGCGCGGTCGACGACGGCCGCGTCAGGGTCGTATCCCGGGGGCGTGATCACGGTCAGGGCGAAGCCCGCGAGCGTGGAGGCCTCGATGAGCGAGTTGGCGATGTTGTTGCCGTCGCCGATGTAGACGACGCGCTCCCTGGCCACATCGCCGTGCAGCTCCTCGAGGGTCATCAAGTCGCCCAGCACCTGGCAGGGATGCGAGTGGTCGGTGAGGGCGTTGATCACCGGCTTCTCCGACGAGCGCGCCAGCTGCAGCAGGTCCGCATGGGAGCGCAAACGCGCGATCACGCCGTCCACGTAACGATCGAGCACCCTCGCCGCGTCGGCCACGGACTCCCGGAAGCCAATCTGAACGTCCTGGCTGGTCAGGGTAGTGGTGGTGCCGCCAAGGCGCGCGATCCCGACCTCGAAGCTCACCCGAGTTCGATGAGAGGGGCGCTGGAACAGCATGGCCATGTGCTTGCCCTGGAGCGGCCGTTCTTTCCAGCCCCCGGCTTTGATCTCGCGGGCCAGGTCGAGCAGGCGGCGCAGATCGCCCGGCTCGAGGTCGGCCACGTCGATGAAGTCCCGTCCCCTCAACGAGATCAGTCTCACTCAGGACGGATCATGATCGCTCAGCGGCAGATTAGAGGCGGGGTTCGATCAGCTCCCCGGCCACGACAGGCGAGATCGCCAGGTCGCGGACCGAGTCGAACTCGGGCAGCCGGGCCCGCAGCTTGGGCTCGTCGCGCAAGCGGACGATCAGGTCGCGGCAGGCCGCCGGGGCCAGCCCAAAGGCCGCCGGCTTGAGGACGAGCGGCGCCTCGTTCTTGAGCTGGATGGTCAGGCGGTCGGTGAGCCGGACTCGCGGCCAGGAGTTCGGCTCGGACAGCGTGACCGCCCCCATGGCCGTCCACACCGCGCGCATCTCGTGCTTGCCCTCGATGACCAGGAGGCGGTCGCGGAAGAAGCACAGCCGCGCCGGCGGCCAGCTGACGAGCAGCACGACGGTTCGGGCTGCCAACGCCGCCCCGCCGATCGCCGACAGGGCCAGCGCTGCGCCGGCGATCTCGCCCTCGGGCAGCCTGAACGCACCAGCCGCAAGGATCCCGAACACCGCCACCCAGCCGAGCGCCGCGGCGCCCGCGGCCACGATCGAGCGGTGCGAGCGGACGTAGATCAGGCTATCCCCACCACCAGCGAGTAGTGTATTCCCGAGATTTGATGCGCGACATCAAGGCTGAACGCGCCGCGATGGACGAGGCGGCGCGCGGCAAGACGGTCCTCACCAACTTCGAGCAGACGTGCGAAGAGATCCCTGACCAGGATGCGCTCAGGTGGCGAGACCCCTCAGGCGCCTGGCACAGCCTGACGTGGAGCCAGTACCGGCAGGAGGTGCGCAAAGTCGCCGCCGGGGTGAAGGCGTTGGGTTTCAAGCCCGGCGAGTTCGCGGTCATCATGGCCCGCAACCGGCCCGAGCACCTTGTCGCCGACCTCGGCGTCCTGCACGCTCGCGGCACACCGGTGAGCCTCTACAACACGCTGGCGCCAGAGCAGGTCCAGTACATCGCGGCGCACTGCGACGCGGTGCTGGCGGTGGTCGAGGACGCGGGGTACTACAAGAAGTTCGAGGCTGTGCGTGGGCAGCTGCCCAAGCTGCGGACGATCGTGCTCATCGATCCGACCGGCGTGGAGCTGGGCGACGACGTCACCTCCTGGCAATCGCTGCTCGAGCGAGGGGCGGAAGAGGACCGGCGCAACCCGGAGGCCTTCGAGGAGTGGCGGAAGGTCAAGCCGGACGATCTGGCCACGCTCGTCTACACGTCCGGCACGACAGGGCCGCCCAAGGGCGTGATGGAGGCGCACAGCAACATCTGCTGGATGGCCGAATCGTTCGAGGCATCCATCCGTCCCATGAATCCAAACCACCTCTCATACCTGCCGTTCGCCCACGTCTTCGAACGCTTCGTCGGCCACTACGGCGCCATCAAGGCGCACGGAATCGTCAGCTTCTGCCCCGACCCGTCCCTGCTCTTCGCGTACGCGGTCGAGGTGAAGCCGACGGCGCTGATCGGCGTGCCGCGTGTGTGGGAAAAGCTTCAAGCGGCCCTGATGGCGGGCATCCAGGCCGACCCGGACGAGCAGAAGCGGACCGCGATCCTCGGCGCGATCGAGGTCGGCCGCAAGCTGACCAGGCTCAAGCAGGCCGGACAGGAGCCGCCCGCCGAGCTGTTGGCCGCCGCGGAGCGCGCGCGCCCGGTCTGGATGGCGATCCGCACCAAGGTCGGCCTCGACAAGATCGAGTACGCCATCACCGGCGCCGCACCGATCAACCCCGACGTGATCGAGTTCTTCCAGGCCCTGGGGATGAATCTCTGGGAAGGCTGGGGCATGACGGAGTGCACCGTCGGCGCGACCTACAACCCACTGGAGCGGATCAAGAACGGCACTGTTGGCATCGCCGACCCCGGCGTCGAGATGAAGATCGGCGAGGACGGCGAGGTGCTCCTGCGCGGCGGAAACGTGATGAAGGGCTACTACAAGGACGCGGAGAAGACCGCCGAGACGATCGACGCCGACGGATGGCTGCACACCGGCGACGTCGGCACTATCGACGAGGACGGGTACCTGCGGATCATCGACCGCAAGAAGGAGCTGATCATCACGGCGGGCGGCAAGAACATCTCCCCGGCCAACCTGGAAGCGCTGCTGAAGCAGCACCCGCTGGTCGGCCAGGCGGCCGTGATCGGCGACCGACGCCCGTATGTGAGCGCCCTGATCGTCCTCGACCAGGAGGTCGCGCCCGTGTGGGCCCGAAAGGCCGGCATCGAGTTCACCTCGACCGCCGACCTGGCGGCCAACCCCGCCGTGCACGCGGAGATCAACAAGGCAGTCGAGGACACGAATCGTCACGTTTCCAACGTCGAGGGGATCAAGCGGTTCACCATCCTGCCGGCCGACTGGACGCCGGAGACCGAGGAGCTGACGCCGACTCTCAAGCTGAAGCGCCGCGTGATCAACCAGAAGTACGCGGACGCGATCGAGGAGATGTACTCACGGGCGGAAGCTAGGTCTTAGCGCCGTTCTTGCCGGGCCTGCCGGTCTTGGCCGGCTTGAAGCTCATCACGGCCTCGGTGAACAGGCGCGTCGCGATCCTGGTCTTTGGTTCGCCCGTTCGCGCCGCGATCTTGGTGAGCTGGTCGATCACCCGAGGTTCGACGTTGAGCCGGTACAGCTGCTTGACGACGGTCTTTTCTTTCATGGCGTCGAGTCTGGCGGAGCGCCGGCCCGTTGCCTACCCAGCCTGTTAAGACACCGCGGCCCCTCCGGCGCCTTCGGCGCCACCTCCCCATGAATGGGGAGGACTACAGGCCCAGGTTTCTGCGCCAGAGGTCTAGCGTGCGCTCGAAGTGGCGCTCGGCCGCTTCCCGGTTGTAAACGGGCAGGTCGGCCATGGCGAACCCGTGGGTCGTTCCCGGCAGGCGCTCGACCTCGCCACGGACTCTGTTGCGTTCGAGCTCGCGCCGGAACTCGTCGATGTTCTCGGGCGTGGCAGTCCGGTCGTTTTCCGCGAAGGCGAAGTACAGCTCGCCGCGCACTTTGCTCAGTTCGTGATGGGGCGAGTCGGCGGCGTCAGTGACCAGCGCGCCCGGATGTATCCCCGCCGCGGCGACGAAGTCATCTGCCATCGCGGCCGCCATGCCGAGTGACACGCGGGCTCCCATGCAATAGCCGACCGCGACCTTCGGGCCAACCGCCGCCGCGGGGTCGGACGCGATGGCGTCGAAGATCGCCCGGGTGTCCGTGACCGTGCCTTCCGGTCTGACGGTGGACGCCGCGGCCATCAGCCTCTCCCTCTCCGCATCCGAAAGGCCGGCGGCCATGTTCGACATGTCGAAGCTGACCTTCTCGCCGATCCGGTAGTACAGGTCCGGCGCGACGACGTAGAAGCCGCCACTGGCGAACCGGCGCGCGTTCTCCTTGATCTGCTCGCGGTACCCGACACCGTCCATGTACAGCACCGCCACCGGGAACGGGCCACCAGCATCGGGATGCGCGACGAACACTGTCATTTCGCCATCGCGCGTGCGGACGCGGATCTCCTTGTCCACCATCAAGCCACCACCGCCGCTTCCTCGTGCACCTCTTCGTGGACATAGCGTCCGCCGCGCAGCGCCGAGGCCGCCGCCGCCACCAGGCTCGCGGCGATGGAGAAGGTCAACACCAGGACGAGGCCGTGCTGGAACGGGCCGGAGATGAGCGAGGGGAAGAACGTCTGGCCGGTGAGGTGCGCCGCCTGGGCGGGCGGCAGCTGGGCGAGCACCGGACCAAGCAGCGTGGCCAGAGGGTTGTAGCCGAGGAACGAGGCGAACAGGTAGCTGATCGGCGGCAGGCTTGCCAGGCGGTGCGCGATCGCGGCCGGCACTCCGTTCATGGTCAGCCCGCTGTACAGGGCCGTGGGCACTGTGGAGTTGAGCCCGACGATCATCAGCGTGAAGAACAGGCCGATCGACAGTGGCATGCCGACGTTCTGGAAAGTCACCCGAATGCCGGACGCGACGCCGCGGTAACGTGCCGGCACGCTGTTCATGATCGCCGCCGTGTTGGGCGAGGCGAACAGGCCCATCGCCACCCCGTTCAGGAAAATCAGCACGCCGAAGACCGGGTAGGCGAAGTCAGCCGGAAGCAGCATCAGCGCGCCGAACGTGGCAGCGCTCAGCAGCATTCCGCCGGTGGCGAAAGGCCGCGCACCGTAACGGTCGGACAGGATCCCGGACACGGGGCCAGCGGCCAGGAAGCCGACGGTCATGGGCAGCATGTAGATGCCGGCCCACAGCGGGGTTTGCGTGTAGTCGTACCCGTGCAGCGGCAGCCAGATGCCCTGCAGCCAGATGATCAGCATGAACTGGAGGCCGCCGCGCGCCACCGCGCCGAGCAAGCCCGCGACGTTGCCCAGCGTGAAGGCACGGATCTGGAAAAGCTCCAGGTGGAACAGCGGATCCGGCGTCCGCGTCTCCCAGTACGCGAACACCCCCAGCACCGCGAGCCCGCCGAAGACGAGCACGAGCACCAACGGGTTGGTCCAGCCCATCGCCGAGCCGCCATACGGCTGCAGCCCGTTGGTGACCCCGATGAGGACCATCGCCAGTCCGGCCGCGAAGGCGAGGTTGCCGAACCAGTCGATGCGCGCCCGATGGCGAAAGCCGATCTCGCGCAGCTGCCAGAAGCCCCAGACGGTGCCGATGATTCCGATCGGCACATTGACCAGGAAGATCCATCGCCAGTTGATCGCGGCCAGGACTCCGCCGACGACGATGCCGAGGAACGATCCGGCCATGGCCGCGATCATGTTGATGCCGAGCGCGAAGCCGCGCTGATTTGACGGGAACGCGTCGGTGATGATCGCCGCGCCGCTCGCCATGATCATCGCGCCACCGACCGCCTGGAGCATGCGGAAGACGATGAGCTCGATGGCGCCGGCCGATCCCTGGCTCCACACGAGCGAGAGGCCGACCGCGGCGAGCGTGAAGATCGCGAACCCGATGTTGTAGACGCGTGTACGTCCATACATGTCGCCGAGCCGGCCCGCGGTCACGACCAGCACGGCCGAGACGACCATGTAGCCCATCAGCAGCCAGAGCAGATAGCTGAAGTTCGCCGGGTCGAGCGGATTGATGTCGATGCCGCGAAAGATCACCGGCATCGCGATGAGGATGCTGGTCGCGTTGACGGTCGCGATCAGCATGCCGATGGTCGTGTTGGAGAGCGCGATCCACTTGTAGCTCATTCGCGTTCCTCGCGGCGGGCGGACGACGCGCGCGCCAGCTCGACGAGCCGGCGCAGCGACGCGGTCAGCTGCCGGCGTTCCTCGCCCGTCATCGCCTCGACAGCGAGGTGGACGTCGGAGCCGCGAATGACCCTGATCTCGCCTATGAGCCTCTCGCCCGCCGGCTCGAGTTGAAGCCGTACGAGGCGCCGGTCGTCTGAGTCGCGACGGCGGCTCACCAGGCCGCGGCGTTCGAGGCGGTCGACGACGCGGGTCACCGACGTCGGAGAGAGACCGATCGAATGGCCGAGCTTGCCGAGCGTTTGCGGGCCGTCGCGCAGCGCCCGCAGCACCTGGACCTGGGTGAGCGTGATCTCGGCGAGCTGCCACAGCTTCGCCTGGATCGGCTCGGCCAGGGCGAGCGCGTCGAGATACGCGAGCAGCGTGGCCTTGGTCTCAGCCGAGACTTCGATGCCCGCGTCCGAGGTATTTGCCATGGCGACAATGATATGCCGGAAGACAACTATCGCGGCGCTTGGGAAGCCTTCTAGGCGAGCTTCGAGGCGACCTCATCGATGGCGGACGGCTTCATTCCCGCGGCTTCCAGGTAGGCCGCCACCCCTCCCCACTTCCGCTCGAAGTGCTCAAGGACGCGCAGGATCCGGTCAGGCGGGCAGCGCAGCTCGTCCCGAAACAGGTCCCGTTTCTCGGGCGGCGCCTCGCTGATCCAGACCTCGTACTGCCTGGCCAGCTGCAGGTCCGTCTCACAGTAATCGGCTGCAATGTCCAGCGGCGCCACACCCGCCAGCGACAGCAGCATGGCCGCCACGAGGCCGGTCCGGTCCTTGCCCGCGAAGCAGTGGAAGACGACGCCCCCGTCCGCCTCTCCAATCGCCGTGAATACGTTCCGGAAGGCTTCGGGCCGGTTGTCGATGACGAACACGTATCGCTCGAACATGTCCTTCGAGTCGCCGATGTTGTTCATGTTCGAGTCGTCGATCAGCTCGTGGTGGACGTAGCGAACGCCCTCGGCGGATGCAAACGGGCTCGGGTTCCTGAGGATCTCGGCGTTGCTGCGCAGGTCGAGGACTGTGGTCACGCCGTAGGCGGACATCGCTTCGCGACCATTCGCGGTCAGGTGGACGAGGCTGTCAGACCGAATGAGTGCGCGCGAGCGGGTCAAGCCACCGTCGAGCGGCAGACCGCCGAGGTCGCGGGTGTTCCAGCAGTCGGGCCAACTCAGACGCCGGACCGAAGGCCCCTCCGGCGGCTTCGCCGCCACCTCCCCACTGCGTGGGGAGGACTTCGACCCCGTTACCGCTTTGTGTACTGGGGGGCCTTCCGCGCCCGCTTCAGTCCGTACTTCTTGCGCTCCTTCATGCGCGCGTCGCGCGTGAGCAAGCCGGCCTTCTTGAGCGACGGACGCAGATCCGGGTCGAAGCGGATGAGAGCGCGCGCGATGCCGTGCGCGATCGCGCCGGCCTGGCCGCTGGTGCCGCCGCCGACGACCTTCACCGTGACGTCGAATTTGCGCTGAGTGCCGGTCACACGGAGCGGCGCGAGCGCGGCCATCTCGAGGACGCGCCTTCCGAGGTAGGCGAGCGGGTCCTTGTCGTTGACCGTGACGCGGCCTTCACCGGGCGTCATACGGACGCGGGCGATCGCGTTCTTGCGGCGGCCGGTGCCGTGATTCAGGTTGTTCTCAGCCAATCTTCAAATTTCCTTTTGCGTCGAAGTTCAGGACCTTCGGTTTTTGGGCGGCGTGGCCGTGCTCGGCGCCGGCGTAGACGCGAAGGCGCTTGAGCATGTCGGCGCCGAGGGTGTTGTGCTGCAGCATGCCGCGGACCGCGGTCGTCACCGGGAACGTCGGGTCGAGCTGCTGCGCCTTCTCCAGGCTTCGCTTGCGGAGGCCGCCCGGGTAGCCGGTATAACGCGTGTACGTCTTCGTCTGGAGCTTGCTGCCGGTCACCTTCACCTTGGCGGCATTGATGACGACCACGTGATCGCCGCTGTTGAGGTGTGGGGTGTACGTGGGCTTGTGCTTGCCGCGGAGGATCGCGGCCACGCCGCTGGCCAGGCGGCCGAGCACCTGGTCTGTGGCGTCGACCACATACCAGTCTGACTTCAAGTCAGCCGCCTTCGCTGTCCACGTCTTTTGCTTGCTCATTCGTCCTTAATAAATGCGCCCTGCGCGCGCCCGGCGCTTCAGATCAGCCGCTTTCGCGGTCCACGTTTTCTGTTTGCTCATCTTCCTTTTTGTTCTCTTGTTGCCCCTCACCCCGACCCTCTCCCCTGAAGGGGAGAGGGAGGTTTACTGAACCGACCCTCTCCCCTACGGGAGAGGGTGATTAGTAAATCACTTCCATCAACGTCAGCCCTCCCGCGGGCGCGGTGCGCACCGCCTGCCGGCGGTCGCGCGCGTGGAGGACCGTTCCCACCCACTCCGGCGGCCGCTTGCCGCGGCCGACCTCGGCCAGCGCGCCGGCGATGCTGCGCACCAGGCCTCGCAGGAAACCCTCCGCGACCAGCTCCAGCTCGACGAACTCTCCCCGCCGGGCGACTCGGGCGGAGCGCATCTTCCGCACCCGGTTGCTGGCCGGCTCGGAGGCCGAGCAGAAGCTGGTCCAGTCGTGCCTGCCTTCCAGCGCCCTTGCCGCCATCGACATCGCGTCGACGTCCAGGGGCCCGCGCACGTGCCAGCAGCGGCCCCTCTCGAGAGCCGGCCTGGCCGGGCGGTCCAGGTACCGGTAGCGGTACCTGCGCCAGCGGGCCGAGTAACGGGCGTGGAAGTCGTCGGGCGCCTCCTCGGCGGAGAGCACTGCGACGTCCTCCGGGAGCCGGGCGTTGAGCGCGGCCATCAACCGGCGCGGCGTGATGCGCGCGTCGGTCTGAAAGTTGACCACCTGGCCCTCAGCGTGCGCTCCGGCGTCGGTGCGGCCGGCGGCGTAGACCGTGACGTCTTTGCCTGTGATCGCACGCAGCGCTTCTCTGAGCACACCTTCAACCGTCCGCAGCCCCTCCGGCGGCTTCGCCGCCACCTCCCCATGAATGGGGAGGACCACTCTCCTCTGAAGCTGCCAGCCGGCGAAGTTCGACCCGTCGTACTCGAGCACGACTTTGATATTCACTTTTTAACTTCCTTGACGCCCCTCACCCCGACCCTCTCCCCTGCGGGGAGAGGGAGAGAGTACCCCTCACCCCGACCCTCTCCCCTGCGGGGAGAGGGAGAGAGGCTAGTCCACCAGTTCGATGATCACCATCGGCGCCGCGTCGCCCAATCGCGGGCCCTTGTGGATGATTCGCGTGTACCCGCCCGGCCGCTCCGAAAGTCGCGGCACCAGGTTGGAGAACAGCCTCTCCACCACCTCGGGCTTCGAGATCTCCGCGCTCACCCGACGGCGCGCGTTGACGTCGCCGTCCTTGGCCGTCGTGATCAGCCGCTCGACCCAGCGCCGCAGCTCCTTTGCTCGCGCCTCGGTCGTCGTGATCCGGCCGCTCGGGCTCTCCAGCAGCGACGTGCAGAGATTGCGCATCAGCGCCTTGCGCGCGTCGGTGTCGCGGTTGAAGCGGCGGCCGCTCTTCTGATGACGCAATGAATCTGTCTACCCGCGCAGGACCGTGCCCATCTCTTCGGGCTTGATGAAGCCCTTTTCAACGAGCTTTTCCTTGATCTCGTCCAGCGACTTGCGGCCGAAGTTGCGCAGCGCCAGGAGCTCTTCCTCGCGCTTCTGCAGCAGCTGGCCGACGGTCTGGATCTCGTTGGCCTTCAGGCAGTTGAACGCCCGCACCGAGAGGTCGAGCTCTTCGATCGGCGTGTCCATCAGCCGGTTCTGCCCGGTCTTCTCGCCGCGCATCTCCTGCTCGTGCTTCGCGATCGCGGCGTTGAAGCCGACGAACAGGCTCAAGTGCTCGGTGAAGAGCTTGGCCGAGTGGCTGACTGCCTCCTCGGGCGACATCGTGCCGTCGGTCCAGACCTCGATGATCAGCCGGTCGTAGTCGGTCGACTGGCCGACGCGGGTCTTCTCGACGACGAAGTTCGCCTTCTCCACCGGGGAGAAGATCGAGTCGATCGGGATCACGCCGATGGGCTGGCCCTCGCGCTTGTTGCGCTCGGCGGGCACGTAGCCCTTGCCCTTCTCGACGTTCAGCTCCATGCGCAGGTGGCCCTTGGCCGCCAGCGTGCAGATGTAGAGGTCGGGGTTGACGATCTCGACGTCGGAGGTGGCCTGGATGTGCGAGGCGCGAACGTCGGCCGGGCCCTTGACGTCGAGGATCAGGGTGATCGGGTCGTCTGTGAAGGCCTTCAAGCGGAGCTGCTTGAGGTTGAGGATCACCTCGGTCACGTCTTCCTTGACGTGCGGGATCGCGGTGAACTCGTGGGCCACACCATCGATCTGGATCGAGGTGACGGCCGCGCCCCAGAGCGAAGAAAGCAGCACGCGGCGCAGCGTGTTGCCGAGCGTGGTGCCAAACCCCGGGTCGAGAGGCTCGATGTCGAACTTCCCGTAGTTCGCGCTCGTCTCGAGCTTGCGCACCTGGGGGGTGACGGTCATCTGTGTGTCAATCGCCAACTGAACTAACTAAACCTCCGTGCACTACTACCGTGAATAGAACTCGACGATCAGCTGCTCCTCGACCCCCGGCTCCATCTCGTGGCGCTCGGGTCGGGCGAGGATCTTTGCGGACTTCGCGTCCGTGTTGAAGGAAAGCCATGACGGCACCGGACGCACCTTGGACGCGTCCAGCACCACGTCGAAGACCCCGTCCGAGCCCTTGACCTTGAGCTCGTCGCCGGGCTTCACCTGGAACGACGGTACGTTGACCAACTTGCCGTTGACCTCGAAGTGGCGGTGGGTCACGAGCTGGCGCGCCTGCTTGCGCGAGGTGCCCAGACCCAGCCGGTAGACGACGTTGTCCAGGCGCAGCTCGAGGTGACGCAGCAGGTTGATGCCGGTCACGCCTGGCTCGTTAGACGCCTGGTCGAAGTAGTTGCGGAACTGCTTCTCGAGCAAGCCGTAGATGCGGCGCGCCTTCTGCTTCGCGCGCAGCTGGAGCCCGTAGTCCGAGGTCTTACGCTTGCGCGCCTGACCGTGCATGCCGGGCGCGAACGCGCGGCGCTCGATCGCGCACTTGGGCGTGTAGCAGCGCTCGCCCTTCAGGTAGAGCTTGGCGCCCTCGCGGCGGCAGAAGCGGCAGACGGGGCCGCTGTAGTTCGCCATTAGACCCGCCTCCGCTTCGGCGGCCTGCAGCCGTTGTGCGGGATCGGCGTCACGTCCGTGATCGCGCTGACCTCCAGGCCCGTCGCCTGCAGGGAGCGGATGGCGGCCTCGCGGCCGGCGCCCGGCCCGCGGACGAAAACCTCGATCGAGCGCATGCCGTGCTCGAGCGCCTTCTTCGCGGTCGTCTCGGCAGTCTGCTGGGCGGCGTACGGAGTCGACTTGCGGCTGCCCTTGAAGCCCTGCGCACCGGCCGAGCCCCAGGCGATGACGTTGCCGTCGACGTCGCTGATCGAGATGATCGTGTTGTTGAACGTGCTCTGGATGTGAGCCTGGCCGTTGACCACGTTCTTGCGCTCGCGGCGCCGCGTGCGGACGACCTTCTTCTTGGTCATTACTTGCCGGCCTTGACCTTCTTCTTGCCCGCCACGGCGCGCTTGGGTCCGCGCCGGCTGCGCGCGTTGGTGCGCGTGCGCTGGCCGCGCACCGGCAGGCCGCGGCGGTGCCGCTGGCCACGGTACGAGCCGATCTCGGTGAGGCGCTTGATGTTCGTCGCCACCTCGCGGCGGAGGTCACCTTCGATGAGGATGTCCTTGGCCGTGGCGAGGCGGTCGATGACCTGGCGGAGCCTGCCAACCTCCTCCTCGGGAAGGTCCTTCGTCCGCTTGTTGCCGTCGATGTTCGCCATCTTCAGGATCTTCTGGGCGGTCGTGTCGCCGATGCCGTGGATGTACGTCAGCGCTACGACCACGCGCTTCTGCGGCGGAATGTCGACGCCGGCGATTCTCGCCATCTAGTCCCTCACCCTTGTCTCTGCTTGTGTTTCGGCGTCTTCGAGCAGATCACGCGCACGACTCCGTTGCGCTTGATCACTCGGCAGCTCGGACACATCTTCTTGACCGACGGACGTACCTTCATCTCCAGATCTCTCGAATTCGCCCTCGGCTTCGGTCGTCGGACGCCAGCTCGACGCCCACCTTGTCCCCGGCGCGAAGCCGGGTGAAGTGGGTGCCGGCGCGGTCGGCGACGTGGGCGAGGACCTTCGCCCCGTTCTCGAGCTCAACCCTGTAGACACCGTTGGGAAGAGGCTCCACCACGACCCCCTTCACGAGTGAGGGGCGCTGGGGCACGAACGGCGATTGTACCAAACTGCCCTGGTTGGCCCTCAAGCTGCGCCCTCTCCTGAAGGGGAGAGGGTGCCTTTCGTGAGTACGACCGGTCCCTTTTCGGTGATAGCGACGGTGTGCTCGAAGTAGGCGGACAGGGCGCCGTCGGCGGTGCAGATCGTCCAGCCGTCCGGCTTCATGTACACCTCGTAGGTGCCGGCGTTGACCATCGGCTCGATGGCCAGGGTCATGCCCGGCTTGAGCCTGGGCGGCGTGCCCGGGACGCCGAAGTTCGGCACCTGCGGGTCCTCGTGCATCTGCCGGCCGATCCCGTGGCCGACGAACTGGCGGATCACCGAGAAGCCATTGCTCTCGACGTGCTGCTGGATGGCGGCCGAGATGTCGCCCAGGAAGCCGCCCGGGCGGGCCTTGTCGATGCCGACGTAGAGGGCCTCCTCGGTGACCCTGATCAAGCGGGCCGCCTCCGCGCTGATGTTGCCCACCCCAACGGTGATTCCCACGTCGGCCCAGAAGCCCTCGAGGACCAGGCCCAGGTCGAGGCTGACCAGGTCGCCGTCGGCGATCTTGCGGCTGCCGGGGATGCCGTGGACCGCTTCGTCGTTGATCGAGACGCAGATCGACTTGGGGAAGCCGTGGTAGCCGAGAAAGCCGGGTGTCGCCCCGCCGGCGCGGATGAGGCGGTCGGCGATCCGGTCGAGCTCGGCGGTCTTGACCCCGGGCTGGCAGGCCTCCTTGAGGGGAGGAAGCACGGACGCGAGCAGGCTGCCCGCGCGGGCCATGAGGTCGATCTCGTGAGCGGTCTTGAGGTTGATCATGCTTTGACTCTTGCCTGGGGGTGTGGCCTGCGCGCGCCCGGCGCGCTGGCAGCCGCCAGCACCTGGCGGCTTATCTCCTCAATTGTTCCCCTTCCGTCGATCTCGGAAACGAGGCCGCCGACCCGGTAGTGGTCGAGGACGGGGACGGTCTTTTCGAGGTAGATCTCGATGCGCGGCCTCACCGCCTCCGGCTTGTCATCCTCGCGCTGGACGAGCTCGCTGCCGTCCACGGCGCAGGCCGCGGTGCCGGGCGGGTAGGTGCGCTGGCAGCGCGGGCAGACAAGGCGCCCGGACAGCCGCTCGAGCAGCTCCTCGATAGGGACCTTCAGGTAGATGACCCGGTCGAAGCGCTTGCCGAGGTCTGTCATCAGGTCGTCGAGGGCCCTGGCCTGGGGGACTGTGCGCGGAAAGCCGTCCATGATGAACCCCGGCTTACAGTCGGGCTGGGTCAGGCGGCTGCGGACGATGCCGATCATGATGTCGTCCGAGACGTACTTGCCCGCCGCGAGGATGGGTTGGGCTTGCTTGCCCAGGTCGGTGCCGGCCGCGATCTCGGCGCGGAGCATGTCGCCGGTGGCGATGTGCGGGATCCCGAACTTCTCGCGGAGCATGTTGGCCTGGGTCCCCTTGCCGGACCCGGGGGCGCCGTACAGGAGGAGGTTCAAATCCGGAGCCCCCCACCCGGCCTTCGGCCGACCTCCCCACACGGTGGGGAGGTGAAGCTTTTCACTCAGCCCCTCCGGCCGGCTTCGCCGGCCACCTCCCCACAAGTGGGGAGGACCTCTTCATCACTTGATAAAGCCACGGTATTGGCGCATCACCAGCTGCGTCTGCAGCTGCTTCATCGTGTCGAGCGCCACACCGACGACGATGAGGATGGCCGTGCCACCCAAATACATTTGCTGCTGGTTGATGCCCGAGATCTTGGACGTGGCGATCGGCAGGACGACCGTGATGAACCCGAGGAAGATGGCGCCTACGAACGTGACGCGGTTCATCACCGCCTGCAGGTAGTCCGCGGTCGGGCGCCCCGGGCGGATGCCAGGGATGAAGCTCGAGTAGCGCTTCAGGTTGTCGGCCACGTCCTGCACGTCGAACGTGATCGCCGTGTAGAAGTACGTGAAGCCGAACGTGAAGAGGAAATAGAGGGCGTTGTACGTGACCGCCATCGGGATGTTCGGCGTCGACGGCGAGAAGTTGCCCCTGATCCACGCGGCGGACTTGTAGTACCAGGTGTCCGGCGGCGCGCCAGTGAAATAGTTGGCGATGATCGTCGGCAGGAACATGACCGAGATCGCGAAGATGATCGGGATCACGCCCGCGTGGTTGACGCGCAGCGGCAGGAAGCTCGCCCTCCGCCCCACCTCGCGCCCGCCCGCGACTCGCTGCGCCGACTGGATCGGAATCTTTCTCACGGCCTGCTGGACCTCGATGATGACCGCGGTCATCGCGAGCGCGATCAGGCCGAAGATGATGAAGGGGATGTAGTCGGCGAGACCGCCGCCGGTGGAGTGGGCGCCGAACACCGCGGTGAGGCCCTGCGGGCCGCGGCCGATGATGCCCGCGAAGATGATCAGCGAAACGCCGTTGCCGATGCCGTACTCGGTGATCAGCTCACCGAACCACATGAGCATGACCGTGCCGGCGGTCAGGACCAGGATGATCTGCAGGCGCTGGAACCACTCGAGCGGGCCGAGGATCGCGGGCTGCGTGTTCTGGAAGAGGACGGTGAACCCGTAGGCCTGGCCGGCGCCGAGGGCGACCGTGAGGTAGCGGCTCCAACGCTGGATGCGGCGCCGACCCATCTCGCCTTCTTTCTGGATCTCCTTGATGCGCTCGGAGATCACCGTCATCAGCTGCATGATGATCGTGGCGTTGATGTAGGGATTCATGCCCATCGCGACGACGCTGAATCGCGACAGGCCGCCGCCGGAGAACAGGTCCAGCAGTCCGAGGAGAGCCTGCTGGTTGAAGAGAAGGCTCAGCGCGGTCTTGTTCGCCTCCGGGATCGCGATGTTGGCGAACAGGCGGAAGACGATCAGGATGCCGCCGGTGAAGAGGATCTTGTTCCGGAGCTCGGGCAGCCGGATCGCGTTGATGAGCGCCTCGAGGAGGTTCATCTGCTACTCCGTTGCGGGTGACTCGCTCTGCGGCTGTGCTGCTGCTTCCTTGGGCGCGTTCAGCACCGTCACCGTGCCACCGGCCTTTTCGATCGCCTCCCGGGCGCTGCTGCTGATCGCATGCGTCTCTACGGTCAGTTTGCGCTTGAGGCGGCCGGCGCCCAGGATCTTGATCTTTTCACCCGGCTTGACCAGGCCGGCATGAAGCAGCGCCTCGGCGTCGACCTTGGCGCCGTCCTCGAAGCGGCTCAGCTTGGACAGGTTGACGACGGCGTAGACCTTCTTGAACCGGTTCTTGAACCCGGGCAGCTTGGGGATGCGCTGCGACAGCGGCATCTGGCCGCCCTCGAATCCGAGGCGGAAGCCTTCGCTGCGCGCGTTCTGGCCCTTCTGGCCGCGGCCGGAGGTCTTGCCCCGGCCCGAACCCGTGCCGCGGCCGATTCGCTGCGGGCGCCGGCGCGAGCCGGGGGCGGGCTTCAGGTCGTGGAGCTGCATCGGCGCTAGTTGCCCCTCTGGTGTTTTTTGGTCGACCGCGCCCGCCAGATCTTGTACCGGCTGCGCTTCGGGCGCTCGTACGGCTCGCCTTCGACCGCGACTAGGAACGCGACCCGCCGCAGCATGCCACGCACGGCGTCGTTATCGGGCAGCTCGCGGGTCTGGTTCATACGCCGGAAGCCCAGTGATTCGACGGTGGCGCGGATCTCGGGCCGAGCGCCGATCGCCGACTTCACCAGAGTTGCTTTGAGCGTCGCGGCCCCTCCGGCGTCAGGCATGCTCTGCCCCTCCGGCCGCTGCCGCGGCCACCTCCCCAGTGCGTGGGGAGGACCCCTTGTAGGCTGCGGCGAGGCGCTTGCCGACCATCTGGTCGATGTCCTTGCCGCGAAGCTCCGCCACCTGCGAAGCCGTCTTTAGGGTCTGCAGGGCCGCCAGCGTCGCCCGGACCGTGTTGATCGGGTTGTTGGTGCCGTGCGACTTGGTGAGGATGTCCTTGATGCCGGCGGTCTCGATCACGGCGCGCATCGCGCCGCCGGAGATGACGCCCGTGCCGGGCGCGGCGGGCTTGAGCATGATCCGCGCGGCGCCCCACTTGTACTCGACGGCGTGCGGGATCGTCGTGCCGACCATCGGCACGGTGATCATGTTCCGTTTGGCGACCTCCATCCCCTTGCGGATGGCCTCGGTGACCTCGCGCGCCTTGCCGATGCCGGCGCCGACGCGGCCGTTCATGTCGCCGACCACGATCAGCGCGCTGAACGAGAACTTGCGGCCGCCCTTGACGACCTTGGCGACGCGGTTGACGCGGACGACGCGGTCGGCGAGCTCCGAGCGCTCGCCCCGGTCGCCGTACCGCCCACCACCCATGTTTCTGGACACTTCTTAAAACTCCAGTCCTGCTTCACGCGCGGCGTCGGCCAGCGCCTTGATCCTTCCGTGATAGAGAAAACCACCGCGGTCGAAGACCACACTGCTCACCCCGGCGGCCTTGGCCTTGGCGGCGATCGCTTTGCCGACCTCCGCCGCCTGGGCGACGCCATTGCCCTTGCCTTGAGGTGCGCCCTGCGCGCGCCCGGCCCCTTTCATCTCTACCGTCGATGCGGCGGCGACGGTATTGCCCAGGCCATCGTCGATGAGCTGGGCGTAGACGTGGTTGAGGCTGCGGAACACGGCCAGGCGCGGCCGCTCCTTGGTGCCTTCGACGTGAACGCGCACACGGCGGTGGCGCTTGCTGCGGTTGACCTTGCGGTCCTGTCGCTTGATCATGCTGTGGTTTTGGCTCCCTTGCCGGCCTTGCCCGCCTTGCGGCGGACCTTCTCGTCGCGATACCTCACGCCCTTGCCTTTGTACGGCTCGGGCGGACGCAGGCCGCGTATGTTGGCGGCGACCTGGCCGACGTCCTCGATCGAGATCCCGGTCACCGAGAACTTGGTCGGGTCTGCGACTTCGATCGTGACCCCCTGGGGCGGCTTGAAGCGGATCGGGTGCGAGTAACCGAGGTTCAGCACCAGCTCTTCGCCCTGCTTGGCGACGCGGTAGCCGACGCCGACCAGCTCGAGGTGCTTGGTGAAGCCCTTGTCCACGCCCTCGACCATGTTGGCGACGAGGCTGCGGACCAGGCCATGGAGGGCGCGGTCCCGGAAGTCGTCGGACGGGCGCTCGAAGACGAGGGCGCCGTCGTTCTGCTTGACCGTGATCTCCGCCGGCAGGGTGCGCTCGAGCCTTCCCTTCGGGCCCTCGACCGCGACCTTCCCGGGCGCCAGCGTGACCTTCACGTTGGTCGGCACCTGGACCGGCAGCTTTCCGATTCGCGACAACTTCTTGCTGTTCTCCCTCTCCGAATTACCAGACGTACGCGAGGACTTCGCCGCCAAGGCCCTGGTGGGTGGCCTGCCGACCGCTCATGACTCCCTCGGCGGTGCTGAGGATGGCGATGCCGAGACCTCCGAGGACCCTCGGGATCTCGGTCTTGCGCGCGTAGACGCGCAGTCCAGGGCGGCTGATCCTCTTCACGCCCGAGATCACTCGGGTGCGGTCCGGGCGGGACTTGAAGATGATACGCATCGTCTGCGTGGTGCCGTCGGCCTCGACGTCGTAGCCGGCGATGTAGCCCTCGTCCTTGAGGACGCGCGCGATCTCGAGCTTGAGCCTCGAGGCGGGGACCTTCACCTCGGCTTGGCGCGCGGCGTTGGCGTTGCGGATGCGCGTCAGCATGTCGGCGATTGGATCGCTGACGATCCCGGCCGGCGCCCTCTTGACGACTTTCGCGGGGGTTGCTTTGGGTGCTGCTGTGGCCATCATCATCACCAGCTCGACTTCGTCACACCGGGGATGCGGCCCTCGGCGGCGTTGGTTCTGAAGCAGATGCGGCACATGCCGAACTTGCGCAGGTACGCGCGGGATCGCCCGCAGATGCGACAGCGGTTGTGGTAGCGCACCTTGAACTTGGGCGTCCGCTTCCAGCGCTCGATCGATGATTTCTTGGCCAAACTCTTATTCCTCTTACCTCTTTCTAAATGGCATCCCGAGCCGTGTCAGGAGGCTGCGCGCCTCGTCGTCCGAGCGGGCGGTGGTGATGATGCTCACCTCGAGCCCGCGAAGCTTGTCGATCTTGTCGTAGTCGATCTCCGGGAACACGACCTGCTCGCGCAGGCCCAGCGAATAGTTGCCGCGGCCATCGAAGCCTTCCGGGGTGACGCCGCGGAAGTCGCGGATGCGCGGCAGCGCGACGTTCAGGAGCTTGTCCAGGAAGTACCACATGCGGCGGCCGCGCAGCGTCGTCTTGATGCCGACCGTCTGGCCCGCGCGAAGCTTGAACGCGGCCACCGATTTCTTCGCCTTGATGAGCTGCGGCTTCTGCCCCGTGATCGTTGTGATGTCGCCGACCGCGGCATCGAGGGCCTTGTCGTTGTCCTTGGCCTCACCGATGCCGACGTTGACGACGACCTTGTCGATGCGCGGCACCTGCATGACGTTGGCGTAGTCGAACTCCTTGGTCAGCTGGGGCATGATGGTGTCGCGGTAGGCGAGCAGCATGCGCGGCGGCGCCTCCGACTTCGTGCCGGGGGCTTTGGGAGCCTGCTCCTTCTTCGGGGCCTGCTGCTTGGCTTTTGCCACTGCTCTTACTGTGCCTCCGTTTTGCGCACGCGCTCGTACGGCTCGCCGCAGTGGCGGCAGACCAGCGCGCGGGCGCCGGACTCGAGCACGGTGTGCTTGGCCCGTGTGGGCCGCCCGCAGTGCGGGCAGACCAACATCACGTTCGAATAGTCGAGCGGCGCCTCGAAGTCGACGATGCCGCCCTGCGCCACCTGAACGCCGCGTCGACGCTGGCCGGCCTTCTCGTGGCGCTTGAGGATGTTGACGCCCTTGACCACGATCTTGTGCTGGTCGGGGATGGTGCGCAGCACCTCGCCCTGCTTGCCCTTGTCCTTACCCGCGATGACGATAACGGGATCGCCCGGCGCGAGGTCGAGCCAGCGGCGCTTGGATTGCTCTTTGTTCTTCAGCATGTCTTGGTTAAAGGACCTCCGGCGCGAGCGAGATGATCTTCATGAAGTTGCGCTCGCGAAGCTCGCGCGCGACCGGCCCGAAGATGCGGGTGCCGCGCGGGTTGTTGGCCTGCGCCAGCAGCACGGCCGCGTTCTCGTCGAATCGGATCAGCGAGCCGTCTGGGCGCTTGTACTCCTTGTTGACCCGGACCACGACAGCTTTCACCACCTCGCCCTTCTTCACCTGGCCGCCCGGCTGGGCGGACTTGACCGTGGCGGTGATGATGTCGCCCACGTAGGCGTACTTGCGGTAGTGGCCGCCGGCGACGCGGATGACCAGGAGCTCCTTCGCTCCTGAGTTGTCCGCGACCTTCAACCGGGTCTCTTGCTGGACCACTACTTGGCCTTCTCCACGATCTCAAGTACGCGCCAGCGCTTCTCCCTGGAGATGGGGCGCGTCTCGGTGATGCGGACGAGGTCGCCGACGCCGCATTCGTTCTTCTCGTCGTGGACCTTGAACCGCGTGCGCTGCTGCACCGTCTTGCGGTACAGGCGGTGAGCCTTCGATGACCCGACCTGGACGATGACGGTCTTGTCCATCTTGTCCGAGATCACGGTACCGAGGCGGACCTTGCGCCGGCCGCGGGCCTGGAGGGCCGTTGCGGTATCGCTCATTCCGCATCCTCCTTCTTTTTGCGCCCACGTTTCGGCTTGGGAGCCTCTTCTTCGGGTTCCTCCGGTTCGGGTTCCGCCACCGCGACGGCCTGCTGCTGAACCGCGTCTTCGGCAACAGCCGGGCCGATGCCGAAGTCGCGCTCCCGGAGCACGGTCATGATGCGGGCGATGTCGTGCCGGACCTTGGAGATCTGGCTCGAGTTCTCGAGCTGGCCCACGGCGTGCTTGAACCGGAGCTCGTAGAGCTCGCGCCGCGCGGTGCGCAGGCGCATGCCGAGCTCGTCGGCCTCGAGGACGCGGAGCTCGTCGACCTTCATCATCTGGTGCCTCCGGTGTCGTTTGCGCTGACGAAGCGGGTCTTCATCGGCAGCTTGGCCGCGGCGAGCTTCATCGCCTCCTTCGCGACCTGGGGAGTGACCCCGCCCATCTCGAACAGCACGCGGCCGGGCTTGACCACGGCGACCCAGCCCTCGGGGTTGCCCTTGCCGGAACCCATGCGGGTCTCGGCGGGCTTCTTGGTGATCGACTTGTCCGGGAAGACGCGGATCCAGATCTGGCCACCGCGCTTCACGTGGCGGGTCATGGCGCGCCGAGCGGCCTCGATCTGCCGGTTGGACATCCAGGCGGCTTCCATGGCCTGGAGGCCGAAGTCGCCGAAGGCCACCGTCGCGCCCTGCGTGGCGATGCCCGTGCGGCGGCCGCGGTGCATCTTGCGGTACTTGACGCGCTTGGGGATGAGCATTTAGCCGTCCGCCTTCTTGGCGCGGGTGGTGGGCTCTTTCGCCGGAGCCTTGGTTTCAGTCTTGGTCTTGTTGGCGGCCGGCCTGGGCCGCGTGGTCGCAGGCTTGGCCGGCGTCGTCGCCGCTGTTGTCGTCCTGCGGCGTGGAGCCCGGGCCGCTTCGGCCGGAGGCGCGGGCGCCTGAGCCGGCTCCGAGACCGGAGCGGCGACCGCTGCCTCGACAGGCTCGGGCTGGGGCGCGATTGGCTCCGGCTGCGGAGCGGGTTCCTCCACTGCCGGCGCCACCCGGCGCTGGGCGGGCGAGATGACGTCCTTGTAGATCCAGACCTTGATGCCGATCGCGCCGAACGTCGTCTTGGCGGTGGCGCGGCCGAAGTCGATGTCCGCGCGCAGGGTGTGCAGCGGGACGCGGCCCTCGCGGTCCTGCTCGCGGCGCGCCATCTCGGCGCCGCGCAGGCGTCCGCCCGCGTAGAGGCGAATCCCCTTCGCCCCGGCGCGCATGGTGCGCAGGATCGACTGCTTCATCGCGCGCTTGTAGCTGATGCGGCGCTCGATCTGGCTGGCGATGTTCTCGGCCACGAGCTGCGCGTCGAGCTCCGGCTGCTTGATCTCCTGGATGGAGATGCGCACCCGGTTGCCGAAGCGCTTCTCGAGGTCCTCGCGGAGCTGGTCCACGCTCGAACCGCCCTTGCCGATGACGATGCCGGGCTTGGCGGTGTGGATCGTGACCGTGAGCTGGGCGTTGGAGCTGCGCTCTGTCTCGATCTTGGCGATGCCCGCGTTGCGGAGCCTCGTGAGGATGATGCGGCGCATCTCGAGGTCCTCGTGCAGCATGTTGGTGTAGTCCTTGGGGTTGGCGAACCAGTTCGCCTCCCAAGGGCGAAACACGCCAAGACGAAATGCGTTGGGATGAACTTTATGCCCCAATTACCTTGTCGCTCCTTGCGGCTGGTCTTCGACGACCGCCGTGATGTGGCAGGTGCGGTGGAAGTACTCGTGCGCCATGCTGCGGCTCACCGGACGGCGCCGCCGGTACGTCGGGCCCTCGTCGATTAGCAGCTGCTTGAGCACGAGGTCGTCGCGGTTGAGATTGAAGTTGTGCTCCGCGTTGGCGGCGGCGGACTTGATCGCCTTGGCGACGTCTTTGGCCGCGTGTTTGGGCGAGAACTCGAGGTAAGCAAGGGCGTCGGACACCTTCATCCCGGTGACGGAGTCCGCCACCAGGCGCGCCTTGCGCGGCGTGCGGCGGACGAACTTCTGAACGGCTGAAACTTCCATCGTTGCCACCAGTTTCCCTATGCGCCCTTGACCGTCGTCGTCTTTTCGGTGTGGGTGCCGTGGCCGCGGAAGTGGCGCGTGGGCGCGAACTCGCCGAGACGGTGGCCGACCATGTTCTCGCTGATGAACACGGGCACGTGCTTACGGCCGTCGTGCACCGCGATGGTGTGCCCGACCATCTCGGGATAGATGACGGACGCGCGCGCCCAGGTGCGGATCACCTTCTTGTCGCGCGTCTGGTTCATCTTCTCGACCTTCGCCCGCAGGCTCGGGCTGATGAAAGGGCCCTTCTTAGCGGAACGTGACACTTATTTTTTCCTTCCCTTCTTCTCGCGGCGGCGGATGATGAGCTTGCTGCTTGCCTTGTTCTTCTTGCGCGTGCGGTAGCCGAGCGCGGGCTTGCCCCAGGGCGTCTTCGGGTTGCCGCCCGGCCCCGTCTTGCCCTCGCCACCGCCGTGCGGATGGTCGCGTGGGTTCATCGTCGAGCCCCGGACCTCGGGGCGCTGGCCCAGCCACCGGCTGCGGCCGGCCTTGCCGCCGGACTCGTTCTCGTGCTCGATGTTACCGACCTGGCCGATGGTGGCCTGGCAGCGAATGTGGATCCTGCGCAGCTCGCCGCTGGGCATGCGGATGACGGCGTAGTCGCCTTCTTTGGCGAGGAGCTGCGCCGAGGCGCCTGCTGACCTGACGAGCTGGCCGCCGCGGCCCAGCGTGAGCTCGATGTTGTGGACGGTCGAGCCGACCGGGATGTTGGCGAGCGGGATGGCGTTGCCGATCCTCACCGGCGCGTCCGGGCCCGACTCGATCGGGTCGCCGACCTTCAGGCCGAGCGGGGCGAGGATGTAGCGCTTCTCGCCGTCCTTGTAGTGGACGAGGGCGATGCGGGCGCTGCGGTTGGGGTCGTACTCGATGGTCGCGACCTTGCCCTCGATGCCCGCCTTGTCGCGCTTGAAGTCGATCTTGCGGTAGAGCTTGCGGTAGCCGCCGCCCTGGTGGCGGGTCGTGATCCGGCCCTGGTTGTTGCGGCCGGCGTGCGTGGGCAGCGACTCGAGGAGGGTCTTCTCCGGCCGCTCGGCCGTGATCTCGTCGAAGCCCGAGATCGTCATGAAGCGGCGTCCGGGGCTGGTGGGCTTGAACTTTCTTACTGGCATTTCGTGTCCCTAGACACTCCCGAAGAGGCCTTCGATTTTCTGCCCCTCTCCAAGCGTGACGATGGCCTTCTTCCAGTCGGTCGTCTTGCCGACGGCGCCGCTGCCGACGCGCCTGAACGCGCGCCGCGTCTTGCCGCTCATGTGCACCGTGTTGATCTTCTTGACCTGGATGTTCTGCGACTCGTACTGCTCCTCGAGCGCCTTCTTGATCTCGGTCTTGGACGCGCGGGCGTTCACCTTGAAGGTGTAGCGGCCCTGGGTGTAGAGCTGGTAAGTGCGCTCTGTGATGAGCGGCCCGATGACGACCTCGCTGGCGGCGCGGGTGGTCATTCCTCTGCCTCCTTGCTTCGGGGACTGAAGTTCTCCTCGAGCAGCTCGATCGCATCCTTCGAAAGGAGCAGGTAGGTGTGGGAGAAGATGTCGCGCAGGTTGAGGTTGCGTGCCAGCACGATCTTCGCGTGGCCGAGGTTCTCGAAAGAGCGGCTCACGGTGTAGTTCGGGGCCGGCAGGACGACGAGAGTCGTCGAGTCGAAGCCGATCGCGTCCATCAGGTCCTGCGCCTGGCTCGTCTTCGGCTCGTCGAACACGAAACTCTCGATGACGCGGATCTTTTCCTCGATCGCCTTCTGGCTGAGCGCACTTCGCAGCGCGAGGCGGCGCATCTGCTTGGGCATCTTCTGCGAGTAGTCGCGCGGCCTCGGGCCGAAGACGTTGGCGCCGCCCTTCATGCTCGGCTCGCGCGTGCTGCCATGGCGCGCGCGGCCCGTGCCTTTCTGACGGTAGGGCTTGGCGCCGCCGCCGCGCACGGTGGCGCGGGTCTTGGTGCTGGCCGTGCCCTGTCTTCCGTTGGCGAGCTGCCTGAGAAAGGCCTGATGCATGACCGGGACGTTGGGCTTCTCTTCGAAGATCGCGCTCGGCAGGTCGACCTCGCCGTTGCGCTCGCCGAGAGCGTCGAAGTAAGGAGCTTGAACCGCCATGCGCGTCCTAGACCTTCCTCGGGTTCGGCTTGCCCGCCGGACCCTTGGTTTTGATCTTCTTGGTCGATTGCTTGATCAGGACCAGGGCGCCTTTCGCGCCGGGCACGCCGCCTTTGACCATGACGAGGTTGCGTTCGGCGTCGACTCGTACCACTTTGTAGGCGCGTGCGGTGGCGCGCTCGTTGCCCATCTGGCCGGACATGCGCACTCCCTTGAAGACGCGCGCGGCGTCGGTGGCGCCGATGGCGCCGGGCTGGCGGACGTTCATCGAGCCGTGGCTCTCGGGACCGCGGCTGAACTTGTGGCGCTTGATGAGGCCCTGGAAGCCTTTGCCCTTGCTGGTGCTCGTGACGTCGACGAGCTCGCCGGCTTTGAAGATCTCGGCGGTGAGGTCCTGGCCCTGCTCGAGGCCGTCGTAGTTGCGGATCTCGACGACGTGGCGGTGGGGGTCGAGGCTTGCCTTCTTGAACTCGCCGAGACGGGGAGCGTTGAGGCGACCTTCTTTGATGGGAAGGAAGGCGATGCGAGCGGCGGAGTAGCCGTCCTTCTCGGTCGTCCTCAGGCCCAGGACCTTGCACGGCCCGGCCTCGAGCACCGTCACGGCGGTCATCGTCCCGTCGGGGTTGAAGAGCTGGGTCATGCCCAGCTTCTTGGCGAGTAGGCCTTTCATCGCTTCGTCAGCTCTTGATCTCGATGCTCACGCCCGCCGGCAGGCTGAGGCGCATGAGCGCGTCCACGACTCGCGGGTTGGGGTCGAGGATGTCGACGATCCGCTTGTGGGTGCGCATCTCGAATTGCTCGCGCGAGTCCTTGTCGATGAAGGGGCTGCGGATCACGGTCAGCTTGCTGATCTCGGTCGGGAGCGGGATCGGGCCGGCAGTGCGCGCGTTCGTCCGGCGGGCGGTGTCGACGATTTTGTCCGCCGCCTGGTCCAGCACACGGTGGTCGTATGCCTTGAGCCGGATCCGTATCTTCTGCGCCACTAGCTAATGTCTCCTACCTTTCTCGGCCCGAAATCGCGGTGTTGGGGTGCGGATTTCGGGCCGAAGTGCGCACGGCAACACGTGGCCTGGTTCATCCAGGCCACGTCCCCGTGACGGCGGACTATCGCTGTGACGCCAGTGATGGCCGCCGGTCGAAGCATTTCAGTTGCCGTCCGCACGTTCTAGCCCTTTTCCTTATCTATGTGATCTGCGGTTACTTGACGACCTCGGTCACCACGCCCGCGCCGACGGTCTTGCCGCCTTCGCGGATGGCGAACCGGAGTCCCTGTTCCATACCGATCGGCTCCCCCAGCGTGATCTCCATGACCACGTTGTCGCCGGGCATCGTCATCTCCACGCCGTCCGGCAGCTTGACCTCGCCGGTGACGTCGGTCGTCCGCATGTAGAACTGCGGGCGGTATCCGGTGAGGAACGGCGTGTGCCGGCCACCCTCTTCCTTGCTCAGGACGTAGACCTGGGCCTTGAACTGGGTGTGAGGGGTGATGGTACCGGGCTTGGCGAGCACCTGTCCGCGCACGACGTCCTCGCGCTTGATGCCGCGAAGAAGCGTGCCGACGTTGTCGCCGGCCTGGCATTCGTCCATGTCCTTGTGGAACATCTCGATGCCGGTCACCACGGTCTTCGAGCTCTGCGGCTTGATACCGACGATCTCGATCTCCTCGTTCCTCTTGAGCTTGCCGCGCTCGACACGACCGGTGGTCACGGTGCCGCGACCTTCGATCGTGAACACGTCCTCGATCGGCATCAGGAACGGCTTGTCGACGGGCCTCTCCGGCTCCGGGATGTAGGTGTCGACGGCGTTCATCAGCTCGAGGATCTTGGGCGTCCACTCCGGGTCGCCCTCGAGGGCCTTGAGCGCGCTGATGCGCACGATCGGGATGTCGTCGCCCGGGAACTCGTAGCGGTTGAGCAGCTCGCGGAGGTCGAGCTCGACCAGCTCGATGAACTCCTTGTCGTCGACCATGTCGCACTTGTTCAGCGCGACCACGAGGAACGGGACGTTGACCTGGCGAGCCAGGATGATGTGCTCGCGGGTCTGCGGCATCGCGCCGTCATTGGCGGCGACGACGAGGATCGCGCCGTCCATCTGGGCGGCGCCCGTGATCATGTTCTTGATGTAGTCCTGGTGACCAGGGCAGTCGACGTGGGCGTAGTGGCGCTTCTCGGTCTCGTACTCCACGTGGGTGATCGAGATCGTGATGCCGCGAGCCTTCTCTTCCGGAGCCTTGTCGATCCGGTCAAAAGGTGTGAACTCGGCCAGACCCTTCTCGGACAGCACCTTGGTGATGGCAGCCGTCAGCGTCGTCTTGCCATGGTCGATGTGACCGATGGTCCCGACGTTGAGGTGAGGCTTGGTCCGCTCGAACTTCTTCTTCGCCACTGTCTCCTCCTAACTTCTCCCTGTAATGCGGCGGCCCACTGCCTCCGCGAGGTTGCCTGGCATTTCCGCGTAGTGACTGAATTCCATCGAATACGTGGCACGTCCCGACGTCATCGAACGAAGCTCGGTGGCGTACCCGAACATCTCCGCCAGAGGCACGTGCGCCTTGACGTTCTGCGACGTGCCGCGACCTTCCATGCCGAGGATGTGACCGCGGCGCGACGCCAGGTCGCCCATCACGTCGCCGAGATACTCCTCGGGCATGACGACGTCGACCTTCATGATCGGCTCGAGCAGATAAGGCTGGGCTTTATGCATCCCGTCCTTCACCGCCATCGAACCCGCGACCTGGAACGCCATCTCGCTCGAGTCGACCGGGTGGTACGAACCGTCCTTCAGCGTGACGACGACGTCCACGACCGGGTAGCCCGCGGCGACGCCCGACTGCATCGCCTCGCGCACGCCCTTCTCGACCGCGGGGATGTACTCGCGCGGGATGCGCCCCTGCGTGACCTTGTCCTCGAAAACGAACCCGGAACCGCGCTCGCCTGGCCGCACGTCGACCTCGGCGTGGCCGAACTGGCCCTTGCCGCCGGTCTGACGGATGAACCGCCCGACACCGTGCGCCGGCCTCTTGATCGTCTCTTTGTACGCGACCTGCGGCTTGCCCTGGTTCGCGTCCACACGGAACTCGCGCAGAAGCCGGTCGATGATGATCTCGAGGTGGAGCTCGCCCATGCCCTCGATGATCGTCTGGCCCGTCTCGTCGTCCGTGTGCACCTTGAAGGTTGGGTCCTCCTCCGACAGCCGCTGCAGGGCCATGCCCAACTTCTCCTGGTCGGCCTTGGTCTTCGGCTCGATCGCGACCGAGATGACCGGCTCGGGGAAAGTGATCGCCTCGAGCAGGATCGGATGCGCTTCGTCGCACAGCGTGTCACCCGTGGTGGTCGACTTCAACCCCACCGCCGCCGCGATGTCGCCCGTGAACACCTCGTCGACGTCCTCGCGCCGGATCGCGTGCATGCGCAGGATCCGGCCGATGCGCTCGCGGCGCCCGGACGACGCGTTCATGACGGACGACCCGGCTTTCAGGCGGCCTGAGTACACGCGGAAGAACGTCAGCTTGCCGACGCCCTGCGGGTCCATCTGGATCTTGAAGGCGAGCGCCGAGAACGGCTCGTTGTCGTCGTGCTCGCGCACCTCGAGTGCCTCGGTCTTCGGGTTCTTGCCCTCGACCGCCGGCACGTCAGCCGGCGACGGCAGGTAGTCCACGACCGCGTCGAGGATGGGCTGCACGCCGCGGTTGCGCAGGGCAGCGCCGCAGAGAACAGGGACGAGCACGCCCTTCACCGTGCCCAGGCGAAGGCCTTCCTTGATCTCTTCCTCCGTGATGTCCTGCTCCTCGAGGTACTTGTGCATGACGTCGTCGTCGAAGTCCGCCACCGCCTCGATCAGGTCGTGGCGGTACTGCGAGATGAGGTCGGCCATGCCCTCGGGGATCTCCAGCGACTCGGTCGACTTCGTGCCGAGGTCGTCCGTGTAGAGAATGGCCTCGCGCGACAGCAGGTCGACGTAGCCCTGGAAGTTCGCCTCCGAGCCGATCGGCAGCTGGATTGGCACCGCGCGCGCCCCCAGGCGTGTGCGGATCGAGTTCAGCGACCCGTAGAAGTCCGCCCCGATGCGGTCCATCTTGTTGATGAAGGCGATGCGCGGCACGCCGTAGCGGTCGGCCTGGCGCCAGACCGTCTCCGACTGCGGCTCCACGCCCGCGACCGCGTCGAAGACGGCGACCGCGCCATCGAGCACCCGCAGGGAGCGCTCGACCTCGACGGTGAAGTCCACGTGCCCGGGTGTGTCTATGATGTTGATCGCGTGGTCGCGCCAGTTGGCGGTCGTCGCGGCCGACGTGATCGTGATTCCGCGCTCCTTCTCCTGGACCATCCAGTCCATGGTCGCGGCCCCCTCGTGGACCTCGCCCATCTTGTGGATCCGCCCGGCGTAGAAAAGGATCCGCTCGGTCGTCGTCGTCTTGCCCGCGTCGATGTGCGCCATGATCCCGATGTTTCGGACCTTGTCGATGGCGACGGGACGCTCCTGCATTTTCAGTGCCACGTTCATATCTCTTAGTACCGGAAGTGCGAGAAAGCTTTATTGCTTTCGGCCATCCGGTGGGTCTCCTCTTTGCGCTTCACCGCCCCGCCGGTGTTCTGCGCAGCATCAAGAATCTCGAACGCGAGTTTCTCACTCATACTCTTCCCGCCCCGCTGCCGCGCAAAACGCACGATCCAGCGGCGGGCGAGCGCCAGCCGGCGCTCCGGCCGGATCTCGACCGGCACCTGGTAGGTGGCACCGCCCACGCGGCGAGGCTTGACCTCGAGCAGCGGCGTGGCGTTGCGCAGGGCCAGGTCGAAGACCTCGAGCGGTTCCTTCTTGGCCTGCTTGGACGCGCGCGCGAGCGCGTCGTAGACAACCTTCTCGGCGGTCGAGCGCTTGCCCCGGCTCATGACCACGTTGACGAACTTGGCGATCGCCTCGGACTGGTACACCGGGTCAGGCGCGACGACACGCTTGACGGGACGGCTGCGGCGAGGCATCAGGCTGCCGCCTTGCCCTTTTCCCGCTTCGCTCCGTACTTCGACCGAGCCTTCTTGCGGTTCTTGGTGCCCGCGGTGTCCAGCGTGCCGCGGATGATGTGGTAGCGGACGCCCGGCAGGTCCTTGACGCGGCCGCCGCGGATGAGCACGACGGAGTGCTCCTGCAGGTTGTGGCCGATGCCGGGGATGTAGGCGGTGACCTCGATGCCGGTGGTCAGGCGGACGCGCGCGACCTTGCGGAGGGCCGAGTTCGGCTTCTTCGGGGTCTGGGTGTACACGCGCACGCAGACGCCGCGCCGCTGGGGCGAGCCCCGAAGCGCGGGCGCCTTAGACTTCGCTCGAGCCGCCTTGCGCCCAAGGCGAACCAGCTGCTGGATGGTCGGCAAAGGTTTCTCCGAATAGCGGTTTTGATCCCATGCGGCATTAGCCGATTGGGCGACAAGCGATGAGTATACCCAAATCCCACTACTTCGAAGCTCGGCCGGCCGTTCCTTCCAAGCCCCGAACCCTGCGCCTCCACCTGGGCGACCTGGACCTGGAGCTGCAGTCCGACCGCGGCGTCTTCGGCTCGAAGGGCGTCGATGCCGGCACCCTGATCCTGCTCAAGGAGGCCCCGCCGCCGCCGAACGACGGCGACGTCCTCGACCTCGGCGCCGGCTACGGGCCGATCGCCATCGCCCTCGCCCGCCGCGGGCCAAAAACGCACGTCTGGGCGGTGGACGTCAACGAGCGAGCGGTCGAGCTCGCCCGGGCCAACGCCGTCACCGCCGGGGCGACCAACGTCACCGCCGGCACCCCGGACTCGGTGCCGCAAGACCTGAGGTTCGACGCCATCTACTCCAACCCGCCGGTGCGGGTAGGGAAGGCGCCGCTCCACCGCCTGCTCGACGAGTGGCTCCCCCGCCTCAAGCCCGACGGGGCCGCCTTCCTCGTCGTCCAGCGCAACCTCGGCGCGGACTCGCTGGCAACCTGGCTGCGCGAGCGGGGCTACCAGGTCACGCGGCTCAGGTCGAAGAAGGGCTACCGAATCCTCCGGGTCAGCAATGGTCCTCCCCATTCATGGGGAGGTGGCGCGCAGCGCCGGAGGGGCTAGGCCTGCCCTGCGAAATGGCACGCTGCGACCTGGTCCGCGGCGCCGTGCGGCTCCAGCGCCGGCTCCTGCTCGCTGCAGATGCCGGGCACGCGCGCGATAGGGCAGCGCGGATGGAACCGGCACCCTGACGGCGGATTCACCGGCGAAGGGATCTCGCCCTTCAGGGTGATCGGCGCCCTCTCCTTCTCGACCGAAGGGTCGGGGACCGGGATCGACGACAGAAGCGCCTTCGTGTACGGGTGCTGCGGCCGGTCGTAGATGTCGTTGCGGTCGGCGGTCTCGACCACCTTGCCGAGGTACATGACCGCGATCCGATCGGACAGGTGCCTGACGACCGCCAGGTCGTGGGCGATGAACAGGTAGGTGAGGTTGAACTCGCGCTGCAGGTCCTGGAGGAGGTTGATGATCTGCGCCTGGATCGACACGTCAAGCGCCGACACCGGCTCGTCGCACACGATGAACGACGGGTTCACCGCCAGCGCCCGCGCGATCCCGATGCGCTGCCGCTGGCCGCCCGAGAACTCGTGCGGATAGCGGTTGGTGAAGTTCGGGTTCAAGCCGACCAGCCGCAGCAGCTCCTGCACGCGACGCCGGCGCTCGCGCACCGTGCCGATGCCGAAGTTGTCCAGCGGCTCCTGGAGGATGTCGCCCACCGTCATGCGCGGATCGAGGGAGGCGAACGGGTCCTGGAAGATGATCTGCATCTTCCGGCGGACGCGGCGCAGGCGCCCACCGCGCAGCTTCGTGATTTCCTGCCCGTCGAAGAGGATCGAGCCGCGTGTCACGGGCAGCAGGCCGGTGATCAGCCGCGCGAGCGTCGACTTGCCGCAGCCGGACTCTCCGACCAGGCCCAGCGTTTCGCCCCGCCGGATCTCGAGGTCGACCCCGTCGACCGCCTTAACCGACAGCCCACCCAGGCCGGAGACTGGGAAGTACTTGTAGACGTTCTGCACCCGGACCATGACCCGGTCCGGTTTGACCTTGGTGAGCGGCGCGCGCTCAGCCGCCTGCATTGCCCCCCGCCTCCGCCACCGGCACCTCCTTCAGCTTCGCCGCGGCCTCCTTCGACAGGCCGCTCGACTTGGCCGCGACCAGGTCTTCCTCCTTCACGTTGCGCATCAGCACCCAGCAGCGCGCGACCTGGTTCACGCCCACCTCTTCGAGCTGCGGCTCAGGGTCGGTCTTGCACTTCTCGATCACGAATGGGCAGCGCGGGTGGAACTTGCACCCCGGCGGCGGGTGGGAGAGGTCGGGCGGAAGGCCTTTGATCGAGACGAGGCGCTCCTTCCGTGCTTCGTCGACCCGCGGCACCGAGCGCAGCAGCGACCACGTGTAGGGATGCTGCGGGTTGCGGAAGATCTGCTCGACCGGGCCCTCCTCGACGATCCGCCCCGCGTACATCACGACCACGCGCTGGCACAGCGAAGCGACCAGCGCCATGTTGTGCGTGATCAGCATCATCGCCGTCCCAAGCTCGCGGTTCAGCTGCTTCATCAGCTGGATGATCTGCGCCTGGACCGTGACGTCGAGCGCGGTCGTCGGCTCGTCGGCGATGAGCAGCGACGGCTCGTTGGAGAGCCCCATCGCGATCATCGCCCGCTGGCGCATGCCGCCGGAGAACTGGTGCGGGTAGTCCTTGACCCTCGACTCGGCCGCCGGCACTCGCACCCGCTTGAGCAGCTCCACGACCCGGCCGCGGGCGAGCTTTTCGGTGAAGCGCTCGTGCGCGGTCATCGCCTCTTCGATCTGGGCCCCGACCCTAGTGACCGGGTTCAGCGACGTCATCGGGTCCTGGAAGATCATCGCGACGTCGTTGCCGCGGAAGTCGCGGATCTCCTCGTCGGTCATCTTCGTCACGTCCTTGCCGCGGAAAAGGATCCGGCCCGACGTGATCATTCCGGGGTCGGGCACCAGGCGCAGGATCGACAGCGCCGTCATGGTCTTGCCGCACCCCGACTCGCCGACGACGCCTAGCGTCTCACCGGCGTCGACGTGAAAGGTTATCCCGTCGACCGCCCGGACGACCCCTCGCGACGTGAAGAACTGAGTGTGTAGGTCTTCAACCTGCAGCAGCGTCTGTCCCAAGGTGCCGCTGAAGATTAACGAAAAGCTAGCGGCGCATACGCGGGTCGAGGGCGTCGCGCAGCCCGTCCCCCACGAACGTGAAGGCCAGCAGCGTGAAGCCGATCGCCAGCGCTGGGAACACGACGGAGGTCGGGTTCGCGTAGATCGCCTCGTAGCCGTCGAAGACCATCTGGCCCCACGTCGGCGTGGGCGGTTGGATGCCGACGCCGAGGAAGCTGAGGACGGCCTCGAGGAAGATCGCGTTCGGGATGCCGAAGGTCAGGGTCACGATGATCGGCCCCAGCGAGTTGGGCAGCAGGTGTTTCAGGATCAGCTTCGCCGGCGCCGAGCCCGACGACCGGGCGGCCTCGATGAACTCCTTCTCCTTGATCGACAGCACCTGTCCGCGCACGAGCCGGGCCAACCCCACCCAGTTCACCAGGGCGATGGCGCCGAAGATCGTCAGCAGGCTCGGCCCGAAGACGGACACGACCACCAGCACGAACAGCAGGTCCGGGAACGCGTACCAGATGTCGGTGAAGCGCATGAGCAGGTTGTCGATCCGGCCGCCGAAGTAGCCGGCGCAGAGTCCGATGAGCAGGCCGATCGGCAGGATGATCGCCTGGACGAGGATGCCGACCGCGAGCGAAACGCGGCTCCCGTACAGAAGCCGCGCCAGCGTGTCGCGGCCAAGCTCGTCCGAGCCGATGACAAAACCGTTCTGCCCCGGCCCGGACTCGATGAAGTCGACGTTCTGCTTGAGCGGGTCGTGGATGAGCCCGAAGTGGACGAGCAGCGGCGAGCCGAACGCGATGATGACCAGCAGGCCGACGAGCGCGGCGCCGGCGATGGCCAGGCGGTTGCGCCGGAATCGTTGCAGCGCGTCGGTCCACAGGCCTATCTGCTGTTCTGCGACTTCCCAGTCGGTGATCTGCCCGACGGCTGCGGCCGGGATCGCCACCTACGTCAGCCTCACGCGCGGGTCGATGAACACGTAGGCGACGTCGACGATCAGGTTCGCGACCGCGACAACCAGGGAGAAGAGCACGGTCGTGCCGAGGATCATCGGGTAGTCGCGCGACTCGATGGCGACGACGAAGGCCCTGCCGATTCCGGGGATGGCGAAGACAGTCTCCACGATCACCGAGCCCGTGACCAGGAACGCGAACGTCGGTCCAAGCGTGGTGACGACCGGGATCAGCGAGTTCTTCAGCACGTGCCGGATCACCACCAGCCGCTCGGGCAAGCCCTTGGCCCACGCGGTGCGCACGAAGTCCTGGCGGATCGTGTCCAGCGTGCTGGCGCGCGTCAGCCTCGCCGTGTAGGCGATAGGTAAAAGCGCCAGCGTGACGACCGGCATGATCAGCGAGTCGTCGACCGCGAACCCCGCCGCCGGCAGGTAGAAGTTTCCGCCCGTCGCCTTGTAGGCCAGGACGGAGAACACGACCACCATCAGGGCGCCGATGACGAAGTTCGGGAACGAGGCCGCGATGGTCGCGAAGCCCATCGTGATGTAGTCCACCCGGGTGTTCTGGCGCAGCGCCGCCAGGACGCCGAGGCCGACACCGACGGGGATGATCAGAAGGAACGCCAGGACGCCGATCGTGGCGGTGTACGGCCAGCTCTCGAGAAGCAGCGTCGACACCGTTTTGCCCTGGTACTGGTACGAGAGCCCGAAGTCGAAGTGGGTCACGTTCCAGACGTAAAGGAGGAATTGCGTACCCACGGGCTTGTCGAGGCCGTAGCGAATGTTCAGGTTCTTGACCACGGTGTCGGACAGCTGGCGGCCGCCGTTCTTGTCCCACGGGCTGCCCGGCGCGAGATGCATGAGGGTGAAGGTGATGAGGATGACGAAGAACAGGATTGGAACCATCCAGAGGATGCGCCGGACGATGAAGATGGCTAGCGAGCCGCTCCGGGTGCCGGTGATCGCCCGCAGCTGAGGAGGCAGCAGGGCGCCCCGCACGGGACGCCCTGCTGTTACTGCCAACTCTTTACTTGTCCTCTACTAATGCTGGGTTATGAACGCCTGGTTGTAGCGACCGTCACCGGGAAGGTTCTGGTCGTCGGTCGTGGTGACCGTCAGCCCCTGCACGTAGGGCTTGATCAGATCGTACTCGTACGGTTGGTACATGAACGCCACGACGGCGTTGTCGATCAGCAGCTTCTGCGCCTGGGAGTACTCCTGCAAACGCTTCGTCTTGTCAGACTCGGCGTCTGCCTTGGTCACCAGATCGTCGTAGTTCTTGTCGCTCAGACAGCCCCAGTTCAGGTTGTGGCAGGAGCCGGTGACGAAGATGTCGAACCAGTCCTGCTGGTCGGGGTAGTCACCGATCCATCCGTCGAGGCCGTAGATGTCGAACTGGCCCTTGCGGATGTCGCGGGTGACCGTCTTGCTGTCGATGACGTCGAGCTGGATGTTGACGCCCAGGTTGGTGCTCCACTGATCGGCGAGGAACTGGTTGAGCGTCTTGCTCGCCGTCGAGTTGCGGGTGAGCAGCTTCATCTTGGCCAGCGCGTCCTTCTTGCCCGACTGCGCCAGCAGCGCCTTGGCCGCCGCGGGGTCGAAGCTTTGCGCGTTGTCCGAAGTGTCGTATCCGGTCATGCCCTTCGGGATGAAGGTCGAGAGGGACTTGCCGTTGCCGTGCTCGATGTCGTTGACCAGCTTGTCGCGGTCGATCGACTTCGCGAGCGCCATGCGCACGTTCTTGTCGTCGAGCGGAGCGCGGGTCGTGTTCATCGAGATCCAGTACTGGCTGAGCGTGGGGATCAGGATCGCTTCCTTGCTCAGCTTGGGGTCGCCGCGCACGACGGTGACGTCGGCGAGGGGCACGCCGATCATGTCGAGCGCGCCGGTGTTGTACTGCGAGTAGGCGGTGTTGCCGTCCGCGATTTCGTAGTAGACGATCTGCTGGAGGTGTGGCTTCGGTGCCCAGTAGTTCGGGTTCGGCACCAGGGTCACGTGGTCCTTGGACGCGATCTCCTTGATCATGTACGGCCCGTTGCCGATGATGGTCGAGGCGTTGTTGGCCCACGCTTCCGCCTTGGTCGCGTCGGTCGAGGCGAACGCCCCGCCGGCGGCCTGCTCGATGATGTCCTTGCGCAGAGGCACGGCCATCCACAGGGTTGCGACCCACTTGAAGTACGCGGCCGGGTGGTCGAGCTGGACCACGAAGGTGTGGTCATCGGGAGCCGACAGGCCGAGGCCGTTCAGGAAGGCGTCGACAGCGCTGGCGCTGGAGACGTCCACGTTGCCGTAGCCGCTGCCGCCCTTGATCGTCTGGTCGAAGAACGGGTCGACGTAGCCGGCGGCCAGCGCCGGGTTCAGGAAGTGCTTCCAGCCGTACACCCAGTCACTGGCGACGACAGGCTTGCCGTCGCTCCACTTCTCGTTCGCCCGGAGGTGGAACGTGTAGGTCAGGCCATCGCTCGAAACGTCGAAGCCGGTCGCACCGACCGGTTCGACGTCGCTGCCGTCAGCCTTCGCTCGAAACAGGCTGTCGTACGTCTGGACGCCGACCGCGCGCTCGTACGTATACGTCTGCTGCGTGGGGTCGAAGCTGTTCGGCTCTACGCCGTTGTTCGCACGCAGGATCTGTTTGTCGGGCGAGGCGAGGTTCGGACCTGTCGTCCCCCCGCCACCACACGCGGCGAGAAAGACGCCCGCGGTCGCGAACGTCAACGCCCGGCTCCAAACACCTATATGCATACGCGTCTTACCTCTCAGGATTCACCCTGCGGCCTTCTTCCCGGCGGGCACCGGGGCGAGAGTGCGCCGGCAGCAGGTCTTACTCACAGCCTCCTCGGCCGTAACGAATTCTGTTGTGGATGGAACACAAGTGTCAAGTTGCCTATGACAATAGTTGTCCGAACGGCCGTTCGCCCAGAGTCTTGACAGGCGTTGACTCAGTGCGGAGCGATGGAGATGGTGGCGGGCTGCAGCGCTCCCGGCCACTCGTCCAGGGGTGAGGTGACGACCCCGCGCACGTACGGCTGGACCAGATACCAGCTCACCGTCTGTGCCAGGAACGCGACCGGGGCGTCGGCGACCAGCATCGACTGCGCCTGCAGGTACTCCTGGTCCCGGCGCGACGCCTGGACGTCGGTGCGGGCGACACTGACGAAGTTGTCGTACTGCTGGCTCTGCCAGAAGGGCACGTCGTTCGAGCTGGTCGTGAGGAAGATGTCGTACCAGTCGGCGGGGTCGGGATAGTCGGCGGTCCATCCGCGCGGTCCGGTGATCTGGAACTGCCCGGCCTCGACTCGCGACGCCAGCGTGTTCGCGTCCAGCGCCTTCAGGTTGAGCTCGATGCCGAGGTTCGTCTTCAGCTGGTCGTGGATAAACTTCGCCGTCGCCTTGGCGAAGTCCGACGTCTGGTCGTACGAGTAGGTCAGCGAGAGCTGCTTGCCCGACAGACCCGACGCGGCGAGAGACGCGCGCGCCTGCGCGACGTCGAACCTCTGCGTGCCAAGGCTGGGCGAGTAGCCGTGCATTCCCTTCGGGATGAACGTCGTCGCGGGCACCGCCTCGCCGGCGAAGATCTGCTCGACGAAGGCGTTGCGGTCGATCGCCTGGGCGATCGCCTGGCGGAGCTTGACGTTGTCGAGGGGTGGCGAGTTGACCCTGAAGACGATCCAGAACACAGTCAGGTTCGGTGTCTTTGTGAGCTGGTGGCTCAGCGTGCTTGCGCCCGCGACCGTCGCCGCCTGCGCCGGCTGGACGTTCATCGCGTCGAGGTCGCCGCTGCGGTACCTGTCGAGCGCGGCCGCGCCGTCGTTGACGATCGCGAAGTCGATCCGGGTCAGCGACGGCCTGCCGCCCCAGTAATAAGGATTGCGCTCCACCCGGATGTGGTCGTTCTTGACCATCTCGGATACCTTGAACGGCCCGTTCGTCACTAACGTGGCGGCCGCCGTCGCCCACCTGTCTCCGTTCTGGGTGACGACGTCCTTGCGGATCGGTCCGGCGGCGGGCAGCGCGGCGAGCCACAGGAATGCGGGGTCGGGGTGCCCGAGCTGGACCTGGAAGGTGAAGTCGTCGACGGCTTTCAGGCCGAGCGTCGCGAGCGCGGTGTCGATTGTCGCCTTGTCGCGCTGCGGGTCCATCAGCGAGACCTTCTCGCCGTTGAGCACGGCGTCCGCGAACAGCGTCTCGTCAGGCGCGGCCAGGCGAGGGTCGATGAGCCGCTGCCAGGCATAGACGAAGTCCTGCGCTTTGACCGGCGCGCCGTCCCAGTACTTGCCCGCAGGCCGGAGATGGAACACGTAGGCGGTGCCGGAGCTGTTCTCTTCGTAGCTCTGCGCCGCCGCCGGGACCACTCCGGTCAGGTCGGGCGTGGGCTTGAGGAGCGGTTCGGACACCGCGCGCAGCACGGCGGTCTCATACGTGTACTGGGTCTGGCCGGGGTCGAGCGACGCCGGCTGGTCCTCGAGCTGGACGCGCAGCACCTGGTCCTTGGCGAGCTTCGGGCCGACGGTCACGCCCGAGTCGCACGCCGTGGCCGCGACCACGAGAACCGCGAAGGCGCAGACCAGCCTTCGGCTCAGACTCACGCCTCCATCTTAAAAGCGATGTCTGCAGGCCGGATTCATTCCGGCCGTCTCCCAGCGCAAAAATTCGCCGCCACTGCGTCGCATGTGGAACTTAAAGGAGGGATGGCCCGCGGAAGGGAACCTTGGTTCCCTTCCGCGTACAAAAAAAGGAGGCAACCCTGGCGGGCGGCCCCCTTGTGCACGTAGGCCCTCACTTTAATCCAAAAACCCGCCGGTGTTAGCTTCCGGACACCCCTGATAGTCGCGACCATCCGAGGAAAAAAAGGGCCGGCCCCGAAGGACAGGCCCTTTTCTGAACTCCCCTAGACCGACAGCGTCTCCAGGTCGATCGGCTCCTCTTCCAGGATCCTCGCCGCCTGTTCGCGCTGCTTCTTGTAGTAGTCGAGCCCGGTCCCGGCCGGGATCAGCTTGCCGATGATCACGTTCTCCTTCAGGCCGCGGAGACGGTCGACCTTGCCGGAGATCGCGGCCTCGGTGAGTACCCGCGTCGTCTCCTGGAACGAAGCGGCCGACAGCCACGACGTCGTGTTCAGCGCCGCCTTGATCAGGCCGAGGAGCACGGTCTGCGCGGTGGCGGGCTCGCCGCCCTCCGCCAGCGCCCGCGCGTTGGACTCCTCGTATTCCCACTGCGACACGATCTCGCCCGGCAGAAGGCCCGTGTCGCCGGCCGAGTCGATGCGGACCTTCCGCATCATCTGCCGGACGATCACCTCGATGTGCTTGTCGTTGATGTCGACGCCCTGCGAGCGGTAGACCTTCTGGACCTCGTCCACGAGGAACGTCTGCACCGCCTCCTTGCCCAGGATGTGGAGCAGCTCCTGCGGTGAGATCGAGCCCTCGGTGATCTGCTGGCCCGCCTTGATCACCACCTTCTGGCCGTCGCGGCGGTCGAGCTCCGGCCGGATGCGGACCTGGTGCGGGATCGCGTACTCGCGCACCTCCTCGTCCACCGTCCGAACGGTGATCTCCTTGGCGGCGACAGCGACCTTGCCGGCGTGGCGCGTCCGCACGCCGTTGCCCTTGGAGTCGCGCGCCAGCTCCTGGCCCTCCATGACGTCATCGCCGGTCTTGACGAGCGCCTCCGTCTTCGACTCGAGCGGGTAGGAGACCTCGAACTCCTCCTTGGAGGTCACGCGCACCTTGCGCGCGCCTTCCTGGCGGATGATCTCGAGCTCGCCGTCGATCTCGGAGATGATGGCCTTGCCCTTGGGGATGCGAGCCTCGAACAGCTCCTCCACGCGGGGCAGACCCTGGGTGATGTCGACGCCCGCCACACCACCGGTGTGGAAGGTACGCATGGTCAGCTGGGTGCCCGGCTCGCCGATCGACTGCGCGGCGATGACGCCCACCGCCTCGCCGATCTCGACCAGCTTGCCGGTCGCCAGATTGCGCCCGTAGCACGTCCGGCACACGCCCTCGCGCGCCTCGCAAACAAGCACGGACCGCATCTTCACCGGCACGCCCGCGGCGATGATCTGCCGCGCCACTTCGTCGCTGATCGACTGGCCCGCTCCGACGAGCACCTTGCCGCCGACCGAGACGTCCTCGGCCGCGACCCGGCCGGCGATCTTCTCGAAGATCGGCTCGTTCTTGGCGCGCTCCGGGGTGATTTCGCGAATCCAGATTCCGTTGGTGGTGCCGCAGTCCTCCACGCGCACGATCACGTCCTGGGCGACGTCGACAAGGCGCCGCGTCAGGTAGCCGGAGTCGGCCGTCCGCAGGGCGGTGTCGGCCAGACCCTTGCGCGTGCCGTGCGTGGAGATGAAGTACTCCAACACCGTCAGGCCTTCGGTGAAGTTGGCCTGGATGGGCAGGTCGATGATCCGGCCTGTCGGGTCGGCCATCAGGCCACGCATGCCAGCGAGCTGCCGGATCTGCTGGATGTTGCCGCGGGCGCCCGAGCCCATCATCATCCAGATCGGGCTGAACTTGTCGAAAGCGATCTCGGTCTGCGCGCCCACCTCTTCGTACGCGCGCTGCCACAGCTCGATGACCTTGCGGTAGCGCTCGTCCTCGGTCATGACGCCGCGGCGGTACATCCGCTCAACGTCGGCCACTTCCTTCTCGGTGTCGCGGATGATCTGCCACTTCGTGTCCGGGTGCGGGATGTCCATCGCGGACACCGTGATCCCGGCCTGGGTGGCGTAGCGGAAGCCGAGGCGCTTGATGTCGTTGACCACGATGGCCGTGACGTCGCTTCCGTAGAGCCGGTACAGCTCGGCCACGAGCACGCGCAGCAGCTTGCGGTCGAAGTGAGCGTTCTGGAACGGCAGCGGCGCCATGCTCTCCTCGTCCATGGGCGCCTTGCCCACCGGCAGCGGCTGGTTGAAGACCACGCGTCCCGGCGTGGTGACGATCATCTGGCCACCGACCTTGACGCGGATCCACTCCTGCAGCTTCACGACCTTGCTCTCCATGGCGAGGAGCACCTCGTTCTGGGAGCTGAAGATGCGCAGCTTCGAGGTGTCGGCCGGCTGGTCGCCGCGCGTCGCGGTCAGCCAGTAGCAGCCGAGCACCACGTCCTGCGTCGGGGCGACCACGGGATGGCCGTCCGCCGCGGACAGGATGTTCTGGGAGGACATCATCAGGTTCTTGGCCTCAGCGATCGCGCCGCTGAAGAGCGGCACGTGCACGGCCATCTGGTCGCCGTCGAAGTCGGCGTTGAACGCCGCGCAGACGAGCGGGTGGATCTGGATGGCCGAGCCCTCGACGAGCACCGGCATGAACGCCTGGATGCCCAGGCGGTGCAGGGTCGGGGCGCGGTTGAGCAGCACCGGGTGGTCGCGGATGACCTCGTCGAGGACGTCCCAGACCTCGGTCCGGCTGCGCTCGACCATGCGCTTGGCCGACTTGATGTTGGTCGTGTAGCCCTTGTTCACGAGCTCTCGCATGACGAACGGCTTGAACAGCTCGAGCGCCATCTTCTTGGGCAGGCCGCACTCGTGGAGCTTCAGCTCGGGGCCGACCACGATCACGGAGCGGCCCGAGTCGTCCACG